>Ga0187846_10000416_pt1 | contig 25189 bp, 22 predicted proteins | sample TC_taG_FD_161473 | JGI IMG/M metagenome (GOLD analysis project Ga0187846, IMG submission 161473) | Biofilm microbial communities from the roof of an iron ore cave, State of Minas Gerais, Brazil - TC_06 Biofilm (v2) | ecosystem: Environmental > Terrestrial > Deep subsurface > Cave > Wall biofilm... | reverse complement strand
AACCAGGGTGAGTAGCGCAAGCAGCACAATCAGGCTTTGCACCCGGCCTGAAAGCTTGACGCCTAGCAGGTTGATGATCGTGCAGAAGGAGATCAGCCCAAGCGCGCCAACCAGAGGAGGGATGCCCAACAGGCTGTTCAGATAGCTCCCGAAGCCGAGCGTGACATAACCGCTGATGAAAAGATACGCCCCCCAGTAGTCCCAGCCCATAAGAAAGCCCCAATGGCGCCCCAGCACGGCTCTGGCAAAGGCATAACCGCCTCCGGCGAGTGGGTAGCGACAGGCGAGCTCAGCATACGGCAGGGCAATCAGCAGGGAGACAAGAAAGGCCAGCGCGAAGGAGAGGACTGCCCCTGGACCAGCCCGCCCGATAGAGGTACCAACAAGCACGAAAATGCCGCCGCCAATAGTGCCGCCGATACCCAGTGCCACCGCCTCGCGCAGGTTCAAAACGCGGCGCAGAGGAACCGGCTCCAGTTTAGACGTCGCAGCCACATGTTCCCGTTTCATATTTCGTTCCCCCCTCCTCTCCTCATCGCTCATTCCCCACTGGTTGGGCTTTTCTTGACCTGGCCAAGGAGCAGAAAATTGGAAAAGTTTGCATCGCGGCCAACGGAACTGCCTGAGCGAGAGATACCTGCTTCTTCTTCATGCAGCAGCTTCACGCGTGCGGCCGCCAGTTGGTTTTTCAGGCGTTTGCGTTCGATCCCGTAGTGGACATCGCCAAATTCGGCCGGCGTCCAGAGATGGCGGTGTGTATCGGCGTCAATAATGAGCAGATAGCCACCGGGACGCACGACGCGCACAAGTTCGTCCAGCACCGTACGGGGGCTTACGGTATGATGGAGCAGCATGTGGCACATGGCAACATCGACCGATGCGCTTGCCAGCGGAAGCCGTTCAGCAACCCCTTCCCGCAAGGAAACATGGCAGTAGCCTGCGTCGCTCATCTTCTCGCTGGCACGCTTGAGCATAGACGGGGAGCAATCCACACCAATCACTTCTCCAGCCAGTGGCGCTACCATCTCTGCCAGGTAGCCTGTCCCGGTTCCCACGTCGAGCACGCTAATCGTTTGCTTCCAGGGGAGGAGGTTGCTCAGTCGCTCCTGGAGATTCTTCTCGTAGGCGCTGGCGACATAGCTATCCCAACGTGGGGCAATATGCTCAAAATAGTCCTGTACATGCGTCCCAATATGCTGCAATTGCATCTCAGGAGCAGTTGTGAGATTGAACGAGGTCAGCGCATCCAGGTGGTCAAAGATTTCCTCGTCGGGATTAAGCAGACCCTTAAAACGCAGGCGCAGATAAGCTTGTCGAAAGCGCTTGCGCGCTCGCCAGAGTTCGGTTGAGAGCACGGCCTCCGTGGTATGACAGCGCAGGGCGATTTCCTGGAGCGTCTGGTGCTCGATTTCACGCCAGAAGAGCAGGCAGCGGTATTTCGCTGGCAACGCGCGCAGTGACTCCTCCACATCTCGCAGGATATCCCTTCGCTCGATCAGCTCCCAGAACATCGTGGCATCCCCTGCCAGGGGCGTCCACTCAGCCTGGGGCGAGGTTGGCCACGTTACAGATGCGCGCTGCCGGTAGGTGTCGATCAGCAGATTTTTCGCGACGCGCATGAGCCATCGTTGCGGGTGTTCAAGCGTGACGCCTGCCCCTCGCGTGAGCAATAAGCGCAGAAACACCTCGTGGCAGAGATCCCAGGCGCGCTCACGGTCGGCCAGATGCTCGGCAAAGAAACGCACAAGATCGCGGTGATAGAGGGCGTAGAGCATTTCAACAGTGTATTCAAAGGGTTCCATCTGACGTCTCAACTCCTTTATCATCTATGTTCACTCTTAAAGAATGACGGTTTGCCCTGCTCCATCTCAACACCAAATCAGTGGGATTCTGAGCGCCACACTATCAATCGACTGTCACATATAAACAGGGTCCTTGAATGAGTTTGTTTGAAGGTGTCCCCAGCCACTGCTCTCAAAAGAATTCAACATCCCTGTGAAATGTAACGTCAAGATGGCCTTACCGCAAGAGCCAATGGCTCCAAATCTGTCATATAATAATGCTTAGTTTGCTAAGGGAAGATGAGGAGACGTACAATGTGAGGAGTAATCAACGTCCCAGACCAGGTGGAGCAGTCCTGGATTCCTGAATCTCCCTGTCTGGGTGGAAGGAAGCAGTAATGACTCAAGTTGAACAGCTTGCAGCCTTTGTGGTTCGTGCCACATATGAAGACCTCTCGCAAGAAGCATGCCAGGAACTCAAGATACGCGTGCTCGACGCCGTGGGTTGTGCCATTGGCGCTATTAATGGGCCACCGCTCAAAATGCTCCTGGCTCACCTCGAAGACTTCGGTGGCAACCGCCTCGTTACCTTTATTGGTGGTGGTAAAACTGCTCCCGATCGTGCCGCTTTTTACAATTCCGCTCTTGTCCGCTATTTAGACTTTAACGACAGCTACCTTGCAAAGAACGAGACCTGCCATCCAAGCGACAACCTGGGGGCAGTACTTGCGGCAAGTGAGTATGCCGGAAAAAGTGGCAAAGATTTGCTCACCGCCCTCGCTGTGGCCTACCAGGTCCAATGCCGGCTCTCCGATGTCGCGCCGGTACGTGCCAGGGGCTTCGATCACACGACCCAGGGAGCCTATGCGGTTGCAGCCGGAGTGGCGAAGGCACTTGGTCTTGGCCAGAAGAAAACCGCAAATGCGATAGCGATCAGCGGCACGGCCAATAATGCCCTGCGTGTGACGCGTACGGGAAGCCTCTCCCATTGGAAAGGTCTGGCTTATCCCCATACTGCATTCGCTGCCACTTCTGATACCTTCCTTGCCATGCATGGCATTACCGGCCCCCTGGAGGTCTTCGAGGGCAATAAAGGCCTCATGGACGCCATCACCGGGCATTTCGAGATTGACTGGCTGGGCGAGGATCTAGAAATCGTCAGGCGTACGAATATCAAGAAGTACAATGCTGAGTTTCATTCTCAGTCTGCCCTGGAGGGGATTCTCGAACTACGAGAAGCCTATCATCTCAGCGCGGATGCTATCGAACGCATCGAGATTGAGATCTTTGATGTGGCCTATCACATCATCGGCGGCGGAGAGGAGGGCGATAAATACAGAGTCCAGACCAAGGAAGAAGCCGATCATAGCCTTCCGTATATGATAGCCGTGGCGCTTCTGGATGGCGAGGTGACGCCAAGGCAGTATACGCAGAAGCGCATTGAGCGTCACGATGTGCAAACGCTCCTGCGCAAAGTGGAAGTTCGTCCCAGTGATGAGATGAATGCATTGTTTCCTGAGCTGATGCCCTGTCGTATCCTGGTCTTTCTCAAAGATGGCCGTACCCTCAGCGTCGAAAAGGAGGACTACGAGGGCTTTTACACACAGCCTATGTCCTGGGTAAAGGCTACCGAGAAATTTGAGAAGCTTGCACATCCATTTACCGACGAGGAGCTACGCCGGGGTATCATTGAAGCGGTGGCACGCCTGGAAACACTTGACGTGCAGCAGTTGACCGAACTTTTAACATATGTGCGAAGGAGAGAATGATATGAACGAAAATGAACGCGGCTTTCCCTACCTGCGAACGAATGCGCGCCAGGACAAACCACGCACGCGTGGAATTACAGAAATCCGCGCTGCCTACTACTCCCCCTTTGGGAAGCGTTATTTCGAAGATATTCTGGAAACGATGGGCACGTACGTAGACTCTATTAAGTTCGCGGGGGGCTCTTTCACGCTGATGCCCAGAACAGTCGTCAGGGAGATTATCGACCTTGCCCATAGCCACGATGTGCTGATCTCAACCGGGGGTTTTATCGAGCACGTCCTCACGCAAGGATCGGAAGCAGTGAATCGCTACATTGAAGAGTGCCGCGAAATTGGCTTCGATATCCTCGAAATCTCGAGCGGTTTTATCACCATCCCTGTTGACGACTGGCTGCGCCTGGTAGAGAAGGTGCAAAAGGCAGGCCTCAAAGCCAAGCCTGAAGTAGGCATTCAATTTGGTGCCGGAGGAGCTACCTCCGCCGAGGAACTCGAAGCCGAAGGCACACGCGACGTCGGCTGGGCCATTGGACAGGCCAAACGCTTTCTGGAAGCCGGGGCCTACATGATTATGATCGAGTCCGAAGGCATCACTGAAAATGTGAAGGCCTGGCGGACCGATGCTGTCGCGAAAATCATTGATACGTTAGGCCTGGAAAAGGTAATGTTTGAAGCTGCCGACCCCGAGGTGTTTAACTGGTATATCAAGAACTACGGCGCAGAAGTCAACCTTTTCGTAGATCACAGCCAGATTGTGCAGCTTGAATGCTTGCGGTCGGGAATCTGGGGTACCAAAAGCGTGTGGGGTAGGATTGTGACGTATAAGGGATAGGAGAAGTCCTCTCACTTATACTATTTCCCATCTCAGCGAATACGCACATAGCACTCTGTCACAAAAGCGACCACTCGACCCTCTATATTGGTGAGGATCATTCTTGTGAGGATCACGACAATGTTTCTACCAACAGACGAGGTATACTTATGTCTACAACAAACGCTCCTGTTTCGGAAATCAGAAGCGCCGCCGTCTCTGGCATGACAGACCGCCCACAGTGGCTTGACGAGCAGCTCTATCCGTTCCAGAGCCGCTATGTAGAGATCGATGGTAACCGCATTCACTATATCGATGAGGGAACCGGTCCCGTCCTGTTCTTCCTCCATCCTGGCATCGGCTGGTCGTTCATGTATCGAGATATCATCAAGGAACTTCGCAGCCGGTTCCGCTGCGTGGCCCTGGACTTGCCCGGCTTTGGTCTCTCACGAGCCGCACAAGGCTACGTGCATACGCTGACCGGCGATTCCCGGCTGGTCGAACAATTCATCCAGGCACTCGGTTTTCATGATATAACCCTGTTTGCGCACGACATCACTGGCTCGATTGGCCTGGGTGTAGTGGGCCGGCGTCCTGAATGGTTCCGCGCCGTGATCACCGGTCCCAGCTTTGCCTGGCCGCTGGAGGACTATCCACGAATCTACTACGCCGTAAAGCTGGTCGGTTCGCCACTGTTTCGCTTCCTGAGCGTCAACTTCAATTTTCTACTGGAATACACGCTCGAAAGTATCACCCATAGACCCAGGCAGCACTTCTCCGCCCGGGAGAAGCAGGCCTATCGAGGACCGATGGCCGACCGCGCCGTCCGGCGCTACCCGCATGACCTGTTCAGGAGTGCTGTGAGAAGTCATGACTACCTGGAAGATCTCGAGCAGCGCTTGCGCTCCCTGCCAGAACTGCCAGCTCTGCTGATCTTTGGCGAGACGGATGGCCTGGTCAAACTCGGCTGGTTGACTCGCCTGGAGGGTCTCTTTCCCCGGCACCGTTCCATCGTGATGCAAGGCTGTCATCATTTCCCCCAGGAGTATGACGCCGTTGGCGTTGCAACCGCGATCCGTACCTGGTGGGATGAGGCGATCGAGCCATAAGGCCACAGGAGGATGAATATGGTGGAGTCTTTTGAAACCTACCGGTCTTATCTCTTTGCCATTGCCTACCGCATGCTCGGCAGCGCAATGGATGCCGAGGATATGGTGCAGGAAACCTACCTGCGCTACCAGGCCACACCGCCAGGGACGATTATCGCGCTCAAAGCTTATCTAACCACGATTATCACACGCTTGTGCATGGATCAACTGCATTTAGCGCGCAGGAAGCGGGAACTGTACGTGGGTCCCTGGTTACCAGAGCCGATTGGCACGGCTAATGCTCCTGAACTGACCAATGTGGAGAAGCGAGTCGACGAGGAGGAGTCGATCTCTCTCGCATTTCTGATGTTGCTAGAGCAGCTCCAACCGCTTGAGCGAGCTGTCTTCCTGCTGCGGGAAATCTTCGAGTATGACTATGCCGAGATTGCCACCTTCCTGGGCAAAAGTGAAGTGGCCTGCCGGCAGGCGTTCAGCCGGGCGAAGAAACACCTGGCCGATCATCGGCCACGCTTCCAGGCTTCTCCCGAAACGCACCGGCAGCTACTCGCTGGTTTTCTGCAAGCGGTTCGAGCTGGGGAGATGACCACATTGATGAACCTGCTGGACGAGGATGTGACCCTGTGGGCCGATGGCGGCGGCAAAGTTAAAGGAGTAGCGACGCGCCCAATTGCCGGGCGTGTGGCGGTGGCACGCTTTCTTCTTGGAGCCGTGAGCTTGTTCAGTCGCTCGTTACCAGAGGATTATCGAGTAGAGCTGGCCGAAGTCAATCGCCAACCGGCGCTGATCATTCGTGCCAGTGATCGAACCTTTTCCGTGCTGACTATTGAAGTGGAGGCACAACAGATTCGCATCATTCGGATCGTGGCGAACCCCGAGAAACTTGCACATGTCTAACAAGATGCTACATAACGTCGTTTCCCCTTGACAATCTCTGTCTGTTTCTGTATTATATCCATAGAGCATATATCCGTTTTGGTTATATGCAAAGCGGAGAGTTTTTCTCCTGAAAAAAGGAGGGTTCGGTTCTATGGAAAGACATGCAGATAAGCCAGAGTCGCTGCTTCCCCTGCCAGCAGCGGCCTTTCATATTCTCCTGGCTCTGGCTGGGGGCGAACGGCATGGCTACGGGATTATGCAGGAGGTGGCTCGCATGACGGCGGGCAAACTGCGTCTCGGACCCGCTACCCTGTACCGGTCGATTCACCGCTTACTCACGGATGGGTTGATTATAGAAGTCGATGAACGCCCAGATCCGACACTCGATGATGAACGAAGACATTACTATCGACTCACCCTTTTTGGTGCGCAAGTCGCGGCAGCCGAAGCGCAGCGACTTGCACACCTGGTTCGTCTGGCGCAGGCCAGACAGCTCCTCGGGGGCCTGGAACAATACTCATAAGGTGGAGAGACGATGAAACTATCACATCTGAGGCTGGCACTGATTCTGTCTGACCGCGTCTATCAGGGACTTGTGTGCCTGTTTCCATCAGCCTTTCGACGGATGTACGGTCCACAAATGACGCGGATGTTCCGCCAGTGTTGTCGAGAGGCTATCCAGCACCACGGCCTGAAAGGACTCACGCGCTTGTGGCTCCATATTTTGGCTGATTTCACCGTCAATCTCGTGCTGGAATGGAGCGCCACACTGCACAAACAGGCCAGAGACTACTGGCCCTCTCTGCTCTCTCCTCTCGTGGGATTGCTCGCAGGATACGCCTATCTGCACACTGAGAACGGGCAGGGGCTCACCCTCTTCCTCCTACTGTGTGTCATGTGTGCAGGTCTGCTCGGGTATCTCCAGCCGAAAGGGGCGTGGGAGCGGGCACTGCTGATTGTGGCAGGGGTTCCTTTTGTTCGTTTCATCGATATCATCATGAACTATCCCCTGCCTTGCCACACGTACCTTTTCGCGATGTTCCTGGCAGGTGTTTCCGCGCTAGTCGGAGCTTCCAGTGGGGTTGGGCTGGGGACGATTATCCGAAGATTTTTCATGTGGCCTTGCTGTGAGGTGGCCTGGCTGAACGTAGGCGCAAACCGGTATATGACCTGATCTTGCCCTTCTCGAGAAACTTTCACGAGGAAAACCATCATGTCTCTGACCTTTCTGAGTTTGCTGGCGGCGTTTGGAGCGGGTGTCCTGTCTTTTCTCTCGCCGTGCGTTTTGCCGCTGGTGCCTGGCTACCTTTCCTATCTGGCAGGAGTAAGCCTGGAGGAGGTCCAGAGCCAGGCCAGCGCACGCTGGCGGGTGAGCCAGCATGCGTTCTGGTTCGTGCTGGGCTGCGCGCTGCTCTTGACGCTGCTGGGAACAGCAGCCGCCCTGGTGGGCCACGCATTGAGTACTTACCAGCAGGTGCTGGAGCGCATTGGTGGACTGCTGCTCATCCTCTTTGGCATCACGCTCACCAGGCTACTCCCGGTTCCCTGGTTATCCAGGGACCACCGCATCCAGATGAAGCCAGGCGATTCGGCCTGGTGGCGCTCAGGACTTGTCGGCATAGCCTTTGGGGCGAGCTGGTCAGCCTGTGCTGGCCCGCTGCTAGGCGCGATCCTGGTGCTGACCGCCGTCAGATCGCCGCTTCTGCAAGGGTCGCTCGTGATGCTAGTCTTTGCAATAGGTCAGGGTGTGCCGTTTCTGCTGGTCGGCCTCCTGGTGGATCGGGCCGGTACGTTCCTGCGCCGCATCCGTCGCGCCACGGCGCTCCTCTCTTCCGTCGGAGGCGCAATCCTCATCCTTTTGGGGATCTTTCTCCTCACGGGTCTGTTTAGCAACTATGGGTAGACATGAGTAGCAAGACCATCGCTCACATGAGCCGTCAAAAATCGGCAAGGAGGAATCCATGAGAACTATCCCGGTGTTCGCGTATCTGATCAACTGGAGCTGGCTTCGTCTTGGCCCGCCCTATCTCTACATCAATATCAACCCGATCATCGTGCAGATCGGTCCGCTTGCGTTGCGCTGGTACGGCCTGATGTACGTGGTGGCGATCCTCGTCGGCCTGTGGACCATCCGAGGCTACCTGGCGCGCACGGGGATCACCCAGGAGAAAGTGTATCGCATCATCTGGTGGTGTATCTGTGCAGGAGTCCTCGGCGGACGACTCTACTTTGTCATCCAGCAACCCGATCTGGTCTCGGACTATTTCATGAAGCCCTGGAATATCATCGCCGTCTGGCAAGGGGGCATGGCTGTCTACGGGGCCATCTTTCTATTGCTTGCGATGCTGCTCTGGCGCGCCCATGTCGAGCGACTCAACCCGCTGGTGGTACTGGACGCAGGCGCGTTGTTTGCGCCGGTAGCCCAGAGCTTTGGCCGCATCGGCAACCTGATCAACGGCGACATCATCGGCTATCGCACGACGCTCCCCTGGGGAATCGTCTACCAGAATCCGCAGAGCTGGGCCTGTCTCACTCCTGCCACCTGCAACGTCCCCGTGCAACCTGCAGCCGGCTACGAACTGCTCATCGACGTGGTGTTGCTGATCGTCCTCTTTTTCCTCTCCCATCACGTGCGCCGCCCCGGCGTGCTGGCGGTGGTCTTTCTGTTCGGCTACGCGCTGTCCCAATTCCTGGTGTTCTTTGTGCGCGACAATGTGATCACTACACTCTTTGGACTGAACTGGGGACTCAAGCAGGCGCAATGGACCTCGCTTGTGGTGTTCATCGTCCTTCTTCCTCTCACCTACGTGGTCATGCGCTCCTGGAAGTACGCGCGGCCAGTCCCGGAAGGCGAGGTTGCAGCCATTTACGGCATGGCGCAGCCGTCGCGGAGTGAAGAGCAGCAGTGCGATTGAGTGAAGAGCAGGATCAGTGGCTGGAAACGATGGTGCATACTGCTTTGACTGCTAGACTTTCAAATCATGTATTCCTCTCAATGGCTTATGAACACGTTGGATGGCCCTCGGTTGTGTAGCCAGCTCACTCAGTTGGCATAAAATAGTCGTAGATAGGCACGTAGATAAGGGAGGGTGTTCGAAGCTGGGAGGCAGGGCTTCCTGGTGAAAAGCCAGAATGGCGTCCTGTACAGAAGAACAGCGGGCGAACCCGCCCTTTGGACGTGGTCATTTGCAGCCATCCCCACGTATACTTTCTCCGAGAGCAATGCTGCTTATACGCTTAATTGGAGAAGCTCATCCTACAAACTACTCGAGATGTGAAAACAGGGAGAAAACATATGTTCCAGATCCAGGCAATTGACCATGTCGCACTGCTCGTGCAAGACATGGAACGAGCGATGAAATGGTACCAGGAAGTGTTTGGCATGGAACGGCGCTACCAGGATGTGTGGACAGGAAAGCGCGACCCGGTGGTCATGGCTTCAGGGAATGTCCAGATAGCATTGTTTTTGCCAGGAAACCCAGGAATTATCCGTGCACACGATCTCAATGAGCATTTCGCCGTGCGGGTAGACCGCGCCAACTTTGAACAAGCTCGCGTGGAGTTAGAGGGACGAGGCATCCCTTTCAAGGTGTGGGATCACAAGATTTGCCTCTCGCTCTACTTCTTTGACCCTGACGGAAACCAGATCGAAGTAACGACCTATGAGGTAGTGTAAAATGCGGTAGTGTTGAACCTGTCCTGTACATCGTCATCTTCTGGACGCTGGGCGACCGGGTGCGCTATCCCTGGCTCCGCACGGTGATTTTCTGGATACCTATGGTGTTCATTCTCATCCCCCGGGGCTGGGGATTCGGGGTGCTGCTGTACCTGTCCGTGTCTCTAATCGTCGCGGCGCTGACGGCTTACGGTGGCTGCGAGGTGGTGGCGTTTCCCAGCCTCCTCTTCCAGCGGCATTATACGGTCTACTGCCCGCTCAATGCCATCGACCTGGTCGAGCGCCGATTCATCAAAACATAGCATGGAGCTCCCTGGCTTAATGGACGGATCTTGACGTAAGATATAACACAGAGATAACTTTGGGAAAATGGAGGTAGGTGATGCAATTTTCTCTTGCTTCTCTGAAAAACAACAGCGCTCCTCCAAAGAGGAATCAACCTGCTATGGATCGCGTAGGTTCTGGCGAACAGCACCCAGAGAAAGATCTGCCTCAGGCTACGAACGAGCTCAAAGTGGGGACAATCCTGGCGATCACTATCCCTTTCGCATGTGCATTGGTCTCCATAGCCTGGGCTATTGCTTCGTATTTGATGGTGCGTGAGAAACAGCGGGCGCAGGTAGAACTGGCTCGCCTGGAGATTGAGACAAAAATGCAGGTATCCTCCAAATGAACACAATCACCATTGACGTTCTGATCCGTGGAGCGAAGGTCGTTGATGGCACCGGCAATCCCTGGTTCTATGGGGATATCGCCGTCGCTGGCGATCGCATACTGGAGGTCGCGCAACCTGAACGCATCCGGGCGGAGGCGGCGCGCGAGGTAGTGGACGCAGCAGGGATGGTGGCCTGCCCCGGCTTCATCGACATCCTCAGTCACTCACACCTCCCTCTGATGCATGACCCGCGAGACCTCTCCAAGATCACCCAGGGGGTCACGACCGAGATCATGGGCGAAGGATGGACCCCTGCGCCCGCGGGCGGGCGCATCAAGGATGCCTTCCTGAACCTGCCGCAGAAGCAACGAGCGCTTATCGGCGAATGGATCGAGCGCGCAAAGGGCTGGACGCGCTTTGGCGACTGGCTGGAGGCCCTGGTCGAGCGCGGAGTCGCGCCCAATGTCGGCTCGTTCCTGGGCGGTGGCACGCTGCGGGAGTACGCCAGGGGGCTGGAGATGGGCCCGCCAACTTCCAGCGAGCTCGAAACGATGCGGCGTGTGATGGCCGAAGCAATGGACGATGGAGCGCTCGGCGTTGCCTACGCACTCATCTACCCACCCGAAACGTACACTTCCACCCAGGAGCTGGTCGAGGTCGCGAAAGTTGCAGGCCGCTACGGGGGCATCTATGTCACGCATCTGCGTTCGGAAGGCGACCACCTGCTGGAGGCTATCGACGAGGCGATAGAGATCGGCCGGCAGGCGAGCATTCCCGTCGAAATCTATCATCTCAAGGCGTCGGGCAAGCAGAACTGGCACAAAATGCCCCAGGCAATTGCGCGTATTCAGGCGGCACGGGATGGAGGTTTGGACGTGACCGCCGACATGTACCCCTACGCGGCCGCCGGTACCGGGCTGGACTCCGTGCTGCCGCCCTGGGTCGCCGAAGGGGGCACCTATTTCGACACGCTCGCCGACCCAACTATGCAGGAGCGCATCCGCGCCGAGGTGCTCGCCCCATCGGGCGACTGGGAGGCGCTGGCACACGACATTGGACCGGAGGGCGTCATGCCCATCGGGTTTGAGCGGCCCGAGAATCTCCAATATGCGGGCATGCGCCTCTCGAAGATCGCCGCTTTGCGAGGGCAGCACTGGCTCGACGCGGTGATTGAACTGCTCCTCTCCGAGCATCACCGCATCTTCACCATCTACTTCAGCATGGACGAGGCCAACGTTGCGCTGGGCCTGCAGCAGCCGTGGGTGAAGATCTCGACCGACGCAGGCGGCGTTGATCCTGCCTGGGCGAAGGACCTGGGGCCGGCGCATCCACGCGCCTATGGCACCTATCCACGAGTGCTGGCGAAGTACGTGCGCGAGGATAAGCTCTTGACGCTGGAGGACGCCATCCGCAAGATGAGTGGAGCCGTCGCTGCGCGGCTCGCACTGCGCGACCGCGGCCTGCTTCTTCCTGGCTGCTATGCTGATCTAGTGCTCTTCGACGCACAAACCATCGTCGACCGGGCTACCTTCGACGACCCGCACCAGCTCTCAACTGGCATCCGTGACGTGTGGGTGAACGGGACCCGCGTGATCAGGCACGGGGAGCATACAGGCGCGACAGCGGGCCGCGTACTGAGAGGAGGAGCGGGCAGAGTATAACAAAAGAAGCGGGAGAAGAAGTTATCGAACGGAGAGAGTGATGATGAAAACACTGACTCTCTTGCAACCCTGGGCCACGCTGGTGGCCCTTGAAGCCAAACGGATCGAGACACGCTCGTGGTATACCACGTATCGCGGGCCATTAGCGATTCATGCAGCCAGAAGGATGTCGGCGGCGGCAATCTCCCTGTGCTGGGAAGCGCCATTTCGCACTGCTCTGGAAACCGGTGGCTATCGCGCTGGAGATGGTCCGGCTACCAATCCATTTGGGTTGCCCCTTGGTGCAGTGATTGCTGTGGTCACACTTCTTGATGTACAGTCCATTTGCCTGGAGAACCAACCGGCGGAGCCGGAATTCTCGTTCGGTGATTACAAGCCGGGACGTTTCGCCTGGATCTTGAGTGATGTGCATCGCCTGACAGCCCCCGTTCCAGCCAGGGGCAGGCTTGGTTTGTGGGAATGGACCCCGCCCGATTTGCGTGTTGAGGCTGGGGCAATGGTTCCCTGATGGCTGTACTGGTGAACTCAAATTCAGAGTAGACAGCCGGTGCATATTTATGAGGTCAGAGCAGATCATTGCGAATGTGAACTCTACAACTCAGTGTCAAGCTCGACCTGGACATCCGGGGTCGCAACTGCGACCGTACCGTAGAGGGGTCACCTGCGCTTGAAGGCCTCGATGAGCCGAGCGCCTTGCTCTTGCGTCACTCCCTTGAGGTGAAAGTGCAACCGAATCGCATTGAACAGGTTCACCTCGGGCCGAACCGGCTTGTTGGGATCGAGTACTCCACGAATGGCGACCGTAGCTGCTTGCAGCGGCACCTGTTGTGCCCTGGCCAACACCTGTACGAGTTCGACCCCACAGGTGGCGATACCTGAGAGAAAGAGTTCGCTAGGTGTGATGGCCTCACCGGGACAGCCGTTTTGGATAGGTCCGTCTACCACAAAATGGTGGGTGCGCGCACTGCAGAGAACTCGCCCGAAGGTCTCGGTTGAGCGCGCTTGAAGCTCGTACTGCCGTACTTCTTGCTGTACCATCGTTTACTTCCCTCCTAATGGCTTGCCCATCAGTCGCGTTCCTAACGGATGCACACCATAAGTGTTGCCGTCCTGGCCGGTGACTTGAACGGTGATGGTGCCAATGTTCGTCAACAAAATTTCCCCCATACTTTTAAAACCTGTTTTTATTATATGTAACATCAATGGCCAATTGCAATTCGATCGGGAACAAGCAAAGGAGAAAGATAACGCACCAAAGAGGATTGCTGATGTTACAAGCAGGTGTCCCAGGTAGCCAGCACAGGGAGACGAGAGACACAATGCTATGCCTCTCGCCGCCTCGTTTGCTGCTTGCTAGCTATGCGTCGTAGTACAGGGCAAACTCAATTGGTACAGGATGCAGGCGTACCTCGTCTGCCTGGGCGCGCCTCAACTCGACGAAGTCTTCAAGCGCGTCTGTTGTGAAGACATCGTCTTCCAGCAGGAAGGCATGATCGTTCTCGAGGGCTTCCAGTGATTCGTCGAGGGAGCCTGGAACGGAGCGGATCTCGCGCTGTTCTGCTGGCGACAGGTGATAGAGGTCGCGGTCAACCGGGCCGTAGCCATGCTCGCTGGGATCGATCTCGCGGCGGATGCCGTCCAGTCCTGCCATCAGCAACGCCGCAAAGAGGAGGTACGGGTTAGCAGTTGGATCTGGCGGGCGGAACTCGATGCGCTTCGCCTTAGGATTCTCGGTCAGTGGGATACGCACGGCTGCGCTACGGTTGCCTTTCGAGAAAACCAGGTTGACGGGCGCTTCGTAGCCGGGCACCAGACGCTTGTAGCTATTGGTGGTAGGTGCCGCAATCGCCAGGAGTGCAGGGGTATGGATGAGCAGGCCGCCAATATAGTAGCGAGCTATCCGAGAAAGATGTGCGTAACCGTGGCAATCATAGAACAGCGGCTCCCCGTCTTTCCACAAGCTCTGGTGCGTGTGCATGCCGGAACCATTGTCGCCGAAAACGGGCTTGGGCATAAAGGTGACGGTTTTGCTATGCCTGCGCGCTACGTTCTTGGTGATATATTTGTAGAGCATCAGGTTGTCGGCTGTCTTCACCACTGTATTGAAGCGGATATCGATCTCGGACTGTCCGGCTGCGCCGACTTCATGGTGCTGTGCCTCGACCGGTACACCAAGTTCTTCAAGCAGGAGCGCCATCTCGCTGCGAATGTCCTGCAGTGTGTCGTTGGGGGCGACAGGGAAGTAGCCTTGTTTTACGCGCATGCGGTGGCCCAGGTTAGGGATACCGTTGTGAGAGCTATTCCAGTGCGCTTCATCAGAGTCTATCTCGGCATAGTGGAGATTGTCTGTGGAGTTGTAGCGCACGTTATCGAAGATGTAAAATTCGGCTTCGGGACCGAAATAGCTGGTGTCGGCGATGCCACTGGAGCGCAAGTGCTCCTCTGCTTTACAGGCGATGTAGCGTGGGTCGCGGCTATATGGCTTTTTGGGTCCGAGAGGCCCAGGATGGGCGATGCTGCAGACAAGGCTGAGCGTGGGTACCCTGGTAAATGGATCCATAATGGCGGTGGTGGGATCGGGGATCACAAGCATGTCGCTCTCGTGAATCGTCTGGAAGCCCCGGATGCTGGACCCATCGAAGGGAACGCCTTCGATAAAGGTCTCTTCGCGAAGCTCACGCATAGAGATACTAAAGTGTTGCCAGGTGCCGGGAAGGTCGACAAATTTGAGATCTACCATCTTCGCGCCGTTCTCTTTAGCAAATTGCAGGACTTCTTCTGTGGTCATTTATTTCTCTTCTCCTTAATTGCTCTTATCTGGTAAGGTCTACCCGTTTTACAGGGATCAGGCCGCTCCTGCATATTGATATTTGGCTATTCTGCATAAGAAGCTAGGAGTATCCTCAGCAGTATGCCAGCCGAATCATTTCTCCTCATGATATCCTTGCTCTTTGCCGGATGCTATAGGTAGTTTATCTGAAAGTTGCGATGTGGATATTGTGCAAATTGCACAAGCTCAGACTCTCTGTCCCTGTGTATATCTTAACAATCGCTGAGGATGGCGCTCTAAAATAAAAACAATGCAATTTACTTCTGATAGCAAATTGCATTGTTTGCTGAACGGAACCGACTGGCTTTAAACCACCGGTCACACCTGGCGCTTATTCCCTAGCTGCGCCAACTGTTGTGCTGGCCACACTTTCTTGCTGGGTCCCTGGACATTGATCAGCTTTGAGCATCCTCACTCCGAAGCCAAAATCTGTTTGGAGATCAAGAGGATTGCCACCGGTGAGCAACTCGCTTTCCCCGCCAGGAGTGGTGATGGCCCGCTGGACCTCAGCAGCCCTTTGGTAAGGCTGCAAGCTAGCCCAGCCAGTCCACTTGAGCTGCAGAACACGCGCAGCCACAGCGCTGACAATGGGGGCAGCGAATGAGGTTCCTGACCAATACGCCCAGTCATAGCTCTGAGGAGGTGCATCATATGATTGTGGTAGATCTTCGGCCGAAAGTGCCGGGTATTTCGGAGCAGTGTAAACTCCGATTACCCCATCAACATTAGTAGCAGTTGTCATTTTATGCGGATCAGGGCCATAGTCCTGCGGTGGCACAGAGCCATTTGGTCCAACAGGGGGTACTGGCGTTGGGATCCCACCACCAAGGGTCGCAATTCCATTATGCTGTGGAGGTAACTGCGGGTAGTTGCTATAGGGAGCCGCTCTACCGCGCCTGTCCACAGCACCAACCGAGATGACCTCGGGGAAAGCAGCGGGATAGCTGGGTCCCTTACGGGGTGCTGGATTCGCTATCCGAGGATCCCATTGGTGAATATTTGAGTCGTTACCAGCGGATGCCACGATGACAGCACCAAGCTCAGTCAAACGCTGGATAACGAGATGCAGCCCAAGTCGTAACAGTTCGATATCTTTTACGATGTGAACAAACTCTTCTGACTGGCAGGTGTAATCAGCATTGGACCACAGTTGTGCCAGGTCCTCTTGAGAAGGTATGGCTCCCAGACTCAAGTTAATCACGACTGGCTGGTTATGCAGGTCCTCATTCTCATCCATACGTCTCTGTATAGCGCTGAGCGCATCAAGCAGGCCAGTAGTATCACCCACACCAAAGTCATTGAGCACACGGATATATTCAATAGTTGCACCTGGAGCGAGATCCCGCAGGATACCAGTAATGAACAGGCCGTGATCTGAAGAAGGATAAGGAGCAAATGGCCGCCCATAGAGGTCATCGCCCGATTTTGGTTGCTCTGGAGTATTATTATCCAGGCGTTGACCAAGGTACTGGTATTTCAGGATGATAGACGGCGTCTGCCCACCCGAGATCTGTTGGACGATCTCTTGCAGCAACCGGTTATTATCGCCCGCACTGTTAGCTGCGTCGGTTATCTCATCAGATGCAGGCATACTATCCAGCACAAATACTGTCACACCTTCACCCGTCAGGCCTCGCATAGTGTCCGAAAGATCTGGCAAAGTAATTGGCCAGAAACCGGGGGAAGACGTACATGAGTTCCCATGACTCACTGGAATGGGGGAAACGCGGAAATGGTGTGTTATACAGCCGGTGCCACTACTGAGCCAGTTAGGCATTGCTGCCAGGACGGGTATTTCTCCTTGATTGAGGGTGCCCAGGTTACGATTGATCAGATTGACAAGTTGACGCGTATTATCCTGTTCTCCATAGCCATCCTGGTTACCACTTCCATCCATTGACCCCGTATTTGACTTTGAGTAAGCCTTGTTGCCTGTTTCGACATGGAAAAAGCCCACAACTGTGGTACCTTCATCTGAAGGCGAGGGGAAAAGGTACTTACCCGTTGGGCTGGTAATGGGGATTTCTCCATTCTCTCCCTTAGCGTCATCGTCCTTTTTAGGACGACCGCGGCTCATCTCTTCAAGGCCTCTGATTCTTTCTTCGAGGGCTTTGATTCCATCTTCTACAAGGGTTTCAACAGGTCCTTCCTTCTCATCAGAAGGTGGATGTTTTTGAGGCCGGGATGGACTCGGGACGTCATCTGGGGTGAAGGACTTCAGGTTAAAGCCGCGCATATTGATGAATTGATTGAGAGCCACTAGATTCAAGGATTCAATGATTTTCTCACTTCCGTGGGAAAGACTCAGGTGGGACTGAAATGTAATGGCGACCTGGTTTTCATGCCAGTCTATTACCATAAAGTTCCACCATTGTGGATCGCCATATTCCTGCTGCTCAGACATTATTACCTCCTTGCCTCCCTGCAAGTATAATTACAGGAGACCCATTTTAGTTATCCTGACAATCGCCAGGGTTGTCACTACGCTATAGAGACTTCACAGGTGTACCCTTTGCGTCGCTTCAGGACTTATCCCTGTCATGGTTCCTACATGGCTATCATATGAAACGCAGAAGAACTGAATTTTTAGAACACGACTGTTAAGAGCAATCGATTTTTTTGCTCTTTGTATTTTCAGGGATCAACCTGTACTTGAGGGGACCAACGTCACCGACCAAACGAAAAGCAGCCCAGAAATAAGGATGGGTAAAGGCTGACGATGATCGATGCAAAAGGATGCATTGTGCAGCGCGTAATGCCTGAACTTTACTCTCTCCATCCAGGAGATGCTGGTAAAAGAGTTGCATCAACTCGTTGGTGGCATTATCCTCTACAGGCCAGAGGCTCATCACAAGGGAGTCGGCTCCAACAGCAAGGAATGCACGGCCCAGACCCAACTGCTCGTCACCTCCACCGCTCAGCGCCAATCCAGTTTCACACCCACTCAAAGTAATCAGTTCGCATTCCTTCAGGTTCAGGCTAAAGGCATCAATCGCGTTGAGTTGTCCATCAGCCAGGCGTACATAGGAAAAATTAGGAGCATCTAATCTACTCTGACCGTGAGTTGCCAGGTGGATAACTGGACTACCAGGAGCCTCTTCGATCAAGCGCGTAATGGTCGCATCCTTTTCAAGGTAGCAGCATCCGCCTAGCAATTTCGCTACTGTTCTTGCTTCTTCAAGGGCGCGCTGCAAATGTCCTTGTTCTGAATAACCAAAAACCAACGGCGGTTTGGTAGATGTTGAGGCACGTTCAAGTCGTCGTTGACCCTGCCGGTCGCCACTACGCAAAGCGCGCTCCTGAGCACCGAGATGTAGCAGTATACTGCTAGCTGGAAGATAGTTGATCTGGAAATTTTCGATTAAGAAATGCAAGCCATTATACAGGGCATGGAAAGACAGTTTGTGTAGCGGCCCATAAGGAACAATTGTCACATAGCCAGGTGGAGATGGTAACAGAGCCGCTATGGGTGCCACCAACAGTTCATAGAGTTTGTTCAACAGGGGACGTATTGCTTGCTCAGGAGGCCTTTGGGGATCAACCCAACCTTTAGGATCAAGATAGGCATGTAGTAGAGGGAGTAGACGGTCCAATTGCGCTGCACCTACATGATTCTCATGGATAGCCAGACGTTCTCTTGTGACTGCAAAGATGACGAGCTTGTTCTTATAGAGGTAGTATTCCAGCAGAAGCTGATCGGGTAGAAGGTGCTGTTGCAATTGTGCAATATCTAGTTGTTGTAAACGCTGTGTTGCGCCTGCGGCGCTTGCTCGTAGCTCGTTCCGCGAAACATCCGAAAAAGCAGGCGCATTCAATTGAAGGAGTTGCAAGCGCTCAAACAGTTCACTAACTTTCGCCTCGCATCGCTTGAGTTCATTCTCGATAACTTCCCGGTCAATGGTCGCCGTGAGCGAAGTACTGTTTTCTGCAAGTTGAGCACTGTATTGCCGGTAGCTTTGCTGCCACTCCTCTAGTTCATGTTGTGTTCGCAATACCACGGCGCTATTCGCACGCGATGCAGGCGAAGAGATGATACCCCCTTTCTCCTCCACGGGCTTTCCTTTATTCAGATACTGGCGTAGAGCTATGGAGCGTACCCGTTCAAGATAACCGTAAGCACGTTCAGGCTCTTCCCGTTGCAGACAAAGGCCTATCATCTCTTCGTACACCATCCATGCGCTACGCAAGAATGATGGAGAGAGATCATGCACAAGGTCGTCCAGGATATCTTCGATCTGCTCAATAGCGGCCTCATAGTATCTTGCGGCCTTCTCTAACGCTCCCTGCCCGAAGGCAATCTGCCCCAGAAGGTACTGGCTCTTATAGACCTGTTCTTGTAAGTTGTGCTGTCGAGCCATATCGGTTATCTGCTCACATAACCAGGCTGCCTCCTGTAGCGCTATGGGTTGGAGCTCGTGATCTTCCCATAATTCAGGCTTGCGTGAAATTTCTATAAGGGCTCCAGCCATCACGAGGCTGGCGCGAACAGAACGTGAAACCAGGCCTTGAGCATCAAAATGCTCCTTGAGGAGTCTGGCTTGCTGATATGCCGCAGAAACATCTCCCATCTCCAGGACCAGTTCGGCCTGTTGCAGTTTAGTAGCAGAGGCATGATGCTCGAATCGACCTTTTGTGAAAAGTGTGCTGGCTTCATCCAGGGCAGAAAGTGCTTCCTTCGGTCTAGCGGAAGCTTCCAATATAGTAGCGTATTCACGCAATGCATCAGCCATATCCAGCGAGTCCCCGAGGCGGCGGTATATCTCAACTGCTTCGGACGCCAGCCGGGAGGCTTCCTCTGCTCTATTGAGTTTGACCAAACAATTAGCCATCTTGAGCATGAGTTCAGCAAGCAAGATAGAATCGGCAAGCTCGTTCTGCATCAAATTATCGCGGGCCTGGTAGTAGCGTCGTAATGCTGAGCCGTAATAACCCTGCACATAATCGAGATCTGCCAGATTAATCTCTACATTACTAATCTGGGTGGTCTCTTCAAGTTCGATATAACTTGCCTGGGCCTGTTGTAAAAGACGATATGCCTCTTCAAAATGACCAAGCCAGGATAGGTTCCTTGCCTGATTGTATTTAACCATAGCTATAGCTCTCTTGATAACGATCTCATTTTGATCTGTTAGAGTGGGATAGATAGCCAGTATCCTTTCGTACAGTCTAAGTGCTTCCTGGTATTGGCCAAGCTGCGTGTAGATGACCGCTGTATTATGATCGACTGCACAGGCCCAATAGAATTCCCTATGCTGTAGATACATCTCGCGAGCCCGATCAGCGTCCTGTAAAGCTTCCTCGACTCGACCCAGCCAAGCACATGCGATCATCCTGCTAAGAAGAGTGCGCGCCCAATTCAGCTCGTCTCCCAATCGCAGAAACTCCTCCCTCGCAATGTCCAGACACGTTAATGCTGCTTGATGATAACCCAGGCCTATCAAAGCGGCTCCTTTGGCCAGGTATCCAAGGGCATAAGAGTGCGCATTATGAACGTACTCTCCAAAGAAGATGAGCAGTTCAGCCAATTTGAGAGAGGTGAAAGCATGGATGCTCCACTGGCGTAACGATTCGTCTTTGATCAGTACACCAATAGCTGTATGGTCAGTTAGCTCAGCTATATGCTCTTTGATATAGACACGGCCTTCTTCTTCAGAATGTTCGCGCAGGTATTGTAACAAGAGGTGATTATCCATAAGCAAAGGAGAGTTCCTTACTAACCATCTCGTAATCTAGAAAGTTGATTACCAGCATGTATTCCCCAACAGGTACGCATTAAATGCGATATTGCGTATATTATACTTCATTTCCTCGTGATCAACGGCACCCCTGGTTGCGTTCGCTCCTGAATATGATAGAATAGCTGCACGGTCTTCTTTGAGAAGCAGCCTAAAAACACGCTCCGACCTCGACACGAAAAGATGGTGGTTTTAGAAGTATGGATATCCTACATACAGACTTATTCTCCTCACCTCTTCCAGGAACGCCTGGAGTGGGCTTTCATAATGTGGGCAGCGAAGGAGTTTTGCGAGCCTCTGATGAGGCCACGGTCAAATATGTACAGCACTACTATGGAGAAAGATGTGGTCATCTCCCTCTGAGTGCCAGGAAAATATGCACGCTCGTAGACTTTCCCAGCGCTGATATCCGCGCACAAATGGCCTACCTCAGCACGCTCTTTGGCAAAACTATTACTCCAATAACACTTGACGAACTCAAAGCGGAAAAGGAAAAAGCACCAGAACAAGCTCCCTTAGTCGTGCCTTACATTAATGTTCCTGAAATAGAAACACGTCTGAACAATGATCTAGGGGCACAGTCATGGGGCCTACCGGGGATGATGACCCATGTCCTCAAAAATAAAGCGAGCTTTTATCAACTGGTTGATGAGTTTGGGCTGGAAGGGTTTTATCCTCCTGATTATACTGTCGCAAGTATCTATGATCTAGCTCGAGAAACAGAAAATTTTCTCCGCCAGGTAGAGGAGATGTACGAAAAAACAGGATTAGCAGGAGCTTATCCGTTAGGGGTGATGCTCCGGGCCGCTGAGGAAGATGGCAATTATGGCTGCTGCCTCGTTTATGAGCACGCGGAACATATCGTAGTCGTCCAGGATGGAGCCGCAGATCATGCACGGTACTATAAACACTGGCAGGAGGCATTGGCCCAGTCACAAGAACACCTGGCCACTACCATGAATGTGCAGAAGGAGGCGAGAGTGGTGATCAGCCGGTACATTGAGTTTGCAGACTCTCCTGGTATGTCTGTGGTGGTTATGGAGAATCGGGTAGAATCCCTCGGGTGGAATAGTCAATTGCAAAAGCCAGGTAGTAAAGCATGCATCGGAACAAGTACATATATTCCAAAGAATGCATATATGCAGCACATGCAACAAGCATACGAAGAGCAAACGACGACATTCTTTGAAGCTTTGTTGAGAAGGACGGCTCACCACTGCGGCATAAACTTTGCTTCTATCCGGGGTGTAGCAAACCTGGATATTATGATTCCAGGGGAACTGGAAAAAAGACTACAGAGACAAAGAAAACAACCAGAGAGCAATTATCTTGCAGAATGTAATCCACGCTGGACAAACTATACTGATGCCATCATGACAGTGCTTGGGGCCAACCGAAAAGCTCAGACTATCTCCAACATGAAGGCAGTCATTTCGGCAGGAATATGTGCCATAGATAAACATCCATTACCTGAAAGGGTGGATCCACAAAGCGTAAGAGCATGCATCGCTGAAAAAGATGGCGTATTGAAACAGGAGGGAACGAGAATAATATGCCGTATGGCAAAAAATCCTATGGGTTTGATCTTTGCCGGAGACGTAGCACGAGCACAACAAGAAGTGAATGATATGTTAAAGTCAAATCCAGACCAACCAAATAGATGAGAGTATCTCTTACTTGACCTGGCAAGAGATACTCTCAGCAACTTCGCGCCAGCCAGAGGCAGCGGTAGAGACCATCCCATTCAGCATATTTGAGGCAAAGAAATTGCCTCTCCTTTCGTATATACCTGTGGTATATACTTCTGATGAGTACTTCTATCCCTGCCAGAGCATGTTCTGTCATAGGAGCAGAAGAATCGAAGCGCTTTACCACGGGTGTCCAGTCATTTTTTGAGGAGAGGAATGCTCAACTACCTGGTTCGCAATGAAAGGTATCGCAGAAAGAAGGCTGATGATGCATGAATTACACTTTCCTGAACGAGCAGAGCAGAATGCCCGGACACTGGACGATCGTCGCGCCGCTGGCAGGGAGCTTCGTAACAAGGTACCCCGTTCAAGTCATGCAGAGTGGACCCCGGCTGCTGATCGCCCTGACCCGCTGAGCCTGCTGGAGGAACAGAACCGCTCCCGCCTGGCGCATCTCGTGCCGCTTCGCTATCGACGGATGGTCGCCTCGCCTTTTACCTTTCTGCGCGGATCGCCAATTGTCATGGCACAGGATCTGGCTGCAACTCCTGTCACTGGCATCCAGGTGCAGATCTGCGGCGATGCGCATCTCAACAACTTTGGCATCTATGCCACCCCGGAACGCAATCAGGTCTTCGATGTGAATGACTTTGACGAAACCCTCCCTGGCCCCTGGGAATGGGATATCAAGCGACTTGCCGCCAGCATCGTTTTAGGCGGGCGCAGAAACGGCTTCCCTGCCGCTACGAACAGGCGGGCTGTCTTGAATTGTGTCCAGGCGTATCGCGAGCACGTGTGGAAGTACAGCGACATGCGCCATATTGATGTCTGGTACTCACGCATTGACTACGAGAGCTCGCTCCAGTTTGTGCATCCCACGTTTCGCTGGTACATCGATAAACAGCACGAAAAGTCTCGCCAGCGCTCAAGCTTACAGGTGTTTCCCAAGCTAACGATGCAAGTCGATGGCCAGCACCGGTTTAAGGATGATCCTCCCCTGATCGCACACCTCGATGATGAAGAACTCGCCTACCAGTTGCGAGGATTGGTAGAAATATACCGGCCATCGGTGCAGGAGGACCGGCAGGTGCTCATCAGCAAATACCACTGCGTGGATGTCGCTCAGAAAGTTGTCGGCGTGGGGAGCGTCGGCACGCGTTGTTATGTTGCCTTACTTTTGGGGAACGACAGCAACGATCCACTTCTCTTGCAGATCAAGGAAGCGCAAACCTCGGTTCTCGAGCGCCACCTCGGCCCGAGCACCTATCCCAATCACGCACAGCGAGTGGTTTGCGGGCAGCGTCTTATGCAGGCAGCCAGCGACCTTTTTCTCGGCTGGACACGATTGGGCTCCGCCGACTACTATATACGCCAGCTACGAGACATGAAACTGACGGTGGATATCGAGACCCTGATCCCAGACGGCTTCATTGAGTATTGTCGATTTTGCGGATGGGCGCTCGCTCGCGCTCATGCCCGCTCCGGCGATTCCGCGCAAATCAGCGGCTACCTGGGTAGAAGCAACGTGTTTGACCGCGCGCTTGCAGCTTTTGCCGAGACCTATGCGAACCAAACCGAACGCGATCATGCCGCACTTGTTGCCGCTGTCCAGAGGAATCAAGTACCTGTTGAGACGGGAGTGTCTTAAGGAGCAGATGGGACACTTTGCATTCAAGCTTCTTCCGTGGTTTCTTCAAATTCTACGTCTATATAGGTGTCAGCAAGAGAAAAGTGGACACCTAAGCTATGCAGATTGATATCGTCAGTATTTTCAAAGGCCTCGTAAATCCATTTGTTATTCTCTTTGTCATAGCTTTCTATTTTGAAAGATTGCGAATCTACCAGGACATATTCTTCAATAGTAGGATGCGCGCGATAATTTTTGAGTTTCCACGTTCTGTCTGTGAGTTCTGTGGTTGGGGAAAGGACTTCGACGACGAGGCTTGGGGATCGGATCGCATGAATCGTTCCCCGATCGCGTGGATCGCAGGTCACGATTACATCGAGATGAAAGTAACGTGTCTCAGAAATGTATACTTTCATATCGGAACTATAGACGCGGCATTTGCTCCCACGCAGAAGATTCCAAAGGATTCGTTGGATATTTGATTTGATGGTGTCATGATTGGCGGTTCCACCTGCCATGGCATACACATAGCCATCGACGTACTCGTAACGAGTATCAGGATCGTTTTCTTCGAGTTGAAAGTATTCTTCAACCGTCATGGTTCGCTGGTGCTTTATCGCCATGACCCTCTCGTATCTCTCCTTCTTTTTATGATGTGTTGCTGCGGGTGCCTGCATAGTAGGCCGACTTTATTATAGCATAGTATGTCCGGTACCGATAAAGTGGTTCATCAAGGTCGATGCACTTTCCCTCTTACAGGCCAGGCTTCTTGCCATAGATGGCTAGACAGCGGTCCTTTTCTTCTCGTAGTTCATATTGTATCCTATAACCAATAATGGATAGAGCAAGTAATGATGGCCTATGCGGAGGCGAGGGCGCTCGGTAAGAAGCCAGGAGAGGACGTACCCTATGGATGGACCAGCGACAAATAGGAAGGGATACATCTGGAATCCCCAGGCAGAAACAAAGCCACG
>Ga0187846_10000415_pt1 | contig 25206 bp, 17 predicted proteins | sample TC_taG_FD_161473 | JGI IMG/M metagenome (GOLD analysis project Ga0187846, IMG submission 161473) | Biofilm microbial communities from the roof of an iron ore cave, State of Minas Gerais, Brazil - TC_06 Biofilm (v2) | ecosystem: Environmental > Terrestrial > Deep subsurface > Cave > Wall biofilm... | reverse complement strand
AATCAAGCGTTCCGCGGCAGGAACACTCCTTGACACGTGACCGCAGAGTGCATAGGCTTGCGCCGCTGATTGGCAACCGGTGCGGGTCACCATCCTCTCGTAAGTTCGCGGGACGCAACCAGGCGCAGCGCCGGCCGGGCCGACGCCTTTGTGTTTGTCAGGAGGAATGGCTATGGATGACCGCCAATCGAAAACCGCGTCCTCAGATCCCTCCGCGGACAATGCCGTCAATTTCGCCACCCTCCTGGGCGAAGAAATCGAAGAAATCACCAAACTTCGCGAGAAGCGAGAATGGGACGGCTCCGACAAGTTTGATGAAACCGCTCCGAAGCCGGCAGTGGCGCGCGAAAAAACCCCAGCTCAGCAACCGACAACGGAGCCGCCCGAGGCGATCTTCGAAAGGGCGCATAAGAAGGAGCTCGTCGGGCTGGCGTTCAGCGGCGGCGGGATTCGCAGCGCGACGTTCAACCTCGGCGTGCTGCAAGGACTCGCAAAGCAAGAGCACAAGCTCCTTCCGATGTTCGATTACCTCTCGACGGTTTCGGGCGGCGGGTACATCGGAGGGTGGCTGGAGGCGTGGCTTTACCGCGCAGGAAAGGATCCCAAGGTCGCACAGTGCCGCGAAGGAGCGGGGGGCGCCAACGACTGGCCGCCCATCCGCCGTGTGCAAGAGTGCCTCAATCCCGACCGCAGCAAGAAGCCCGAGCACGGCGAATCGAAAGCCATCCGCTTTCTCCGCCAGTACAGCAACTACCTGACGCCGCGCCTGGGTTTCCTCGGCGCCGATACGTGGACGGCGGTGGCCATCTACCTGCGCAACACTTTTCTTAACCAGCTCATCCTGGTTTTGTTTCTCGCCGTTCTTCTGCTCGTGCCGCACGCGGCTGTCGCCGCTACGAATGCGGCCACGCAGTGGCATTGTCCCTGGTCCGCGCCGATCGCCGCGGCCGCACTGGTGTTTCTGGCGTTGTGCGTGGTTTGGTACAACATGACCTACGTCACGCGGAGAGAAGAGGACGAATCATGTGAGTGGGCGGCGAAGCAAGCGGGCGTGCTTTTTCTGGTGGTCTTGCCGCTCTTCGTGTCCGCGTGGATCCTCTGCGCGTGGCTCTGGCACAGTCACAGCTGGTGCTGGGGCCACTGGTGGATCTGGGCGGCGCTCGGCCTCGGCTTCAGCGCCAGCTGGGTGGCAGCCTCCGTGTGGGGTTTCCAGGACGAGGACGCCACAACAACGTGGAAACCCTGGAGTGTACAGTTGGTGTCGGGCCTTTTCTCAATGGTTTCCGGCGGGGCAGGCAGTCTTCTGCTATGGCTCTTCTCCACAACGATTCTGCAGAGATGGTGCGGCACTGACAGAGGCATCTACTATGTGGTCAGCTTCGGCACGCCGCTCGTGATGGTGATTTTCCTGCTGGTGGGCGCACTGCAGCTCGGTCTGGTCGGGCTGATGTTTCCCGACGCGCGGCGCGAGTGGTGGGGCCGGCTGGGCGGCTGGCTGCTGATTCTCACGCTCACGTGGGCGGCGGCGTTCGCCCTTTCGATCTACTCGCCCCTGGCCGTGGCCTGGGCCGCCGGCAAAAAGTCGGCGGTCTCCGGCTCGGCGATTCTCGCGTGGATTCTGAGCACGGCCGCCGGAGTCTTCGGCGGGAAGAACCCGAAAACGGGGTCGGCAAGCTCGAGTGCCTGGAAAGAAAAGGCCCTTTTGGTGACGCCCTACGTTTTTATCGTTGGATTGGGGATAGGGCTGGCGACGGCGCTCGAAGTGGCGCTGGCCAAATACCTGAAAGCCACTGGTGAAGTCGGGCAGCTCTTCGCCCACAGTGCGGCGGCCAAGAAGATTGCGGGCTGGTTCGTTTCCATCGACTGGACCCCGGGCGCCGGCGGGACGCTGCACCAGGGAGGCACGGTGACTCCGATCCAAGCGGGGAAAGCGGGCGAGTACGTCGCTGCACACTGGGCGATCCTGAAAAAGGTCGCCGACCACCCCATGTGCATCGTCGTTTTTCTGGTGGTGGCGGCTGTGGTGTGTCTGTTCATGGCCGGGCGCGTGGACATCAACGAGTTCTCGATGAACCCGTTCTACCGCAACCGCTTGGTGCGCTGCTATCTGGGCGCTTCGCACGATCATCGGCGTCCCAACCCGTTCACAGGCTTCGATCCCAAAGACGACTTGCGGCTGAGCAAGTTGAGGGACGCAGAGTGCTATGCGGGTCCGTTTCCCATCGTGAACACCACACTCAACCTGGTGAAGGGCAAGAATCTGGCGTGGCAGGAACGCAAGGGCGCATCGTTCGTGCTCACGCCGCTGCGCTGCGGCTTCGACACCTGGCTGGAGCAGCTGGACCGCGCGGCCGCAAAGAAGGGGAAGCTTGAACCGTGGGGATATCGTCCTGCCGGGCGCTACGCCTATCCCAAAGGGCTCAGACTGGGTCAGGCCGTCTCGATCTCGGGCGCCGCCGCCAGTCCCAACATGGGGTATCACTCTTCGCCGGCGCTCGCTTTCCTGATGACCTTCTTCAACGTGCGGCTGGGTTTCTGGGCCGGCAATCCGCGAAATGACAAAACGTGGAACCGCCCAGGTCCTCGCTTCGCGCTGTTCCGGCTGATCGCGGAACTGTTCGGCACGACGGACGATGAATCGCGGCACGTGTATTTGTCCGACGGCGGCCATTTCGAGAACCTGGGACTCTACGAGCTGGTGAAGCGCCGCTGCCGGTACATCATCGTCTGCGACGCCGGCTGCGATCCCGAATACGAGTTCGGGGATCTGGCCAACGCCATCCGCAAGTGCCGCGAGGATATCGGCGTGGAAATCACGCTCGAGACGGGGCGGATCGTTCCGCCGAAGGACTCAAGCTGCAATCCCAAGGGCGTGCCCAAGAAGTGCGACCTGAGCAAGCGCCACTGGGCGGTGGGGGAAATTCGCTATGACCTCGTGGATGCGAAGCCGAACTCGGATGCCCCCGACAAACACAAGGTTGAGCCTGGAATCCTCGTTTATCTGAAGGCCTCGCTCACCGGCGACGAGCCCGCCGACGTGCTCAACTATCATCGCGAGCATCTCGACTTCCCGCACCAGACCACCGCCGACCAGTGGTTCGGCGAGTCGCAGTTCGAGAGCTACCGGCGGCTGGGCGAGCACATCGTCGAGGAGCTGCTGAAGGATCTCGCCGCCCTCAAAACCGAGCGGAATACTGCGGACATATTCAGCAGACTCGAGCGAAATGGCTAGCCGATACCGACCAGGAAACCAAGCATTAACCGCCGCGGCCGAAGCCCGCACGTAGCGGCGGGATTGCCTGCCGAGATCGTCAAGCGAAGCCAAGATCGTTTGCCGGGCACGCCCCATTGCGGCGTGACGAAGCCAAGATCATTTGCCGGGCGCAGCGTGCTGCGCCCCTACGACCGCGCGCCCGATGTTGGCGCGGCGTTGCCCTTTGGCAACGGGCTGCGGTTTAACCCGGCAGGTAACCCTAAGGGGGAAGGTGGAATCCTTATATAATTGCGGATTGCCTTGGGGCAGTTGGCTCGCGACTCCTGACGAAAAGAGGAAAGATGCGGAAGGCGCCAGCGGTGGCGATGGCAGCGGTTGTCGCGCTTTCGGGCTGCGGGAAGAAAACCGTGGTTGCTCCTCCTCCCGCGCAGATCGCGGGGCAGTGGGAGTTCGTGACGAAGTCGTTTCTGACGAACAACACGTACGCAATTATCGAAGCCAATCTGAGCCAGGCGGAAGACGCCATCTCCGCGAACGCCAAGAACGTGCTGGTCCTGGATGGAACCGCGGACGCGGACGATCCGCTTTTCGCCATCATCGACGGCCTGGGCGGGCCGTGCGACCAGCAAGTGCTGGGCGACGTGGCGCTCGACGGAACGCTTTCCGCCGGGCCGACCTTCGCGTTCACGCTGACCGATACCGGCCCGCTCGGAACGGCGGTCGTCAATGGAACGGCGCTGCTCAATTCCGGAGGCACAGCCGTGGTGAACGGCAGCTACTTGACTCCACCGGGCTGCGGCTTCAATCAGGATTCCGGCGGGATCACGCTGGGGGCGCTGATTCAGCCGTTTTCCGGAATGTTCTCGGGAATGCTGAACGGCGGCCACGACCAGATCACGGCGACGCTGGCGCAGGATGAGAATTTGAATCTGACCATCACGGGCACAGACAATGGGGGCGCGTTCACGCTCATGGGCGCGGTGATCGGCGGAGCGTTTCAGGCCAGCGGAACGGTGAATGGCCAGGATGTCTCCTGGATCGGCGTGTTCGATCCTGATCCGACGCAGGGCGATTTTCTGATTTACGACAGCGCCGCGCATTTTCTGGGGCAGTTGAACCCGGGAATGACTCCCGCAGCGGCGGTGAAGAGGCCGCCGGGGATTCGCGTGGAGCGGTAGGCCGAACAGCAGATCCGCGCCGACAAGACGGCGGGCAGGCCTCACCCACCCGCGAGGACGCGGCTGGGATTCGGGATGACACGCCAACGCAGTGCCTTCGCCAAGCCAGTCTTCCTCAGAAACGGCGCTGAGCGCCCCTACCCATCACTAAACACTTACAGCTCAGGGCGAGCAGGCGTCGGCGGGCGGAGCCGCGGATTCCGCGGAGTCGCCCGCAGGAGGCGGCGGGAGCGGGGCGTGCGCGCCCGAAACGCCGGCGGATCCGGCCGAGCCCGAAGGCGCCGCAGCGACCGAGGGCAACGGCGCGAGCTTGTACTTATCGAGCAGCGCGTTGAGCGCCGGCACGGCTTGGGCATGGAGCTGCCGCCAGGCGGTGAGATGGGCGCTAAGCGCCGAGCACGATTCGTGAACGGCGGCCTGCGCGCTTTCCGACGGAGCAGCGTCGCCGGTCTCGATCATGAAGGCGATGCGGCCGAGATCGCGATTGATGGGGCCGATGCCGGGCGCACCGCGCGTGCCGGCCTGAATGGCGTCGATTCTGCTGTCGAGTTCCTTGGCGGCGTCGGCGGCCTCTTTGGCCTGCGCGTTTTCTTTCAGGCTGGCGGCGAGAGTCTTCTGGCGGTCTGAAAGAGCGGCGCGGAACGCGGTAATCGCGTTGTAGGCGTCGTAGCTGGACCTGAGTCCGGCAGAAACGGCGCGCGAAGCGCGGAACTGCTGGACGAGGTCGGCCTGCGAGGCGCGGACGCGCGGGTCGAGCGCGACTGTCAAAGCCTGCGTGAGCTTCTGATCGCCCACCGTAAGCGTGACTTCATATTGTCCGGGGACAGCGAGCGGGCCGAGGGCCTGTTCGCGGGGCGTCTGCCCCTTGATGGCATTGATGGTAAGCGTGTACTCGATGTAGTCGAGCGCGTTGCCGTAGTAGCTGTACTGCAGAGCGGGCGGCGCATCGTAGTGCAAGTCCCAAACGAAGCGGTTGAGGCCGGCGTTGCCGGTGAGCTGCGGAAGCGGCGCGAACCAGTAGTCGGGGACATTCTTGAGCGTTGCGTCCGCAGGAGGAGGTTCGCTGGAGAAGCGGCGCGCGAGACGGCCGTCCGAATCGTGAATCTCGAGGGTGACGGGCTTATCGGGCGCGGATTTCAAATAGTAGTAGAGCAGCGCGCCGTCGGGGGGGTTGGGGGCCGCGGGGACTTCGGGCGGCAGCGGCGTTTCCTGATCGTTGTCCCAGCGCGTGCGGACGGCGAGGGCCGGGCGCAGCAGCGCCGCGGCGGCGCCGGAGACCTGCGTTCCCGCCTGGCGCAGCGGAGAAATATCGTCGAGGAGCCAGAGGGCGCGGCCGTAGGTGGCCACGACGATGTCGTTGCCGTGGACGACCAGATCGCGCACGGTGGCGGCCGGAAGATTGAGCTGCAGCGACTGCCAGTGGTCGCCATCGTCGAACGAAACGTACACGGCGTTTTCCGTGCCGGCGTAGAGCAAGCCGCGGCGCTCGGGATCGTCGCGCACCACGCGGACGATCCAGCCGGGCTCGAGGCCGGCGGTGATCTTCTGCCAGGTCTTGCCGCCATCGCGGGTGCGGTAGATCCACGGCGTGGGATCGCGCAAAACGTCGATGGAAGCGTAGGCCGTGTTGGGATCATGGTGGGAAGCTTCGATATTGCTGACGAAGCTGGTCGCGGTTAGGCCCGGCGGAGAGACGTCTTGCCAGGTGAGGCCGCCGTCCTCGGTGCGCTGGATCACGCCGTCGTCGGCGCCCGCCCAGAGGAGGCCGGAAGCGAGAGTTGACGGCGCAATGGCGCTGAGCGCGGCGGGGCGGCGGCCGGTTTGCGCGGCGTCGAAATCCTTGTCGTCGTCCATTTCGTAAGCGAAGGAGCGCGGATCGAGTCTGTTCCCGGGCAAATCCGCCTCAGGGGCTAAAGCCCCAGAATAGGCGACATCCTTCGGCACGGCTAAAGCCGTGCCCTGACCACCCGCGCCGGCTTCCTTGTCTCGGAGGGGAGTATCTTTTCGCGGAAGCAATTCAGCGCCCTGTGGTTTATCGCCGGCAGGAGGCTGAGGCCTTACGGTGAGATCCGGGCTGATGGTCTGCCAGCTTTCGCCGCCGTTCGCGGTCTTCATCACGTACTGCGTGCCGAAGTAGAGGGTGCGGGGATCCTGCGGCGAGAAAACCAGGGGCGGCATTTGCCCGGTGCGGTACTTCGCGCTGCGCACGAACACGTGGGCGATCTGGCCGGTGGTCTTGTCGAAGCGCACCACGCTGCCGTACCAGCCGCCGGAATAGACGATGTTGGGGTTGAGAGGATCAGGCGCGATGAAACAGAATTCGAAGCCGCCGATAGAAAACCAGTCGCGGAAGCTGATCTCGCCGTAGTCGCTGCGGCTGGGCACGGCGGCGGTGCCGCTATCCTGCTGCGGCGCGTAGGCCAGGTAGGGAAACTGGTTGTCGGTGACCACGTGGTAGAACTGCCCGGTGGGCTGGTTGAACCAGAGGCTCCAGGTCTTGCCGCCATCGACGCTGACGGTGGCGCCCTGGTCCACGCCGAGAATCATGCGCTGGGGATTCTGCGGATCGATCCACATGACGTGGTAGTCGTCGCCGCCGGGCGCGCCTTTGAAGGCCGCAAAAGTCTTGCCGGCGTCCGTCGAGCGATAAGTGGTGGTCTGCATGACGTACACGAGGTCGGGGTTGCGGGGATCGACATAGACGTGGCAGATGTAGCCGTAGCCGGTGATGCGCGGATCGGTGGTGATCTTGCGCCAGGTGTCGCCCGCGTCGTCGCTGCGGAACAACCCCTGGCCGGAGATGGCAAAGACGCGGCGGCCGCGGTCGCCCGGCGCCACGGCCAGGCCGACGCGGTCGAGCGGCTCGGCAGGAAGGCCCGTGCCGGGAACTTGCTTCCACGTCGAACCTTCATCGACCGACTTGTAGATCCAGTTGTCCTGCTCGGGGGTCCCCGTAGGCGGGGTAAAGAAATCGCGCGGATGCCAGAGCGCAGCGTAGAGGACGCGCGGATTGTTGGGGTCGGCCACCAGGTCGCACACGCCGGCCTTTTCGTCGCGGAAGAGCGTGCGCGTCCAGGTCTTGCCGCCGTCGGAGGACTTATAGACGCCGCGCGCGGCTTTTTCCGCCGAAGCGCCGAGGATCAGGTGGCCGAGCGCGCCGACTACGACGATGTCCGGATTGCGCGGATCGACGATCACCGAGGAGATGTACTCGGTGTCTTCCAGGCCGATGTGCGTCCAGGTGGCCCCTGCGTCAGTGGATTTGTACATGCCGTTGCCGCGGGTCTGCTCGCCGGTGGCGACATAGATGATGTTCGAGTTCGAGGGCGCAACGGCCAGGGCGCCGATGGAGGCGACGCGCGCGGCGTCGAAGATGGGAGTCCAAACGTCTCCTGCGTCGGTGGTCTTCCACACGCCGCCGCCCGGCGTGCCCATGTAGTAGGTGGTGGGATCTCCCGGAATGCCGGCGACCGCGGTCACGCGCCCGGCGCGGTGCGGGCCGATGAGGCGCCAGCGCATCGCGGAGTAAAGGCTGGGATCGACCTGCGACGCGCTCGCGGCGCTCTCTTGCGCGGGCGCGGGCGCAGCGCCGGCGGCAACGGCGTAAAGGATGATTGCGGGAATCAGGCGTCGAATGCGCATTGCGGTTACCTCCCGGGGGAATGAGTTTATCACCAAGGCACGCGGTTGGTCGCCCACGCGGTTTTCGTAGGGGCATAGCATGCTATGCCCGCGCGCGCGAGCAACGCGAAGCCAAGATGATTCGCCGGGCGTGCCCATTGCGGCGTGACGAAGCCAAGATCATTTGCCGGGCGCAGCATGCTGCGCCCCTACGACTCACCCGCGTTGGCAGCGGGCGCCCGCACGGGCGTCACCGCGTCACGAAACCGAAACGACGCCGACGTACCGGGGCGATCAGTGCAGGCCGGACCAGTCGTCGGCGAGGAGAATGGAATTGCTGGGATTCGAGGGGTCGTACTTCACGCTGGCGGTCTGTCCGCTGGCGAGGCGCGCCAGGTGCAGGCGCTCCTCGAGGCCGGTGATGTCCTGAGCGGTCTCGTAGGTGACGCCGGAGATGGAGTAGGTGTAGTAGAGCAGACGCTGCGAACCGTTGGCGGGGGCCAGCGCGCGCTTGGGGCTGCGTCTCGCCGATTTCCTTTCCTGCGATTCGCGCACCCGCTCGAGGACTTCGAGCACTTGGCCTTCGACGATGCGTCCCACGCGGTTGAGATAGGCGCGGCGCTGGCGCTCGATTTCCGTGGAGTCCTCGGGCTTGCGGCGCAGCCAGAAGAAAACGCCGGCTGCCGCGAGAAGCGCGAGTCCTGCGAGCGGAAGCCATTCGCGCCAATTCGAGAGCAGTTGCTTCACGCGAACGTTATAAACCGATTGCCGGAAAATCGCAGGCAAACCGATTCTTCGTGACGCGCATCGGTAACCGGGGCAAGCGATCAGGAACGCGGCGCGCGACCCTCTTCGGCGGGCTGGCGCTCCGGCGCGATGGAATGCCGGCGCGCGTGAAGCACCATCCCGGCGACCCACGAACCCACGGCGCAAACGCCGTACACCACGGCGCCTTCGATGAAGGCTTGAAACGGGCTGCGCAACACCTGAAAAAGATTCACGAAGAAAAGCCCTGCCAGGTCGTAGGCGAACACGAATATCACCCACCCGATCATCGCCGAGGTGAACATCTCCCGGGGGCGGCTCAGGAAGCGGCATACGGGAATCATCATGCAGAGAACGAACAGGCTGTAGGAGGCCGCGTTGCGCTCCAGAGCGTAGCGCTCCAGGCCGGGGATGCGGTTGGCAGCCACCAGCGCGCCGAGCATGACGATCATCAGCAGCGCGCCGGTGTACAGGCCGGCCCACAGCGTCTGGCGCGCCGACCCTGCGGCCTTGTCGTGACGCTCGGAAGCGGAAGAATCTGTCATGGCTGAGCTTCGCCGGGAACGCCGGCCTCGACAGGCGCGCTGGCCGGGCTCTCGTTCTGCGCGCGGTCCACCGCCGTGACGCTGTAGAAATAGCGGTGTCCAGGTTGGACATTCATATCGCGAAAAGCGGGCGTTTGCAAGATTTCAGCGTTCCAGCGTGTTCCCAGAACGCCAGCCTGCTCGCTGCGATAGATGTTGTAGCCGGCGATGTCGCCCTCCGTGCTGATGGCCCAGGAAAGCTCGAGGTAGGCGGCCGCGCCGCCCTGCGCCGGGACGAGCACGGCGACCAGTTCCGCGGGCCGCGCGGGCGGGAAAATGTCTTTGAACGCGATTGTGGCAAGAGCCGAATCGCCGGATTCGAGAGTTTCTTCGGGATACCGAGACACGCTGCGGACCGCATAGGCGTAGCTTTTGCCGAGCTGCACCTGCGCGTCTTCATACTCGGGCGAATCGACGGCGGCGATCTGCGCTAGCGGCGCCTTCAACTGCGGCGTCCCGCCGGCGGGAGCGGCGGCAGCGGGTTGCGCCTCAGACGCCAGCTCCGCGCGGTAGATGTGGTAGCCCGAAAGCGAAGGCGGCGAGCCGGTGACGGTTCTTTGCGGCGGCGCCCATTGCAATCGAACGCCGGAAGGGGTGAGCTCGGCCTTGAGGTCGGCGATCGGCTCGGGCGCGGGATAAACCACCAAACTTGCGGCGTTGGAAGCGGCGGAGGCTTTCTTTTCCGACGCGCGCGTGCGGATGGAATAGACGGCGTGGATCGAAGGGAGCGAGCGGAACGCCGCGGCATCCAGCGAATCGGCGTAGCGGAAGCGGCCTTGCTCGATGTAGCGGCCGGTCATCGCCGAGGGAATCGTGACCAGCAGCGGCGCGGGGCCCGCGGCGCCGATGCCGCGATAGATCTCGATCGCGGGAGGCTGCTTGAGCGGGCGATGCTCGACGGTTTCCTTCGGCAGCGTGAACGTCAGGATCACGTCGTTGCCCGATTGCTGCGCCGTAAGATCGGCGACGGCCTCGGGAACCGGGGCCGCGCGCGCGGCGGGTTCGCCGGGCGAAGCGCAGCCCGCAAGCAAGAGCGCCATCGCGGCGCCGCAGCAGAGACGGAGGCGCGAGGATGCAGCGGGATTTCGAGTGTCCATGCGGGGCTTGAGTTCCTCAGAGAATGTAGCGGCTCAGGTCCTGGTCCTTCACGATGTTGGCCAGCTGCTTGCTGACGTAAGCGGCATCCACTTTCACCGTCTTCTTCTTCATCTCCGGCGCTTCGAAGGAAATCTCCTCGAGCACCTTTTCGAGGATGGTGTGCAGGCGGCGCGCGCCGATGTTCTCGGTATGCTCGTTGACTCTGGCAGCATAGCGCGCCACGGCGGCGACCGCGTCTTCGCTGAAAGAAAGCTTCAGCCCTTCGGTATCGAGCAGCGCGACGTACTGCTTGATGAGCGCGTTCTTGGGCTCGGTGAGAATGCGGACGAAATCGGCTTCCGTGAGCGAGCTGAGCTCGACGCGAATGGGGAAGCGCCCTTGCAGCTCGGGAATCAGGTCGGACGGCTTGGTGGTGTGGAAGGCGCCGGCGGCGATGAACAGGACGTGGTCGGTGCGCACCATGCCGTAGCGCGTGTTGACCGTCGTGCCTTCGACGATGGGCAGGATGTCGCGCTGCACCCCTTCGCGGGAAACGTCGGGGCCGTGGCCCGACTCGCGGCCGGCAATCTTGTCGATTTCATCGATGAAGAGAATTCCCATCTGCTCGACGCGATCGACCGCCAGGCGCGTGACCTGGTCCATGTCGATCAGCCGGCTCTCCTCTTCCTGGATCAGATAGTCGAAGGCCTCGGCCACGGTCATCTTGCGCTTCTTTTTCTGCTGGCCGAAAAAGCCCGAGAGCATGTCCTTGACGTTGATGTCCATCTCTTCGATGCCCTGGTTGGTGACGATTTCAAAGGCGGGCATGGAGCGCTCGCGGACTTCCACTTCCACCATGCGCTGGTCGAGCTTCCCTTCGCGGAGCTGTGCGCGCAGCTTTTCGCGCGCGCGCTGGGCCTGCTCGCGGCGCTGCGCTTCGGCGCCGGGATTGGCGTCCGCGGGCACGGGAGAAGGAGGCAGCAGCAAATCGAGCAGGCGTTCTTCGGCGGCTTGCTCGGCGCGCTCCGCCACTTCGTCCAGCTTTTCTTCGCGCACCATGTCGATGGCCGTCTCGACCAGGTCGCGCACCATCGATTCCACGTCGCGGCCCACGTATCCTACTTCCGTGTATTTCGAAGCTTCCACCTTGACGAATGGGCAGCCCGCCAGGCGCGCCAGGCGCCGGGCGATCTCCGTCTTGCCCACGCCGGTGGGACCGATCATCAAGATGTTCTTCGGGAGGATGTCATCGGCGACTTCCGGCTGGAGCTTTTGCCGGCGCACGCGGTTGCGCAGCGCGATGGCGACGGCTTTCTTGGCGGCGTTCTGCCCGACGATGTACTTGTCGAGCTCCAGCACGATTTCGCGCGGAGTCAGCTCATCGAACGAAGGGAGCGGCTCGGGTTCGGCGGCCTGCGATTCTCCGGTCAAGTAGATCACCATAACTTCTCGAGCTCCATGCCTACAACTCTTCGATGCTGAAAACGGCGTTGGTGAAGATGCAGATTTCGCTGGCGATGCGCATGGCTTCCTGAACGATGTCCTTGGCGCCGAGCTTGGTGAACTTGGCCAGCGCCCGCGAAGCCGCCAGCGCGTACGCCCCGCCGGAGCCGATGGCGCAGATGCCGTCGTCGGGCTCGATGACGTCGCCGTTGCCGGAAAGTAGGAAGGTCTGCTTGGTGTCGGCCACGATCAACAGCGCGTCGAGGTGGCGCAGCGAGCGGTCGGTGCGCCAGTCCTTGGCGAGCTCCACGGCCGCCCGCGCGAGATTGCCGTGATACTCCTGCAGTTTCGCCTCGAAACGCGCGAAGAGCGAAAGCGCGTCGGCCGTGCTGCCGGCGAAGCCCGCCAGAATCTTCTCGTTAAAGAGCTTCCGCGTCTTCTTGGCGTTGTGCTTCACTACGCCTTCGCCGAGGGTCACCTGGCCGTCGGCGGCGAGCACCACTTTGTTGTCGCGGCGCACGCACAGCACCGTAGTGCCGTGCATCGGCGATGAATTCCGCTTCATTGGCATCCCGCGATTATACCGCGCAGCGCGCAGAATCAGCCACAGAGTCGCAGAGGCACAGAGAGAATCAGGCAATTCCAAAGGCGCGTGAGGACCCATTTCCATGGCGCGGGCCAAGCTCATGCCATGGCGGCGTGGAGCACGTCGAAGAAGGCCTCGAGCTCGGCGGGCTGGGTGAAGATGTGGGTCGAGACGCGGAAGTGGGTGGCGTCGCCGACTACGCGAATGCGGCGCGCCGCGCACTCCTTGGCGGCGCGCTCGAAGAGCGGCTTGGCTTTTTCGTCGGCCGGCTCGAAGGTCACCATGCCGCCGTAGAAGCGGTCGGCGCTGGCGTTGACGATGCGCGCCTGCGGGTAGCGCGCCAGACGCTCGCGCACCTGCGCAGCCAGCTCATGGATGCGCGCGTAAACGATCTCCGGGCCGAGCTCGCGGTGAAAATCAAGCGCCGCTTTGAGTCCCACCATCACCGATAGATTCGAAGTTCCCAACCACGAGAAGCGGTAAGCCTTCAGATCGAAGTTGTTCCAATTCGCGGTGGCGATATTCACCCACACATCCTTGAGACGCTCTTCGCGGATGAACAGCGTGCCGGTCCCTTGGGCGCCATCAGCCATTTGTGCGGGCTGGTGGTGTAGAAGTCGCAGCCGATGTCGCTCAGGTCGAGGGGAATCTGCCCGATGGCGTGCGCGCCATCGACTTGCGTGAGCACGCCGCGCCGGCGCGCCATCGCGCAGATCTCCTTCGCCGGCAACACCACGCCCGTGGCCGTGGTGATGTGGCTGAAGAAAACCAGGCGCGTGCGGGGCGTCAGCGCCCGCTCGAAGCGCTCGACGATTTCTTCGGCCGTAGCCGGCGGCTTGGGCAGCGTGACGGTGTTCAGCTTCACGTCGAAGCGCGCGGCCTTTTGTTCCCAGGGACACCGCCCGCCGGGATGCTCCTGGTCGGTAAGAAGGATTTCGTCGCCGGGTTTGAAAGTGAGGCCGTTGGCCACCACGTTGTTGGCTTCCGTGGCGTTGCGCACCAGCGCCAGCTCCTCGCGGCTGACGTGCAGGAACGCCGCCAGGGCGTCGCGGACTTCGCGCAGCCGCGGGCTTTCCTCGTAGCCGAACCACGGGTACTCGGGCTCGCGAAATTCTTCGGCGGAAAGAAGGTGGTCGATCATCGCGCGAACCACCGGCAGCGGCGCGCAGCCGACCGAGCCGCAATTGAGATTGATGTGCTCGGGCGCGAGCAGCCATTGGCGCCGCAGCTCCGCCCAGTAGCGCGCGGGATCGGCCGCAAGCAGCGGGCGCGGCGGAAGCGGCGCGGACTGCTGCGAGAACAGCCGCTCGGCGCGCGCCACCGGGACGCCGAAAAGAGCCGCCGCGACGGCCGCGCGGCGGATGAATTCGCGTCGCTCGAGCATAGGCGCACCTCTCGATGGAGCGACGCGGAGTCTAGCAGAAAGACGCGCGAAGGAGCGCCTCTTCACGAACGACTGTCGATGAAGACCAGGAGTCCAAGCGGGCGCAGCATGCTGCGCCCCTACGACCCAGCCGGTTTTCGTAGGGGCATAGCATGCTATGCCCGCGCGCCCGATCTTGGCGCGGCGTGCCCATGGGCAGCGGGCGCCCGCCAGGCGTCAGTTTGCTGGAGCTGGTGCTGCTGGTCTTGGGCTTCGGAGGCTTGGCTTTTTTGCCGATTTTGGCCCAGCGGTCGTCCAGGGACTGCTTGGTGAAAAGTTCGCCGGAAATGTTGGTGTTGTATTCGCAGTGGTCGAAGAAGACCTGATACACCTTGATGCCGTTGCGCTCGCGGGTGATCTGCAGGGGCGTGAGGACGCCGCCGATGGGCTGGTAGAGCGAGTAGTATTCGATTTCCTCGTTGCGCAAACGGGTGTTGGGATCGCGCGTGGTCACCACCTTGCGCACGGGCAGGTGCGTGGGCTGGGCCAGGGCGATACGGATGGTGCGATTGTCGGGGTCCACCAGCTCCACCCAATCGACCTGCTTCAGATCGACCACGTCCGTGCCGGCATAGCGGAAAATCATGTCCGGCTCCTTGACGCGGCTGCGGAGAATGTTGTCGAGGTCTTTTTTGGTGTCTTCTTGGACGGCGGCGAGGCTGCTCAGGGGCGCTTCGGAAACGCCGCCGCGGTCGAGCACCCAGCCTTTGTCGCCGTTATAGACCTCGATCAAATTGTGCTTGGGAATATTTTCGTTGCGGTCTTTGTCCGGAGGAATGGCGTAGTCGATGAAGTGCTCGAAGCCGCTGAGGTTTCCGGCGTGGTCGAACTGGCTGAGGCGCCCGGTGCAGGTGACGTCGCGCACGCCGAGATAGGCGCCGCCTCCGAGCGCCTGCACGGCCTGTTGCAGCAGCGCTTTGGCTTTCGCGGCGCTCTGCTCCGGCATCAGCACGGTAGCGTCCTGTTCCTGAGCCGTGGCGGTGCGCGCCAGCGGCAGCGCGCCCCATAGAAGAATTCCGAGTCCAATGGCGAGCCGGGTTATCCGCAAAGGATCGCACCTCCATTAACGTTGATTACCTCACCGGTGATGAAGGTTGCCAGGTCGGAGGCGGCGAAAAGAATGGGCCCGGCGATTTCTTCGGCCGTGCCCACGCGCTTCAGAGGAATCGGCGCGATGGCCGACTTGAGTCCCGCCTTGGTGCGCAGCACCGTCGCGGACATGTCCGTATCCACCCAGCCGGGCGCGACGCAATTCACCAGGATGTTGTGCGGTGCCAGCTCGGTGGCCAGGCCCTTCACGAAACTGATGATGGCGCCTTTGGACGCGCCGTAATGCGTGTGGAAAGCTTCGCCGCGCTGGCCCGCGGTGGAGCTGATGGCCACGATGCGGCCGCTGCGCTGGGCGATCATGTGCGGCACGGCGCAGTGAATCACGGAATAGACGCTCTTCAGATTGACGCGCATCATTTCGTCCCACTCGGATTCGCTCAGCTTTTCGACGGGGGCGTCCTCGGCGTTCCAGATGCCGGCGTTGGCGACGACAATGTCCACGCGGCCCAGGCGCTCGCGGGCGAACTCGACGAGCTTCCTGGCGCCGGCCATCTTGCCGAGATCGACCCGGAGCGATTCGACGCGCGTTCCATTCTTGCGCGCTTCCTGCTCGACCGCTCGCGCCGCCTGGCGGCTGCGGTGATAGTTGAACACCACGTCGGCGCCCGCGCGCGCGAAAAGCTTCACCGTCGCGGCGCCGATGCCCCGCGACCCGCCAGTCACCAGCGCCGCTTTGCCGGCCAAGGAAATCATGCGCCTCCCAAGAAGCCGCCGAAGACTCGAGGTTCAAAGTTGCAGGACGATTCGGATAATCGCGATGGACCCTGTGAAACCTACGGCGCCACGGGAGACTTCCGCGCCGCCGCTACCAGTTCGCTGAACAACGCCTGCGCCAGCGGGTCCGCGGGCTGCCGCTCGGGATGCCATTGCACGCCGGTGACACAGTTGGCGTCTCCGGTCCATTCCACCGCTTCGATCACGCCGTCGGGCGCCGTCGCCACCACGCGAAGACTGCGCCCCGGCTTGCGAATGGCTTGGTGGTGAGCGCTGTTCACCTGCGCCGTATCGGCGCCGGCGAGTTGCGCGAGCCGCGAACCCGGCTCGATGCGGATGGCGTGGCGAAATTCCCGGCCTTTTTGCTGCTCATTCATTGGATGCGGAATCGCGGTTTTCACTTGGCTGGATTCATCGCGCGACGAGATGTGCTGGAGCAGCGTGCCGCCGAGATACACGTTTAGGCTCTGAACGCCGTAGCAGATCGCCAGGACCGGCTTTTGATCCGCGAAGGCAGCCTCCAGAAGCGCGAAATCCGTGCGTTCGCGGTCCGCGTCCGCCTCCGCACACTTTGGATGCCGGGAGGCGTGAAAACGGGCCGGGTCCACGTCGGCCGGACTGCCGGTGAGCACGACCGCGTCGAGCGATTGCGCCAGCGTGGTGAGCTTGGCTGGCTCACTGTGAGCCAGTCCCAACGACACCTCGACCGGTTCGCCGCCGGCGCGGAGGACGGCAGCGAGGTAGCGGTCGTACTTCTCGCGCTCGCCACTAAGTTCTTCCTTTCGTGTGCGATACGGTATGCCTACGCGCGGCTTTGGCGTCGATTCCATAGTCCTGAAAGGCTCATCCTACCATCGCCGCGCGGCGCACAGCAAGCTTGCGTGGATTCGTTTCAGGGGCAATGGGCGCTTTTGCCGTCGGAGGGCCGCACGCTCGGAGTTTGTGCTGCTCAGTGCGTCGCACCATTCATCAGGAGGCCTGGCGCGAAGAGCGTGGTTGCAGACGAGTGTGCTCTAGGCTCATACTTCCGCGCAGCGCAGGCGTCTCTCGCGAGTTGACAGGTTGAAGCAGCCTGGTCAGGAGGCCGCAGTCATGCCCAAGACTCCGACGGAAGTGCAAAAACTGGCCAGCGAGGCCAAGGTCAAGATTGTGGATCTGAAGTTCGTGGATCTCCCGGGAGTCTGGCAGCATTTCTCGATCCCCGCGGAGGACTTGAGCGACGAGCTGTTTGGGGAAGGCATCGGTTTCGACGGCTCCAGCATCCGCGGATTCCAATCGATCCACGAAAGCGACATGTTGCTGATCGCCGACGCGGAGACCGCCCGTGTCGATCCCCTGCTGGAAGTTCCCACGTTGAGTTTGATCTGCGACGTGCTCGATCCGGTCACGCGCCAGCGTTACACCCGCGACCCGCGCTACGTCGCGCAAAAGGCGGAAAGCTATCTGAAAAGCACGGGGCTTGCGGAAGCGAGCTACTGGGGGCCGGAGCTGGAGTTCTACATCTTCGATGATGTGCGCTTCGACCAAACCGCTCATTGCGGCTACTACTTCATCGACTCCAACGAGGCCGTCTGGAATACGGGCCGCCAGGAGAACCCCAACCTGGGCTACAAGCTGCGGCACAAAGAAGGATATTTCCCGGTGCCGCCGGCGGACACGCTTCAGGACCTCCGCTCGGAGATCATCTTGAAGCTCAAGGAAGTGGGCGTTGCGACGGAGGTGCATCACCACGAGGTAGGCACGGCCGGGCAGTGCGAAATCGACATGCGCTTTGCGACGCTGACGAAAATGGCCGACAACGTGATGTATTACAAATACGTGATTCGCAACGTCGCGCGGAAGCACGGCAAGACGGCCACGTTCATGCCCAAGCCGATGTTTGGCGATAACGGCTCCGGAATGCACACGCACCAAAGCCTGTGGAAGGGCGACGCGAACCTGTTTTGGGACGACAAGGGCTACGCGCAGATCAGCCAGACGGCCAAGTATTATATCGGCGGCCTGTTGCGCCACGCCCCGGCGCTGCTGGGTCTCTGCGCGCCGACCACCAACTCCTATCGCAGGCTAGTGCCTGGATACGAGGCTCCCGTCAATCTGGTGTACTCGCAGCGCAATCGTTCCGCGGCCGTGCGCATCCCCATTTACTCGAAGAGCCCCAAATCGAAGCGCGTGGAATTCCGTTGCCCCGATCCCGCGAGCAATCCCTACCTTTGTTTCGCCGCGCAGCTGATGGCCGGACTGGACGGAATCCGCAAGCGCATCGATCCCGGCCAGCCGATCGACAAGGACCTCTATGAGCTGGAGCCTGCGGAAGCGGCGAAGGTCACCAGCACGCCGGGCTCGCTCGGCGAGGTGCTCGACGCCCTGGAGAAGGATCACGATTGGCTGCTCGAAGGCCATGTGTTCACCCCGGATCTGATCGAAACGTGGCTGACCTACAAACGGGAACGCGAGCTGGCGCCGGTCAACCTGCGGCCGGTCCCGTTCGAGTTCTTCCTGTATTTCGATCTTTAATGGTCAATTTTCGATGCTCGCTGGTGTTGTGTCTGGCAAACAACTCGCATCAAGCGGGCGCAGCATGCTGCGCCCCTACAAGGACTTACTGGTTTGTTCGGAGCAGATTATTCGTACCGTAATGCCACGATCGGATCCACGCGCATTGCTCTCCGGGCGGGGACGTAACACGCTATTAGCGCCACCAGAATCATGAGAACTGCAACGCCCGCGAATGTTGAGGGATCAGTGGAGCTGACACCGTAAAGCAGGCTGGCCACCAGACGTGTCAATGCAAATGCTCCAACGAGGCCCGTGGCGACGCCCATGAACACGATTCGACCGCTCTGCCCCATCACGAACTTCAGCACATCTTTCGGCTGCGCTCCAAGGGCCGTACGAATCCCGATTTCGTGGGTCTGCTGGCCCACCATATAGGAGACCACTCCATAGATGCCCACTGTAGCCAGTACGAGGGCGAACGCGGCGAATAGATCGAGCAGAATCATCGAGAATCGCCTCGCCGCGAGGGACTGGGAGATCACCTCGTCCATCGTCTTCTCGTCATACATCACTTGCTCGCTGCTCATTTCCGCAATTGTCCGGCGGACTGCGCTCACCAGTGCGAGCGGCGCCTCCTCAGTTCTCACCACCAGCGTGGTCGTCCCCGCAAAGTGCTGCAAATGTTTGTCCGGGAACTGGACGAACGGGAAATAGAACTGCGCCTGGAAAGGCGGGCCAGCGCTGGAATCCAAACTAAACTGTTTCACGTGCCCCACGACGCCGACGATTTCTGCCTGAGGGAATTCAAGCATGAGATTGATGCGCTTTCCAATTGGATCTTCATGAGCAAAATATTGGCGCGCCAACATCTCATCGACGACGACAACAAAGGGCGAGTGGTCGTCATCGCTCGAACCTAGCAAGCGGCCGCGCTTGAGTGGGATCCCCATGGCCCTGAAATATCCTGGCTCGACCGCATACCAGAGCGCAGGGTTCATGTCGTGAACACTGGTTGGTTTCGGCTGGCCTTCGAGCCAGAACCCCATCGCGTCAAAATCGCCTGATAGCGGCAAGGATGTAGCGGAAACCGAAGATGCCTCGACGCCCGGGATCGCGCCCAGCTTCTGATCGAGTTCGCGAAGGTAAGCGCGTGTCTTGTCCGGGCTGGCGCTAATCTCCGTCGGGAGCGAAAGGCTGAATGTCAGCACACGGTGCGGATTGAATCCTGGATTGACACCAGCCAACTTCGAAAAACTTCGAACCATAAGCCCCGCGCCAACTGACAGAATCAGCGCCAACGCTATTTCGGCTCCAACGAAAACGCGCTGAAGCCCATGGCGCGTCCCGCTCGATCCGCGGCCGCCCTGCTTGAGAGTTTCGTGTAGGTGGGGATTCGATGCCTTTAGGGCCGGAGCCAGTCCGAATGCTATGCCAACGAGGGTCGAGATCAGCAGCGCAAAAATCAGTACTGTTTGATCGATGTGGACCGCATCTGCGCGCGGCAGCGCTGCAGGCAGCACAGCGAGGATGCTTCGTATCCCCCACGATGCCAACACCAGGCCCAGCGCACCTCCGCACACTGCAACCAGAACGCTCTCGGTAAGAAGCTGCCGTATGATGCAGGACTTACTGGCACCCAGCGCCGTGCGAACAGCGAACTCGACCGTCCGCCCAGTGGCGCGGGCGAGAAGTAGATTTGCGACGTTAGCGCACGCAATGAGCAGGACGAATCCTACGGCCCCGAGTAGCAGCAACAGAAAAGGCTGAACGTTCCCTACCATGTCCTTCTTCAATGACGCCAGCGCGATGCCTTCACCGCGATCTGCATCAGGGTACATTGCGGCCAAGCTTCGGGAGATGGCCTCCATGTCGGCTCGCGCCTGATCAAGCTCAACGCCGGGTTTCAAGCGGCCGACCACCTGCATGCCCGCACTGATTCTGCGGTCACGGAACGGGGGGTCGCGCCATTGGCCGATGGGGACGTACACGTCGTTGCTGCGATCGAGACGAAAACGTGCGGGGATTACACCCACGATCGTGTAGTCCGTTCCGCTGAGCGTGATAGCTGTGCCGAGTATTTCCTGGGACGATCCAAACTTCCGCCGCCAAAAACCCTCGCTGATCATCGTCGCAGGCCGGCCACCAAGAAGATCCTCTTCTGCAGAGAGTACGCTCCCGATGACGGGCTTCACGCCGAGCAGCGGGAAAAAGCTTGCGGAGATCATCTCGCCGCGAAGGCGCTCAGGCTCGCCCCCGCCGGTCAAAGTAAAATCCTCCTGAAGATAACCGGCCATGCCTGTGAACGTGCGATTGTTTCTCTGATAGTCCAAGAAGTTGGGATAGGACAGTGTTCTTTCTTGGGCATCGACGGTCTTCTGGCGAATAGACAAGAGCTGTTCAGATGCAGGATAAGGGAGTGGATTGAGCAGAACTCCGTTAACAACGGAAAACAGCGCTGTGGTTGCGCCAATCCCTAGAGCGAGAGTGAGCACCGCGATAGTGGTGAAGCTCAGGTTTTTTCCCAACACTCGCAGAGCAAAACGAAGGTCCTGCCAGAGCGCGCCCATGGTGCCTCCAGCCGCTCCTTACTCCACCTCACGTTGAGGGTATTCCTAAGAGCCTATGCGCGGCAACCTTTCCCTGCAATTGATTCCAACCACGACCCTCTTGACAGACGCGGCGCACTTGGGGTATTTAGACGCCAGCGATTTAGGAGAATCCCAAGTTCTCCAGTTGGTTCTACAGTTTCGTCTCTCGATTCTCTTGAAGTGAACGTGGCCCGCGGACGCAGGCGAGCTGTACCTGGGGGCGTCAGCCTGGGCTCTAGGCGTAAAACGTTATAGGCTGCGCTTTCTTCGCGCCGCCATAACCAACCGTTCTCGACTCGATTCGACAGGAGGAACTTCATGGTTCGCAAATCGATTGTATCGTTTCTGTTCGCCACGATCGCCCTGGTCTTGGCCGCGCCCGCGGCGATCGCACAACAGCAGTCCGCGCTGCCCAAGCAGACTCCGCTTTTCCACGGGCCGAAGGAGCCCGCCGCAGCGGCGGAAGCGGCTCCCGGCAAGAGCAACGCCAACACCGCGGGCACGCTGCCGCTGTTCAGCTACACGGTCACTTCCAGCCGCGACGGCAACACCTACAGCGGGGTGATCGTGGGAGACAGCCCGTTCACGGACCCGCGGGGATCGGTCAGGGTTCCCGCGCAGATCGTTCCGGTGATCATCGTAACGAACTCGGTTTTCGCGGGTGTGGTCAACGGGGACGTGGTGACCGTGCCCGGGGTCACCGTGTTCGACCCGAGCAAGCGCGACGACTCCTGCTTGACTCCACCGAACGACAAGCCGCTCGACCTGGTGCAAGAATCCCCGATCTATCACCGGGAAGACATCAACTTCGGCGGCACCGACCTCGGGGTCTCGCAGGCAACCGATGCGTTTCAGCGCGCCAACTTCTTCCAGCCCTTGAATGGCGGCAACGCCAACGTCGAGGTGAATACCCGGTATCACGTCAATCTCAGCCCGGTCACCACTCTTGCTCCGATCGTGATCAATATTCCCGCAGGGAACGGCATCGCCTATCCCAGCGCGGCCTTCGGCGGCTGTCCGACCGGGGTGAACGCCATCGTGGATTTCGCCGTTTATAAACCCGCGCTGTTCGCCGCCATCACGACGACGCTGGGCGCCCAGGGCGTCAACCCCGGGACCTTCCCGATGTTTGTGACTCACAACGTGGTGGAGTGCGTGGCTCTGGCGGCCGGGGTGAACTGCGGTGACGTGCTGAACCCCAACTCCGCGTGCTGCATTATCGGCTTCCATAGCGCGAGCGGGCAGCAAACCATCGGGACGGCCGACTTTGATACGAGCGCGATTTTCATCAGTCCCATCCCGGATGTTTTGCCCATGTCTCACGAGGTGGGCGAATGGATGAACGACCCGTTCGGCAACAATCCCACCCCCGCCTGGGGCCATACCGGGCAGGTAGGAGGCTGCCAGAGCAATCTGGAGGTAGGCGACCCGCTAACGCCCACGCAGTTGCCCGCGATTACCGGGCCCACCGGCTTCGCTTACCATTTGCAGGAGCTGGCGTTCTTCTCCTGGTTCTACGGAGCGCCTTCCATCGGGATCCACGGGTTTTTCTCCGACAACGGAACATTCACGACCGATGCCGGACCCGTGTGTCAGTAGGACTGCGCGGGCGGGCGTAAATCGAAGCGCAGCAAGCACTCGGTTAGCATGAACAGTTGGCTACGGGCCGTCCCCGGTGGCGGCCTGTAGCCAATCCCGCCGCAGCAGAGTTCCGAGGAGGTCAGCCCCGGAGGGCCGGGGCGGACACGCGGCGGTCCGCTCCGCGCCGAGGCGATCCGGTGCGTTGCCGTCAGGCGGACGGATGCTTCAGGATGTCCGCCAGGGCGTGCAAGCGCGCCGAATCCGCGGGACTTTTCGCCGCCGCGGCGCTCGTTTCCAGGGATGGCGCCATGCCCTTCAACTTCGCCAGGCTGCGCGGGCTCATGCGCGAGGTTGCCGCGCCGCGGAGCGCCGTTCGCAGGCTGGCGATGCGCACCGCCGACAAAGCCTGCGACCTCTCCAACTGATCCACGTAGGCCTTGGCGACGACCAGCGTCGCGGGCCAGACGTTCTTCTGCTGGTTCTGCACGTTCAGCTCGGTGACCTGAACCGCCTTGGCCGCGTCGATTTCGTTCTGCGTGAGGAACTTGGTGGGGGTCAGCTCGAAGATGTCCAGGCCGCGCGCAATCTCCGAACCATAGATGCAGCCGTTGTACCAATAGGCCGACCAGTCGCCGCCCAATATCAGCATCTTCGGGTCGATCGGCCCGCGGTCGAAGTAGGCGATCTCGAAAGGATGGGCCGCGTCGGTGAAGTCCATCACCGAGACGCCGCCTTGATACCAGGCCTGCACTTCGAGGTCGCGGCCGGGAACGGGAATCAACGAGCCGTTGTGCGCCACGCAGTTTTCCGTGTCGCCCTGCGCGGCCGGCAGCTTGTAGTAGCTGGCGAAGGCGAGCTTGTCGTCCTTGAGATGGAAGATGGCATCGGCGCCCCATTTGTTGGGGTCGTTCGGACGGCACCGCGCGCCCAGGCCGCCGCCCCACTCGTCGGTGAACACCACCTTCGTGCCATCGTTCGAGAACGAAGCCGAGTGCCAGTAGGAGTAGTTTGGATCGTTCACCGCATCGAGGCGCTTCGGATGCACGGGGTCTCTCACGTCGAGCAAAATGCCGTTGCCCGAGCACGCGCCCGCGGCCAGGCCGATGGCCGAGTACACGGTGATGTCGTGGCACTGGTCGGAGTCCGAGGGCTTTTCCTCGCCCTTGTCGTGGCTGCCGGCGCTGGCGAGGCCGTTCAGCGCGCCCGTCCGTGGATCGATGAACACGCGAGGGCTGGAGACGATTTTCGCTTCCTGCGGCGCGGCCACCGGAACCTTGATCACTTCGATGCGAAAGAGCGCGGTATTGGGATCCTTGTCCGGCGGTTCGCCCGAACATCCGGCCAGCTCGTCGGCTTGGCGCACGAACGACGTCCCGGAGACGTAGATGTACACGTTGTCCTTGTCGTGGGGATCCACCACCAGCGTATGCGTATGCGAGCCGCGGCAGGTCTGCACCGCGGCCATCTGCTTGGGGTTCCGGATGTCGGAAATGTCGAAAATGCGCACGCCGCGGAAGCGGTCCTTTTGCGGCGCCGGCAAGGGCCGCTCCTTCTCATGCCCCGCAGGCGGCGGAGGTTCCGGCGGAAAGCCCTGCGTGCCGCAATCCAGGCGGCCATTGGGCATCTCCACGGACATGAACAGCAGGTTGTTGTACACGGACACATCGCCCTGCCCGCCCGGGCACACCATCGAAGTCACCAGCGCGGCCTGCGCCGGATGGGAGATGTCGTAGATGTTCACGCCATAGAAGTTCCCCTGGAAAAGGTGGTTGCCCTGGAACGCCAGGTCGGAATTGGCGAAAGCGAGCTCGGCGATCACCATCTGCAGCTCTTTTGGCATTTTGGCCAGGTCAGCCGCGCCCCCGCCCATCTGGCCGAGTATTTTCCCGATCTTCGGATCGTCCGGCGTGGAAGCCCCGAGTTGGAAAGCGTCGGGCTTCTTGAGCAGCAGGAGGTGCTTCAGGCCCATGGAGGCTTCGCCGGCGTCATACAGCCCCGGCGTCAGCTTGAAGCGCGGATCGTTTGCGTCCGACCCGGTCATCCCCGCCGGCAGCGGCGGCGCCGGCTTGGGCGCGAACGGGTTTTCGTCCGCCTCCTCCGCTTTCGCAGGTTTCTGCGGAGGCGTGGCGGGTGCGGGCGTCTGTGCGCGCATCGCGCCGGCGCCGAAAAGGAAAGCCATCGCGCCCACTCCCGCCAGATGAAAAGCGACTCGGTGCACTCGGTTCATTGTTTCTCCTTTGACGAATTCTTTTGCAGCATCGACTGCATGATCTTGATCTCGGCGCGCTGCCCGGTGTCCACGTCCGTCGTGAAATCAAACAGTTCGGCATCCTGCCCCGCGCCCGCCGTGTCGTACAGATCCTTCACCATGATCAGCGCGCCGTTGTGGTGCTGGATCATCCCCGTCAAAAACAAGCGGTCGAACTCCGCGCCCTTGGCGTGGCGCAGCGCCGCCATCTGCTCCGGCGACAGCATACCGGGCATAAGCGCCATGGGATGGCCCGACTTGTCCATGTCCGGCATTCCGGGCATGGCCATGGAAATGGACTCGCCTCGTGCGGCTAGCCAGCGCTGCATCAGCTTGATCTCATCCGCCTGCGAGCGGCTGATCTTGGCCCCCAGCGAGCGCACGTCGTTGTTTTCCGTGTGCGAGGGAATCAGCGCGGTCATCTCCACCGCCTGGGCGTGATGCGTGATCATGCCCTGCATGAAGGCCACATCGGCCGGCGACCATTTCGGCGGCGCGCCTTTGGTCGAGGGCGGCAGCGTCCGGCTGGGCATCCCGGGCGCCCCCGGCTGCACCACGACCGGCGCCCTTCCGGAATC
>Ga0187846_10000414_pt1 | contig 25214 bp, 21 predicted proteins | sample TC_taG_FD_161473 | JGI IMG/M metagenome (GOLD analysis project Ga0187846, IMG submission 161473) | Biofilm microbial communities from the roof of an iron ore cave, State of Minas Gerais, Brazil - TC_06 Biofilm (v2) | ecosystem: Environmental > Terrestrial > Deep subsurface > Cave > Wall biofilm... | reverse complement strand
TGCAAGCCTCTCCCGGTCTTAAGGCATTACTGCCTTACTTAAATCTGTACGGATAAACAGCACCATATCGTATGCCCCACCTGTATCGCCAATGGCACGGCGCTCCCACCACCATTGCCAGATGTGTTGAACCGCCAGGCTCAAGTTAAACTTTGCATTCGGAGGAGGATTGTCACCATAACTTAGCCACAGGCCAGGGCCAACTCCTCCCCACGCAGGCTGACCAGCACAATTATCATTACTGCTGTCGGGTATACATGCCGTTGGCTTATACCCCTCATCCCACCAGGTACGCATTTTGTACTCGTGGAACACATACCTGCCTGGATTGCTCGCAGTCCCGGCATACTGCTGCTCAACACCATACGGATTATCACCACCCGCTATAATAACGGGAACATCCTTCCAACTTGGGCAGCCGGAGGGATAGTCAAAGCACACATTGGGATAGTCGCGCAGGTACCATGCAAAGGGCCAGGTAGCGTCAGTAGTTACGCCGATAGGCATCTGGTGTTTCCCGCCAAACATTTTCTGGTCAAGAGCGTCAACCTTTGCCATAACAATATTCACGTCGGTCGTCGTCTGCACATACACCATCATCTCATGTGGGCCATCGGCCGCATGCACATACGACACCTCGTACATGTTATGTATTGTCGGCAGCAGCAGCAACGCCGCCAATATCACACCAAGGATGGCAGCACCACCCGCGAAAACACCTACCCTGGGGCGCACCTGGGGATACCCGTGTGCCGGCATGTTGTTCTCGTTCGAGCTTGTTGGCACCTTTGGCGAGGATAGGCGTGCAAAGAGCTGCTTCACAAGATTGATGCACGTCACGACAAAAGGCTCAAGGCCAACAGCCGCCAGCAACAGCATAGGCATGGTTATATGAATCATCAACCAGGGCATCTTCTCCGCTGCCCAGGAGTAGAGGAAAAGGGCGCCTACAAACCAGTACACCAGGAAGAGCCGGAAACGGGTTGGTTTCGCGATACATCGCACGATGCCGAAAAAGGCGAACACCACGCCAATCTGCTCATACAATGGGATTAGCATGAGATAGTAGTACCACGGCTGGCTACCGCGTGCCACCTGTTGCTGTTGCAGCCAGTAATACAAACCCTGCCAGATGCCATCGCCGATCCCATCACGCACATTGGTCAACATCACTGTAAACAGCAGCAGGAAAATCGTCCACCCGCATAGGAGCGCAAAAAACCAGTGTGTCCAGGGCATGGTCAGAATGGTATCAAGCACAGGCTGCTTCTCAGGATCAACGCGCTTAGCAAGTCCCCGCCGTCCCATGATAGGTACTTTTCGCGACATCTCGCGATAGAGAAGGATCAGTACGAATATACCAAGCAGAATACCGATTACCGGCACAATATCCACAGTGTAGTTTTTCAATTGCTGCACGAAAATATTGGCGGCATTCGTATTGTCAGTTACATATATCGAAGCAGCCTTAACCCAGGCGAATAAAATCCTGGCCGCTACTCCAGCAATCACGACATATCCCAGCAGGGTGACAGGGGCGAATGTTTTTGGCAGCAACGCAACAAACTGCGATTCTTGATGGAAGCGCGATCGTAGGGATGCCTTCCGTCCAAGTTCCCACGCGATCAACCCACCCAAAAAACTGCCAAAGAGAAGGATTGTCAAGAAAGTCGCTTCTTTGGTCGCGTAGGAGAACGCGAATCCCGCAGCAGCTATCACCAGCCAGCGCATCTTGCGATCGCGGATATAGCGGGCGATGCCAACCACCATCAGCAGAGTAAAGAAAGCCATGTAGATGTCTTCACGCGCAAAACGAGAGAAGTAGACCATACTTGGCGAAACGGCTAATAGAAAACATGCCAACCAGGCACCTATCTTACCGAGGTAGTCGCGCAGGAAATACGGCAATGCCACAATCCCAGTGCCCAGAGTAGCCGCCAGGATACGAACGGTCGTTGTATTCACCCCATTGTCAGGTGCACCTAGCAACTGGCTGATCTTGTAGACAAGTGCGATAAAATGGAATTGAAATGGGCCATGCAGCAGGGGAGTATATGTATAGCAGCTATAGCCTGGTGGAGGTGAGCCCTGACCGATACACCACAACCAGTGTTCCATGTTATGTAACAACTGCAAGGAATAATAGGCATGCAAGCTTTCGTCATGATGCAGTGGCTTATCTCCCAACATCCAGAAGCGCAGGATCGCGCCAAGCAGGATCACACCCCAGAACGGGATCCAGCGCAGCAACTGTTCGCGAGTCGGCGGAGAGAATCTACGGCGTTGAGGTGGCTCAATCTTTTCTTCTTTTTCTTCGTTTGCAATCATAGGATCAGGCAATTCAACCCCGTCCTCAACAACCATTGTTCCATTCTCCGTTGCGGAGGAAGTATCACTCGCGGAGACACCCAGGCGCACGAGTTGGTTATTCTCAGATACCTGGTCTACTGCTGCTGCATCTTCAACTGGCTCAGTTTCAAAACTTTTCAAAGGAACATTCCTCCGGTACCCTCAATGGGCATTCCTTTCAATCCTCCTGCGCTTGCAGAAAGCATCATTACCGAATATTATACCTTACGATCTTTGCGGAACTTCGTATATAGTCACACCATTAGCCGAATATGCTGTCTGCATAAATGAGCTGAAGCGGTGTAGATCCGCCCTGGGATATGTTTCCTCCTCTAGAGGGCCAACGTAGATGTACTGCGCATTATATCGAGCCATCAACGATAGGACTACATTGGGATGCGGATCAGTATAGATTGTGTTGATGTCCGAACCTCGACGATAGAAGTCAGCGGCATTATAATCATTATTGAGCCAGTTGACACGCCACTGGTACTCGTGTCCTGTCCAACCCATCAGCGTAGGTAGCCCAGTAAATGCTGAGATTCGCCCATAGTCGCTGTAATCCCCTCCCTGTGGGCCATATGCCTCTACGATGACGGGGTCACCCTGGATATGGGCATTGAGCCATAGGATAGCGGCATAATCACTTGGATCATACGATTGCATATAGGTGAGTCCATCAAGACTATTCGTACGGTTCATAAAGTGATTCGTTCGCTGATAGCTTCCTACTACTGGATACACCACACCCGCCAGCAGCAGGAGCAGCAATACTGCTGACCAGAGCACCTGGCTTCCACGACGTACCCAGCGATGAACGCCGATGGGAGTTGGTGCTGGACGAAAACTGTCCAGCACAAAGTATAGACCGGCGCCAGACGTGACAGAAAGCAATGCCCATGCCTGGAAGTAGAGCTTAAAGACGGTGTTCATGCGTGGATAGCTACCCGCAAATACATCTTTCAAAAAGACAAGCTCGGTCAGTGCAACAAGGCCAAAAGCAGCCGCGCCTAACAGCAGTGTAAAAGCTCGCGGCCGGTCATGCACATGATAGAGTGCTAATGCCAGACCCAACACGGCAAGAGTGAACGCTACTACAAGTGTCGCACCATTCTTCACGATGGCAAATGCGAGGAGTGCCACCCCTAAAATCAGCACGACACTTATTATTCTCATATCCAACCAGTCTGAGCGCGAAGAATGTGCTTGGGATATAGGCGAGGTCCCTGAGGGCTGGGTGTCCCCAGGTGGTGTGGGCGACAAGTCAACCGTAAGGGGCTCCTCTATCCTATCGGGTGGATTTGCCTGGCCTTCCAAATCCGCATCCAACACACGTCCGGCTTCTGGAGTCAGGCTCTTATCTTCATCGCCGGATTGATGCAGCGTGGATCGAGTAGTGGTTGTAACCGGTTGATGTACTGGAACAGCTATATGGGAACCACTCGCAGTGCTCAAACTTCTACCACGTCTGATCAGCATATCATCGTGACTCACCTGGACATAATTTATCGCATTCTCACCTATCTGTCCTGGCCTGGATGGGCTTGCCTGCTGGCTCAAGACATTGGGACCTGGGGCAGACGGGATTTTGCCAGCAAGAGCCCTGGCGGAAAGCCGTGGTCGCAGCAGATTAGCGCAAAGCAACGAGACGAAGATAAATGCAAACATCCCATAGATCAACGCTTCATCCCTAATTGGCGAGCGGTCTGCCGGGCTTACAATGCCAATACCCTGCGACGGCGAAACGAAATTGAAATAGAAAGGAGCATACAAGAAAAAGGATAGAGCCGTAAGTGCCGCTCCTACTGTGAACACATCCAGTACTAATTCGAGGCTAAAGCGCGATTGATGGGCCAGCCATTGCTGCAAGCCGATACAGATCAGGGCTATTGCCAGGTAGGTAGGAAAATCCCAGCCGTTCATGGCGAAAAGGCCCCCAAGGATCATTGCAGTTATTCCCAGTGTGAATGGAAGGCGCCAGCCACTGCCAAAAACGCGCAAACCTTTTCCTTTTCCATCCCCACCTTGTTCGAGAAACAGATTGAAAGCAAGCGCTATTGCTAAAATAGTAAATGCAAACGTTAACACATGCGCATGAAAGCAAGAGAGCAAGAAGCTGAATGCAGGAAACTCGTTAATGGTCTTATCGATGATGCGGGTCGTGTAAAACCAGTACAATGGCGGTAAATTATCATGTTGCTTCCACCACTGCTGTGTCGATGCAAGGTTACCCAGAACCTCGCCGATGAGAATTGTGAGCAAACCATAGGGGATAGCACCGGCTAGTGGTGGCAATACAGTATCAGGTCGATCAGCATGCGCGTCGTTATTCTGGCTGACAGGTGCGCCAGCAGAGGGTAAGTCTTCTATACTTCTCGTGCTGTCAGAAGCCGCGTCGTCATTTTGGTTGATGACTGCAGGTTCTCGTCTCCTCAAGAATGCACGCCAGATGCGTCTCCCAAATGCACCGGATGCAACATTTCGTTTGCGCAAGTAGCGGGCCCAGGATACGATATTGCTGGTGACGCCAAACAAGTTAACCGCCGTCAAGCCGAAGAAGATACAGATACCCGTATTGAAAGCAATTGAAGGAGGTTGCCCCAGCAACTTTGCCAGCGTCGCAATTGTGAAGTGCGCATAATAATAATAGTTGATCGGATAGCCAGAGAGCCACATGTCGTTGGGCGGGAAATGTGGGCTGCGCATAATTGCTGCTAGAAAGCCCTCATCCATAAACATTTCAAAGGAGCGAATATCCGGTCCGTAGGAGCGAATCCAGCCGAGCAAGAATACCATGCCCAGAAAGACCGCTTCACAGACTATGATATAGAAGATGTTGGCACGGATCAACTCTGCAATGGTGCGTCGCATCCGTATAAAGCCGGCTATGCTGAAAGCCAGCAAAATGATCAGCACTCCAACAATAAACAACTGGCTAAAAGGCAAGGCGCGCACATACATCAAGGGCAGCCAGACGCAGAAAGCAAGTAAGGCCAGGCCAATTGTTTTACTGAAAGCCCAGCCGCGGTCTGGAAGATTATGAAAGACTGTTATGGTGAGCGGAAGGCATATTAGACCCAGCACTTCGACCATTGCCCACATTTGAAATAGTTCGACCATATTTACTCTCTGGTAGATTTCTACTATACACGAGGTACCCGCTCGCTGGGGTTGGCATTCCCCAGGGCTTCTATCCTAATATATTAAACACGCACTCAGCGATACAATTTTACGAATAGTCAGAAGGTTTGTCTCATTATATTCAATGACGTACGAATTATCTCATATGTTCCTCTTTTGTGCCATATATCTCAGTAAAGTCCCTCATTAATCGTTACATCTTCTGAACGATAGACGATTACTCAAGCTATCACGGGCAGCTGTTGAACAGCAGAGGATGCTGAGTGCCCACGAGCTATCCGCAAGTCGGTGGCAATTGCACGCCTTGCAGGAGCATGTGAAAGAGTTGGTCCGATGTGTAGGGATAGGGATTGTCCCGCACAAAAATACGTGTAGTCGGATGATCGAATACCGAATAGCTCTCATCTGCATTACTATCATTAAGGGTTATGCCAAACAGATTTGGGTGATTTTCAAACTGCGCTGCAAGGTGAAAGCCAAGGTGCCCACTAAAGAGCAGTTGATAGTAGTGAATGGTCAACGGATAGCGACATGGGAGGCGCGGGATGGATTTATCCAGGCGATCGGTTGCCATGGTAATAGCGTCGACTGTGGGTAAAATACTTGCAAGCTGCTTCGCCTTTGCCGTATCATCTTTCCCATACAGATCCAACCCTTGCTGCGTCTGTTTATTGGCATCAAAATAGGTAGCTTGTTGATACATAGTAGGAGTGTGATTATCGATCGCCACAGGCAGCGCGTCATCCCATTGTTCGAAAGTCAGCACGCTGCCGGGCTTCAAGTGACTGTAAATCCAGCGTGAAGCCTGAATACGCGTATTTGGCTGGCTATAGACGTTCAGTAGCGCGAGCCCTTGAAACATCGTCCCCGCGAGCACAATCACGATTGCGCAATAGGCTAGACTGGCCATGACCTTTGACAGATTAACGGACCTCACCTTTGTAGGGACAGTGGCGGTCGAGCCGGGAGGCGGGGATTCTTGTGCAGTCCTCACCTTTACATAACGCACAAGTGCAACCAAACCGCTGGCGGCCATCAAGGTCAGGAATGGGTAGATAGGCAGCATGTAGCGCATGAATTTAACATAGAAGCTTCCAGTAATAGCACCATAGACAACTACCCAGGACAGCACAACAAGCCAGGGACCGGCATCACGTTTCCAGACACGCCAGCAGAGCCAGAGGAATCCGCCTATTGTCGCTAGTCCGAGTGTCAAACCCATACCCCACAAGAGCATGTTTTGTGCTTCGTAGACATATGGCGTCGTTCCCGCGAACTGTATGACATAGGGCAAATCAATCGCTCCACGCGCTAGGTCACCCTGAAAAGAAACCTGCTGGATGAACTCCGGCAAATCTAAAAACGCATATGGCATGGCTATAAGAAATACAACGAGTGTAGAGCAGATTGTGAGGAGAAATGGCACCAGGATAGAGGATAGGCCATGCTTATACCAGCGCATCACCAGGGCCACAAATAGCGGTACCGCCAGCGGAGCAGCGCTGAATTTTGTAGCGAGGGCCAGGCCGTAGCCAAGACCAGCAATCAAAGACCACCACACCGGTTTATCTGTATCTACTAATACCACACAGGCAAAGACGGTTAAGGTGACGAAAAAGAGCAGCATCGTATCAACAGCATAGAAGTGCGAAAGCTGCAATTGTAATGGCGTGAATGCGACCAGACCCGCAGCTAGCAAGGCTACAGACCAGCCATATCGTCGTCCTGGCGTGCGATCGTTAGTAAGTAGCAATCCCAACAAGCCTATCAGGAGGATGGTGCCAGCATCAAAAAGGGCATTGAGAGCACGCCCTGCGAGAGTCAGGCTGGCAAAGTTGGCTAATGCTGGAGAAATGCGCGAGAGAATATTGCCCACCGCAGCCAACAGGTAGAGCGGAAAGGAGCCATATGCGAAGAAGTGCGGGTTGAGCGGTGAAGTGGCAGCATTGAAGAATTGAGCCACACTACTGGGCCAGGACAACTGAACAACGTGAAAGAGGATCTGTCTCTCATCTGGATGGAAGTTATTCCCCTGGGCAAAATCCAATCCATACAAACGAAGTAAGAGCTGATAGCGTGCCTGCATCTGATCCCAGTCAAGACCATACAGGCGCAGGGCCAGGCCGAGGAACGCTATACCAAATAAAGCTAGCGGTCGCCAGCGGATCACTATCTTCAACTTGAACGATCTCTTCCTCCCGCCTTAGAAAAGGGGGCGTGCACTGCTCATCCGGATATTTGATCTGAATATCTCCGCTTCAGTATAGAGACTATGTCATGTTGGGTCAAGAGGGACCCGGAATTGGCTATCGTGTTCCCAGTTTCCCTACGAGAAAATCGGCAATCCTTAGCCAGGCATTGCACACTATGCTCCAGGCAACCTGTAATGGGGAGAGCAGAACAACGTTTTTTTCATCCCCATCGGAACTGGGTACAGGATCCCAGGATTCTTGTTGGGCCTGCCGGTGAAGGAGCGGTGCGGGATGTGGAGGTGGGGGGGCAACTAGCAGAGCCTGGGCTACAGGCATAGGCTGCTGCTGACGAAGTGTGGCACCATAGCGGTTATCATACTCATGTTGATGGAAAGCTGCCATACGATGGAAACGGCTGACTGGCGTGAGATATGGCAGTCTCACAATATGCGGCCTGCAAGCTTCCTCAAATGCCAGGGTAAAGTCCAGTGTTGTCCTGAAGCGACGGTTAGGTATTTTCTGCAGGGCAGTAAGCACCACTCTCTCGACAGCCGCCGGTATCTCCGGTACTATAGCACGTATCGAAGGCGGCGAAAGATGCTTACGCTTCCAGGCTATTTCCTCAGTAGTTCCGTCAAAGGGGCTGCTGCCTGTAAGCCATTCAAACACAACTGTCGCAAACGCATACTGGTCACTTGCCTGGCATGGTTCACCCATATCTTGCTCAGGCGCCATATACGCCCTGGTTCCCGCAAATTCCCGATTCACGTATGAATAGAGCCTGTTACGAGCGTGCATGACCAGCCCAAAATCACCGAGTAAAACCATGCTTCTTGTCCTCAGAAACATATTCTGCGGTTTTATGTCCCTATGAATCAGCCCTTGGGAATGGATGTAATGGATAGCTCTCCCTACCTGGCTGGTGTAGGTTCTGGTAACCTGCAAAGGAAGCCGTTCTCCAAGGGGATGGCGGCGCGCTAATGACCCATAAGGCGCATATTCCATTACCAAGAAAGGCTGTCCAGCCTCTTCTCCAGAGTCAAAAGCCTGCACGATATGCGGGTAATCGAGTCCCGCGAGGGTCAGTGCTTCCCTGTAGAAACGCTCCTTGGCGTATAGTCGCTCATCCCTATCAGCTATCTTTTGTGTGAGCAGTATCTTTATTGCGACTTTCTTTTTAAGGCCCAGATGCTCAGCTAGCCAGACATCAGTATAGCGACCTCCATGTAAGCGATTGAGGAGTCGATACCTACCAATTTGCATATCAACTTTTCTCATTTTTTTGCTCTCATTATTGCAGTGTGATGCAACCATGCCCAACCACTTGCATTTAGTAAGACGCTGGTTTGGGCATTTAGTAAAAAAGAAGGCATACCGAACTTGCGCAATTCTAGCAAGAAAAGAGGCATGAGTATAACGAAATGAAAGATGGGGAATAAATAGGCCCCCTTCTCTTTTCTCGTTTCCGTTTTTTCAATTCAAGAAAGTATTACTTATATAGGGGATTCATATAGAATCTGCAACTTGACATGGTAGGTCATTTGATTGTCTGCTGGCCAGCGTTAGATCGTATACCACTTGTCAAGGCTGTTATCATAATCTGTAGAATTTGGGAACATATTTGTATGAAGAGCGCCAAGATGAATCAACTCGAAGTAATGGCACAGCTAGCATTTGATTATAGGTCAGAGGAAATAGGTCTGTCTCGTATCGTGCATGCGGACTGTTTTGAGTGGCTTGGCAGAGTACCAGAAAACAGTATCCATGCGATTGTGACGGATCCTCCTTATGGTGTTAAGGAATACGAGTTTGATCAAATTGAAAAGAGATCGAATGGTAATGGGGGTATCTGGAGGATTCCGCCTTCATTTGATGGAAGCACGCGTGCACCTCTCCCAAGATTTACAGCTCTCGATCGGAAGGACCGCGATTCTCTTCGGCGTTTCTTTGTTGAGTGGGCAAGGGTAGCAATTCATGCCCTACGGCCTGGCGGACATATTTTTATTGCGAGCAATACATTTCTTTCCCAACTAGTTTTTTCTGCCTTAGTTGAGGGTGAATTAGAGTTCCGCGGTGAGTTAATTCGCCTGGTACGGACACTTCGGGGTGGCGACCGTCCGAAGAATGCTGAAGAAGAATTTCCCGGGGTGTCATCATTGCCACGGGGATGCTATGAACCTTGGGGGATTCTACGAAAGCCAATGTTACCAGGTATGAAGCTTAGCGACTGCCTACGAGAGTTCCAGACTGGCGGGTTACGACGCACACCTGGTGATAAGCCATTTAGCGATGCAATTTTGAGTGAGCGGACACCGCAGCTTGAGCGAGACATTGCAGATCACCCAAGTCTCAAGCCCCAATCTTTTCTCCGTCAAGTTATCCATGCTGCTCTTCCTCTTGGAGAAGGCATTATCGTCGATCCATTTATGGGATCAGGGTCTACAATAGCAGCAGCAGAAGCTCTTGGTCTGCACAGTATAGGTATCGAGCGGTACCTGGACTATTTCGAAATGAGTCGCATAGCTATTCCAAAATTGGCTGCTGTAAAGACTCGATTAGACAATGAATGGCTGCAGCTTCCTCTCCTTTAGGGTCGGATCTCGATAAATCCAGTTTGCTAACATTTTTTGATAGCCAGTTTTGGTAACGCTGGCAGTAATTGTCCGTCGACTCAGTTCTGAGCGTCCAGAAAATTGCCAATCATCCTTTTTGAGGCGAGCGCCAAATACTGCTACGAAGCGGAATGATTTCGGATTGATGCCTTTGATACTATCAACTGGTCGATTACTGTCGAACATGAATACTATAAGCCAGGTGTTTTCAGGATTGTGGCCTTGCCATCCTCTCAGATAACGTGAGCCCTTAACTTCAATTCCCTCCTCGGCATGCTGAACAGCATCTCCTGGAAAGCGTCCTGCGGGGATAATATCTGGATGGCCATTATGGTACCTGTTCTTGACAACGCTGGAACAGTATTTTGGGATATTTGAACTCATAAATTCTCCGACAATACTGCTGAAGTTAGCGGGCATTAACATGACTTCAAGGCGCTCTATTCCCTTTGTGTGGAGTTGTAGATTAATAAAACCAAGGAAGTTAACAAAGTCATTCATCACAAGCTGAACATGCTCAGTAGTACAACCATAAGGTATTTCAGCTTCAGCATTGAACCCGTGAGGGTTGACAGGATGAGGTGTACATGCTTCTATTGCCAAGCTATCTTTCATAGGAAAGTTCCTTACTCACGCATGTGCTTTAAATAACCATTTAAGCACTTAGTGTCGATTAGAGTTCTGCTGATTTTCCGCCTCAAAAGCTATCACCACTGCCTCAAGTAAACGTCGCTTTTCATCAGGCAAACCGAGGTAAACTTGTAATAGCGACTCCAAACGAGCACCATTCACATCCGCATATGAGGCTTCTACAAGTTGAGCAAGAGATATATTTAGCACTCGGGATAGCCGACGCAGCATTTCTAATCCCGGCCGTTGATACTCGTGTAACCACGCATAACATGTTTGCCGCTGCACACCAACAGCCGAAGCTAAGGCTTGAACACTCATATTGCGCTTCGTCATTGCAGGGTAAAGAAGTTCCGCTAGTCGTCCTCGTTTTGCGTTTCTTGGCATATCCGCATCATAGAGAGTAAAATAACACTTTGATTGATTACTATAAGTAATGTTAAAATATGATTGATATCACCATGAACTAATAAACTGAAGGAGATACAACAATGTCCTTTTATTTCTTACCAGGCAGGTATAGTGAAAGACAAATGGCTATTATCGATAAATTTGGCCCACGTTTTGCAGCAAGTACTATTCTACTCTATCTGCGAGATACTCCTGATACATCCATAATTTATGAGCAAGAGCGGTTGGAGCAATTAGGCGTGTCAGTTACCACCCACAATGCACTACCCGACTCCATCCTCTACAACGTAGCCAGGGACCGACTCTATCTTATTGAGGCTGGAATATCACATAGAGCTGTAACACATAAGCGCCGACAAGAATTAGAGGTATTGTTTCAGAAGTGTAGCGCGATACGCATATACATATCAGTTTTCCTCAATCACGCAGAATTTAAGAGATACGCATCACTTATTGCCTGGGAATCCCATGTCTGGATAGCAGAGATGCCAGAGCACATGATCCACTACAATGGGGATCGATACATAGCAGTACATGGGTGATCAGTTGGCCAGTTACAAAAAGAATTCGCGTGGAATCAATGCAAAATACTGTCCTCAGGAACCTCCAGCAGAGTAGCTGCACCCACAATTGGCGCACTTTCACCCAATTTGGCAAGTTCCAACTCCAATATGGCTCCTTTCAGCATAGTGTTGACCTTCTGCTGGAGCATAGGCAAAAGGAAAGAATTGTTGAGCGCGATAGCACCACTGATGGCAACAACATCTATGCGTGTGAGTTGTGCCAGGTTGACAAGGCCAATAGCAAGTTTATCGCAGAACGTTTCCCAAAATGTGCTATCGGTCATCTGATCGGCAGATCGTCCATAACGCAGTTCAATCTGTCTCCCACCCGTGAACGTCTCCAGGCATCCTACCTGTCCACATAGGCACCTTAACGAGTTGCCATCAAGTATTTGATGGCCTATCTCAATCGATGAAGTGAAGGCTGTTGAGGCTTTACCAAGCTGTATGGCTGCCCCCGTTCCTGTTGAGACGGTCAGGTAAGCGCACCTGTCGACGTCACGCAGAGACCCGAATTTCTTCTCGGCCAGCAGGCCGCACACGGTGTCGTGCGCAAGTCGTACTGAACATGCGCATTGACCGGATAAGTCCTGGGCGAATGGTTTGTCAACATATTCATGCAGGTTTGGCGCGACGATAATGGTGAGCCCATCTTTGGCAATGCGTGCAGCAACTGAGATACCGATACCTGCAAGGTTCTCTATATTGCTGCCTCGTATCGTAGCGAGGATTTGATGAAGCTGATCTTCATAGTTTTGATACGTAGGGAATTTTGCGATGAGCGTAAAGGCTGGCGTATCTAACGATTTAAAGATGGCTATGCGGGTGTTGGTGCCTCCGACATCCACGCCAATGTATATGCCTGAGTTAGTTTGCAACGCTGACCCGTTATTACCGTATTTGTTTGTCAACTTTTACTGGAACACGCTCCATTCTGGGCGCGGGTATACGTTGGACACGTGATTCCAGCGTTTTCTTCCAGAATAGCCTGTAAGCCAGCTGCGAGCCAGTGTAGACGAGCGAGGTATCAATGATGACCGCTATCAGAGCATCAGCTATACTACCTGTAAGCTCTCCAGCCAATGCGCTCGTGCAGAAGCCCAGAACAAGCGCTGGTATAAAAGCCGCCAGGAACTTAGCCTGGCCAGACCAGGCCGGACGGATTAAGAGCAAAATGATTGGTGGCACAATCATTCCAACTAGAAATGGTGCTGTCTCACGCAGCAAATCCATAGGTTACGACTACCTTTCTGTTTCATTATATACAAAAACGCCGATAACGACGACTAGTCTTCTATCGTTATAACATCATCGGGGAGCCGCGACACACGCTTGCGCGACTTGCGCTTGCTGATCAAGCTTCCTATCCATGCAGGTAGCGAGCGCAGGAAATAAGGATGGCGCAGCACATACAGGAAGAGGCGAGGTTGTAGCCGTTTCCACATATCTGGTAATTGTGCTATCTCTCCTGTCCGGCGTGGATGTTCAGTGCTGCTCGGGTCCGCCCAACGATCGCGTACATAGATATCCCCCATGCGTTCCAGAGTCGATGCCTGATCTGGCGCCGCTTCTTCCAATGTGTTCATATACTCATATGGTGTCTGTGAGGGTCGTTTTGATAAGCCTGCCCAATTGGCAAGCGTACAGATACGCCCGTAGATCTGCGCTGGCAATCCGTAGCCCTGGTACAGGCGGCGCCACCAGATACCAAAGAAGATAACGCCGGACAGAATAAGCAGGATTAACCCAGCGATTGCCAGGCTGATATCCTGGCGCAACTGCTCCTGCTGTTGGGCGGCAGTTAAAGCCCCACTCGTATCTCCACTGCTCGTCAGTTCAGGCGATTTTGGATGATTTGCCTTACCGGTTTGGGAGCTATTTGACCCGTTGGAGACAATACCCGGTGACGCATTAGAGCTGGTAATCGGACGCGTAAAGCTCGAAAAACCATGCGATGGTTCAAAGTTGATCCAGCCGTAACCGGCAAAGTAAATTTGAACCCAACTATGCGCGTCTGAACCACGAATCACCCACTCGTGCTTCTTGCTATCGAATTTACCGCTCGTGTAACCAGACACAACACGCGCAGGTATACCCAGTTCTCGAGCCATGACTGCCATTGCCGTAGCAGAGTAGGTACAATATGTTCGATGCTGGCTGCGGAACAGCAGCCAGGACACACCTTCTTCACCCGGAGGTAAAGAGATGTTCACATCATACGTATAATTATTCTGCAAATAGGATTCCAGCGCTACAGCCTTATCATACATGGTATGGGCGCCGGCAGTGATTTGCTCCGCTAAAATTTTTATATTTGGATCCAGGTTGCCCGGCAACTGCAAGTATGTCTTGAGAATATTCGGGTCATAGTAGGTGACTGGAGGCACCGAATCAGGACGAGCCGGGTTAGGAATAAAGGGCGGAGCATCGACAGGTAACGGCACTGTTTGCAAGGTCTTCACATCTGCACCAGAAATGTACGAGACTACTGTATAGGTACCTCCTGCTGCCAGTCTCCCATTGGTCAGTAACCAGGCAATTGCCGAGCCATTTGCTTTACTGCCAAGCAATTGCGCTGCTTGATTTGCTGAAGCAATCTGCGATGCTCCAAACAAGTAAGGATACTGTTCACCGGGTGGATTCACAACGGTGATGTCTTGGCGTATAGGATTCAAATCCTGTGATCCATCGTACGAGATCGTATTGGCTTTTAGTGTCGTCCCTACCGTTTGCCCGTTATTCCAGCCTCGGCCATTGTATGTATCATAGCTGAGCGATTCCAGGTATTGGCCGTCGCCATTGATTTTGACGTTAAACACAATTTCATTATTTAGGTGAGGATTTCCCCCCAACACCAGCGTATCAGTAAAATTGCCGCGATTTGCCAGATTTTCGCCGCCGCTAACAGAGATGAGCCGATTCCAGGTGTCCTGAAATTGCACCCATGGGTTATTGTCAGCGCTCCAGATTTGTTCTGCGGTACCATTCGTGTAGCCCCAGGGCAATATCCAGGCAAAGACCAGGATACCTATGGAGATAAGCGCCCCAACCTGCATGAATTCCCATCCGAGATCATCTGCGCAGCGTAATCCCTGCTGTTTCCAGCGCACGGAGGACTCATAAAGGTTGAAACGCAGCGCCAGCAGCAACGCAGCCACCAGAAACACTACCAGAAAGACAATATACCCGGAATCAATATTGTTCAGGTTGATTAGCAGCACCACAGCATTGGCAAGTATCATCAGCCATGGCTTGCGCGTGCGATAGACAAGCCAGGCACTCGTATACGCAAGCAGAAAGCTAAGCGCGATAATGAAGAACAGAAAGATGGAATCGTCGCTACTGCTGCCCCCGGCAAGCGCAATCATTAACCATTGATGCATGCTACGCAGCAGGGCGGAAACATCCCCTCCATAATCCGCGCCTGCAGTCTGCCACAGAGCAAGCAACAAGCCGACTACGAGAGCGATTGGATGAACAATAAAGCGTGTAAGACGGCGCTGTTTAGCAGCAAGCACCCCACAGATAAGACCCAGCAGTGTAGTCAACGAGAGAATATTGAGATTAGCCACCCAACCTGCGGCTTCCACACACCAGATCGTGCTGAACACCACAGTAGCTAGCAGGAAGAGCGAAAACCACCCCTCGGCCAGGGCTAGATGCCAATGAAAACCAAGCCCACCCGGTACTCGCCCGTTTTTGCCTGGGCCACCGCTGCCTGGATGAGGGTCTGCGATAATTTTTGAGAGACGTTCAACCGCTGTGTCTTGCATCGTTATTATCTCCGCCTTGCATAGCGTGCCTCAGGATCTCTTTCCAGCGCTTCGGTTATGGAGGCTCCAAATTTGACACGCAACACAGGTATTCCTGCACCTTCTAACAAGACTAACGTATCCTCATCGACAGGCCTGTTCTCAAATGAGGCCGCATCTAAGCCTATAACGGCCACTTGCACTCCACGTCGTTGGAGATGACGCAGGCTCTCATGCCAGTCCCGTGAGTTAGACGGTGTAATCACAATAGCAACAGTATTACGCCCGAAATGGAATGCATCCAGGGCAAGAGCTTCTTTCAAATCAGGCCCTGATCCTGACCTTACGACTGCAAGCATTTCGAGCACACGCTCAATCTGCCGCTCGCCACGATCCAGTGAGAGAAATTCACGCTGCTGCGCATTCACAATCATGCCCAGGGACAAATCCTGGCGCAACAGGTACGTGGCAATTGTGGCAGCAATCGTCACGCCATATTCCTCTGTCGAATGCTCGCCTTCACCCGCCTGTACGGCTTCATTCAGATCAAGAAATACCCACGCATCCATAGCCGGATCCAGGTCAAATTCCTTCACCATTAATCTATTATAATGCGCAGTGGAACGCCAGTGTATGCGATTCAGTGCGTCATCCACAGTATAATCACGAATTGTGTTTACATTTGTTGTGACATGCAGGGCGCGTCTCGCGCTACGGCCACGCCCAGGTAATCCCCCCGTAAACAACACAAAACTACTGATTGGTAACACACGCGGCAGGACGAGCAGCTCCTTTTGCGCCGTGAGCACGATACTTCGACGAAACATGCCAAAGGGATCTCCGCTACTGGCTGAAACAGGGCCGAGTTGGAAACGCCCGCGCTGCTTACACGTGGTCCTGGCTCGCCATGTTGCACGCTTGCGACCACCCATACTCGCTACGTATCCGGCCCGGTGTCCAGGCAGAGTTGAGCCGTCGGCAATTTGTACCCACAACTTTGGCAATACACTTATATTGTCCAGCTGAAGTCGCTCATCGAAGACTTCTCCTGCTTGTACGCGCCCCACGCTGGCAGTGCGCCGGAAAGCCATCTTTCGCAGGCTATAGCGCGCCCACAGCCAGGATAAGATAAGCAATGTAAGCAAGACATAGGTAAGCAGATAAAGCACACGCCAGCCACTGCTGATTGCAAAGAAGGCGAGCAGGATTATCAGCACAATTGCTTGCCAGGGTCGCATAAATTAGCGCACCTTTCCACCACCGACCCACGCGCCAGGAACAGGCACGCTCTGCAAGATCTCATCCAGAATAGCGGTCGATGTTATAGCACGTACACGAGCTGCTGGAGTTACAATGATACGATGCGCCAGTGTGGGCTGCACTAATAGCTTTACATCATCAGGAATAACGTAACCGCGCCCACGTATCGCAGCCAGGGCTTGAGAAGTCCTGTACAGGGCTAATGATCCACGAGGGCTGGCGCCCAGATAGATGTTATTATGGTTACGCGTAGCATGGGCAATCGCAACGATATATTCTCGAATGCTTGGGTCAACATGGATACTGCGTATCCGCTGCTGAATCAACACCAGTTCTTCTGCCGTCATAATTTGCGTCAGATCATCCAAAGGATGATGGTATTGATGCGTGTCCAGAATGTTCGTCTCATCGCTCGCCTTAGGATAACCAATCTTAATATTCATCATAAAGCGGTCAAGCTGCGCTTCCGGTAAAGGAAATGTTCCTTCATATTCGATGGGGTTTTGTGTCGCCATTACCATAAATGGCTCTGGGAGACGATAGGTTACACCATCGACCGTAATCTGTGACTCTTCCATCGCCTCCAGCAACGCCGATTGCGTTTTTGGAGTAGCACGGTTAATCTCGTCGGCAAGCACGATCTGGGCCATAATTGGGCCTGGTCGAAACTCGAAATTTTCAGTTTTCTGGTTATAAATGGAGACCCCGGTTACGTCACTTGGTAAGAGATCAGGCGTGAACTGTATGCGCTTGAATGTACATCCAATTGAGCGGGCAATAGATTTGGTCAGGACTGTTTTGCCAACGCCAGGTACATCTTCGATTAATACGTGCCCACGGCAGATGACAGCTATCAGGCTGAATGCAACCGATTCGGCCTTACCGACGATTACTTTTTCAACATTATTAATAACTCGCTGTACCGAAGAAGCTAGATCTTGTACCGACTCCATACTTTACTCTCCAACGCCTGGCCCGGCAATGCAAATGACATCCTCATCTTTTCAGGTAACAAGACAAACAGGGGGCGATCCTTGCTTATGAGCGCATTGCATTTCTTTCAGATAACAGGCGAACTTCTCGACGACGCACAATATATATTCCATAGTGTATCACGTTAGCGCAAAAGCTCAAAGGATAACCTGGAAATACATCGGAATCACAACAATTGCATATAATATTACGTCATGAAATTTGCTTTTGCTACATCTAATTCCTAAGTGTACTTCTGCTTGCTGAAATTTTCCTGAAAAGCTTCTGAAAGGAGTCTCACTTCATCCTCCAGGGTAATTTCCAGAAAAGTACACATTCTGGGCTACTGGTGAGATCAGCAATAGTATGCTATCATTGTGTCCATGACAAGCCAGAACGACACTAACGCCATTCAAGAACTGCACGCTTATGTGCATGGATGGGTGCAAGGGGTCGGCTTCCGCTATTTTGTCGTTGACCATGCCCTGGCGCTTGGCCTGCGTGGATATGCGCGTAATCACAGAGACGGCAGTGTAGAAGTACTGGCTCAGGGATCTCGACCTGCCCTCGACCGCCTGCTCGCCCTGCTGCGGCAAGGACCATCTGCCGCTTACGTCAGAGAGGTACGTACAGAATGGAGGCAGCCAACAGAGCATCTAAGCGGATTTCATGTTCGCTGGTAAGTAGAAGAGCATTCCTATGATTGATCGCGAAACCGTAAAGCACGTAGCAAAGCTTGCCCGCCTGGGCATGACCGAAGAAGAAGTTGACGTTTTTGCAAGTCAACTCTCTGTCATCCTGGAGAACATCGCTAAATTGCAGGACGTAGACGTGAGTGGAGTGTCACCCACCGCGCATGCGTCACGTCTAAGTAATATCATGCGGCCTGATATCCCACAGCCATCATATCCGCCAGAAGTATTGCTGGCCAATGCTCCTGAACAAGAAGACAATTGTCTCAAAGTCCGTGCGGTGCTGGAGGAGTCTTAACAGTTTGAGAAAACGTGGTCGTAACTGCACAGGAGGGGTTATCGAACTGGTGAAATGTGCTGAGAGAGCATCTGGTAACCCTTTCGGGGTATTGAGTAAGCATATACTCTTGGTAATTACAATAATGCTGTGATGGGAGATCCAAAGCAGACCCTGGAGAAGCGTCTCAGGCCATTCTGTTCTGCTGCCTGCCGCACATTTTTCCACGCATTGTTCTTGTATTGCAGGTATTCAGTACCATCGCTCCGCGTATGCTCAATGTCTTCTTCAGAAACATATTGGATGATTGTACATGTCGACTATCTCTTTATTGATGCCATCGCGAAAGTTGTGTAGCGATGCGGCGTAGTGCAAAGGTCCAGGTACTGGGCCATTAGGAATGAATAATGACAAAGCTCATCATCATTCGCGGACCCTCAGGAGTAGGGAAAAGTACAGTTGCGACGGCTTTAATGAAGCGGACAAAAAGGCCGACGGTCTTAGTGGATCTGGATCACTACCGATTTAGTTTTGTTAACCCGCCAAACCACAACCACGACTTGGAATATGCAATGAGTGGTAGCGATGTTCTTATCGGCTTAAAGCTCGGCTTCGACGTGATCTTTGATGGCAATTTTACAGCTACAGCGCACGACCCATTTTTAGAAAAGTTGTTGAGCGCCCATCCGAAAGAAAACTATCTGTTTTACTTGGACGCGAGCCTCAACGAGACTCTTCAACGCCAGGCAACAAAGTCTCATCCCAGGATCTCAACGGACAAGATGAAAGAGGTTTACCAATACGCTTCTCCGACTGGGCACGAAAAAGAAGTAATCATCCCTCAAAGTTCATCTTTAGAACAAACAGTAGAGCAAATAGCACAGATAACTGGTATCTAACATTCCCAAACGCCCAAATACATCTCCAACGGCGGCTGGTGATAGCAGCGGTGGTACCACGCCTACTGAGTGCTTGAGCGTTTCTGCTGGCGACTTCAAGTCCCTCTCGGTTCTCTTTTTCCTCGTGCCAAAGCGGAAGAGTTACCAGTCGTATTGCTGGCAAAGTGGAACTGACCTTCCCGATCTCTCGCTACTTTGAGATCCTCAATGCGTCCAGCCGCTGTTGCCAGATCACGGGTGTACGTCCCATTGCGAAAGCCTTTGCGGTTAGGACTGCACCCACCCCTGGCAGCCCCAATGAACGCATCTAATTCCTCGCGCATCACCAGTTCCAAGACGGTGCGCACCGCGCTTTGAGCGAGGGTACGCAGATGTTGATGAAATTCTTGCTGTACTGGCAGCTTTGAGGAAGAGGATTGCGACATTGATACTACCTTCTCTGCTGTGATACGCTTTTTCTTGGATGCAGGCATAGGTTCCTCCTTGTAAGGTTTTGAATCTAAGGACAATCTCTTCCAAAGGAAGAGTCTATGCCTGTAATATCTGTTTTGTCGTTCCCCTTTGACTACCTCTCCTTTACACAACTATGGGCATGGCATCAACGTGGTGTGGAGCGGCGGGTGCATCGCCAGGGCTTTGTGAAAGTCGATTTGCACCCTTACTACATCTCAAGCAAGCCAGTTGGTCAGGCTGTGACCTTATCCATCCCTGCTCAAGAGCAGAGTTTGCAGGTGGTCTATCCCCAGGAGTATCGTCGTTCGCTTCCCCTCAAGGGCCGAAAGCCTCGGGCTCTGTCTTACCAGGAGTATGTGGAACTCATGCAGCGCGAAGCTTCTATGCGAACTGCGTGTGCTTGCTTTAGGGAGGTGGAAAGTCCGTCCCGATTGAGCTGAGCAGCCACCCCCTCACACGAGGTGAGGAAACTGCTCCTCTGACTAGGTAGGGAAGACATACACGCATCCAGTGGGATGAGCCAGACTACCTGGCAAAGTACATCTAAATGTATCAACGCGAAAAAAGCTTTACTCCATGAGCTATCCATTTTTTTCCCTCTTTCGAAGAATATGAGCAAGGAAACTTGTTTTAAGAGGATACACCATGCTGCTGTGTAAGAAGATCAAAATCGAAGTCAGTGACCAGGATGGCGAAGCCCTTGAATTTATGCAAGCAAAATGCCGGGGGCTGTACAACTGGTGGGTGATGCGACTACGGAACGGGGATCGCTGGAATCTTGCAAGGGCGAAGAAGTCCCTACGAGAGAGCAAGGCCCATGACCCGGAGTTACGCTTTGTCTACGGCAAGCTCTTAGCCGAGGTGTACTTTCGTCTCGATAAAGCCATGCAAGCCTTCTTTCGCCGTGTGGCTGCAGGCGAGAAACCAGGGTTTCCACGGCTCAAACCCCGGCATCAGTTCTTTACCTTGTGCTACCCGGCAATGTACCTGGAGGTGCAAGGGAAGAGCATTACCCTCCCGACTGGAGGCGGTGGCAAGTGGGGACCCAAACGTTACCCCAATATCGTGGCACATCTCACCGAAATACCACCTGGCTCTTTTCATCAGGTGGCGGTGTCCAGGGACGCACGCGGGAACTACTACTGTTCGTTCGTCTATGACGATGCGGAGCAGGACGCCCAGGATGGTCGAAACAAGCAGAGCAAGAGGCAGCAGAAACGGAAGGCACGGCCCATACGCGATGATGGCATTGTCGCTTTTGATCTGGGCATCAAAACGCTGGCCACAGGGGTCACCGACCAGGGGCGCTTCTACCACATCGGCGGCTTCAAGGGCTACCGCTGGTACAACCGGCAACTGGACAAGATCCGCTCAAAGCGCGATCGTTGTAAGAAGAAGTCGCGCAGGTACATCCATCTCTCGAAGGTGTACAAGCGGGTAGCAGAACGCAAGCGCAACAAACAACACGACTGTCTACACAAAGCCTCTCACCTCATCGCGCACCGACTGGCTGAAAGGGCTGTGGTGATCGGCGATCTTTCCCAGAGACAGATGGTCATCAAGAAACAAGAGAACGAGACTCCAAAAGAGCGGAACAAGCGGCGGCGGCGTAACCGCGCGGTGTATAATGATTGGGGCCTCTATCGCTTTGTGCAGATGCTTGAGTACAAGTGTTTGCGTTTTGGGAAAGAACTCTCTATAATTGATGAGCGCGATACGACCAAGCGATGTCATGTCTGCGAGCACAAGCAGGACATGCCACTGTGGAAACGAACGTATCGCTGCGCGAACTGCGGCCTGGTGATGGACCGCGACGAGAACAGCGCGATCAACATTTACCAGCGGTTCGTTGCGGGGCCTCCGCCACACACTCTTTGAGTGCGGTGTGCTGCATGTGCATGCTGCATCGTAGAAGTCAAAGGACTTCGTGCTTCATCCCCATGCAGGAATCAAGACATATGTTTTGAAAGGGCAGTCTTAAAATACCATGAGCGAACTATACAAGCTGACCATACACGAAGCAGGAGAAATGCTGCGTCAACGCACAATCTCCGCGATCGAATTAACACGCGCCCATCTTGACCGCATTCGTGCAGTAGATGATAAGGTAAAGGCATTCACTCTCGTAACAGATGACCTGGCGATGAAGCAAGCGGAGGAAGCTGATCGGCGCTTTAGTAGTGGGGCACCGGTATCCCCACTCACAGGCATTCCTTTGGCGATCAAAGACGTCATATGCACTAAAGGAATCACCACTACCTGTGGCTCCAACATGCTGAAAGATTTCAAGCCTCCATTCGATGCTTTGGTCATGGAACGACTAAATGCGGTGGGTGCAGTAATACTTGGGAAGACCAACATGGATGAATTCGCAATGGGCTCCTCCACCGAGCATTCCGCTTTCTTCCCAACACATAATCCCTGGGACCTGGAACGTGTCCCCGGCGGGAGTAGTGGAGGTTCCGCAGCGGCAGTAGCGGCTGGCATGGCGATGGGCGCTCTTGGTAGCGACACCGGTGGCTCGATTCGCCAACCCGCTGCATTATGCAATGTCGTTGGTCTCAAGCCCACCTACGGACGAGTTTCTCGCTACGGCCTGGTGGCATTCGCTTCGTCACTCGATCAAATAGGGCCATTTGCACGCAACGCACGCGATGCGGCTCTGATTCTGCAAGCAATTGCGGGTCCCGACCCCCTCGACTCAACCTCCTCGCCCGACCCTGTGCCCGACTACAGCGCATTACTGACCGGTTCTATCAAAGGCCTGCGCATTGGCGTACCTGTAGAATACTGGGTGGAGGGAACGCAGCCAGGCGTAGTCAAGGCCGTGCGCGACGACATTGAAAAATTGCGCGATCTGGGGGCAGAAGTCGGTGAGGTTTCGCTTCCGCACACTAAATATGGCGTTCCCGTTTACTATATTATCGCCCCTGCGGAAGCGAGTGCTAACCTCGCCCGTTACGATGGCGTCAAATATGGCTATTCATACCGCGATACCGACGATATGTGGGAGGCTTTGGAGAAGACACGCGAGTATGGGTTTGGTCCGGAGGTCAAGCGCCGCATCATGCTTGGCACCTACGCGCTTTCTTCCGGCTACTATGATGCTTATTATAAACACGCGGAGAAGGTGCGCACACTGATTACTGAGGACTTCACTCGCGCTTTTGAACACTACGATGTGCTGGTCAGTCCCGCCTCGCCGTCCGTTGCATTCAAGATTGGCGAGATTTCCGACCCATATGAGATGTATCTCCAGGACGTATTCACCATTCCGGCGGACCTGGCCGGTAACTGCGGCGTCTCAATCCCAGGCGGTTTCAGCGATGGCCTGCCAGTAGGCCTGCAACTGCTGGGCAACTTCTTTGCCGAAGACCTTATCCTGCGTGTCGCCGATGCTTTTGAACGCGTAACCGACTATCACACCTGCTGGCCCAAAGCTGTTTAAGTCATGAACCCCCGCATTGAATGCGGGGCCTTGCGAACCGATATCTGCGGGTAGAGGTTCACAAGGCCCATAGTGTCCAGCCTCAGCATCCAATCCCGTCGGCAGGGACGTGCGGATGCTCCGTTGGGGAGGTCACGATACCTTCAGATGCTTCTCCAGTCTGAAGAGCTGTCGTCCAGGGTTAAAAGCCACGCAGGGGTCGGGGCGGTGCCCTGGACCAAACAAGCCTCTCCACCATGGGCGAGGAGAGATGCCTGGGCACGCCGTCCCAGGCACGTCAGACAGCCCCGTAAGGGGTCCCGAAAGGGAAAGGAGTCCGATCATGGTTTTTGTTCTCGACCAAAGGAAACAGCCCTTGATGCCAACCACGCCAAAACGGGCACGTCTTTTGCTGGCGCGAGGAAGAGCGGTTGTGCATCGCGTCAAGCCATTCGTGATCCGGCTGCGTGACCGGCGGGTGGAGAAGAGTGTGGTGCAACCGGTGGCCCTCAAAATCGATCCAGGCAGCCGCGCCACAGGGATGACGCTGGCCCGTGTGGAAACAACGCCCGAGGGAGAGGTGCATTACGCGCTCTTCCTGTCGGAAGTCCGGCACCGGGGCGAGGCAGTGCATGAGGGCAAACAGAAGCAGGCGGCCACCCGCCGGCGCAGGCGATCGGCCAACCTGCGACACCGCGCCCCGCGCTTTCTCAATCGAAGACGTCCAGCTGGCTGGTTGCCTCCTTCGATCCGCTCCCGCGTGGACAACGTCGTGACCTGGACGGCTCGGTATCGAAGCTTCGCACCGGTCAGCCGTCTCGAGGTCGAGCGGGTCCGTTTCGACTTGCAGCTCATCCAGAATCCGGAGATCACGGGGACGGAGTATCAACACGGCGAGCGTAAGGGGTGGGAACTGCGCACCTATTTGTTGATCAAATATCACTACCGGTGTGCGTATTGTGGGAAGCAGGGCGTGCCCTTTGAACTCGACCACCAGGTGCCGCGCAGCCGGGGCGGCACCAACCGGGCCAGCAATCTGGTTCTGGCGTGCCACGCGTGTAACCAGGCCAAAGGGAACCAAACGGCAGCAGAATTCGGGCATCCTGAGGTTGCTGCACAGGCGAAAGTCCCCCTCAGGGATGCCGCAGCGGTGAATGCAACCCGTTACCGCCTCGTTGAGGAACTGCGCCGCTTTGGGGTGTCCATCGAGACCTGGAGCGGGGGGCGCACCCGCTGGAACCGCGCGCGCTTTGGCCTGGAGAAGACCCATGCGCTCGACGCGCTGGCCACAGGCGAGCTTTCAGGGGTGAAGCTCGGCAAGCACCAGACATTGGTGATCAGCGCGACTGGACGAGGGCAGCATTGCCGCACCTTATGGAATCGCTATGGCTTCCCGCGAGCGTATCTGCCGCGCCAGAAGATGGTGGCGGGCTTTCTCACGGGAGACCGCGTGAAAGCCGTGGTGCCCGCCACGCTCAAAACAGCGGGGGTGCACGTGGGGCGGGTCGCGGTACGCACCACAGGCTCCTGTGCCATCCGGGCCAGCAGCGGCACGGTGGATGGCATCAACGTCAGGTACCTGCG
>Ga0187846_10000413_pt1 | contig 25269 bp, 21 predicted proteins | sample TC_taG_FD_161473 | JGI IMG/M metagenome (GOLD analysis project Ga0187846, IMG submission 161473) | Biofilm microbial communities from the roof of an iron ore cave, State of Minas Gerais, Brazil - TC_06 Biofilm (v2) | ecosystem: Environmental > Terrestrial > Deep subsurface > Cave > Wall biofilm... | reverse complement strand
GTCTGGCATCGATGGCGCGGCGCCCATCTGGCACGACTCGATGCTGGCGGCTGAGCAGGGGCACCCCATTCAAGACTTCGTCAATCCCGGCGGTCTCGAGCGGGCAACGGTTACATATGCCGACGGAGTGCAAACGACTGATTGGTTCTTGCCCGGGACGGTGCCCACCTCTGCTGAGCCGCCTACTCCTATAACAGGTAATGGCGATACCCCTCCTTTGTCTGCCGGGAACGCCTCTGAGCCGCTGCCTGCTCCCTATTGTCCAGCCAGCTATAGCTTCGCTTTTGCTCCCCCACCGGATAATGTGCCATCGCTGAGTCCGGCATGGTGGTAAGGAGGTTTAGTCTGCGAAGAATTACTCTACCTGTATTCCTACACGTTCTAATAGTTCGAGGCTAATTTCGGCGCGGTGCTTGATGGGCATGCGCCCAGGGATACAATGCGAATCGGAGCCTGTGCTGAGAAGGAGTTTGTGCTTGCGCACGTATTCCAGGTAAGCCTCGACCATCTCGGGGCCGTTATAGGGATGATAGACTTCTACACCGTCAAGGGGGACTTCGGCGCGTACTTCGTCGAGCAGGGCAAGATCGTAGAATGTAAAGCCTCGCTCCTTGCGGCCGGGGTGAGCAATGAGGCAGAGGGCGCCACTGCGGTGCGCGGCATCGACGGTCTCCGCCATATCCGCCATAATCGAACGGAAACCTGCTTCGTGGATCATGCGCAAGGCGGTCTGCCAATCGGGAGCGTAGCCGTGCTCGCGCAGCAGGCGGCCATTATCAGCAGGTCGACGCAACTTGCCGCCATTGTCAGCCAGCACTTCGTCCTGGCGAGGGAAGTTATAGCCCTTGTGGAGCAGCTCATCGTACACTTGATAGGTATTCTCAAGCTGGAGGTCCACAACCATCCGTGTAATTTCACGCAGGAAGTTCTGCTCTGGATCAAAGCCGTAGCAGAGGATATGACCCATCTTGCCATGCCATTCCGTACTCATCTCTACGCCGGCAAGTACGGGCAAGTTTTGTTTCGCGGCCAACTCCTGGATAAAGGCAACCGTATCGACACGATCATGGTCAGTGACCGATACAAGGTCAAAGCTCTCCGTTACAAGGTAATCTATGAGTTGTTGGGCGGGCCAGCGCCCATCGCTGTAGGTCGTGTGCATGTGCAGGTCAATCGGGGCATCGGGGGCAAGGGTCAGGTGTGTGGTCAAACGCTCCAAAATGGACTCCTTTAAGCTCAAGGGATGATGTGTCATTGTCTCTAATCGTACCACATGAGACAAGATTCACCATTTGAAGCGATATCCTACACCTCGAACAGTTTGAATGAGCTGGGGGTTAGCCGGGTCTTCCTCGATCTTCTCGCGCAGCCAGCGCACATGCACATCCACCGTGCGGGTATCGCCTGCGTAATCGTAGCCCCACACATTCTGAAGCAATTGATCGCGGGTCAGCACGGTACCACGGTTGCGCACAAAGTAGACCAGCAGATCAAACTGTTTGGGCTGCAATTCTAACTCTTGCCCACGAGAGAAGACGCGTCGCCCGGCGAGGTCAATGCGCAGTGTATCGGTCACCAATTCACGACCAGGACGTGGAGCTTCGCGGGATGTTTCCTGGGTGATATGTTCCTCACTTGCGGGAGGATATTCGGCGCGGCGCAATAATGCGCGAACGCGCGCCAGCAACTCTCTGCGACCAAAGGGTTTGGTTACATAGTCATCGGCTCCAACCTCGAGGCCGACCACCTTATCGATTTCTTCACCTTTGGCGGTGAGCATCATGATTGGCGTTGTAGCTGTGTTACTCTCGCGGCGCAACTGGCGGCATACCTCTACCCCGTCCATCTCGGGCAGCATGATATCCAGAATAATCAGGTCTGGCGTTTCACGGCGTGCCGCTTCTAACGCGCTGGCTCCGTCCGCTGCTGTTATGACCTGGTAGCCTGCCTGTTTCAGGTTATAGTCAATTGTTTCGACAAGTACAGGTTCATCGTCTACAACCAGGATTTTACGCGCCACTGACATCTCCTTAGCCAAAACGTCCGCTGACATAACCCTCGGTTTCTTTTTTCTTTGGATGCTCAAAGAGGTCGATTGTTGGTGCGTACTCGATGAGTTTCCCGCTCAGGAAAAAGCCGGTGTATTGCGAGACACGCGCAGCTTGCTGCATGTTATGCGTCACAATAACAATGGTGTAGTTCTTGCTTAACTCCCAAATTAGCTCCTCTATTTTCAGGGTAGCGATAGGATCAAGAGCAGAACATGGCTCGTCCATCAGTATTACTTCGGGTTCTACAGCCAGTGCTCGTGCGATGCACAGGCGCTGTTGCTGACCGCCGGATAGGCCCAGAGCGGACGATTTCAGGTGGTCCTTCACTTCATCCCAGAGGGCCGCTCCGCGCAGGCTTTGCTCTACCATTTCCTTAACCATCTTTTTGGGCTTTCTCTGGATATGCAGGCCATATGCGACATTGTCAAAGATGGATTTCGGGAATGGGTTAGGACGCTGAAACACCATACCAACGCGCTGGCGCAGGAGCACCACATCTATCGATTTGTCATAGATGTTTTTACCATCCATGATTGCTACACCTTCAGTACGAGTGCCAGGAATGAGGTCATTCATGCGATTGAGGGTGCGCAAAAAGGTCGTTTTGCCACAACCAGATGGTCCAATCAGGGCCGTGGTTTGATGTTCTAGTACAGGCAGCGAGACGCTGAATAGCGCCTGTTTCGGGCCATAGTAGAAATTGACATTTTTGATTTCTATTTTTACCGGTGCGTCGATATTGAGATTCTTTGTAGCATCTATTTCAGCCATGAGGCTTTTATCTGCGTCAATGGTGTGTCTCCCCCGATCTGGCACTCCCGTTGTCTGCGGTATGTTGAGACGAGTCTCCATTGAACCTCCTTCTCCTTATTATATCTTATACAATCTGGTATTCTTTGTGCAATGGAATAGAAGCGTCAACAATCAGGCGGTCAGCCAGCACAATAAGGCGAATATAGCGTCCAGCGAGAGATTTACTAACAAAGTAGGGGCGTCCTCCATAGGAAATATGACCACTTCGCGCTACTTTACGCGAGAAGATATTCGCGTCTTCAGGGAGTATCGCATTCTCGCTCCCTTGCGAGTTAGCCGAGATGTTCATCATGGCATTATCCTCATTTCTAGCGTATAGCCAATCTTTTAACCGAAACGCCCAGATACGTAATCCTCGGTTTCTTTCTTTTGCGGCTGAGAGAACAATTTTGATGTTTCTGCTTCCTCGATGACTCTTCCCAGGAGGAAAAAGACGGTGCGGTCTGCCACACGCGCCGCTTGCGACATGTTATGCGTCACAATGACGATGGTATAGGTCTGTTTGAGTTCATCGATCAGCTCCTCTATTTGCAGGGTAGAGATAGGATCAAGGGCAGAACAAGGCTCATCCATCAGAATGACCTGTGGTTGGTTCGCGAGCGTGCGCGCAATACAGAGTCGCTGTTGCTGTCCACCCGATAATTGTGTAGCAGGTGCCTGAAGCTGATCCTTGACCTCCTCCCACAGTGCCGCTTGCCGCAGGCTGCGTTCTACCAGCTCTCGCAAGTCTGGTCCATGCGCATGACCGTTTATGCGTGGGCCTATCGCCACATTGTCAAAAATGCTGCGGGTGGGGAGAACATTCGGCTGTTGGAAGACCATGCCGACATGCTGGCGTACATGCCTTGGCTTGATGGACCGGGCGTAAATATCGAAGTCGTCGACTAATACTCTCCCGGTTACGCGAGCATCTGGTATCTCCTCATGCATGCGATTGAGGCAGCGTACGAAGGTGGACTTGCCACACCCTGAAGGTCCAATCATTGCAGTGACACTCTGTGGCCCAAATGAGAGATTCACATCATAGAGTGCCTGTTTACGACCATACCAGGCGTTCAGGTGTTCAACCGTGAAGGACATCGTGTATATACTCCTTACCAAACATCAGAACCTGCGCTTGAATCCACCCGTGAACCAGCGCACCGTAAACGACGTGATGAGGATGAGCAGAATTAAGACGAGCGCGCCTGTATAGGCCTGGTTGACTTGCGTCTGGTACGGACTCAAAGTGAAATTGTAGACGCGCAACGTCAAGGCGTCCATCGGCTCGAAGATACTCGTGTTCCTGAATGTGGTGCCAAAGGCCGTCATTAACAGCGGCGCCGTCTCACCGGCCACACGCGCCATGGCCAGCACGACGCCTGTGACGATACCGCTGAGCGCTGCAGGTATGACCACTCTAAAGGTTGTACGCGCCTCCGTACCACCCAGCGCAAGCGAGGCCTCGCGCTGTTCCCTGGGTACCAGGTGCAGCACATCCTCGGTTGTGCGCGTGACGATCGGAATCATGATGATGCCCAGCGCTACTCCGCCCGAGAAGCCTGAAAAGGTTTGTTGGGGTACAACGATCAGCACCCAGGCGAAGAGCCCGAAAATAATGGTGGGCACACCGGTCAGCAGATCGACCAGGGACCGGACCGCGTTCGCCAGGAGCCCCCGCCCGAATTCTGACAGATAGATGGCCGTGAATATTCCCAGGGGTATGCCAATAAGCGATGCCAGTCCAACCAGGATGAGCGTGCCCTGAATAGCTGGCCCCATGCCGCCGCCTGGCTCTCCATTCGGCGTGGGCAGGTTGGTGAAGAATTCCAGATTGAGATAGCGGATGCCGTTCAGGATGACATAGAGGAGTAGGAAAACCAACACGCCCACGGCAAGTATGGCGCAGAGGGTCGCAAACACGACCAGACAGCCATTATTGAATTGACGTCGTACCTCCCACGCTGATGGCGGGGGCTGGAATGGGTTAGGCGCGCTACTTTTGCGCTCGTTGACCGTTGTGCTCATACGTGCACCCCTCTCGCGCCTCTGCGCTGCATACTGCTGATGAGCCAGCGGGCCAGGATATTCGTGATCAAGGTGATTATGAACACGATCAAGCCAGCCTCGATCACGGCTGAAAGAAAGAGCCCGGGCGTCGCCTCCCCAAACTGATTGGCGATCACACTGGAGAGCGTATAGCCCGTCTGGAACAGGCTCAAGCTGGGAGGCGAGGCCTGGTTTCCAATGACCATGGTAACCGCCATCGTCTCGCCGAGCGCACGTCCGAGTGCCAGGATGATCCCACCCAGGATGCCAACGCGCGAGAATGGCAGGACGGCATAGCGGATCACCTCCCAGCGGGTGGCTCCCAGCGCCAGCATCGCCTCGCGTTGCGCGGTCGGTACCGTCAGCATCACCTCACGAGAGACGGCGATAATGAGCGGGAGGACCATGATCGTCAAGACCATGCCCGCAGCAAGTATACCCACGCCTTGGATGGGACCCTGGAAGAACGGCAAGAAGCCTAAGTGTTGCTGGAGCCATGGCTCGCCTGTATGCTGTAACCAGGGTGCCAGGAGCAGGAAACCAAAGAGACCGATGATCACACTGGGAATGGCCGCCAGCAGGTCGGTAAAGAAGGCCAGCGGGGTGCGCAGTAGGCGCGGGCAGAAGTCCACCACGAAAATGGCCGCTAAGAGGCCGATGGGTATGGCGAAGACCATTGCAAACAGTGACGTATACAGCGTGCCGAAGATGGCGGGCGCGACGCCATAGATATTATGCACTGGGTCAAACGCTGCATTCGTCAAAAAGCTCAAGCCAAAGGCCTTGATAGTCGGCCAGGAGTACACTACCAGCACAACTGCCACGCCGATCACCGTAGCGATGACGACGAAGACGAAGAGCAGGGTGACTGCGCGAAAGACGAGATCGGTCGGTTTCCTGCCGAATCGTGTGGTGATCCAATCGAGGCTGTGTCCTATGACGCCGCGCCCCCGCGAGACGGATACCTGTTGCTGCATGTCTCCTCTCTTTCATAAAACGCTGTACTGTTTTCCGGGAAGAGCAGACTGATACTCTTCCCGGAACATTAAGCGGTCTGGCTCCTCCCTAGGAACAGGGAAGGAGCAAGCCTATGCCTCTGGAGAGAGATCGCTAGCCATATATACCTGTATAGCACGCCGAACTGCCGCACATCATGGATTTGATCTGTGCCTCACCCTTGGTGACAATGTTCAGTGGGAGCGGTACATACGAGAGAGGTGTAGCGAATTGTTGGCCATCATGTATCACCCACCAGAGCATGTTTGCCACAGCCTGCCCCTTGCTTGTATCCGTCTGGTTCTGATACACAATTGCCCAGGTGAAGCCTGTAATCGGATAGGTGGCCTCGCCCGGCGCATTGACAAAGTAGAAACGCAGGTCGGCAGGAAAGGTGCTGATATTCTGGACTGCTGCAGCCGCGCCGACGATTGACGGCAGCACGTACTTCATATTGGCATTTTGCACGGCTGCGTATTGAATGGTGTTCGTAAGCACATATGCCAGCTCGTTGTAGCCAATGGCTCCAGTGGTCGATTTAACCTGGGCAGCGACACCGGAGTTGCCTTTGGCGCCGACGCCCGTTGGCCAGTTGATGGTCGTGCCTGCACCCGGCCCCGACTGCCAGGCGGGACTCACGGCAGAAAGGTAGTGCGTGAAGATACCCGTCGTGCCACTGCCATCAGAGCGGTGCACCACGGCAATGCTCTGATGAGGAATGCTCACGCCTGCATTGAGCGCCGTGATCGAAGCATCATCCCAGAATTTGACGGTGCCCAGGTAGATATTGGCGATGACTGGCCCCGTCAAATTGAGGTGCCCGGACACACCCGGCAGATTGTAGGAGATGGCGACTGCGCCAATGGTCACCGGGATGTGAACAATTGGACCTTTCGTACTCTGGTTAAGTTGCGCGTCAGTCATGGGCGCATCGGTTGCTCCAAAATTGACAATGCCCTGGAGCAGGTCATTAATGCCTGCACCACTCCCAACCGACTGGTAGTTGACGTTTACTCCACATTTGGCACTGGGATATTCTGCGAACATTTTAGAAAACAGTGGATTGATGAACGTCGAACCGGCGCCATTCAATTGACTCACCGACGGGCAAGTTGGCCCGCTCGGGGTTCCACTAGTCGTCGTCGTCGTTGTTCCACCGCAAGCGCCCAGGATCAACGTGAGACTAAGCAGCGCCATTGCACCCAGGCGAGTCAGTAGATGGTGTCCCCGCCGGGCACGCGTAAACTCTTGAAATAACATGATAGCCCTCGCTTTCCTACGTGAAAACAAACTTCATTTCTCTGGCGAACAACGGTGTATAACTCCTGCGGTTGCCAGCACACTCACACCATAGCACTCATGTATTAACTATGCTTTATGGATATGTTAAGGACTGTTAAATTCAGGTTAAAACTTGCCCCAGGGATAGGTTGGAGATTGTTAACAAAAGTGGATGAAAGCCCCTCAGAAGCCAGATGACACAAAAAGCCCTGCCACGAACAAAGGGAGTAGCAGGGCTAAAGGCCTCAAATCAAGGGTTGATATGCTATAATCATGCCAACCTTACAAGTTTTACAAGCTCAATCGATCTGCTTTAATTCGTCCTACCTTCAGTTTGAGCCGCATCTAATGGGGGTTGGCGTTGCCACTATCACCGAGACGACATGAAAAAGCCCTAGAACTGGTACAGCTACCAGGGCTTCTCTGTTCTACCACAATTTTTTGCATGATGTAGTTACATTCTGAAGAGCTCGTGTTATAATCACTAATTGATGGATAAGTTCAACAGTGAGGCAAACATGAAATGGGAGCGCATTTTCAAGGACAACGAAGACCTAATCATACACGATCTAGGCCATTTCCCTGGGTACGACTTGTCATCGCTCTTCTGCTGACAGTACTTTTCTTTCTTGGTGCAACCCTCCAAATATTGAGTACCGGAAATATCATCTCAAATTACTGGCTGTTCATCATACCACCCATAATCGCTGTCATTGCCTTACTTATACCCCTTTATCAATGGCTCTTTCCTATCTCTTCAAACGATACAACAAACCATCCATCACAACTGCAACAACTACCATCAACACAAAGAACAACGCAAAGTAATGCCTCATCGCCAACTACGCTTCTTTGGAACGTACCCTATCCACATAGTCCTTTTTTTATCGGCCGGGAAGCTCTCCTCACCCATCTCTATGCTACCCTCCATGACGAAAAAGCAGTAGCATTGACACAAGCCATCAGCGGCCTGGGCGGCATTGGCAAAACACAGCTGGCTGTTGAATACGCTTACCTCAACCGCGATAAGTATCACGCTATCCTCTGGACGACAGCTATCAACCGAGAAACGCTTTTAGCAGATTTTGTGGTGCTTGCAGAACTCTTAAACCTCCCTGAGAAGGACTTTCAAGACCAGACCATCACCGTCAATGCCGTCATACACTGGTTAGAGACGCACTCCCAGTGGTTAATCATCATGGATAACGCCGATGACCTACAGATACTCAGGGATTTTCTTCCGACCGGTGGAAAAGGACATATCATCATCACCACCCGCTCGCAAGCCACACGAGCCATCGCTCAACCTCTCGAAGTCACACAGCTAGAACCAGATGACGGGGCATTGTTTCTGCTGCGTCGAGCAGGAATCATCCCAGCCGATGCTTCGCTTTCCGATGCCTCTGAAGAAAACCAGGCCGCTGCCAGAGCCATTGCAGACCTCCTTGATGGACTCCCACTCGCACTTGACCAGGCTGGAGCCTACATTGAGGAAATGAGATGTACCTTATCTGACTACAAAGAACGCTACCAAACACAACGAACCATATTGCTCAACGAACGTGGGCGTTTTTCGGTGCATCCTGCGTCCGTGGCAACAACATTCTCCCTCTCGTTTCAACTAGTGCAAAAGGCTAATCGGGCAGCAGCCGACCTGCTACGGTTCTTCGCTTTCCTTTCTCCCGAGGCGATCCCCATTTATCTGCTTCGTGAAGGAGCCCCCGATTTAGGAAAGCCACTCAGACACATTGCTCGCGATCCACAGCAATTAGATAGGGCTTTGAGCACCCTCTACCGCTATTCCCTGGTACGCCGCGATGCTGCTACCAACATGATCTATGTGCATCGGTTGGTCCAAGCGGTGCTCAAGGACGAGATGAGTGACCGAACACAGCACCAATGGGCAGAACGCACCGTCCGCGCTGTTAATCGTGCGTTTCCCTCTGGTGAGGTTGAGACCTGGCAACGCTGCCGGCAGCTCATCCCCCAGGCACATGTGTGTATGGCCCTGATTGACCAATGGCAGATGAGCTCTCCTGAAGCACTGGGACTACTCATCGATGCAGCATACTACTTGTACGCACATGCACAATACACGGAGGCCGAGCCGCTCTTAGAGAGTGCCCTTGCCATCTGTGAACGGGTACTGGGAACCGAGCACCCCGACACAGCACCCAGCCTCAATAACCTGGCCACAGTGTACAGTGCCCAGGGCAAGTACGAGCAAGCCGAGCTGCTCTTAGAGCGTGCCCTTGCCATCTGTGAGAAGCGGCTGAGAGCCGAGCATCCCGAAACAGCACTAAGCCTCGATAACTTGGCACTCCTCTACTGGAGACAGGGCAAGTACGCGCAAGCCGAGCCGCTCTACCAGCGTGCCCTTGCCATCTTTGAGAAGGAGCTGGGAGCTGAGCATCCCAGAACGGCACTAAGCCTCAATAACCTGGCTGCACTGTACGGCAGCCAGGGCAAGTACGCGCAAGCCGAGCCGCTTAACCAGCGTGCCCTTGCCATCTGTGAGAAGGAGCTGGGAGCCGAGCATCCCAACACGGCTACCAGCCTCCATAACCTGGCCGTAAACTACTACAACCAGGGCAAGTACGAGCAGGCCGAGCCGCTCTACCAGCGTGCCCTTGCCATCTGTGAAGGGGTACTGGGAACCGAGCACCCCGAAACAGCACGAAACCTCGATAGCCTGGCACGACTCTACAGGAGCCAGGGCAAGTACGCGCAAGCCGAGCCGCTCTACCAGCGTGCCCTCGCTATTTATGAGAAGGTGCTGGGAGCCGAGCATCCCAAGACAGTACCAAAATCAATAGCCTGGCACGACTCTACAGGAGTCAGGGCAAGTACGCGCAAGCCGAGCCGCTCTTAAAGCATGCCCTTGCCATTCGTGAACGAGCGCTGGGCCCAGAGCACCCCCAGACGGCAACCAGCCTCAATAATCTGGCACTCATCTACGAGAGCCAGGGCAAGTACGAGCAAGCCGAGCCGCTCTACCAGCGTGCGCTTGCCATTTATGAGAAGAGATTGGGCCCCGAGCACCCCGACACGACGACAGCCCGAGAAAACTATGCCAGCTTGCTACAGAAGATAAAAGATAAGCAGGAGCAGCAAAGTTAGAAGCGCATATCAAAGCCAGCCTGGTCACTATCTTCAACGCTACGATATGAGTTAGTAAGTACGGACTATAACAGCTCACTTAACAGTGCAGACGCCTTTTACCTAGCAGCTTGTATAAGAGTCTCATCAGCTATAATGAACCACGACTTCCCACGTATTGCCTTACTTTAATTCGTTCAAACCTCTACCATTTTCAGAAATGCGAATTGGCTCTACGCCTACCATTATAGCGAGCGCTCAGGCGCAATCTGTCTCCCGTAAGGATATGTTAAGGGATCGTTAAACTTTCCTGAGGGATAGGTCATGCGAATGTAAAGTATGAGATATAACTAATCATCAAACTACAAATCCTTAGTATGCGTGCTACAATGCTATTACTCGTTTTCGAGAAAACATAGCAAGAAGATATAGATCTCCATGCTTCTTTGCCACGCAGGAGGTGCCATGAATTCCATTAAGGAAGCTATCAGTGGCATCCATCTTTTTGCAATAGTATGCACTTGGAGGATGCAATCGATATGACCAACCTGTACTTAATCCGGCACGCTGAAGCCCTGGGGGCGGTACACAACATCATTGGAGATACAGCACTATCCCCATTTGGTATAATGCAGGCCGAACGCCTGCGCGAACGCTTAGCAGCGACAGGCGAGATTGCCGCTGACGTACTCATCTCAAGTACCTTTGTGCGCGCTCGCCAGACCGCTGAAATCATCGCTCACGCGTTGGGTCTGCCGGTAGTGTTAGACGATGATGTGCAGGAGTTGCGTGATGGAGTTGCGGAGGGCATGCATGTAAAGGAATACAGAGCCAGGTATGGTGAAGTCAACTTTCGCGAGACGCCTTTCCGCCAGGTAGCGCCTGCTGGGGAAAACTGGGGCCAGTTCGTGCTACGTGTAGGAACTGCTCTCGATCGCATCACCAGCCAGTACGAAGGGAAAACTGTCGTCATCGTTTGCCATGGCGGCGTTATCGGAGTCTCCTTCTTCTACTTCTTTGGCATTGGCACTCTACAATATCCGCAGGCAGGTTTTGATACTTGCAACACCTCGATCACTCGCTGGGCGAAACGCTTTATCAGTGGCAGACCTTCACGCTGGCGGTTGGTTTGCTACAACGATGACATGCACCTGCGAGACATAGAATCTTCTGTACGCATCCCCTGGAAAGCTATTTCAGCCAGGCCCGCAGAAGGCGCCGAACAGCCTATTGTACCCCTGGAAGAGGAATAGGCGTACGAGCAGTTTGTTAAATCAAATATTAACCCATAAATAACCTGCTCTTAACCTTCACTTAACACTCCCATAATATTCGCGAGATATTCTTTAATTGAGGAGTTTGTAAATTTGAAACCTATCCTCAAGGCTAGGAGATTACGCAATCTATGTTAGAAGAATATCATGAAGATAACCACCAGGAAAAAAATGTAGTAACAGAGGCACATCATCATCACCATGTTCTGGCTGCATTGGACAACAGTTCGCTCTCAGGTTTTCACTTGAAGGCGATGCTCACATCCGGCATGGGCTTTTTCACCGATGCCTATGACCTCTTTATCATCGGTGTTGCGCTGGCAATACTGACGCCCCTCTGGAACCTTAGCAAGTTTGAGATTTCGCTCATCGGCAGTACATCGCTGATAGCCGCGGCGATCGGTTCGATCATCTTCGGTCGCCTGGCGGATTATGTAGGGCGCAGATCAATCTATGGCTTCACATTGATTGTACTGGCGGCCGGGGCTATCGCGTCAGCCCTGGCTCCCGGCGTGATCTGGCTGCTGATTTTCCGCTTTATTCTTGGACTTGGCATCGGAGGAGATTATCCACTCAGCGCCACGCTCATGAGTGAATACGCCAACCGTCGTGATCGTGGCAAGCTCATCACAATGGTCTTTTCAATGCAAGGCCTGGGATTGATACTCGGTCCACTTGTTGCCATTGTACTGCTGGCAAGCGGAATGAATCATGACCTCGTTTGGCGCATCATGCTTGCCCTTGGTGCGGTACCTGCTCTTGCCACTTTCTACCTGCGACGGCAAATTGCGGAGACGCCACGTTTTGCTCTGGCAATGCAAGGAGACGTTGAGGGGGCTACGCGTACCGTAGAAATGGTTACCAGGAACCAGAACGTGCTTACTCCAGCCAAAGGCGTACAACAAAATAATGCTACAACGCCCGCAAAAAGCAATGCACTTTCTGGAAAATCATGGCTGTACCTGTTGCTCACATCACGCTACCTGAAGTGGCTGATAGGAGCTGCAGGAGCCTGGTTCCTGCTAGACATTGCATATTATGGTACGACGATCTCCAGTCCTCTGGTTCTGAAGTCGCTCAATCCGCACTCCACCCTGCTGACCAATATGGTCTATACGCTGATCATCTTTGTTGTCGCCGCGCTGCCTGGCTATATCGTTGCGGCATTTACAATTGACCGCCTGGGCCGCAAGTTTATTCAGTGGTTCGGTTTTGGGATGATGGCCCTGGCATACGGGCTGCTCTTTGTGGCACCTGCTCTGACAACCATCACTGCTGCGTTCTTGCTCGTCTATGGCATGAGTTACTTCTTCACCGAGTTTGGCCCGAATGTAACGACATTTGTTTACCCGGCTGAGATTTTCCCGGTGATGGTACGTACAACAGCCCATGGCATCGCAGCCGCAGTTGGCAAGATTGGCGCCTTCGTCGGCGCATTTGCCTTTCCATTCCTACTCACCAACTTCAATCTGCCGGGCGCAATGGCCGTCGCAGCAGTGATTTCGCTGGCCGGTCTCCTGCTAACCATATTCACACTGCCCGAGCCGAATCAGCGTTCGCTTGAGGAAATCTCTGATGAACACGCGGTAAGGGCAGTTCATGAAGAAAGAGCGAAGAACAAAGAGAAAGCAGTTGCAGCGCTATAACTCTTCACCTTAGTGAATTTTTGGGAGAAGTGGGATGTTCCCACTTCTCCTATTTTGTAACTACCCGGATACCCACATCCACAGAAAAGGCTACTTAAGTCTCTCCACAGAGTCTCGATCCATAACCGTCTTTCAGTTTGTCGAAAAAAAGGGTAGAATGGAGCATATTGAAAATAGCTCGCCTGGCGCAAGGGATGCCAGGATCATGCACAACCACTGAACCACAGCACAGGAGAGACTCGTTATGGACATTATCGATTACTTCCGCCTGGAGCAAAAACGCTTACACAATTGGATGCGCCTGGCCATCAGCGATCTCACGCCCGCTGAGTGGCACTATACAGTTGAAGGACGAGGCAACAATATTGCTTTCCTCGTCTGGCACTGCACGCGAACTGAGGATAATATCCTACGCTTTATTTTGCAGAGACGCCCCACGATCTGGATGGACGGAAACTGGCATGAGCGCCTTGACCTTCCGCCAAGGGTGCAAGGCACGGGTATGGCACCAGAGGAGGCGCGTGCTTTGCACATTGCCGATCCAAAGCTCTTCATGCAGTATGTCGAGGAGGTGTGGCAAGAATTCGAGGCCTACCTTGCTGATATATCTGATGGTGGTGCGGAACTCTCTGAGCGTGTAGTGACGGTAAAGCCTTTGGGGGATATGCCTGCTGTTCAGGCCATTGGGCAGGTGTGTATTACGCACCCTTATATACATCTCGGCGAGATCGCATCCCTACTCGGCACTATGGGTAGGCAGGGGTTGCCGATTTAGATAACCATCTGCTTCTTCATTTCCACTCAATCTGTAGATATGGCGATTGGGTTTTCCCTCTTGCTGGACCACCTGCTGCACCATTGCCCCCATCTCTTCAAAGCGCTTGAGAGCGGGATACAGGCCATAACTGATGTAACATCTCCTCGATGATCGCTTTAACGCCCTCTGGCCCGCGTAAGTGCAGCCAGATGGGTCCTTGCTTCGGCTCGAAGACCAATCCAAACGCGAAAAATGGGCAGCACCCTCGTTCAAAGGTGATGAATTGCATCAGTGTGTTCGCCCAGGTATCACTTCCTGGAAAACGGAGAGCGTAGCCATCTTGCAACTCGTCCACCTGCTGCACATATTTGAAGAGGTCACTAACCTCGTCTGCTCGCTTCACTTGTTCTAACTCAGATAAGGTGCACGCGAGTGGCGCCTCATCAGTGAAAACTGCTTCATCCTGTTTCATGTCTCTTAACCTCTTTCTTCTTTCTTGATTCAACGTGCACGCCTTGTGCTCGTCTGTCTTCAAGTGTAATATATAAAGTGTACTTTAAGTCAAGGGAGGACGAAAAACTTCATGGAAGAACTCACCATTGGCGAAGTGGCGCAACGGGCCGGGATACGAGCATCAGCCATCCGCTACTACGAAAGCGTCAATGTTTTACCGGAACCCCGCCGGATCAACGGACGCCGGCGTTACAATTCCAGCGTGCTCGATCGACTGGCTGTCATTCAGATGGCACAACAGGCTGGCTTGACAGTGTCAGAGATCAGGACCTTGTTCAACGGCTTCACGACAGAGACTCCTGCATCAGTTCGCTGGCAAGAACTGGCCAGTCGGAAACTGGTTGAGGTAGATGCGCTGCTACGTCGTGTGCAAGCAATGAAGTGGCTCCTGGAGGAGCTGCTGCTGCGCTGCCGTTGCCTCACGCTCGATGAGTGCGCTCATTACATACGTGATCAAGGAGATTGCGAAACGCTTGTCACTGAGCAGCAACTCCAGAAGTGAAGAGAATTCGACACAACTCGAAATCTATTTCAGATACCATGACTTTCGGCGCGTCGATGGGCGCTGGCGTTTCTTTCCAATGAAAGTGAACGCTCCCCCGCACACCAGAGATAGGATCCCACTCCCAGCAGCAGAGGGAGGAGGCCGGCTAGCCAGATAGATGGGGCCAGAATCACAAGATCCCAAACTTCCTGAGGAATGTACTATGTTGAAACAACCACCGGTTTTTACGGTGCAGGATGCCAGCCGCATCGCTTTCGAATCGTATGGTCTGCGTGCAGAGTCGCGCATGTTATCAGGCGAGCGTGACTATAACTTTCACCTGAAGAGTGAAGCGGGACAAGAGTTTGTACTGAAGATCTCACCAGCCGCGGAGCAAAGGGATATACTCGATCTGCAAAACAAGGCACTCGAGCACCTGGCTGCATACGACCCTGCACTTTTGCTACCCAGGGTGCGACTTACAGCAGCAGGCAAGACCACAGCAACGATCACAAATGCCAATGAAACATCACATTTCGTGCGGCTGCTCAGCTACGTGCCCGGTAGGCTCTTTACGGAAAGCAAACCCCATACGCCTGAACTGCTGCACAGTCTTGGCAGTTTGCTGGGTAGAATGGATCGCGCACTGCAAGATTTCACGCATCCAGCGGCGCAGCGCTGGTTGAAATGGGACTTACGAGGCGCGCAATGGATCCGCGATTACCTCCAGTACATTGAGCAGCCCGAACGCCGGGCCATTGTCGAACGCTTTCTCTCGCGCTTCGAGATGCAGGCGCTGCCCGTGCTGCCCTCGCTGCGTATGAGCGTTATTCATAACGATGCCAATGATTACAATGTCCTGGTTGACGGTGCCGATGTGGGGTCCAGGTGTGTCGTCAGCGTGATTGACTTTGGCGACATGGTGCGCACGTGCACGGTCTGCGAAGTGGCTATCGCTGCTACGTATGCAATGCTAAACAAAGCCGACCCCCTCGCTGCTGCTGCGCATGTCATCGCAGGCTATCACGAAGCGTTCCGGCTCAGCGAGCTGGAACTGGAAGTGCTCTACGCGCTGATATGCTCCAGGCTATGCATCAGCGTGGTCAACTCGGCCTATCAGCGGACCATTGAGCCATACAATAAGCACCTGACCATCAGCGAACAGCCTGCATGGGTGCTGCTCGAAAAACTCGCGGGCGTTCACCCCAGGCTGGCTCACTATACTTTCCGCCACGCCTGCCGGTTGCCAGCGTGTCCGGATAGCTACGCGGCCGTACAGTGGTTGGAAAACAATCCCGGCATGATCGGGCGCCTTGTCGAACTCGACTTGCGTGTCACGAACAAGGTCATCTTCGACCTGAGCATTGGCAGCCACGAACTGGGCAACCTGGTGGAGTTGTCCGACGTCGAAGTGTTCACTCGCCTTCTTTTCAATCGTATGAAAGCTGCGAATAGCGGTGTGGGCATCGGCAGATACAACGAAGCACGTCCCATTTACACCAGCGATCAGTATAAATTGGCGGGCAACGATGGACCAGAATGGCGCACAGTACATCTCGGCCTCGATGTGTTCATGGAAGCTGGTTCGCCGGTGCTGGCGCCGCTGGACGGCGTCGTGCACAGCTTTTGTCATAACGAATCACCGCTCGACTACGGCCCAACGATCATTTTGCAACATACAGTCGATGGCAAAGGCAGACAACTCACGTTCTACACGTTATACGGCCACCTGAGCGCAGACTCGCTAGCTGGTCTCTACGATGGCAAACCAATTGCCCAGGGGACAGCCTTTGCCAGGATTGGCACCTACCCGGTCAACGGCGGATGGCCACCGCACCTGCATTTTCAAATCATTAGCGACCTGCTTGATAGAACGGGCGAGTTTCCTGGCGTAGCGCGACCCAGCCAGAGAGATATCTGGTTGAGCTTGAGTCCAGACCCGAACTTGATTGCAGGCATCCCCTCTGATTGTTTTCCAGCGAATGGCCTGAGTGTCGAGCAAATCTTACAGGTGAGGGCAAAGCACATCGGCAAGTCATTGAGCCTTACATACCACAAGCCTCTCAAGATTGTGCGCGGTTCGATGCAATACCTGTACGACGAGGACGGTCACGCCTACCTGGACGCGATCAACAATGTGTGCCACGTTGGTCATTGCCATCCACGCGTGGTCAAGGCGGGGCAGGAGCAAATGGCCTTGCTCAACACCAATACGCGTTACCTGCACGAGAACCTAGTGCGCTACGCCGAGCGCCTGTGTGCCACACTGCCCGAACCCTTGCGGGTGTGCTTCTTTGTATGCTCAGGCAGCGAGGCGAATGAACTGGCATTGCGACTCGCACGCACACAAACAGGCCAGAAAAACATGATCGTGGTTGATGTCGCATACCACGGCAATACAACGTCGCTGATCGAGATCAGTCCGTACAAGTTCGATGGGCCTGGTGGTATGGGCGCTCCACCGCACGTGCACAAGGTTCCAATACCCGATGTCTATCGAGGTGAGTTCAAGAGAGACGATCCGCATGCAGGAGCGAAGTATGCGGGATATGTCGAAGAAGCCATCCAGCAGAACCAGGGCAATGTGGCGGCGTTCATCTGCGAGTCGCTACCGGGCTGTGGAGGCCAGATTGTATTGCCTGAGGACTACCTGAAGGAAGCGTATCAGCATGTGCGTAACGACGGTGGCGTCTGCATTGCCGACGAAGTGCAGGTCGGCTTTGGGCGGGTAGGCACGCACTTCTGGGGGTTCGAGACACAGGGCGTTGTCCCTGACATCGTGACTATGGGCAAGTCGATTGGCAACGGGCATCCGCTGGCGGCAGTTGTGACTACACCAGAGATCGCGGCTTCATTCGACAACGGCATGGAATACTTCAATACCTTTGGCGGCAACCCTGTGTCGTGCGCGATCGGGTTGGCGGTGCTCGACGTCATTGCTGAAGAACGGTTGCAGGCAAACGCACTCAGAGTCGGGAGGCGTTTGATTGACGGCGTACGTGGATTGATGGAGAAGCATCTTTTAATAGGCGATGTACGGGGGCTGGGACTCTTTACAGGTATCGAGCTGGTGCTGGACCGCCAGTCGCTGGCACCTGCGACGGTACAGGCGTCTTATATCGCGAACCGCATGAGGGAACGCGGTATCCTGTTGAGCACCGATGGGCCGTTCCACAACGTGCTAAAGATCAAGCCGCCGCTGGTGTTTACGAAGGAGAACGCAGATTTTCTGGTAGGAACATTGGATGAGATTTTGGAGGAGGATTTAGCAAGGGTAGTCTCCCCCACATCCCCCAACACGGATGGGTAATCAGTACTCCAAATGCCGTTTTTACGCTTTTTTAATGGCAATTTCTGCTAAACTGATGCTTAGAAACACATCTTGATACAGGTGGGGGAAACAATGGTAGAGCAACTTTCATATGTTATCGTTGGCAATGGTATTGCTGGGGTAACTGCCGCTGAAACCTTGCGAGCCGAGGATTCTTCAGTGGACATTACAGTCATTGCCGATAACCCTTCCCCGGTCTATAATCGCCCCGCCCTTAAAGATTTCCTGGCAGGGCGCCTGGCTGAAGATATATTGTGGATGCGGCCAAAAAGTTTTTACCGGGATCAGCATATATGTTTCCTTGTGGAGCGCGTGGCAGGTATCCAGGTTGCTCAACATAGCATCCTACTTCAGAGTGGGCGGCAGGTTGGCTACCACCGCCTGCTGCTTGCGACTGGTGCTCGCGCCCGGCGTCTTGCCTGTCCCGGTGCAAATCTGGCAGGTGTCTTCACGCTGCGTACCGTTGCCGATTACCAGTGGGTTCTTAATTGTCTCAGTCATGTGAGGCGTATTGTTGTAATCGGCAGTGGTCCCCTGGCCCTGGAAACTATCGAGATTCTAAATCACCGGGGGTATCAAGTCACTCACCTTTTGCGTCATCGCACGCTCTGGTCAGAGGTATTGGATAAAACGGCCTCTGATCTTGTGCTGCAGCAGGAGCGTCAGGAAGGCGTCGATGTGCATATCGAGGAAGAGATCGCTGAAATTGCCGGCATGAATGGGCAGGTGACGGGGATTGTAACCACTCGAGGTGCACATATTCCCTGCGAAATGGTGGTGATGGCGATTGGCATCGAGCCTGTAATCGACTATATTAAAGGGAGCGGCATTGCCCGCGGGAGAGGCGTGAAGGTGGATGGCTGTATGAAAACCAGCGTTCCCGATATCTATGCTGCTGGTGATGTTGCGGAAACGATCGACGCAGTAACCGGTCGTTCGCGCATCACCGGGCAGTGGTATCAAGCTATACATCAGGGACGTGCTGCCGCTTATAGCATGCTTGATATTCTCGATACAACGCGGTTATCTCACTCAGGCAGTGGAGCATATTTCAATTGCGTTAGCACCATGTTTTTGTATGGACTCGATTTTGCTGCGGTGGGACTGACTAAGATGCCGGTGGACAGCCTGGGCTATCAGGAAATCGTTGCCGGCCCAAAACCGCTTGTCTATCGCAAAGCACTACTCAAAGGGGGCGTGGTTGTAGGTATGCTTTCGCTTGGTGAACGTAAGGATGTGCTTACTTTCAAGCGCGCCATCGATCACCGGGTAAATGTCATGCCCGTAGTATCATATTTATTTGCCGATGATTTCAAGCTCGCAAATTGGCTTGATGAGCAAAGAGTACCCACACCTATCCTGTCCGTAAGCAAGCTAAGTAACGCTGCCAGAGCTAAACCCCTGAATCTCATATCGACTTACAATACGAAGCGCCAATTCATCCAGGCGAGGGCAGGTAAGGAAGAGTACACTGAGCAGGCAGGTCACAATAAATTGGCTGCGAGTGTAAGTATTGATCCCTATACTATGCCTATCGTCTCCGTGCCAAAGCCCGCAACGGCTACTCTCTCAATCAGCCCGGCAGAAGCTTTCCTTGTGCCAGTTTCTCCTACTGAAATCGTGGGACAAGAGCAGGCAAGTAAAGAAACATCACCAGCATATATTGCTCCCAGGTCGGCAAAAACACGACTCAGCCCAACAGGGATTTTGACCATTGGTCGCGCCCCGAATGCTTTACTGCTGATCAACCATTATGCTGTTTCACGCCGCCACGCCGAGATTACTTACGCAAATGGACTCTATCTACTGCGAGACCTTGGGAGCAGGAACGGTACCTTTCTCAATGACAGACGCCTGGAGCCGTACAGAGCGTATATCCTCAATCCGCGCGACCAGGTACGCATTGCTAGGGTGATGCTCTATAGGTTTCAAACCTCTCCACTGGAGAGGTAAAAATTCGCGCACCCTGGTAGCAAACACCTCTACTGAGGCGTTTATATTTCTAAACATATCTCAGCGTAAACCCCTTTTAATAGCTTCTATATTCAGATTTTTCCGCTTTTCTACCAATAGATCGTATGTTACTTTTAGGTAAGTTAGTCTCTTAATGGCCTTGACCCTTAGTAATGACCTTGCTATAGTTGGCTCAATTTGCGACGCACGCATCCAGGAATATCAGGCTAATAACGAACAAGTGTACAAGCATGTTATAATCAGGGTGTCTGGCTGATTAGTGATTAGAGTAGATTTGAGGACTTTTATGAGTGATGATCAGGTTTGGCAGACTCGAATCTTCGAGAACGATTGCCTGGATATTTTACGCTGGTTGCCTCCTAATTGCATTGATCTGATTGTTACATCTCCACCTTATGCTGACCAACGTAAGCATACGTATGGAGGTGTACACCCGGATAAGTATGTTGAGTGGTTTCTCCCCCTTGCCGTTGAATTGAAGAGAGTGTTGAAGAAGGAGGGGTCTTTTATCCTTAACATCAAAGAGCGGGTTGTAGATGGCGAACGGCACACCTATGTCATCGAACTTATTCTTGCTCTACGTAGACAGGGGTGGTTGTGGACTGAAGAATATATGTGGCACAAGCGTAATAGTTATCCAGGTAAGTGGCCCAACCGCTTCCGTGATGGCTGGGAACGCTGTCTCCACTTCACCAAAGAGAAGCACTTCGCCATGTACCAGGATGCCGTCCGTGTTCCAATGGGTGAATGGAGCCAATCACGTTTGCGCAATCTCAGTGAGACAGATCGGCGGCGTGATAATTCTCATGTGCAAAGCGGATTCGGTAAGAAGATTGAAAACTGGGTAGGACGCGAGTTAGCCTATCCGGATAATGTATTGTACCTGGCTACAGAATGTAGTAACCAGGGTCACAGCGCTACATTTCCCGTTGAATTGCCCGAGTGGTTTATCAAGCTCTTTACACAACCAGGCGATGTTGTACTTGATCCTTTCCTGGGTTCTGGGACAACGGCCGTAGCCGCCAAACAATTAGACAGGCGCTGTATCGGGATCGAAATCAATCCTGAATACGTTCAACTCGCTCGAGAACGGCTAGATGCTATGCAATTTCCGATTTCTTTGTTTAAGGAAGAATTTACGAAACAAGATACTTCTAAAAAACAGCCAGATTCTGTGGCAGTTTGACGCCCTCCTTGGACATAGCTACGGTCGTAAGTTTTCTGACCCAAAAGATAACAGGATTTATCGTATTCGCTCTGGACAACTGTTTTGGGAAGAATTGACAGGTGATCCCGATTTTTATTTAAAATTAATCAATCTCATGCGCGACTATCCGACAGATCACCGTATGGAATTTGAGAAGGAATGGAATAAGACGCTTAATAGATTTGCACAAGATTTTCTAAACAACTTTGGCGATCCAGATGGTAACATAGATTGGGAAAAGTTGTTACGCTTCAATAGTGGGAAAGATAAAGTTCCCTGGATATCTAAGCTTGTTCCCGTAATCAGCACAGAAGATCAGGATGATGATAGTAGCGATGATGAAAGTGATGAAATAGATACAGATGGATGAATAACTTCTATCTTCCCTCACTGCACTGGGACGCAGATCACCAGCGCTGGATACCGAAACACGGCTTCACTACTGTTGAGTTCCCTCCCGAACTTGATCCCGGGATGTTACCAAAGCCAGCCTATCAAATCGGCGAACGAGTGCGCTTTTCATGGCATGGCTCTACTCCCTGGGAGGGAGAGATACGGGGAGTTCAGATAGCCGGGGGCGAGTACGATCCTTACAATGAAGCTTTAGAATACGACATTCAACGAAAGTATTTGCGCCCGAATGCGATGATCTACCTCGTACAGGCGCGTGGGCACATCCGTCTGGTGACGACTTCAAAGATTCTGGGGATTTCGACCAATACAGATCGTAGCCCTATCTGGGAGCATGGGTATGAAGAGTTTGAAGAATAGCATAGTACACAGTGCTTGCCAGAATGCATCACCCTGTGATCTGATACATACCAGGTTGGAGGCAATATGACCATTGATTATTTCAGAACGTTGTATGATTACAACTACTGGGCGAATGCCAGGATTTTGCGTGCTGCCGAACAACTGAGCAACGCGCAACTCATCGCTCCCGCGCAGGAGAGTCACGGCAGCCTGCGCGGCACACTCGTGCATACAATGGGCGCCGAGTGGATGTGGCGTTCGCGCTGGCATGGGATTATGCCAACAATGATTCTGCGTGAAGAAGACTTTCCTACGCTAGAATCAATCAAGGAACGCTGGAGTGAAGAGGAGCAGCAGATGCGTGTCTTTCTTGCCAAGTTGAGCGACTCAGATGTGCAGCGCGTAGTACATTACACGAACACCCAGGGCCAGACTTATGCAGCACCATTGTGGCAAATGATGGCACACCTGGTCAACCACGGGACGCAGCACCGCAGCGAGGCTGCTATGACGCTGAGCGCGCTGGGCCATTCGCCTGGAGACCTGGATCTCCTTGTATTCCTGCTCGGATGAATATTTGCCTTTGGAAATCGCCCACTTGTAGTTTGGCTAAGGTAGACAAGCGGGACTGAATATGTAAGAAAGGAACATCCTATGAACGCAGTTGACATTTTGAAGTATGGTCATGGAACGGTACTACAAACCATCGAAGGCTTCCCCGAATCGGCATGGGAATCCCCTGGCGCATGTGGAGTGTGGTCGGTAAAGGATATTATCGCACACCTGGCTTCTTATGAACATGTGCTGGTAGATGTGCTGACGACCTTCGTAAATGGTGGCCCAACACCCTACTTGACCAGGTTTACTGATCCTGGCTTTAACTTTAACGATAGTGAGGTTGCTGCGCGTCAAGGGAAATCCGTTAAACAAGTGTTGGGCGAGTACAATGACACGCACGCGCAGGTTATGTCGCTGGTGAGAGGCATACCTGTGGAGACGCTGCGTCAAGCCGGTACCATTCCCTGGTATGGTATGGAGTATGCCCTGGATGATTATATCGTTTATGCCTTTTATGGACATAAACGCGAGCACAGCGCGCAGATTGCAGTGTTCCGGGATCACCTCACAACGTAATCCTGGTCTACATGTTCGCTGACTACACAGTTTAGGCTGTGTTTGGCACTTAAGCCTGTGTCTACGATACCTTCGTCTCCGTTTTCGTTTCCGCAACTACGGCAGGCTCTTGCGTTTCCTGCTCTTGCATGGCGTGTCGTATTTCGTTCTCAAAGATGCGTCGCAGAATGGCCACGGAGTTTGCATAGGTTGAATCCATTCCGAAGTACGAGAGGCTGCCTGCGCCCAGGTTCTTACCTCGTGTATACGGGGTATCCGATGCATAGTGCAGGACGCCCAACTCATACGGGAGCCTGGCAAAGTTAATATTCTCTCCTGTGGGGTAGCGCGTCAGGTACTGACCTTCGTAGACCGCATTCAGATAGGGACCACTCTCCATCTCAACGACTGTATAATTTGCTCGATAGTAGAAATCGAGGTACTGCCGGTTTTGTAGAAACGTCCCTTTCGCCGAGACGGCCTTCTGGTTATCCAGTACCGAGCCGTAAATCAGGTAAGGCTGCACATCCTGGGCCGTAAAGCAATTATCCAGCCAGTAGGTGTTCTGGCTATGCTCATCAAGTACCACATTGGAGACCATTACGTCGCCAATACTGCCATTGAGGGTTGCCGCTTTTCCAAGAATGTAGATGCCATGAATATCTGTCAGATTCTCCAAAACCTCGCGCATCATACGGTAGGCAGCCATACCCAGCGGATAATCAATGTTGAGAATGATGGCTTTGCTCCTGGCAAGTTTGTCCATGTATGGCATACGACAACGGGGATCTATCTCTTTATAGTGAAGCTTAGCTAACTCAAACACCTGTGCATCAATCTCCAGGCCATGCCGCGCAGTTACATGCCAGATTCCGCGCTCCTGTTCTTCTCGTATGCGATTCCGCGCAAACTCTTTTCCGGCTGGAGTTCGCATCCAATCACGTGCTGCAAAGTATAGGAAATTTTGCCAGTTGCCGGGCACTATTCCTTGCTGCAATTTGCGGCACTCGTCGGCCAGGTAGGGATCTTCACCGCTGAGGGCAAACTTCGTCAACTCCGTCTCGCGGTTGAGCAAGAGGCCCGATGTCAGATTAATCAGGCTATGCGTGTTGCTGGAAACGAAGTAGACCGGCCGGTCTTGTAAAGCAAGGGTACTTAGTAAATTTTCCACGGGTACCCACCATTTGTGTGTAGCACGCACATATCCTACATGCGAGCCGCCCAGGAAGCGAAGCGCGAAGCTCTTGCGCTGCTGCCCGATTGTGTGCAGGTTCTCCCAAAGACGAGAGCCCCAGATCACCTCCAGGCGGTGCCAGTCATCCAGGCGGATGTGAAGTCGTTCGCGTAACACTTTTGTAATTTCAGCGAATACTGGTGATGAGCGATCCATGCGCGTCTCTAGTAACTGCATGGTTGTGGGATCAGCATTGAGCAGATAGTATATTTTGTTCCATTCGATCTGAAAGGCAACGAGGATAGGTATGATATCGTCGGTATCGCTCACACTGGCAACGTAAACAGCAAGGGTTTCCTTACCATCGTAGAACCACTTACGCCTGCGGGCGGAAGCGGTCACACCCTCCCAATTCTCGACATCAAAGCCCTGTTGCACAAACACTTCTTCCTCCTGGCCGAGCAGCACAAGGTTACAGTGAATGATCGCAGCAGGAAGGCGCAATACGCTATATATGAAAGCATTCATATCGGGATAGGGTGAACGCGCTTCGGGATGCAGGCTGGAATCGATATTGTAGTGCGCTTGTACAAGCGCCTTCAAGCTAATTTCGCCCGAGCTTCGCAGCAAAGTGTTGTAGGTGCGAATGTACATTTCAACATCACGCTTACCTGCCTCGTGATGCTCATATTCCTGTTCAAAGGAGCTGGTGGCCGCTGTATGTGTCGTCGGGTGAACATCCAGTGGCTCTTCGCTCTCGCTATCATCGTTCTTA
>Ga0187846_10000412_pt1 | contig 25320 bp, 21 predicted proteins | sample TC_taG_FD_161473 | JGI IMG/M metagenome (GOLD analysis project Ga0187846, IMG submission 161473) | Biofilm microbial communities from the roof of an iron ore cave, State of Minas Gerais, Brazil - TC_06 Biofilm (v2) | ecosystem: Environmental > Terrestrial > Deep subsurface > Cave > Wall biofilm... | reverse complement strand
CTCATCGCCAAGAAGCGCGATATCAAGCAGGCAACGATGCAGCAGCTTCTTACCGGCAAAACGCGGCTGCCAGGGTTCAGTGGTGATGGAGGTGCGAAACTAGGAGACTTTTTTGAGCTGAACCCCAACAAAACGTACCTTAACGACACTGAGTTGGTCACATTCATCCGTATGGAAGACGTTTCTGAGAGTGGAAGAATTATCAATCAGAATATTATGCCTTCGTCGTCAATCAAAAAGGGCCTCACTTATTTCGAGCATAATGATGTTCTTGTTGCTAAAATAACTCCGTGTTTCGAAAATGGTAAGGGTGCTTGTTTGGATACGTTGGAAACAAAATGTGGATTCGGTAGTACAGAATTCCATATTCTGAGAGCAAAAAAGAATGCAGTGCCTAAATATATCTTCTATCAAACACAATTACCTGAGTTTAGAAATCGATTAGAAGCTGAAATGACCGGCACGGCGGGACAGAAGCGAGTACCAGCACAGGCTATTATTGATTATCCTTTGCCCATATATCATTCAAGAGATGAACAACGTGCCATTGCCGACATCCTTTCCGACATAGATGCTGAAATTGTTGCAATAGAGCAAAAGCGCGACAAGACGCGCTCCTTGAAGCAAGGGATGACGCAGGAATTGCTGACCGGGAAAACGAGGTTGATATGAGCACAGTTGGCCAGATAGAACGCGCAACCCAGGACCACGTGGTCATGCTATTTCGAGAACAACTGGGATACACCTATCTGGGCGACTGGGAAGTGCGCCAGGACAACAGTAATATAGAAGAGAGGTATCTGCGCCCTTTCCTGAAGCGACAAGGATATGGAGACACTCTGATCAACAAAGCTTTGTACGAGCTTACCAAGGTAGCCGGAGATCAGGCCAGGAGCCTCTACGACATTAACAAGGATGTGTACGATCTGCTTCGTTATGGAGTGAAGGTCAGACCTGATGTAGGTGAAAACACCGTAACTGTCTCGTTGATCGACTGGGAGAATAAGCTCAATAACGACTTCGCTGTTGCCGAAGAGGTCACAGTCGAGGGAGAGCACACCAAACGGCCAGATGTAGTGCTGTATGTGAACGGCATCGCGGTCTGTGTACTCGAATTGAAGCGCTCGGTTGTGTCGGTGAGCGAGGGCATCCGCCAGAATCTGGACAACCAGAAGAAGCTGTTTATCCAGCCTTTCTTCACGACCATGCAGTTGATCATGGCAGGAAATGATACCGAGGGGCTGCGCTATGGAGTTATCGAAACGCCAGAGAAGTATTACCTGACCTGGAAAGAGGAGAGCGCGATTGAGAACCCGCTGGACCGCTCCCTGTCACAGCTCTGCGAAAAACAGCGCTTGTTGGAGATCATCCACGATTTTGTGGTTTTCGACGCCGGGGTGAAGAAGGTCTGCCGCCCCAACCAATACTTCGGCGTGCGCGCGGCGCAGGAGCGGGTGCGACGGCGCGAGGGGGGCATTATCTGGCACACCCAGGGCAGCGGCAAAAGCCTGACCATGGTCTGGCTCGCCAAGTGGATTCGCGAGAACGTGCAGGGTGCTCGTATCCTGATCATTACCGACCGCACCGAGCTTGACGAGCAGATTGAGAAGGTGTTCAAGGGCGTCAGCGAAGACATCTACCGCACGAAAAGCGGACAAGACCTTATTAACAAGCTCAACGCCACCACACCCTGGCTGATCTGCTCGCTCATCCACAAGTTTGCCGGCAAGGAAGAGGGCGACATCACGGGCTTTCTTGAGGAAGTGAGAGGCAGCCTGCCGCCTGACTTCGAGGCCAAAGGTGACCTCTACGTCTTTGTCGACGAGTGTCACCGCACACAATCGGGCGAGCTACACGACGCAATGAAGGAGATTCTACCCAACGCGATGTTTATCGGCTTCACCGGCACGCCGTTGTTGAAAGCCGACAAGCAAAAAAGCATCGAGGTCTTCGGAACGTACATCCACACCTACAAGTTCGACGAGGCCGTGGAGGATAAGGTTGTGTTGGATTTGCGCTACGAGGCCCGCGACATCGACCAGAATATCACATCACAGCAAAGGATCGACCAGTGGTTCGAAGCGAAGACCAAAGGGTTGAATGATGTTGCGCTAGCACAACTCAAGCAGAAGTGGGGCACGATGCAGAAGGTGCTCAGTTCACAGTCGCGGCTAGCAATGATCGTGGATGACATCATGATGGACATGGCGACCAAAGACCGCCTGATAAGCGGACGAGGCAACGCCATGCTGGTGTCGGGCAGCATCTACCAGGCGTGTAAATTCTACGAGCTATTCACCGAGCAGGGATTTGATAAGTGTGCCATCGTCACGTCGTACAAACCGTCGCCTGCTGATATCAAGGGTGAAGAAACCGGTGAGGGACTGACCGAGAAGCTGAAGCAATACGACATCTACAATCAGATGCTCGGCGGCAAAGATCCCGAAACATTTGAGAAAGAAGTCAAAAAGAAGTTCGTGGAAGAGCCGGGGCAGATGAAGCTCTTGATCGTCGTGGATAAGCTCCTGACCGGCTTTGACGCGCCACCGGCTACGTATCTTTACATCGACAAGCAGATGCGCGATCACGGGCTGTTTCAGGCCATCTGCCGCGTGAACCGCCTGGATGGGGATGACAAGGAATATGGCTACATCATCGATTACAAAGACCTCTTTAAGAGCCTCGAGCGGTCGATCCACGACTACACCTCGGAAGCGCTGGATGGCTACGACAAGGAAGATGTGGCCGGGCTACTGAGCGACCGCATAGAAAAAGCCAGGGAACGACTCGAACAGGCCCGCGAGGCAATCAAAGCGCTGTGCGAGCCGGTCGCTCCACCCAAGCATACAATCGACTATATACGCTACTTCTGCGCCAAAGACACGACAGACAAGGACGCGCTCAAAGAAAACGAGCCGAAACGAGTTGCGCTCTACAAGCTCGCGGCGTCGCTGATCCGCGCCTTTGCGAACCTTGCCAATGAGTTGCCGGAGGCAGGGTATACCCCGCAGGAAATCGAGCAAATCAAGCAAGAGGTGGATTACTATGAAAAGGTACGCGCTGAGATCAAGCTGGCCAGTGGCGACTACATTGACCTGAAGATGTATGAGCCGGCGATGCGTCACCTGATCGACACCTATATTCGCGCCGAAGAGAGTAAAAAGCTCTCGGCCTTTGACGACCTCACGCTCATTCAGTTGATTGTGAAGCGAGGGGTGGATGGGTTGCAGGACTTGCCCCAGGGAATCTCCGACAACAAAACAGCGATGGCCGAAACCATCGAAAATAACCTGCGTAAGGTCATCATTGATGAGCGTCCAACCAACCCAACATACTACGAAAAGATGTCAGAACTGCTCGATGCTCTGATCCATGAGCGCCAGCATCAAGCACAGGAATACGAGCAATACCTGGCGAGAATCATTGAACTTGCCAAACAGGTGCAAAATCCGACAAGCGGGATAGCCTATCCAAAATTGCTGAATACCCGTGGCAGGCGGGCACTGTACGATAACCTTGGAAAAGATGAGCAACTCGCTATCAGATTGGATGATGCAATCCAGCGAAAGAAAAAGGATGGCTGGCGCGGCAACAAGATCAAGGAGCGGGAAGTCAGATATGCGATCCTTGACATCCTGAAAGATGAAGCCCAGACGAATAAAATTTTAGAGATAGTGAAGAATCAAGTTGAGTACTGAGCAGCACCGGATTACGGTACATGGTCTTGTCGTTGACGTGGTTCGCAAGGACATCAAGAACCTCCATCTCGGTGTGTATCCACCGGCTGGCCGGGTACGAGTGGCTGCACCATTGCGCGTGAATGACGAGGCTGTAGGCCTGTTTATCATTTCCAGATTGGCATGGATCAAGCGCCAGCAGGCGAAGTTTGAGGGCCAGGAGCGCCAGTCGGCACGAGAGTATGTGTCAGGCGAGAGCCACTACTATCAAGGGAACCGTTACTTACTCAACGTGATTTACGACAAAAGCAGGCCAGCAGTGATCATCCGCAACAACAAGACCATGGATCTCTATGCGCGGCCTGGTTGCGACACCTCTACGCGGGAGCGCATACTGATCGGCTGGTATCGCCAACGGCTCAAGGAGGAAATTGCTCCCCTGATCCCGAAATGGGAGGCAATCATTGGCGTGAAGGTGGCACAGTGGGGCGTGAAACAGATGAAAACCAGGTGGGGCACGTGCAATATTGAGGCACAGCGCATCTGGTTGAATCTCGAGCTGATTAAGAAACCTGTCCATTGCTTAGAGTACATTATTGTCCATGAAATTATTCACCTGCTCGAGCGCCATCACAACGAGCGGTTCATCGCATACATGAATCGGTTTATGCCGCTGTGGCAATTCTACCGCCAGGAACTCAATCGGGAGCCACTGGGGCACGAAACCTGGGAGTATTAATTTCAAATGTTAGCTGAGGGAAGAAGCCCCTGAATGATCTGGCCTTGATAAGTGTACTGCTCAAGATAAATCTGCTGAGTATCGAGATAATCTCCAACAGTAATTTCATAAAGATGACGTGCATCCCAGGCAACCAGGCGCGCCGCAAGTGGGTTGAACCAGGTGCGCATCCGAGAGACAAGATGAGCTATAGCAACTCCATTGTCAGAAAGTCCTTCTTGCGGAATGATAAACAACAGGCGTACGTTAAAGGGTGGTTTCCCAACAATTTTAGCAAGACGCACTTCTTTCACATTATATAAGGCGTCGAGATCGGGATCATTGTCCTTTTGCATTTGTGATAGATTGTCTAAAATAGGCTTGATGACTGCACCAACGACATCATCATGAAAGGCCGGTCTATCAAAACGATGAGCTATCCAACGCGCGAACCTCTCTTGAGTAGCACTATCATGAGCGCCTGGTTCCGGCGTAAAGTTCAGAAGCACCGGTTTCTCAATGAGCACCATAACAGAAGACTCGGCAACCAATCCTCGCTTGCGATCTAAGAGAAAGTAGTGGCTGCTATTGCTATCTGCATACCTCAAAATACTGCTATTTTCAGTGGTAAAGGCACGCATGGCAACAAGGTTTGGCTCTTCAGCCAGGCTACGAACGATGTCACAGTCCTGGCTAGCTATTACCAGGTAATCCTCTTGGCGAGTAATACCCGAAGCAATACCAATGCCGTGTAGTGGCAAGCCTGTTGCTGCAGGAATATCTCTCTGCTCAGGCTGAGGCTTTGCTGTCTTAGCAATTTTACTAAGGGGTTCATCGCTTCGATAGATCACGCTCCAAGGCAGAGGAGGTAGCAAAACCCCCTGACGCCAACCAGAATTATACAGATGCTCTCCTAGCTTATTATCAGCCATCGTTTACTCCCAAACAAAGCCCCAAGCTACATATGCTTCATCATTCTCGTCAGCACCCCCGGATGATTCTTCATAACTAAATTGAGGTTGTGGGCTGAGCCGATCAAGGGCACGATCAAGCTCACCGGCTGATAAATGAGGTGCCCCCCAATTAAGCCTAACGGCAGGACGCGCCCAACCAGGCAAGCCACTTATATCACGCGCAGCCTTAGACACACTCTCCGAATCTATATGAGCTGGAACAGGACGCAATGCAAGACCAATCACAACATCATGCTTACCAGCGGCAAGCAAATCTATAGGTCTTCTAGCTGGACCCCGTGCCTCCAGAAATTCTTTGAGAGCAGGGCCACGTAAATCATGAATCGTACGAAACGTATCGAGCAATTCAGTAAGACGTTTAGCATGCTCCTCACTGACACCTTTACCATCTAGCCACTTATAATAGGCGTTACGGCTTACATGGGCTAAAGAGGCCAGTGTCTCAACAGGTAAACCGCTCATATCTCGTAAGAGATGAGGTATTCTATCAAGCTCAATCTTATCGTTTGTTTGCTGTGTAGTCTTATGAAAAGTAGGGGTTTCAAGACCGGAGGACGTTGCGCTAAAAAGAGGGCGCAAACCAGCAAATCCATCAGTAAAAGTTACAACAAAACCAATCTCACTATGTACTGGTTGTTGCTCAATCACAAGTACTTGATAGCTTGCAGCAGGTACGAGAAAGAAGTCCGCCACACTAGTTCCAAGAGTGAGATTGCGCAGCGGGTCGACCCACTGAGGTATAGGTAAAGTATATGTACTCATGCTTCTCCTCTCAGGTACTGGTAAAGCTCACCTTCATCAATCGACCAGCGAAAAACGCGATAGAGGATGTCATTGTATCTACGCATTTGCTCGATGGGAGCCTGTGCATCAAATGGTGCAGGCGTCTCGTCGTAATAATCGAGATCAAGAAGATAGAACTGGCCAGTTTTTGGGGGGTGGTTCAAAGGAGGTACGATCGTGGTGCCTTGAAGAAAACCATGGCGAACAAGCAAAGAACCATCGAAACGTTTGGTACGCACTTCTCCTATGGTTTGTTCGACCCTACCACCAAGGACTCCTCGTGCGCCTAAACCAAGTAGGCCGGGATTGAGAAGCTGTGTCCATGCTTTATAATTATCACCTTTGGGATGACGGAACTCGTTAATATAACGTAGGCCGAATCGTAGTTGATGACGAGGATTAAAATGAGTCTCGATGTGGCTTAGTAAGCTGGCAAAGCGAGTTGAAAACTCGGTAATATTAGTATATTCTCGCGTCTCCAGCGAAATAAATTCGCTGGAGAGTACGACTGACCAGCGCGAATCGATACTGGTAAATCGTAACATACTAGCGCCTGGAGTCTGACCTACTACACCTTGTGGGCTAACGACAATGCTCATGGCTTGCTCAGTAGTTACAAGAGGATATTCAGTTGCAAGCGCCTCCCTGATGCCCAACATATAATTATCGTCATGGAAACGCTGAACGGGCGGGTATTTCAGCTGTACAAGACACAATTCCAGACAAGAATTATTAAAAATCACTTGATCGTAAGTTGGAAGCAGCTCATCAATATTGTCCATTTCATCCTCCTGAAGCGGTTTACATCCCGGTTTACATCCCTCGTAACATATTATATTGGTTTACACTGCGGTTGTCAATAGGTAAGGCTGAGCTCATTTGGGAAGCCGAAGAATGGATGGAGTGTGGGGTCTAGAAAGGTCGTCACGCCGGCAATAAGCAAGCCTGGTGCGAAGTCGTCCAGGGTGATAACTTGAATTCCGAAGGCCCGAAAGGTACCGTCCATGCCGGTAGCGTGATAGACGGCAAATGCCGGGCATCCATTGACTTTTGTGGGGGAGAAGTGCCAGCGGTTCTGAGCCAGAGGTGCAAAGGCTTGAGTAAGGAACTATTAACGGCTGAGACTGAGATCGAGAGCAGGGACGCAATCTCGCTTGCGAGCCAGTCCAGCACGTCACTGAGAATCAAGATCGCCCGCTGGCGGGGCGGGAGCAGTTGTAGAACGGTGAGAAAACCGCACAGTTTTGACCCTCGCCACAGTCTAATAAGTATACACTCAACTGAGTGTAACTTCTATAGCAGACGGAGGGCACGCTCCTGTCGACATGAACGAGAATACAGCCTGGATCATTTCGGCCTGATAACCAGAAGGATATACTATGCTTATTGCCCAGGGTATTCAGTTTACAAAAGATATGTTCAGAAAGAAGAGGTTAGCGCATGACAAACGATGGCAGCAACAGTATCAAGGCCCACCCGGTCGTTTCGCACGAGGAGTGGCTCTCTGCGCGAACGGCGTTCCTCGCGCAGGAAAAGGAATTCACGCGGCTGCGGGACGAATTGAGCCGGCAGCGGCGCGAACTCCCATGGGAGAAGGTTGACAAGCAGTACGTCTTCGACGGTCCGCGAGGCAAGGAGACGTTGGCCGAGCTTTTCGAAAACAGGAGCCAGCTCATCGTCTATCACTTTATGTTCGCCCCCGAGTGGGACGAAGGGTGTCCGCATTGCTCGTTCTGGGCCGATAATTTCAACGGCACCGGTGTTCACCTCAATCACCGCGACGTGACCTTTGTTGCCATCTCGCGCGCCCCGCTGACAAAGATCGAAGCGTTCAAAGAGCGGATGGGATGGAGCTTCAAGTGGGTCTCCTCGTTCCAAAACGATTTCAACTTTGACTATCAGGCGTCTTTTACCCCGGAGGAAGTCCATAGTGGAACGGCGTTCTACAACTATAGGAGAATGGATCCCTACGACACGGACCGTGAGGGAATCAGCGTGTTCTACAAAGATGAGAGCGGCGCGATTTTTCACACCTACTCGTGCTACGCGCGGGGAATCGATATGATGAACGGCGCCTACCACTATATCGACCTGGCTCCTAAAGGGCGAGACGAGGCGGGCCTGGAGGGACCGCAGGCCTGGGTCCGGTACCATGACAGGTACGAAGATTGAGGCATGGACAGGGTTTTGTAGACTGCTGTGCACAAGGTGCGAGGCTTCGTAACAGCCGGAGGGAGCGAGATGAGTTTGCGACGAGAACGTACCCTCATCCTGGCCGCTGCGCTACCGCTGAGTGGCGCAGGAATGTAAGAAGAAACGGCTCGCGTTGGTTTGCCGCTTTCGAACAGGCTGAAAAGAATAGATCTGTGAAGATAGTTCTGTTGTAAAAGAAAGGATACTATGCGAACAGCCGTTTAATGATTTTTACCAATCAAGATCGGTAATGGTTTGTCACCTTTCGCTGCGCTCAGGGTCTGTCTCGACGGGCAGCGAGATGCTTCCCCTTCGCTTCGCTCAGGGCTTCGGCTCACGCGCTCAGCATGACAGCACCGGCTGTCGCGTTTATGTATATTGGAAAGTAATGCACACAAATTTTTGCAGAAGTTCTTTTCAGGAAGGAGATTTGCTCATGTCATCTCATTTGGGGCTTTTGATGCTACTGGTCAGGGATGTGCCACGCTCTAAAGCGTTCTATACGGAATACCTGGGTTTGGAAGCTGTTCCGGAGTTTTCCTCGGATGAATTTGTTCTGCTCCGCTCACACAGCGGGGGTACGAATCTTGCCTTGCAAGACGCCACAAAAGAGACCTATGGCGTTCCCCTGGCGCATGGCGGTATCATTCCGGGTTTTGAAGTAGAGGATGCCGACGCGATCTACCAGCAGTGGAAAGCGAAATCCGTTGAGATCCTTGGCGAAGTCACCGATATGGGTGCCGGGCGTACCTTCACCGCCAAAGACCCCGAGGGCCACTACATCCAGGTCTTTCATCTGTATCCGCAGGTTCGTGAAATGCAGAAGCAGATGGGGATAAGTAGCTAGCTAAGGCAAGGGGTAGGGATGAGATGACAAGGAGGTTTTCTTGGGAAAGGTTATTACAGGTACAACCATGTCACTGGATGGGTTTATGAATGACCGCAATGGTGATGTGGGCCGCCTATACCCGGATCTGGAAGCGTTGCGAAGAACAGAGATGCTACAGGAAGAAATACGGACGACAGGAGCCGTGGTGATGGGCCGACGCGCCTACGACATGGCAGAGGGAGATCTCACGGATTACGAATATCAAGTGCCGATCTTTGTCTTGACTCATCATATTCCAGAACAGGTGGCCAAAGGACAGAACGACCAGTTGACGGTGACCTTCGTCACCGATGGCATCCAAAGTGCCATTGAGAAGGCAAAAGCAGCCGCAGGTGACAGACATGTCATGGTGATAGGCGGCGCGAATACTGCTCAGCAATGCCTCCGAGCCGGGCTGGTTGACGAAATCCACATTGGAATCGTCCCTGTCCTTTTAGGCGAAGGTCTGCGCTTTTTCGAGCCACCAGACAATGAGCAGATGGAACTGGTAATAACGAGGGTGTTCGAGTCCCCGATGAGAACCGATCTATGGTTCCGCGTTGTCAAATAACAACCCAGGGAGGAGCTGGTCACCATCCTCATGACCCAGCGTGCCTGGACTTCCCCCAGTCCACCGGACATCTGCCTCAATTTCTGGACCCCGGCCTACCAGGCGATCGGCGGCTGAGGCGCCTCTCACAGCTGTAGAGCATCCGTTTTCCTCATCGAAGTGACAAGCGTGTGCCAGGCTCATTCTCTCGCACTTAGGCGACAAATTCCCGAATCACCCATTCGCACTGCTCCATGCTTCGGGGCGAACCTTGAAACGCGCGGTTAGATTTATGGTCATAATGCATCACTGTAACCTTTTGCGTATATCCTAATGGGTGATGCTTTAGCAAGCTGTAAGAAAAGAGGATTCTGCCTGCATAGCTTATGTCTGTTTGGTTATACATAATGCTTTACGGCGATCTTCCCCTACCCAATTTGATTGGTGTTTGTTCATCTTACTCTCGGAGGGTCCAAGTGAAACAACGACGTATTTACCTGTTCGCGCCTGTTCTCCTGACAGGCATTATGACTATTGTTCTAGCGTTAGTGCCATCACTTGCACTGGCATCAGGAGGCTCATTCATTGGAGGATTCAACACGGTCAGCCAGGTTGCTTTGACAGTTCCAGGTAATGGTGATGTCAATCCCTATGGTGTGGCTGTGGTTCGCTCCACAATCGGAAGCCTTGTTCGGGGCAATATTTTGGTTAGCAACTTCAATAACAGCGCGAACCTGCAAGGCACAGGTACCACCATTGTGCAGGTTGCACCCAACGGGACAGTCAGTCTCTTCGCTCAGATCGATGCAAACTCTCTCCCTGGAAAATGCCCTGGAGGTGTCGGCCTGACCACTGCGCTTGTTGCACTTCAAAGAGGATGGGTGATCGTGGGCAGTTTGCCAACTGCTGATGGCAGTGCAGCATCCGCAAAGGCCGGTTGCCTGCTCGTGCTAAATAGCAAGGGCAAGGTTGTCGAGACCTTCACAGGTTCGCTCATCAATGGCCCATGGGATATGACAGCATTTGATGGTGGCGAACAGGCGGCGCTCTTTGTCACCAATGTGCTGAATGGTACTGTTGCTGCAAATGGCAACGTCGTCAATCGAGGGAGGGTCATACGTATCAATCTAGATGTTCCAAGGCAGGGAGAGGGAATACCGAGCAGGGAGGATACCACTCTCATCGGCTCTGGCTTTTCGGAGCGGACCGATCCCACCGCCCTCGTAATTGGGCCAACCGGCCTGGGTTTAGCCAATAATGGCACCCTCTATGTCGCGGATAGCCTGAACAATCGTATCGCTGCCATCCCGAATGCTCTTAATCGCTCCAGTACTGCTCATGCGGGGAATGATGTGACAGCCAATGGCGATATCAATGACCCCCTCGGACTCACTATCGCTCCCAACGGGGATATCCTGACTGCGAACGGGAACGATGGTAATATAGTTGAAACGACACCCGGCGGCACCCAGGTCGCTAAACAACTTGTAGATAACACCGGTACTCCACCCGGAGCCGGATGCCTCTTTGGCCTGGGCATCGTGCCTGGCGGATCGGGCGTCTACTTTGTTGATGATTGCAGCAACACGCTCAACCTGCTCAGTTAAACAGAGAAGTGAGAGCCGACCCATATCAGGCGCTTTGTCGACTGATATGGGCCAGGTTGACCCGTTTATTTGTAGAGCCAGCGAACCTGGCTTTACTCTGCAAGCCCCAGTTCGTGCATCCGCCGGTGGATGGCCTCTCGCGCCTCCAGGAAAGGTCGTTCCAGATAAGCCTCATGGTCTTCCTCTCCGTGATGGTGGGTTACCGTCCCCGGCTGATCCCGCGGGCTCAACTCGCGGATGTAGGTCAGACTGCCGTCGATCAACGTGAGCATGTACTGCGCCGTATGCTGATCGAAGAGCCACCAATCGCCGCCGCATGCCACGTAGACCGGGGAGGTGTGTGCCATCACCCCACGCCTCCAGGCATCGTGATGCAGGATCGGGTTGGTGTAGCCGGGACCACTTACACGCGCAGCCAGCCAGGTGTGACCGTCGATTTTGATGCTCGTCTTCAACTCCAGCTTGCGCGTGCCGGTGCGATCCTCCGTCGCAGCGACAACGCGTCCCTGCTGGACGACCTCAAGGGTGTGGATCGGGAAGATAGATTCTGCCCACGCTTCCACCTCGACCGTCCCGCCGTTTCCACTAAGGCGTAGAGTATCCCCGATCGAGTGGCCATCCACGGTCAACGAGATGATTGGCCCGCCGCTCATGAAAGTTCGTCCTGCCGCCAGGTTAGCGCACCACGTCTCGTACGTGAAGTCCTGCTCCGGTGGGATGAAGACATAGGTACGGTAGAGCCCTACGGCTACATCATTGGACATTTTGTCAGTGCCGCCGACCAGCGGCAGACGATACCCGCTGTTGAGGTAGCGGTAATACTCCACGTGGTTGTACATGCCACCGAACCGCGGGGGCTCGGCCCCATGCCGGAGGAATTCCACGGCATCAACACGTCCAGTCGCGATCATGGCCGCCGGCTCGCCGTTCGGGTTAGGCAGGTGCGGCAGAATCACCGTCCCACCCTGGGCGTGGCAGCGGTCGGCCCAATCCGACATCGTCACCTCCAGCGTCCCACCCATCTCGGCCTCACTCGGACCATCGGTACACCAGGGCATGACGGGTTGCTTCAGGCCCAGCAGCGTCAGGTGCCCGAGCACGTGCTGGCGGTTCTCCTGGCAGGCATAGACGATTGTCCGGCCATCGCGTGAGACGCTGGGACCGCCGGTGAACTCTTCCGTGTTCGTAAACAGATGGCCCCACTGGGACTGTAGGAGATTTACGACATTGAGATCCTCGCCCTGGGCCTCAGTGTGGCTGCCCTGTGTCGAGAGAAAGTGAACGTGCGTGTCGCCGCTGAACCAGCGCCGGGCGTTCATATTGCACCAGCGCTTCAGTCGCAGCGTCAGTTCTTGCTGACCGGGCGCGATCGTCACCCGCGTGCGTAACGGCTCGTATTCAAAACCATGGGCTACGTCGACCAGCACCTCGCCACGCGGCAGCCAGCCCTGGCACGTGCCATCGATATAAGCGTAGGTGATGCTGCCGAGGCGGAGATCGCCACCGATGTCGATATGCCAGGTGCCCATATTCGCATTGACCCTGTTATGGTGGCCATGCGGTTGGTAGGGAATGCCGTCCGGGGAGCGAAAGTGGACACGACATGGCACTGGCTGCCCGGTCTCATCATCAACCACCGTCGTGCGGACCCAGTTCCGGCCCGTGCTCAGCAGTTCCAGGCGCACACGCGGCAGCTCCACGACATTCTTCTCTTCGATCTCGCCCCAGCGCGCCGTCCCAAGCACATCGCTGCTTTGCGTCAGCGTGACCGTCGCCGAGGGGAGCGCCGCGATCTCGACCGAGGCAGGGCTGCTCTGCTCATTGAGTTCCTCGCCCCAGCCTGCCAGGGAATCGGCCAGGAACTCGCCGGGTGACTGCCGGGGTAGTGGATAGGGAAACGTGGCCACGCCGCGGTCGACCGCGACTGAGAGATCGAACGGCCGCGCAGCGGCCACAGGGTCAGTGATCGTTATCTTGAGGGGTCGCGCGCCGGAGCGCACAAAGGGATATTCGCCTGAGTGGCCGAGGGTCACGCCTGCGATGAGGAAACGTGGACCGGCAGGGATGACGGTGAGCGCGGACAGCGGCTGCTCCGGATGCGGGTTCTGCCAGGCCCACAGATAGTAGCCACGCGCCTCTGCCTGGTTCGCTTCCGCCTGGCGCTCTCCGCTTTCGTCAAAGCGTCCTTCGTAGCGCGCCGGCAGGCTGTCGCTCTGATCGGGGACGGCGCGGAAGGGGAGCTGTCCCCAGGCGGTCGGGATCTCAGCGACTTCGAAGCGGTCGCGAATGGTTACGCGTACTTCATCCACGTTCTGATAGGTGAAGACATAGTCTGCAATGGGCTCACCGACAGGGCCACCGGTGGAGATGCCCGACATCAGCAGGCGATGGGCCACGATGACCGACTGCGCGCTCTCATCGATGGGGATGGTCAAAGGAGTTTCCTGCAATCCGTCTCCAAAAGCGACAAAACAGCATTGCGGGTCGGTTCCGATGAGAAATGGCAGGCCACGGAACTGTTGCGGCCCAATGGGAGCCATCCCCTGCTCTCCCAGGAGCGCCAACCCGGCGTTATGAAACGCACTCAGATCAAGCGGAGCGTACTCGTCCATCTTTCGCCTCCTGCTGGGTAGAAGGTAGTTGTTCCAAGAATGGGATGAGTGAAATGGTCTTGCTGCTAGCATATCATTTAGGGAGGACGCCTATCAAGGAGTCTTGTGCGAGGCGGAAGGAGAGCGAGATAGGAGAAGTTTTGCCACTCCTTCTCTGCTATACTGTACCTTAGACAGACCAGAGCTGGAACGCGCTGTGGCATGAAAGCGTGATTGAGGTAATGGGCAGTGTGAACGTCAGTACATTAAAGAAGGGAGAATACCTATGTTTAAAGCAAAAGTAGCATTTAGCGGTTTCTCAGTTAATGATTTAGCAAAAGCCAAAGAGTTTTATGGCGAGACTCTAGGGCTAAAAGTAGACCCTGAGGGTATTGGGTTGAGGCTGCATTTGCCTGGTGGTGGCACGGTGTTTGCCTATCCAAAAGACGACCACCAGCCGGCCACGTTCACCATTTTGAACTTCGTGGTTGATAACATTGACGAAGCAGTGGATGAACTGAAAAGCCGTGGCGCCAGCTTCGAGCATTACGAAGGGATACCGCAAGACGAAAAAGGCGTCTTACGCGGTCGTTCTCAAAATGTGGGTCCTGATATAGCGTGGTTTAAGGACCCAGCCGGGAATATTCTGGCGCTGCTAGGAGAGGCAGAGTAAAGCTGAGGGTTGCTGTAGCGCTGTTTATGGAGTTGGTTGAGAGAGCGACCGACCAGATTGAAGGTATGCGGAGACTGTATAATAGTTTGTGTAAATGGTCAGAGCCTGAACAAGTGACAACGAGAAGACAAGGAGCAAGACATGACCATTCGACGCGAGCTGATCGATGAATTACTCAAAGACTACGAGAGGCCCCAGGATATCCTGGGGGACGGAGGCCTACTCAAAGAACTGACCAAAGCGGTGATTGAACGCTGCCTGGAAACGGAACTGGACAGCCACCTGGGCTACCTCAAACATGGACGCAAGGGCTCAGCTCTCGGCAATACGCGCAATGGGCATAGCCAGAAAATCCTGAAGGGAGAGCAGGGGCATGTGGACATCGAGGTACCGCGTGACCGGCAAAGCACCTTCGAGCCCCAGTTGGTCAAAAAGGGGCAAACGCGGCTGGAAGGCTTTGATGACAAAATCCTGGCGCTGTATGCTCGCGGCATGACCACCCGCGATATCCAGGCGCACCTGCAAGAACTCTACGGCGTGGAGGTGTCACCCACGCTGATTTCTAACGTGACTGAGGCGGTGATGGAGGAGGTGCGCCAGTGGCAGAGCCGTCCCTTAGAGTCCATCTACCCGATTGTCTATGTGGACTGCCTGGTCGTCAATGTGCGCGAGAACCAGCGTGTCCTCAATAAAGCGCTCTACCTGGTGTTGGCAGTTGACTTGAACGGACAGAAAGACTTGCTGGGCATGTGGCTCGCCCAAACGGAGGGAGCGAAATTCTGGCTCTCCGTGCTGACCGAGTTGCAGAACCGTGGGGTGAAAGACATCTTCGTTGCCTGTGTGGATGGGCTGAACGGCTTACCCGAAGCGATTGAGACCGTCTATCCACAAACGCGGGTGCAATTGTGCATGGTGCATCTGATGCGCAACTCACTGCGTTATGTGTCCTACAAGCACATGAAAGCGGTCGCGACCGACCTCAAAGCCATCTACTCCGCCAGTACCGAGGCGGAAGCCGAGTTCAATCTGGAACTCTTTGCCGAGAAATGGGATGCGCTCTATCCGAGCATTAGCAAATCGTGGCGAGCCCACTGGACACGCGTCATCCCGCTCTTTGCCTTCCCAGAGGACATCCGGAAGGTAATCTACACGACCAATGCCATTGAGTCGGTCAATATGGCGCTGCGCAAGGTCACGCGCAATCACCGGATTTTCCCCTCGGATGAAGCGGTCTACAAGGTGGTTTATCTGGCGATGCGCAACATTGCCAAGAAGTGGACGATGCCGATCCGCGACTGGAAGCCGGCGCTCAATCGCTTTGCCATCGAATTTGAGGGGCGTTTTCCCCGATGAGCAGGCAGTTGGGCGAGGGAAATTCCCTGGACTTCTAGAGTGAGAGGGCCTGAGGACGCCGCTTTGCATGTCACGCTCATGGATACCAGCGTGGTATACTGATCTACGGAAGATCTTTCACCGTAGAGTTCACCTGGGTAGGACAAGCTTACCCTGACCTACGGCGCAGAAAGGAGAACATCTCATGTCAACCGAAGACAACAAGACGTTGGTACGCCGCTACGTTGATGAGCTTTTCCAGCAAAAGAACTTGGCAGTCTTTGATGAGTTGTGTATCCCTGATTTCGTGCTGTACAATGACTCATTGCCGTTGCAGGGAGAAGCTGTCAAACAGTTTCACTCGACAGTCTTCATCGCCTTCCCCGATATCCAGATGACCATTGAGCACATGCTCGCTGAAGGAGATACCGTCGCGTGGCGCCATACAACTCATGGCACCCACCAAGGCAACAATATGGGCATCCCCCCAACAGGCAAGCAGGTGACAGTGATGGGTATCTCGATCGTGCGTATCTCTGGCGACAAGCTGGTGGAACAATGGACCCACTCTGACGCAGTGGGCCTGCTGCGACAGCTTGGCGTGCTCCCTGCACCCAGTTGGGCGTGATCCCCGCGCTAGGGCAAGCTAGTTAGTAAGCCCCCAAGCCCTTTCCATTTGAGAGGCGAGGAACTCGGTAGTGAACAGCTACCGCGCACTTGGTGGTTTGGATACGCGTGGGCATGCTTGAGCAGACAAGGGCAGATAGCGAAGCGCAATCAGTGCGGGGAGAAAGTCACCCCCTAGTGTTCTGCATCTGTGCCATGCATAAGGGGAACGAGTGGCCAAAGACCCCAATAATCATTTATCTATTTACACAAACCTCTTGACAGACTCTATGCGCCATGCCCCGATATGGCCAATGTTTGAGGCCATAGCAGCGACACATGCCTAGGACCACGCCGCCATCTTGGGCGAAGACGCCTCGGAACCCATCGAGGCAGCCGCAAAATTATCCTGATCTATCTGATTGAAATAGGCATGCACTCTATAGCGGAGTTCATCACAGCTCTGGCTAAGCTTCTTCATCTGGTCTGCCACTTTCAGTTGTTGGTTATCAGTCTGTGCTAATGGAGAACGACAAACAGTAGAGAAATCGGCTAAAAGCTGGATCAGATCATTTACTTGTTTGTTCATAAAATGTAGTTTTATCAGAAGCGAGTAGCTGAATGGAACGTTAATCTCTGGCAGCGCTTCTGTGTTGCTTATTAGCAGGCAAAATTTATGCACAGGATGGCTGATCGCTCGGACAAGCGCAATAAAACCCTCACATTGATCCTCCCAAATATCACCAATGCTAGTTCTAAGCAAAGAGTGAGCATTTAGAAGTGAGTTCTGCTCTTTTGTGATATCAGTCAAATATTGTTGTACTTGCTCGCAGAACGCATCAGGTGTAATTTGAGAATCGGCCTGGTTTTTCCTTGGTCTAAATAATTGTATGTTTGTATTGCCATCCATCACCTTGCTGCCTTTCCAAGGTTCAATAAAATGCCTGTGTTCAGTATAACAAAATATGGTGGTCCCATTTGTCTAGACAGTTTTGAGTCAAACATAAGACAAAACACAACCATTCAAAGAAACTCGTTTCATCTGCTCATATAGACATGCGCTGGCGTGTGATAGTCCAACGCTTGATGCAGCCGTTCCTGGTTGTAAAACGTGAAGTACGCTCGCAAGTTGCTGACGGCATCTGTCACGCTTTGGTAATCTTTGATGTACACCTCCTCATATTTGACACTGCGCCATAATCTCTCGACAAAAATGTTGTCTCAGGCCCGTCCTCGGCCATCCCAGCTGATGCGAATATCAGCAGCCTTGAGCCGATTAGTAAACTCAATGCTGGTGAACTGGACACCCTGGTCTGTGTTGAAAATTTCTGGCGTGCCGATCCGCAGAGCCCGATCCAGGGCTTCCAGGCAAAAGCTGGTATCCAGCGTGATCGAGATTTCCCACGACAAGACGTAGCGACTGAACCAATCTATGACCGCCATCAAATAGATGAATCCCCGCTGGAGACGGATGTAAGTGCTATCACAACTCCAGACTTGATTGCAGCGCCCAATGCTCATGCCTCGTAACAAGTACGGATAGCGCTGCTGGGCGATGCCAGGCAGACTGGTTCTCGGTTTGGGATAGATCGCCTCCAAGCCCATGATACGCAGCAATCGCCGCACGCGTTTGCGATCCACCTGGTAGCCCTGCGTGTACAACCAGGCGGTCATCTTGCGCGTGCCGTACAATGGCGTTCGCGTGTATTGCTCATCCACTAAGCGCATCAAGTGGAGATTCTCCTCGCTTTCTGATACCGGTTCATAGTAGTAACTCGAGCGGGCCAAACCTAGCAGCTCGCATTGCTGCACAATACTCAAGTCTGGATGCCCTAGCTCAATCAGCGCTCGTTTGGCCTCAATAGAGTGTTGTTGATTTTTTTTCCAGCCAGTCTACCTGCACTTTGAGTTGGCCGATTTGTTGCTAGAGACTGGCGATGAGGGCTTCTTCGCTACTGCTTTGTTCACTCCTTCGTGGCGAGAACAGATCAGGCAACCCATCCAAGGCCTGCTTTTTCCACTGCGCACTTTGCGTCGGGTGCACTCCGTACTCCGCTGCGATCTCATTGGCAGTTTTATATCCCTTGATAGCTTCCAGAGCCACTCTGGCTTTCAGGTCGTTGCTATAATGTTTTCGGGATTTAGGCATATCCTTCTCCTTTTTTGACCTCTCTTACTATGGTCTCTTTTATCTTAACGACCTGTCCAGGAATCTGGGACCAGTATACTTTAATAGTTTGCGAATTTATTCTACGTGGACAAGCAGATAGCGGAGCAGATTACGGGGATACTTGCACTGCGTTTGCATGGGGCTCCAGCGCTGATGAAGACGATGGGGTTTACACTCTTTACATAGATGGGCAATCGGCGAAGCTGACCTACTTGCCACTTCAGCAGCAATTTCCTATACTGAAAACTGATCAAGAGATAGCATTTTAGCAGGAGCCTGTTATGCATATTCGGGGTATTGGCTATGCCTTTACAGCTGCTCTCATGTTTGGGCTTGGGGTCGTTCTGGCAAAACTCCTGGGGGCAGAGATGGATGCAACGATCGTCGCGTTGCTCAACCTGGCTGGTGGTGGCCTGCTGCTCACCGCATGGTTAGCACTCACGGGAACGTCCCTCCTGCGCGTTCTGCCTACTCTCAAGCGACGAGACTGGTTCAACCTCTTCCTGCTCGCATGCCCTGGAACAGCGCTGCCCCTGGTCTTCATAGTTGCCGGTTTCGCCCAGACAAGTGCCCTGGAAGGGGGATTTATTCTGCAAGCAGGCGGTGTGGCCGCTGTGATCTTCGCCGTGCTCCTCTTAGGAGAGCGCTTTCATCTGAAGCAGGGGATCGGCATCCTGCTGCTACTCTGCGGCAGTATGCTGGTGGTCTTCAAAGGGCCGCAAGCTATGGCGTGGGGAAAAGGAGGGCTGGGTGATCTGTTCATCCTGGTGGGAGCGGTCGGCCTGGGTTTTGGCTTCGTTCCTGCCAAGCGCCTAGTCCCGCGCATCGACACGCTGCCGCTTACGGCCTTGCGACTGTTGATGGGAGCATGCACCCTGCTGCCAGTGCTGGCGGTCCAACTCATCGCCGGGGCTCACGCGCTGCTGTGGCGGCCCTCGCTCACGCTCGCAGGACTACTTCTTACCTATCTCCTCACCAACTTTTGCCTGGCCTACCTCAGCCAGCAGCAAGGGTTGCGTTTCCTCAAGGCCTGGGAAATGGCCTCGATCCTGCAAACGGTTCCACTGTTCTCCACGGTGTTTGCCGTGCTGTTGTTGCATGACAGCATGACGCTGCTACAAGCGGGAGGTGGTCTACTCGCCTTACTTGGAGGCCTGATTGTCTCATTGGGCAACAAGACGCCACCTGATATCCCGGCAGCAGTGGGAGCTGTGGAAGAAGGGCAGAAGCACGATTATTCGTCCATTGATTCTTGAACGAGAGGTCTTGACAATAACATACCTGACGTGGATGATCAATGAAATTCGTCCCCAATCAGGCCGTAAGTACTACTGGAACCCTTGAAAGAGTATTACGGGCGAAATAATGGTTTATGACAAAATAATGCGGATATAGGAAAATCCAGTGATGGGCGCGATAATGATTTTTAACAAGCAAGATCGGTCATATATTGTCACCCTGAATGCAGCGAAGGATCTCGCGCGATGGGCAACGAGATGCTTCGCTGTGCTCAGCATGACAAGGCTACGGTTTGTCACCCTGAACGAGGCGATGGGTCTGGCTCGATGGGCGACGAGATGCTTCGCTGCGCTCAGCATGACAGGACCGGGTTTGGTCGGTAAAGTTCATTATCGGCGATGGGCGCGATAATGGCTTTTAACACAATAATCGGGGTCTTGGGAAATCCGATGAGGGCCGATAATGAACATTAACAAAATCATCCGGGTATAGCTGGCCGTGCATCTGGCCGATGAATCGGCTGTGGGCGCGATAAATCGGCCCCTACAATCTATTACCGGTTTAATTTGTTAAACTCCATAATCGGCGATGGGCGCGATAAATCGGGCCCCTACGGATGGGCGGGTTCTTTTGTTCATGTGCATCATCGGCGGTGGGCGCGATAAATCGGGCCCCTACGGATGGGCGGATTAGTTTGTTAAGGTACATAAGCTGTTCCCTGAACGTTTTTGATTAGTTGGGATGAGCAGGGTGATTAGGAAGTCGTCAAAAAATAGCGGTGGCATGAGGTGAGGTGTGATAGAGTGTAGGACATGAAAGAAGAAGCGATCAAGCGAAGATACGAAATTATTGTAATATTTCGCGATGTCAAACGATAGTTAAAATGAGTACCGAAACAACACGAGGGAAAGAATGCAAGCAAGCAGGCATATGGCACAGGTAGAGCAGGAAATGTCTCTCCTGTACAGGAAATACGCACCAGGTCTGCTTTCCTATGTCCGTATGCGCGTTCCCTCACCAGAAGATGCGGAAGATCTGGTGGTGGAAGTTTTCGTAGCGGCTCTCGAGCATGCAAAATTTGCCGCGCTCTCGGAGAAAGAGAAACAGCTGTGGCTCTGGCGAGTTACTCGCAACAAAGTGATAGATGCCTACCGGCGCGCGAAAACTCGTCAGAACGTGACGCTCGATCACGTAGCTGAGGGTCTTTTTGAAGATGAGATGTCCGGCCCCGAATATAGCGCCTTGCGGCAAGAAGATTACATGGATTTATATGCACATCTGCAAAGCTTGCCCCCGCTTCAACAGCAGATTTTACGCATGCGCTTTGGCCAGGATTTATCCTGTCGTGAGATCGCTTCCACGTTGGGAAAGCAGGAAAACGTTGTGCGCGTCACTCTTTCACGCAGTTTGAATCTTTTACGGACAATCTATCGACGAAGAAGGGAGGAGCAGGAAAGTGGCTGAGAAGAATGAGTTTTTTGTACCTGAAGAAGTAGACAGACAAATTGAGAGTGTGAGCCAATTCAGAGAAGGCGATCGAATAGATGCGGAGGCAATGGCGTACCTACGCAGCTATTACCAGGCCGATGCCCAGCAGGAGCAAGACACGCTCGATCGGATGTGGGACCGCATTGCGGGCGCAACTCTTTTTGAACAAGCCACACAGGAGAGCGAGAAAGAGCTACCCAGACATAATCCACAAACGCAATACGGTGCCAGGGCTATGGGCAGCTCGCGTGTACCCCACCCACGGCGCACTTTGCTGATGCAGCGACTTGGTGTATTAGCGGCGGCTGTCTTCCTGGTCGCCCTGGTCGGCAGTATGGCATTGGTTTTTTACGCGGTTCGAAATACTAATGGAGGCACTGGCTCTCCTCATCCAACATCAACACCTTCAACTGCTCGCGTGCCATTGAAGGTCACTTCGGTCAGCATGTCGGTAGCACCTGGATCGATTGCGGACTTGTCCTGCGGTACAAACTTGACCGTGACCTATACTGCTCTTTTCCACGTCAGTCCGAATAGCGCCGGCGGTACGGTTCAATTTGACTATACGGTCAACAATGGGCGCGGACAAACCCCGGCCAGCATCAATTTCAATCCAGGAGAGACGACGAAATCTTACACATTTACGTGGAGTGGCGCGTTGCCTATCGACCACACGTACCCTGGAGCGGGCGGTGTCCAGGTGACCAGCCCCAATCAACTGACTTCTCCACTGGTTGGGCCAGCGGGGCAGTGCACGCCTGCGAAGTTCCAGGTCACGAAAATTGATATGGCGGTGAGCCCGACATCCATTCAAGGATTGTCCTGTGGTACTTCGATAGTTGTTACCTATACAGCCACCATTCATGTTGCGGCCAATAGCCCTGGTGGGACCGTCCAGTTCAGTTATACGGTGAACAATGGGCGCGGACAAACCCCGGCCAGCATCACCTTTAGCCCTGGACAGACTATCCGAACCTATACATTTACATGGAGCGGCGCGTTGCCTGCCGACCATACATATCCTGGACCAGGTGGTATACAGGTGACCAGCCCCAATCAACTGACTTCCCTACTGGTTGCGCCAAGGGGTATGTGCAGTTAACCAGAAGAGTGAGGGCGGCCCTCGCGATTGCCCTGTTGCTCTCTCGGAGAACACCAACCACGCGAATCATGAGCCGCACCGAATGAAGCGCATCGGATAGCGATGAAGTGATTCCACGCCATTTTTTGTGACCCGCAACAACTCTCCCACCTGCACACCCATGCGCTCATCCTCTGTAACAATGTTGGGTTGGATAACAATCGTCATATTCTCTCTATAAGTGTATAGCGGCGGCGGGCTTAGACTTGTACGGCGCGTGCGCAGAATGGGAGGAAGATACCCTCCGCCTAAACAATGCACAAGGTCATCGTAAATAGTATATCCAGATTCATGGATGTACTCGGCGGCGTCAAGAACCTCTTCAGTTGTCGTTCCTGCTCGAATCACTTTCGCAAGCCGATTGTATGCTTCGACAGCTATATCGTACATCTTTTGATATTCAGCTGTTGGCGGGGTATTACCAATAGTAAATGGCCGCAAAATCTGGCCAGGGTATCCCTCGAATCGGTGGGCACTCAACTCGGTGAGAAGAATATCACCTTTCTCAAGGACCCGTGTCGATTGGTATTGCCTTGGAGCACAATCGCCAGGTGCGTTCATAGGCGTGGTCGCCATATAGTGAATGGTGTTCCTGCCGCCCAATCCCAGGTAAGATCCCTGGACTATAGCCGCCAGTTGATGCTCAGTAATTCCCGGCCGTGCTTCTCGCTCAAGGGCCTCGATGGCGAGATCACAAAATTCGGCTCCCTGGCGTAAGGCTGTTAGCTCTTCATCACTTTTCACGAGTCGAATTTCGAGCATCTGCTGATTGAAATTCACGAATGTAGCCTTTGGGAGCTCTTTGGAAAGGAGTTCGAAGTGGCGTACAGGGAAGTTGAACCCAACCAGACCGATCCGTCCCTCAGCAAATCCCTGCTCCTTGATCTTTTCGGCAGCTGCAGCTGCCGTATTTAGCCCGCCCCAATGTACTTCAGCATAGCGTGTGAGTAGGATCGCTTGTTGAATGTGATTGCGCATTTGCGCAAAAAGCGTTGCTTCAGGATTTGATTCAGCTGGGAAAATAAGGAATGCCTCCCAGGTCGATGGATAGTTACAGAGGTACTGCACTTCGGAATTTAACCGTGGGTGAGAACCGTAGATGAGTAGTACCGGAAGGTCAGCTTCCTTCATTGCAGCGCGGACAGCAGTAAAGCGACGTGCGAACTCAGCATCTGAAAAACGGGGATAGAGAGTATTGGTATCCATATTTCTCCTTATATAACCCTCCCCCGGTGAAGTCATCTAAATTGCTCACATGACTTCACCCTGGGGGTATATCAAAGATCAACCTACGCGAGCGTGGTCTTCTCCCGCACCTGCTCGGCTTCCGGCCTGGGCCGGCTTTCCGGCTTTGCGGGCGGCGTCGCCCGTTTCCTGCCGAAGCGTCCCCGGACATCCTCGACGATCACGTAGAGTGTTGGCACCAAGAGCAGCGTCAGGATGGTCGAGCTGGCCAGCCCGCCAATGACTACGATCGCCAGCGGACCAGCGATGAAGACGCCTGCTTTACTCAGGCCAAACGCCATGGGCAGCAGGGCGAGAATGGTGGCAATGGCCGTCATCAGGATGGGCCGCAGGCGACGACGCCCGCCCTCGATCACGGCGGATCTGGCATCTAATCCCTTTGCCCGGTATTGATTTATCAGGTCAAGCAGCACGATGGCGTTCGTCACTACAATGCCCACCAGCATCAGCAAGCCGATCAAGGACGGCACGCCTAACGTGGTATGGGTGGCCAGCAGCAGGAGAATCGAACCGGTTGCTGCAAACGGGATCGACACCAGCAAGATGAGCGGCTGGATAAGGCTGCGGAAGGTTGCCACCATCACCAGGTAAACCAGCAAAATCGCGATGAGCAGCGCGAGGCCGAGGTCATGGAAGGCCTGCGACTGGCTGGATGTCACGCCTCCCAGTGAAACCGTGGCGCCACCCGGTAAGCTGAGTTTATTGACACGCTGCTGCACATCCTGGCTGACTGCGCCGACATTGGAACTTGTCACGGTCGCGCTCACGGTAGCAGTGCGAACCGCGTTAAGATGCGTAATCTGGGTAGGGCCGTAGGTCTGCGTGACCGTCGCTACGTCGCCAAGCCTGATGTTGCCTGTGGGGCCCGGAATGAGCAAGTCTTGCATTCCCTGCACGGTTGTGGCGGGCGTGCCAAGCATGATGTCCACATCCTCTTGCGTCCCACCAAATGTTACTTTGGTCACGGTCGTCCCGCTATAGACTGCACGCAGTGCCTGGCCGACCTGCGCGGCGGTCAAGCCGTGCAGGAGCGCTCTGGTGGGATCGACTTGCACGTTGATCAGCGGCGACGCGTCGGCCAGATTGCTGGTCACATCAGTCGTGTTGGGCGCCTGTTTCACAGCATTCAGCACCAGTTGCGTCGCGGCTCTAAGCGTTTGATCGTCGGACGCCTGCACATTCACGGCCAGATTTGAACTATTAAACCCTTGATTGGAGGCACTGAGCGTGATGGTTCCCACGTCCAGAAGCCGATGCAGGCGGTCCTGGACGGTCTGTTGTAAGGCGACCTGGTCGGCGTTCGGGTCGGTTGTCACGGCATAGCTGGCGCTATTCGACCCGCTTCCACCGGTGAATGTGCTGGCGAGCGATCCGCTGGATCCGATCGTGACCTGATAGGTTCGAATGCCTGGAACGCTTGCCAGCACCGTTTCAACCTGCCTGGCTGCCAGATCGGTTTGCTCCA
>Ga0187846_10000411_pt1 | contig 25330 bp, 26 predicted proteins | sample TC_taG_FD_161473 | JGI IMG/M metagenome (GOLD analysis project Ga0187846, IMG submission 161473) | Biofilm microbial communities from the roof of an iron ore cave, State of Minas Gerais, Brazil - TC_06 Biofilm (v2) | ecosystem: Environmental > Terrestrial > Deep subsurface > Cave > Wall biofilm... | reverse complement strand
CGTGACGTTGACGGTATTGACGCTCGGCCCCCAGATCGCGGTCACAAAGTTCGCAAACCCCGTATTCAACGGCTGCGTCAGGGCGACCTGCACCGCATTGAGTGTCCCGCTCGAACTCGACGTATTGCACGAGCTGCCGGCCGTGAAGCCGTAGCACGGGTAGAGGGTGAGCGCATTCGAGGCACTGCTAGCCAGGGGGCAAACCGTGTTCGACGAGCTGGTGCTGGTGCTGAACAGATTGCAGTTCGCGGCGGTGGTCGCCGCTGCGGTCGGGTTGGTCGTCACGCCGCTTTCAAACTGGGCTGCATATTCGAGGGCGGCGGAAATTGCCGCGGCATCGGCCGCCGACTGGTTCTGTCGCTGGATCGCGAACCACAACCCGACTTCGATGCCGATCCCGGCAAATCCGATCAGGACCGGGAGGAGTACGGCGACGGCGACGGCCACGACGCCGCGCCGGTCGCGCCAAAACCGCACCCAGACTGGCAGGCGCGAAATCGCCGCTTTGCTCACCGTCGGATCACGGGACGTCAATCAGCTTGCCCCCGATCCCGGAACCTCCGGCTATTGCCTGCTGGAGAAAATCGAGCATGCGCAGTATCAGGGGCGTACCGATCACGATCATCATCGACGGCAGGATAAACCCCATCAACGGTAGGGCCAGCAGGACCGGGAGGCGTGCCGCGCGTTCTTCGTAGCGCGCCAGGCGCTCGGTGCGCATTTCGGCGGCGAGCACGCGCAGTGAATCGGACAACGGCGTCCCAAACCTGATCGACTGGTTGAGCGTCGTGACGATGCTGCGCAGGCTCGCAAGACCGGCTCGCTGCGCCAGGTTTTCGAGCGCCTTGCTGCGGTCCGGCAACACGCGCATTTCGGCGGCGGCCGCGGCAAACTCCCCGGCGACATCAGGGCTCGAGGAACGGAGATCCCTGCCGACCTGTTCGATCGCCTGGTCGAGGCTGAGCCCCGCCTCGGCGCAGAAGACCAGAAGATCGAGCGCGTCCGGCATGCCCTGCTCGAGGCGCAGCTGCCGCCGCACCGCGAGACGGGAGAGGACGACATCGGGCATGCGCCAGCCAACGAGAACAGCGCCGGCCAGCACGCCCAGCCGAATTGGCGTCGAACCGGCAAAGAACTCGCCCCACTGGAGGAGCAGCCAGCCGGCCATGGCAAATGCCACGGCGCTGCAGCCTTTGGCGGCAAGCAAGCTAGCCAGACGCCCATGGCCCCTGATGCCGGCGGCGGCGAGCGCGGACAGCAAAGCGCGCTGCTCGGTCGTGCCGATGATCGGGGTTGCCGCGATCGCGGTGCCGAGCCGGTGGTACCAGGGCGGACGCTGTGGCCGCGCCGGCTCTGCACTGGCGAGCGGCGTGCCGCTCAGCGTGTAGAGGCGATCCTGGAAGTCCTCCCGGCGTGCAATTCGCCAGAGATTGAGCGCCGAGACCAAGGCCCCCGACAACGCGAGGATCAAAACGCAAGTGTCGAGCGCGCCGAGCCGGACTTCGCCGGCGTGGAAGGCGAGGTAGGTTTGCGCGGTTTCGACCAGCGACGCGATGCTGAATGTCTCGGACATCGCTAGCGCAGGGTCCTCCTGATGATGGCGCTCATCGTGGCGATACCCAACAGCAAGCAGACGATGGCGACCCCAAGCATGAAACGGCCGCGGCGATCGACGAAGAGCAGTGACATCATGTCGGGCTTGACCAGATAGAGCCCGGCTCCCGCTACAAAGGGGGTGAGCGAGATGACTGCCGCGGATGCTTTCGACTCGGCCGTCAGTGCACGCGCCTTCAGACGTAACGCCCTACGTTGGCGAATGAGCGTGCTCAGATTGACAAGAGTCTCGGCGAGGCCGCCGCCGGTCCGCCGTTGCAGCACGATGCTCGCGACAAAGAACCGGAAATCCGGCACACGAATGCGATCGGCCGCATGGTTCAGCGCGTCCGCCATCGGGACTCCAATGCGCGTGTCGTCGAGCACCTTTTGGAATTCGGTGCCAACCGGGGCAGCGATCTCGCGCGAGGCCAGTTCTATCGCGTCGAGCGCCGGGAGACCGGCCTTGACGGCGCGGACGATCAGATCGAGGGCATCGGGAAAAACGTCGAGAAACCGCCGCTGGTACCGGCGTTGCGCGAACCGCAGCAAGAATCTCGCGGCCGCCGCGGCGGCCGCGCCGCTGAGCCCGATCACCAGAACCGGGTTGAATCCGATAAAGCGGGCGGCAAAGCCGGTGACCGCGGCCGCGGCGATACCGGTCGAGACCAGCTCCGGCACCCTGACACGATTGCCCGCTGCCGCGAAAGCCGCTTCGAGACGTGTCCACAGGCCTGCCGGCAAGGAGAATAATGCGCGCACCCTGCCGGCACGAGGTAGTGGTCGCCGCAGCGCCGCACCGGATAGCTCGTCGGACGGCGCAGTCGTAGTGATGGTCTTCAAGCGCTGCGCGCGGCGCTCTCTGTGACGCTCGGCGTGCAGCGCCGCCCACAGCCCCGCGCCCAGCAGCGCGGACGCCGTGAGAATCGTCAGGACGACCTGGTCTCCCACCTCACCCTCCGGCAGAAGGCGATTGGTGTGCGCGACCCGTGACGGGTATCGAAACCGTTCACCCCCTGACTCCGGCGATGTCCATCGCGTCAGCCAGTTCCCTGTCGAGTTTGATCTGCGCCGCGCGCGCAAGAAAATCGGGCCGCATCCGAGTCGACACGAATTCCCCGTCGATCGTCCCGTCGCGCCGCTCGCCGCGAAACTGGAAGCTGAAGAGCTCGCGCATCGTGATGGTTTCGCCTTCCATGCCGGCCATCTCGGAGATGTTCTGCACCCGGCGGATACCGTCGCGCATGCGCTCGATGTGGACAACCAGGTTGAGCGCACTCGCGACGTGCATTCGAATGGCCCGCAATGGCAGGTTGAGATTCGCCATTATCACCATGTTTTCCAAGCGGTAGAGCGCGTCGCGCGGCGAGTTGGCGTGAACCGTCGACATCGAGCCGTCATGCCCGGTGTTCATCGCCTGAAGCATGTCAAAGGTCTCCGCGCCGCGCACCTCGCCGACGATAATTCGGTCCGGCCGCATGCGCAGCGCATTGCGGACGAGCTCGCGCTGCGGGATGTGGCCCACACCTTCGATGTTGGGCGGCCGCGTCTCCATCTGAACGACATGCGGCTGCTGCAGGCGCAGCTCGACAGCGTCCTCGATCGTGATCACCCGTTCGTCGCGGTCGATGAATTGCGAAACCGCGTTCAGCAATGTCGTCTTGCCCGAGCCTGTCCCGCCCGAGATCAGAATGTTGAGGCGCGAGCGCGCGGCTATCTCCAGCACGCGCGCCATGTCGCGCGACAGATTCTCCTGACGCACCATCCTCTCGAGCGTCAGGTTACGCTTCGGGAATTTACGGATCGAGATGCTGCCGCCATTGAGCACCAGCGGTGGCAAGACGATGTTGACGCGGCTGCCATCGGCGAGCCGTGCATCGACCATCGGACTCGCCTCGTCTATGCGCCGCCCGATGGCGCTGGCGATACGCTGCGCGATGTTGACCAGGTGCTGGGCATCGCGAAACCGGGCGTTGGTCTTTTCGAGCTTACCGTGCCGCTCGACATAGATGTCGAACGGCCCGTTCACCAGGATGTCGGTGATGTCGTCGTCCTCGAGGAACGGTTCGACGGGTCCCAGCCCGACCATATCGTCGGTCAGCTCGGCGGCGAGCGTGGTCTCCTCGACCTCGTTCAGCTGCACTCGCTGTTCGGTCGCGATCTCGCTCACCAACTTCGCGACTTCGGCCTGTAAAATCGCCCGTGAAATCCGGCCGGCTACGGAAGGGTCGATCCGCGACATCAGAACGGTTCGAATCTGTTCTTTGAGCTCGCCGCGGCCGGAAAGATCCTCGGCTGGATTCCGCGACGGGCCGCTCGGAACCAGAACGAGTTTGCGGCCACCGGGCTCAGCGACCCGGCGCCCGAAACCGCCCGATTTCATCTCGCGCGCCTCAACCACCGGCGCCGCTCGGGCGGCCGCCCCGAAAGCTCGAGCACGAGAGCGGCAATCGCGTCGGTAAACTTGCTACGCCGCGCGGCGGCAACGCGCGTGCCGTTCGTCGCCGCAATAAATACGCTTGGCAGAAACGGGATCACGGTCCTCGGCTGCAGCCCGAGGACGTGCTTCATCTCCTGCAATGTCACGGCGTGGCGTCCACCCTCTCCGTAGCGGTTCACGACGAAACCATTGCGCTGCTTGCCGTCGCCCTCACCAAGCACGTCGCGCAGTCGCACGATGTCGCGCACCGACCGAAGCGTCTGGTCGCCGACGATGATGCGGAAATCGGCGGTGTCGAGCGCTCGCCGATAAGGCGTCGCGGGGATCCGCGGCACATCGACGATGATGTAGTGAAACTGTTCACGAAGGGCCCCGACGAGCGTGTCGACCGCTCCAGCGGTGATTTCCAGGTCATCGGGCAGCGGCTCCTCGGAGCTGAGCACGAACAGCCGGTCTCCGACAGGCGCCATCACCCGTTCGAGCAGCGTGCTGTCAATGCGCGTCGGGTTGACTAGCGCCTCGCGCAACCCCGGGGTTGGCTTGATGTTGAACGCCAGCGCGCAATCGCCGGTCTGCAAGTCGAGATCGACGAGTGCCACCCGGCGGCTTTGCCTGTTGGCGAGATGCCACGCTAAATTCACCGCAAGTGTGGTTGTCCCGACACCCCCTCGGGCGCCGATCAGGGCGGTCATGTTGCCGAGTTTTTTCTGGATCGGGCTGGCCTCGCCCGTACCGGTCCTCTGGTTCAACGCCCTCGCGATAAGTTGCGGGGTCAGCGGCTTGACGATGTAATCGGTGACGCCGGCGTGCAACAGATCGCGGTATAGGCCGATCTCATTGCGATCGCCGATCGCAATGACGGTGACGCCAGGCTCGCAGACTTCGGCGAGGACGTGCACTTGTGATATCGGCAGGTCGATACCGCTGATGTCGACAATCAGGATGTTGGGTGACCGTCCGGCGCCTAGCGTTTCGATGGCCTTCGCGATACCGCCACGCGTGATCATGCCATGAGCGAGCGACAGCTGCGTCAGGCACTCGCGCAGAGCCTTCTCGGTCGCGGCATCGGCGACAAACGCCAATAGCGGGGCTCGGCCGGCGGGTAATCGATTGGTGGTTTTCTCGATCGGCGCGGGGATCTCAAGGATGCTTCTCACTGAATCATCCCCTCTACGATCGTATCGACCAGGCTAAACATTCTCGACCGCCCTATCATCCACCCCGGGATCAATCATCACTGCGGTTTGACGGACTCTGTTCCTTTGCTGCCGCGAATGATTTCGACCGTGGGCCGCTCCGCAGGGACTACCTTCTCCGGGATGGCGCCGCCCAGCGCTGGCGAAACGTCACCCGCCCAGGTAGGTTTGATTCCGCTCGCCTTGCCGGGTCCGAGAGCCGAACCCGCGGCGATGCCTTCTCTGCCGCTGAGGCTGCGCAACGTCAGCGACAATTTGCCAAGCTCGGTGGCGACGTTGATCTTCTCGGCTTGCTCGGGCATGACCTCGAGCGTGACGGTGCGCCCAAAGGTGTTCCCGGCGGCTGTCTTTGCATCCATTGAATCAATCACCAGCACGCGAAGGTTCTCGACAACCGTCTCGCTGACGGATCGGCGGGTCAAGGGTGCGCTGCTATCATTGAATTTTTGCGTCAGAATAACGTCTACGCGATCGCCGGGATATAGCAGCCCGGTGCTGGCCCCGCCGGTGGCAACGGGGATTGAGATCGCCCGCGCGCCGGGCGACAGCACAATCTCCAGAAAGTCGCGATCGCCGGGCTTGACGATACCGCCGCGCCGGATCGGATCGCCCGGTGAGACAGCTCCGCGCAGCGCTGCACCATATACTTCGGAGCGCCCTTCTTCGTCAGCCTTTGGCTGGGCCTCCCTGACGGTGGTTGAGGGCCTGACGATTTCCCCCTGCTCCGATGGGCGACCGATCGCCTGCCAAGTCACGTCGGGGGCACGCAGCAAAGTGCCGGCGGCAAGCGGCATGGTTGCGACGAGAATCTCAGTTCGTCCCGCCGCCTCAGCGGCCGCTTCGGATTTTTGCGGCAGGCTGCGCAGCACCACCGTCGCGGCGACCCCGAGCGAGACCAGAAAGAGCAAGGCCAGGATCGTCTTGGCGCGCATCGGAACCTACCTCGAGACGGAGACTTGAAGCACCAAAACGATCATACCCGCGGCGGAGATGGCGACGCCATAAGGTACTGTCGGCCACACCTCTCGTCGTGCCGTGGCCGCGTCCGGTACCGCGGCTGGTTGCAAAACGCGGCGAAGCTTCGGGATGAGCCTGTCGCCGATCAGGATCGCGACCGCCAGCACCGCGCCAAACAGGCTCATCAAAAAAATAAGATCGAACAGGTCGCGGTAGCCGATAAGCAACACCGCGCCGGTAAGCAGTTTCGCGTCGCCGCCGCCGAAAGTACCGCCCCAGAAAAACATAAACGCCACGACGAGGACACCGGCGGCCGCGGCCAGGGTCCAGCCGGCGGCCATCGGATCGCCCGCTAATAGTATCCGCAGCAGCCCGAGCGAACCGATCAGATACGAGAGCGCGTTGGGGATCCGGCGCTGCCGCACATCGACAAAGGCTGCAGCGATAAAGGCGCCCATCGCCACGACCACGATTATCGTCTGCACACCCTGCTCCATGCTCGAAGTCACGCCGATGTGGCCGGTCGGAGATCGACCGCGCGCTCGTGGCTAGCCACTCCCCGCGGTCCTAGGGGAACGGCGGCAGTGTGATGCCAGAGAGTTTGGCGCCGATGTTGCTGAACAGACTGCTTAAGCCAAGCCCGAGGGTATTCGCGCCGACTGCCACCGCGAGAGCGACGAACACAATCAGCAAGGCGTATTCCGTCGCTGTGGCGCCCCGCTCGTCCCAGTGAAAACGCTTGATCAAGTTGCGCATCTCGTGATCCTTCGGAAAGTGGAAAGAAGACAGGTGCTGCTCCCCGGCTGCGGCTTGACGACGGAAAGCGTGCCTAGGGGACCGGCGGGAGAACCGGGGTGAAGCTGGAGAGTTGGGCGCCGATCTCGCTGAACAGGTTGCTGATGCCTTGGCCAAGGAGGTTCGCGCCAGTGGCGATCGCGACGGCTACGAACACGATCAGCAAGGCGTATTCGGTCGCCGTGGCGCCGTATTCGTCACTGAGAAAGTGCATGATCAAGTCGGACATGCGATGGGTCCCGAGTAAGTGGGAGGCACGACAGGCCTTCCGTCCCGACCGGCGCGTGCATTCTACCTGTTGATGGCTCAATCGCCGGCGGTGAGATTCGTCTCACAAAAATTTTCGGATGAATTTTGAGGATCGCCGCCGCAAAAAGCGCGGCGCAACGTGAGACCCAAAACCGTGATCATCACAACCGGGCCGAGGGGGACGCTCCCAAAAGTGGTCCCCACCGGCCTGTCCGCAAAAATCACGAGGACGGCGAGAACCGCGCCGAACAGCGCAAGAAGGGTGGTTTGCTCGCCCCGCAGGAAGCCGCAGCGGACCTGGTCGCTCGCGAGAAAGGCGATCGGAATCGCGATGGCGGCTAGATCATAGGCAAAGGCGTAAGGCGTCGCGATCAGCGCCGCCGCCGACAGGGTTGCCGCCTTCAACGTATAGCGCGTCCGAGACCGCCACACGAGCCATACGATTACTGCAACCCCTAATGTTGTGACGCCTTGAGCGGCCCAAGCAGGAGCGGCGCTGCCGTGTAGGTCACGGATCAAGCCATAAATCGTCTGAAAGAGACCCCAGTTGCTGTCGGAATCGGCGAAAAAGTTCAGGCCACTTTGGATAGCGAGTCCTCGAGGAAATACCATCCAGGGACCGCCGCCGAATGCCGCGATCGAGGCGCCGGCCAATAGAGCGGTCGTCGCTGAGGCGCTGGCAAAGGCGCGCCATTGCTTGGACGCGGCAAGAGCAACGGGAAACAATATCCCGAATTGGGGTTTATAAGTGAGGCAACCCATAAACACGCCTGCCAGCATTGGTCGACGCTCAAGGAACAGCAAGGACGCGCCTATCAGCGAGGCCGTCAAAAGCCCATTCTGTCCGGCAAGGAAGTTCCAGAGGGTGTATGGCGACGCTAGCAGCAGGCCAATCGCTGGCCGCTGCCGGACGATAAAATAGACGACAACAGCGCAGCCGAGCAGCGTCGCCATATCCCAGGCAACAAACGCGTGGAGATAGGGGAGCGCGCCCAACGGCGCAAGGAGAAGGAGAAAAGTTGGTGGGTATGGCCAATTTGGATAGAAAAAATCTCTCGGTCCGAGCAATGCCGACTGAGCTCTTACGAATTCGGTCGGCTCATAGACCAGCGCGGCTTTGCCCCGCAGGGCCTCGATCCCTGCCACCCATACGTCACTGAAATCGCTGTAAACCGGCATCCCTGCCGAATCGATGATCCAGGCCCCAGCCAGGTAGAAATGAAGCAGTAATCCGACATAAACCGCTGCGAGCGCACAGCCATAGGCCTGCAATCGCCAACCTGCGAAAATGCCGAATATCCGCCGGGGCCGATCATCATAGCCCCCCCAGGGCCGGAGACTTACCAGGGCCTCGCTCATCATTTCGGTCTTATTTACCCGAGGGACCGGGCTTCCGGCGGACCTCAAACAGGTTCATCAACTTGAACAGCCCGATCAGGCCTACAAGAACGAGAAAGCCGGCCACCGGGATTTCGCGGCCAACCAGGCCGAAGAGGGTGAAGAGGCAGAACCCGCCGATCAGCACGGCGAGCATCGCGAGGGCGACATGGGTCCGCTCCGTCACGCGCCCGGCGAGAAAAAAACTCGTCAACCCGCAGGCGATCATCGCGCCGATCCCTGCTGCAAGGAACATCTCGCGGGGTGTTACCGGAAGAGCGTATGAGGCGCCCGCGGCGATCTCCGCGGGGTGTGCCGAACCAGCCAGCATAACCAGTATTGCTGCCATAGCGGCTTTGCGCATCTCAAGCCTCGACGACGTTGGGACGGACAAAACCGGCGGCTCTCGGGCCCGCGAACTCGGCGATATTCATCATCAGTGCCGAGGAAGTCGCAGCGTCGCGCAATTTCCAGATGACGCCGTCGACAAAGAAGTGATGGATATTGACCGCTGCAGCAAGGATGCCGGCGGTCGTCATCATCGGCAAAGGTAGCCAGCTGAACGCCACCGGAAGCCCGATGAACAGCAGCATGCCGCCGAGGATATTTCGCGATCCCCAGCGCCTTGCCTCGGCGCCGATGCATCGCCACGAATGCTCTCCGCCCATTACATCGATTCTAACCCTCAATTGCATGACAAGGGCGATCAGCAGGTATTGAAGCGAATGGAAGAACGGGATCACGATCCAGAACGACTTCAGACTTGCCCCCGGCACAAACCAGACGAAATGCGTGAGGGCTGGGAGCAGCACGATCGGCGGCATCGGACGCTTCTGTGCGCGGCACCACACAAAGGCAAAGCCGGCAAAGACCAGGGCGCCGGTCCACATCACGGCTTGCGCCGCCGCGTCCATCCAGTCGGGCAGCGGGAAGACCGGGATAGACATACCGTAGAATTCGATGAACCCGTCGCTTGATCCGTTCTGCTGGAAGCGGATCACGCCGCAGACGAAAGCTGAAAAGACAAAGGCCGAAAGCGCCATGCGCTCCCGCCAGCCGATCGAAAAGCCGGCGCGTCGCGCATACACCATGGTCAGGCCAATCGTCTGGCCGCTGTAGTGGTAGGGCGACCACAGCAGGAACAACATCACGAAATAAGGAGCGATAATATTCGGTTGCCAAAACGAGGCGGCGACGGCGCCGAACACGATCGGCGGCAATCCCCAGGCGGTGACCGGAAACTGACGAAAGTTGTCGGGGCTTTGGTAGAGCCGGTAAATGGTGGCTGAGAAATGCGGGTAGTTGACGACCAGGCTAAGAACCAGGGCAAACCAATAGACCGGCTGCGTATCTGCCGAGTGGTAAAAGACGAGCAGAGCGACCCAGGCGACGATCGACAGGCCACCGATGATTAGCGTGTCGGTCCACCAGTTCACGAAATAGAGCGAACTCGTGTTCATCCGGAAAAGCCGATCCTCACCGACGAGGGGCGCCGCGGAGGACCAGCGGTCCTCTATCAGCCGATGAATCAATCGCGGCCGGGCGCAGATATCGCAAAGAAATTCGATCGAAGAAGCGCGTCAGTCCGAGGTTGCCGGAACGAGCGTTGCGGGTACGCTGTCGGAAACTGGAGGACTCACCACCCCCGGGAGCGGTTTAACCGGGCGCAGGGCGAAGAGCGACCGTGGCTGATCAGCTTCTATCGCCGTCCTGAGCCGGTTTCGGCCGCGCGCCAGATGGCAGCGAACGGCGCTGACCGAGAGCCCCATCGCCTCAGCCACTTGCTCATAGGATTTGCCCTCCACGCAGGCGAGCAAGACGGCGATGCGCTGGTTGCTCGGCAGACGCCGGAGGGCTCCGGCAACATCGCGCAACACGAGGCGCGTCTCGCTCGGGTCGCCGCCCGCGCCGTGATCGGCCTCGGCAAAGACCCGCAGCATCGAGATAAAGCGATTGGCCTTCGCTGCACCCGCGAGGAACTGGTTGCGCATGATGGTGAACAGCCAGGCGCGCAGATCGGAGCCCGGCTGATAGAGATGCACATTTGCGAGAGCCCGCACCAGGGTGTCCTGAACGAGGTCGTCGGCATCGGCTTGTTCGCGATGCCACCGGCGTACGGCGCGACGCAGGAACGGGATCTCGGTTTCGATCTGCCTTGAGATGTCCGGTTGGTTTGCGCAATCGCCCGGCGGTTTAGGCGTGGGCCTTTCGCCTGCGGCGGTGAGATGCAACCGCATCGGGCTGGTCTTGGCCGCGGCAAGAGCGTCGTCGCAGCCCGGGCTCATTTGTTGAGCACTTATGCTAGAGTGAAAATAACACTTTTTACGAGCATATGAACCCCTCCCACCCCCAATCGGATTGACCTTGACAGCTTTTTGACGCATTTTTGACGAAAAAATGCAAGGGATTTCTCAACGCATCAAGGGTTTGTCGGGTGGGCTTCCGTCGGGTTTAAGCTTGTTGCGAATTTCGATAATTGTCTATATACTAAAATGAATCGATGCGAGATCGCAAAGACGGCGGTGCGTGATGCTCAGTCTCCCTCTCCCTGCTCCCTCCCTCAGAGGTCGACTAGCTTCCCTCAGGAGGTTCCCTGACAATGCTCGAGGCGGGATTCCTAAGCTCTTGATCTATAGGGCTTTGTCTCCGATCGGCCGGTTGCTTTCCGGCGCCGAATCGATTTTTCTCCCTGCTCTCAGGGAGGGCTTGCTATTCGCTGCGGTTCCAGCCGCGGCGGTGTATCCTGCTCCGAGGTGTCAGCGACCGCCCGTTATCGGCAAGAGGGATCACCGCAATGAACCGCGTCGTCATTGTCATCTGTGATAGCCTGCGAACCGACCTGATCACGCAGGCCGACGCGCCCTTTCTGACCGAGCTTGGGCGACGCTCGGCGCGGTTCGCCAACCATGGCGGCGTGTTCCCTTCGACCACGCGGACGAGTGCGGCGTCGATCGCGACGGGATGTCTTCCCGCGCGCCACGGGCTGCTCGGCAATACGATGGCACTCGACGAAGGCGACGGGCTCGTCTGCCTGTCGGTAGGCAGGCCCGATTTCCGCGACCGGCTGCACCGTGCGACCGGCCGGACCTTGCATGCGCCGACGCTGGCCGAGCGCCTCGACCGCGTCGGCGAGACCGCGATCGCATTCTCGAACGTGTCGCCGGGTGCCGCCTACTTTCTCGATCCCGACGGGTACGGTTGGGTCTACAACCCCGCCGGCAGCTATGGCCCCGGCCGGCGACCGCTGCCGGCCGAAGACGGCCTCGCAATCGCCAAAGGCGACGCGGGCGACACGGTCGCGACCGAGCGGTTCTGTGAGGAAGTGCTGCGCCGCCGCGCGCCCACCGTCGCACTGTTGTGGCTCTCGGAGCCGGATTATACCGGCCATCACACACCGCTCGGCTCGCCGGAGCATCGCCGCGCGATCGCGAGCGCCGATGCCAATGTGCGCCGGGTCGCTGAAACCGTTGCCGCACTCGACCCGGCCGGCGAGCGCATCCTCTTCATCGTCGGTTCGGATCACGGCATGGAGACGGTCGATCAGACCATCGATCTGGACACGCTCCTGGTCGAGGCCGGACTGAAGGCAGCGATGGTCTCCTCGGACGTCGTCGTGGCACCCAACGGCACCGCGGCACTGCTCTATTTCGCCGACTCCGCGGGCGCTCTTGTCGGCGAGGTCGCGCGGTTTCTCAAGACCCAGGACTGGGTCGGCCGGGCGTTTGTCGGCGACGCCCTCGCCGAGGTTGGGCTGCCGACACGGTCGGCGGCGCAAATCGCGGTGACACTGAAGACCGACAAACGCGCCAATCCGCACGGCGTCCCCGGCCACAGCCACATTGTTCGCGACTCACTCGAACCAAAGGACTGCACCGGCTTTGGCCAGCATGGCGGGCTCGGCAGCAACGAGCAGCGGCCGTTCCTGTTCGCCTGCGGCGGCGGTTTTGTTCCGGGGGTCTATCGCCGGCGCTCTTCGCTCGTCGACATCGCGCCGACCGTGCTGCGGCATCTCGGGCTCGACACGGCGGGGATGGACGGCCGGCCGTTGCCGCGCCATCCGGCCGAGGCGACCTAGGCTCGACCAGCACGGCGCAATCTGCTACGCCCCTCTGATGCCGCTTGCCTTTTACAACACGCTGAGCCGCCGCAAGGAACCGTTCGAACCCATCGACCCGAGAAGGGTCGGTCTCTACGTCTGCGGGCCGACCGTCTACGACCGCGCGCATATCGGCAACGCGCGCGCTTATGTCGTCTTCGATCTCCTTTACCGGCTGCTGCGCGACACTTATGGGCAAGCTCACGTGCGCTACGTCCGCAACATCACCGACATCGAAGACAAGATCAACGCCGCGGCCCGCGCGAATTGCGAGCCGATCGCCGCCTTGACCGCGCGCACCACGGCGGCCTTTCACGAAGATCTGGTGGCGCTCAACGCGCTGCCGCCCGATGTCGAGCCGCGCGCGACCGAATACATCCCGCAGATGATCGCAATGATCGAGCGGCTGATCGCGTCCGGCCACGCCTATGTGGCCACCGGCAATGAGGCCGCAGGACATGTTCTGTTCGCCGTCGCGTCCGATCCGAAGTACGGGCAATTCTCCCGCCGCAACCGCGCGGAGATGATCGCCGGCGCCCGCGTCGAGGTCGCACCCTACAAGCGCGACCCCGCCGATTTCGTGTTGTGGAAGCCGTCGGACGCGGACACGCCGGGCTGGGAGAGCCCATGGGGCCGCGGCCGGCCGGGCTGGCACATCGAGTGCTCGGCGATGAGCGAAATGCATCTCGGCGAGACCTTCGACATCCACGGCGGCGGTCTCGATCTGGTCTTTCCGCATCACGAGAACGAGATCGCGCAGAGTGTCGCTGCGCATGACGGCCGGCCGTTCGCCCGGTTTTGGGTGCATAACGGGCTGCTGACAGACGCCGGCGCCAAGATGTCGAAATCGCTCGGCAACATCACAACGGTCCGCGAGCTGCTCAACGAAGGCGCTCGAGGTGAAGAGATTCGATTGGCACTCCTCGCCACGCATTACCGCGACCCACTCGACTGGACGAACGACCGGTTGCGGCAGGCACGGCAAAGCCTGGACCGCTTCTATCGCGCGCTGTTGGCACTTCACATCCCACCCGAGGCTCCCCCGGAGCCATCCGGCGCGGTGCTCGCGGCCCTCACGGATGACCTAAACACACCCCTAGCGATTACTCATTTGCGCGACCTCGCCGGCGCCATTCACCGCTCGACTGATGATCACGAGCGCGGCCGCTTGAGGGCAGCGCTGATCGCCGGCGGGCAATTGATGGGATTGCTTGCCCACGACCCGGAGGAGTGGATGCGTCCCGTTTTCGAGAAGCGCTCGTCTGAGATCAACGAACGGATCGAGGCGCGAGCGGTCGCGCGGCGCGAGAAACGGTTCGCAGACGCTGATAGAATCCGTGATGAGCTTGCGGCGGAGGGGATCATCCTGGAAGACGGTGCAAAAGGTACGACTTGGCGTTCGGCGTGACATGGCCGGGACCAATCATCGCCGCCCGGCGGTGACCGGAGGTCCCGCGATCATCCTGGTGGAGCCGCAGCTCGGCGAGAACATCGGCACCACAGCGCGCGCCATGCTCAACTGTGGGCTCGACGATCTGCGGCTGGTGCGCCCACGCGACGGCTGGCCTTCGGACAAAGCGATCGCTGCGGCGAGCGGCGCCGACAAGGTGCTTGAGCAGGCGCGGCTGTACGCAAGCGTCGCGGTGGCGATATCCGATCTCGTCCATGTATACGCAGCAACCGCGCGCGATCGCGGCATGGTTCGGCGCGAAGTGACGCCGCGCCACGCGGCGGCCGAGATGCGCGCCTGGCTCGGCTCGGGCGAGGCCTGCGGCGTGCTGATCGGGCCGGAGCGCACCGGGCTCGTCAACGACGATGTGGCGCTGGCCGACACAGTGCTGACCGTGCCGCTCAATCCGGCTTTCTCGTCCTTAAACCTCGCCCAGGCGGTCCTGATCATCGGCTATGAGTGGTTCACCTCGGGTGCCGAGGCTCCGGCGGAGACATTGCGTCGCGAGGGCAGCCGGCCGTCGACCAAGGCGGAGCTCTTCAACTTCTTCGACCATCTCGAAGAGGAGCTCGAAGCGACCGGCTTTCTGCGCAACCGCGAGGGCCGGCCGCATATGGTCCGCAACCTGCGCAGCCTGTTCCAGCGCGCGCAATGCACCGAGCAGGAATTGCGCACCTTGCACGGCGTCGTTACGTCCTTCGCCGGCCCGCGCGAGCGCAGGCGGCAGACAAGAACCGGCGATGGCCCGCGATCGCTAGAGCCCGGCAAGGTGCTGGGTTTGGTTGATCGAGCCGATGATAAATGAGTCGTTGTCGTAGAACAGCTCGTTGATGCAGCAAGGCTGTTGCCGCAGGTGCCAATAGCGCGACAGCGGCAGCTCCAACGCGAACAGCAACAGCACCCGGTTAACGCTGTCGTGAGCCACCAGCACGACGGTCCCATCGGGATGATGGCGCACAACATCTCGCATCGCCGCGGTTACGCGGGACAGCAGGGCCGCAAGGGTTTCACCACCCGGGATCACCGCGAGATGGGGTACGTGAAACCACCGTTCGGTTTCTTCCGGCCAGCGTTCCTTCGCCTCTTCCCGCGTCAAGCCCTGCCATTCGCCATAGTCGATGTCGGCGAGACCGTCGACCGGCTGCGGCTCAATACGCAAGGGTGCCGCGATCGCCGCGCCGGTTTCACGACAGCGGCCCAACGGGCTCGTGTAAACGGCCTGCGGTTTCCAGGTCGCAGCGATGTAACCCGCCACCGCTTGCGCTTGTCTGCGACCGAGATCAGACAGCGGCAGCTCGGCGCGCCCGCGAAACCGCTCGGGTGCCAGCCAGTCGACGTGTCCGTGTCGCACGAGGATGATCCGGGTCATCAGCTGGTGCGTTCCTCGGGTCGGGGCGGGCGGCCGTGGACGTGCACGTGCCGACCTCCGGCCTCTTCGAGGATCCGAGTTGCCGCAAGCTCGGTGTCGGGATCCGGGCAGCGTACCCACAGCAACGCCGCGCCGGCTTTGAGCGCGGCCGTGAAGTCCTCGCTGTGGCGCGAGGCGGTGTAATCGTCGAAGAGCTCCTTGAGAGCAGCACCACCGAGACCGGCGCCGACCAGCGCTGCGACGGCGAGGGCGATCGGGCCGCCCGACAGCACGATGATGCCGGCCACGGTCAAGGGCGCGATGTATTTGATCTCGTCGCTGAGCCCGGCGCGCAAGGCCTCCTTCGGAGTTCCGGCGGCTTCGTCGGCGACGGCGAGCGAATCGTGCGACGCCAGGACCGAGAGGTCGTCGCGCGCGAACCCGCCGGCGAGCAGCGCCGACAGGGCATTGCGGAAATGCTCGCGGTCGGGAAACGACGCGACCGCCTCGCGAATGACCGGAAAGGGTCTCGCAGCCTCGCTCATGCCGATCCTCTCTTTCGTCTTCAGGCCCGCCGCATGCTACCGTCAAACATCAGCATGCGTCAGCCGTCCCCGCCCCGCCCGCCGATGACCGAGCCCGCCGCCTCGCCGGTCATGGTCCAGTACCATGAGATCAAGCAGGCGAACCCGGGTTGCCTCTTGTTCTTCCGGATGGGCGATTTCTTCGAGCTGTTTTTCGAGGACGCCGTTGCCGCGGCACAGGCGCTCGATATCGCATTGACCAAGCGCGGCCGGCACGACGGCGCCGACATCCCGATGTGCGGCGTCCCGGTGCACACTGCAGAGGCCTACCTCGCGCGGCTGATCCGCGCCGGGTTCAAGGTCGCGATCTGCGACCAGATCGAGGACCCGGCCGAGGCCAAGCGCCGCGGCGCCAAGATGCTGCGCCGGGCGGTCGTCCGCGTCGTCACCGCCGGCACCCTGACCGAGGAGGGCCTGCTCGACGCGCGGCGGCACAATTATCTCGCGGGACTCGCCGAGGCCGGCGGCGAGATGGGTCTCGCCTGGCTCGATCTGTCGACCGGTGCGTTTGCCTTGGCGCCGACCAGCGAAACCGCGCTCGCCGGCGACCTCGCGCGCCTCTCGCCCGGCGAGATCCTGCTCCCGGAGCGGCTGCTGACCCGCCCTGCTCTGTTCGAATTGCTGGCCGAATGGAAGCCAGCCTTGACGCCGTTGCCCAACCCGCGCTTCGAGAGCGAGGCCGGACGGCGACGGCTCCAGGAGTTCTATCGGGTCGAGGCACTCGACGGGTTCGGCATTTTCGGCCGCGCCGAGCTCGCCGCGGGAGGTGCGCTGGTCGACTACGTCGGGCTGACCCAGCAGGGGCGAGTGGCCCATCTCGACCCGCCGCGGCGCGTCGTGCCGGGCTCGGTCATGCAGATCGACGCGGCGACGAGGCGCAATCTCGAGCTGGTGACAACCCTCGCCGGCGAGCGCAACGGGAGCCTGCTCGCGACCATCGACCGGACCGTGACCGCGGCCGGCGCGCGGCTGCTGGCCGATCACCTCGCGGCACCCATGACCGAGTGCCCGGCGATCGCAGCCCGGCTCGACGCGGTCGAGTTCTTTGTCGACCACCCGGAGGCGCGCTTGGCGCTGCGAGAGCGCTTGCGTCATTGTCCCGACATCGAGCGGGCCCTAACGCGGCTGAGCCTCGGGCGCGGCGGCCCGCGCGATCTCGCGGCCCTGCGTCAGTCGCTCGGTGAGACCGCCTCGCTGCGCGAGATGCTCGCGGTGGCCGATCTCGTCCCGTTGCCGCAGAAGCTCGCCGAGGCTCGACGTGGGCTCGGCGAGCATCGCGTCCTGATCGAGCGCTTGGGGCGCTCGCTCGCCGAGGAACTGCCGCTCTTCGCCCGCGACGGCGGGTTTATCGCCGCCGGATATTCGGACGAGCTCGACGAGTGGCGCGGGCTGCGCGACGAGAGCCGGCGTATGATCGCCGCACTGCAGGCGCGCTACTCAGAAGAGACCGCGGTTGCGGCGCTGAGGATCCGCCACAACAACGTGATCGGCTATTATATCGAGGTCTCGGCTAACCACGCCGGCAAGCTTGGACCCGAGTTCATCCATCGCCAGACAATGGCCGGGGCGCAACGCTACACGACGGTCGAGCTCGCCGATCTCGAAACCAAGATCGCCGGTGCCGCAGAGCGGGCCCTGGCGCTCGAGCTGCGGCTCTACGACCACCTTGTTGGCGAGGTCATGGCCGGCCGCAGCGAGATCGCCGCCGCCGCCATCGCACTCGCTACCCTCGACCTGGCGGCGACACTCGCCGAGCTCGCGGCAGAGGCCGGCTGGGTACGACCGGTGGTCGAGGACGGAACCGCTTTCGAGATCTCGGGCGGGCGTCACCCGACGGTCGAGGCGGCACTTGCCGGCTCCGGAAACCGCGGCGGGTTTGTCGCCAACGACTGCGTCTTGGGCGACGACGACCGGATCTGGCTGGTCACCGGCCCCAATATGGCCGGCAAGAGCACGTTTCTCCGGCAGAACGCGCTGATCGTGATCCTGGCGCAGATGGGCTCATTTGTCCCCGCCGGCACCGCGAGGATAGGCATCGTCGACCGGCTGTTCAGCCGCGTCGGTGCCGCGGATGATCTGGCGCGCGGGCGCTCGACCTTTATGGTCGAGATGGTCGAGACCGCGGCGATCCTGAACCAGGCCGGGCCCAGCGCCTTTGTAATCCTCGACGAGATCGGCCGGGGTACCGCGACCTTCGACGGGCTGTCGATCGCTTGGGCCGCACTCGAGCATCTGCACGAGGTCAACCGCTGCCGCACGCTCTTCGCAACGCATTACCACGAGCTGACCGCGCTCGCCGCCAAGCTCCCTTCCCTCGCCTGTCACACGATGCGGGTCAAGGAATGGAAGGGCGAGGTCGTCTTTTTGCACGAGGTCGGCCCCGGCAACGCCGACCGCTCCTACGGCATCCATGTCGCAAAGCTCGCCGGCTTGCCAAAGAGTGTGACGGCGCGCGCCGAGGAGGTGCTGGGGGTGCTGGAGAAGGGCGAGCAAGGCGGCGCGCTCGCGCGGCTCGCCGACGACCTGCCCCTGTTCAACGCCGCCCGCCGCCGCGCAGCGCCGGCCCCCCGCGAGTCCGCGGCCGAGGCCGTGCTGCGCGACACCCGACCCGACGAGCTCAGCCCGCGCGAGGCGCTCGACCTCCTCTACCGGCTGAAGGGACTGGCGGCGGAGTAGCTCGGCTGGGACTGGGTTCCCTGGTGGACGGGAAGATACTGCGAAAAACGCGATTCCGGGCCGTCTGGCGACCCGGCCTATGAGGGCAAGTCATTGATGCTACAAGACACCCGGGCAAATTCCCTAGATGGCCGAAGAGGGAAATAAATCGGTCGAACAGGGAGACAATTTCAACGATCAGGGAATTAAATCGGCCGAGCAGAGATTGCGCGAGTCGTACGTCGAGGGCCTACGTCGGGTTGCCGTTGTCGTCGGTCGTGGTCGACTGCACGCTGAAGCGGACGAACAATGCGATGGTCTCGCCGCCGGTGAAGCGAATGAACAGCGCGCCGTCACCGTTAATGCGATTGTCGTCGGCGAAATTGCCGCTGTTGCCTTGCATCATGTGGATGTCGTGGACACCCAGCTCCGGCGCGAAGCCGAATGTCTGGTCACGACCCTGGTCCTGAAAGAATTCGCCAAAGGCGATCACCACCGCACTGTGGTCGGCTTTCGCGCGCTCGACCTGACCATCCAACAAGTTGCTTAGTGTCACGCCCTGACCGTCCGGAGGGATCGGCGCCATCACCGATATCGGGAAAAGATCGTCGCGCAGGTAATCGAGCCCCTTCCCGCCGGGGCCGGTCGGCAACCCCCTAAAGCCCTTTGCGCCAGCCGCGAGCCCGGCCAGATCGAGCTTTGTCGGCTCGGTGAAGTTGGGATCGTAATGCGCGAGGACATCGCTGCCGTCGACCGATCTGACATTGACTGCGATCCGGTAGTTTCGATCGGCCTGTACCCAGATCTCATAGTGCGGCGAATGCCCTGCGGGATCTTCCTGGCCGTCGCGAATGGTGCCGACCAGCACCCCGTAAGTGCGTTGTTGGCTCGCTGGCTTGGTTCGCGCATGAGGCATAGCGGCATCGTCCCTGCAAAATTTCGCGGCGGGTCACTACAGGATCAAGGTCATCGTCTGCTACAACGGATCATCGGCGAGATCATGTGAGCTGGTTCACACTCTGCCGATAATTTGTCTCGACCGTCATGGAGGTGGGCTGATGGGTAAGCTCGATGGGAAAGTCGCCCTGATCACCGGCTCCGGCCGCAATATCGGCCGCGCAACGGCTTTGAAGCTCGCGGGCGAAGGCGCCCACATCGTCGTCAACGCGCGCGCCAACCAGGCCGAGGCCGACGCGGTCACGCGCGAGGTCCGGGACCGCGGGGTCAAGGCGATATCAGTACTCGCCGATGTCGCCAAAAAGAATGAGGTCGACGCCCTGGCGGCACGCGCATTGTCCGAGTTCGGCCGTGTCGACATCCTGATCAACAATGCCGCGATCCGGCCGCACAAACCCTTCACCGAGGTCACGATGCATGACTGGGAGCATGTCAGGGGTGTGGTCCTCGACGGCGCGTTCTATCTGACGCAGGCGATCATCCCGTCGATGGTTAAGAACGGCTATGGCCGCATTCTGTTCTTCACCGGCGACGGCGCCTTTAACGGCGGCAGCGGCCGCGCGCATGTCTCGGCGGCGAAGATGGGGCTCGTGGGCTTTGCGCGGGCGCTTGCCTCCGAGTTCGCCGGCCAGAACATCCGCGCTAACGTCGTGTCGCCCGGCAGCATCGACACCCGGCGGGACAATCCCGAATGGTATCAGGGCCGCGTGCCGAATGCGGCCGGTATCCCGCTCGGCCGGCAAGGTCATGTCGACGAAATCGCTGCGACCTGTCTTTTTTTGGTCAGCGACGACGGAGGCTTCATCACTGGCCAGACGATCCACGTCAACGGCGGCGCGCATTACTACTGATTTCAAATGGGCCGTCTGGCCGCGGCCTTTGGCTAACTCATTGGGTTAGGCGAGCGCACACATTCGCACTCGGCCGGGCTCGACCACGGAAAAGTGCCCTGCCCAATCGTCGCGCGCGGTGATCAGATCGGCAAGGTGCGGTCCGACATCCTCCGGATTCGGCATCGGGATGCGGAACAATACGATGCCGCATGTTCCCGGCAGCCTCGACGCCCGAGCAAGCTCGCCAAAATCCTTGTCGAAGGTGAGCAGAATGCGCGAATCTCGGGCGGCACGCGCCAATACTTCGGGATCACTTGCGCCCGGTGCCGCAGTCCTCACCCAAACGACATCGTGGCCGGCGGATTTGAGCATTGCGATAGCCGCGCCAGGGAAGTTCTCGTTGGCGAGGAACCGCTTTTTACGCCGCGCTCGGGTACACCTTCTCCGAACTCAACGCATCCCGTGCGTAGGCGAGACAGGCGATGATATCCTCGTGGGTTACCCCCGAATAGTTCTCTAGGATATCAGCTTCGCTCCATCCCTCGGCCATCAGACCGATGACGAACTCAACGGAGAGCCGCGTCCCGCGGATGACCGGCTTACCGGCGAGCACCTTCGGGTCGAGCGTGATGCGTGACGACTCGTCGATCACGGGGGTCGGCCCCTCCTTCGTTTGGGCTAGACTTTATCCGCGAACGTTGCGCGATGCGACCTCTCTTTCTCCGCTGGCACCCTTAGGAAGCCAGCGTCACGCGCGGGCCGCTCATTCCACGACATCGCCGACACAGGGCAGGACCGCTGGCAAATGGTACCGGTCGCGTCCGAATTCGGCCCACACTCCTCTCGGCCGGCAAGGCCATGTCGACGAAATCGCTGCGACCTGTCTCTTTCTGGTCAGCGACGACGGCGGCTTCATCACCGGCCAGACGATCCACGTCAACGGCGGCGCCCACTATTACTGACGTCGGCATGGCTGCGGCCCGCCCGTCATCTGGCGAATGGGATCAGCGGAGTGCATCCTTCGAGACGGCTGCTCCGCAGCCTCCTCAGGATGAGGGATTTCATGCCATCACAGGCTTCCTCACGCTGAGGAGCGCCCGCAGGGCGCGTCTCGAAGCGCGCACCGCTATATTCCGGCTAGTGTCCTCCAGGGTTCGCTTAAAGATCGACGCCGTCGCGCCGGATCTCGTGCATTAGCGGTGTGTGCTCGCGGTAGGAGCCCGCCCGAAACGGCCGAGCCTCCAGGAACGCGCTCGTTTCGGCCAAGATCTCGGTTCTCAGGTCTGCGAGCCGATGGAACTCGCGCCAGCGATCGGTCAGGTCCCCGAGAAACAACGCGATATCGTAGTCTGAATCCGCGTGCGCATCGCCACGCGCACGCGAGCCGAACAGGACCAACGCTCGATGCGATCGCCATAGATCGCGCGGAGAGACGCGCGGATGCGCTGCACAATCGGGTCGTCGAATGGCTGACGGGACATCTAAAAGCGACCCGAGTTACCGCCGCCTTCTCAAAAAATGGCAGCAGTCCGTCACGATTTCGACGTTTCTGACATATAGGCGTTGATTATCGCGCCTCCTGCCACCGCGCTCCGACTGGCGAGCGTGTGCATTAATCGCCGCTTGGATCGTCGCATGCTACCGTCCAGGCCCTAGCCTGATTCTAGTGTCGGACTCGGAGCCTCTCCTGGACCATCTGGTCACCTTCGTAGCCCTGGGCGCCGCAGTCGGCGGCTTCGTTCAGGGCCTCTCCGGCTTTGCCTTCGGCCTCACCGCGATGGCGATATGGGCCTGGTCGGTCGAACCGGTGCTGGCCGGCCCGTTGGTGGCATTCGGCACATTGTTCGGGCAGATCCTCTCGATCGGCACCGTGCGCCGCGGGTTGGACGCGGGGCTGATCTGGCCGTTCGTCGCTGGCGGGATCCTCGGCGTGCCGCTGGGCGTCGCCTTACTCCCCCACCTCGACCAGCTCGCATTCAAGCTAAGTGTCGGGGTTCTGCTGCTGCTTTGGTGCCCGGCGATGCTGGTGGCCCGCGACATCCCCCGCATTACCGGCGGCGGACGTCTCGCAGATGCCATCGTGGGCTGGATCGGCGGGATCATGTGCGGTATCGCCGGTTTGAACGGCCCCGCACCCACTCTCTGGACGACGCTTCGCGGCTGGGAGCGGGATCGCCAGCGAGCCGTGTTTCAGACTTTCAGCCTCGTCACCCAAACGTTGACGATCGCCGCCTACCTCGCCACAGGTATTATCCAAGCCGGCACCGCGTGGCTGTTCGCGGTGATTGTCCCAGCGATGCTGATACCTACGCTGCTCGGCGCCCGGCTCTACCGCAGTTTCACCGATACCGGCTTCCGCCGCGTCGTCCTCGGTCTGCTCGGTCTATCCGGGGCCGTCCTGGTCGCCACGTCCGTCCCGGCTTTCTTCTGGTAGATCAGGGAAAAATACCTCTGGGTCGGATGCGCGTTCTGTTCAGCGCGACGGAGATTGCCGCACGGGTCGACAAGCTCGCCACCGAGGTCGCCCGCGCAGTTCCGCCCAATTTTGTGATAGTCGGACTACTCAAGGGCGCATGGGTCTTTGTTGCCGATCTCGCCCGAGCGCTGGACCGGATGGGCGCCCGCCCCGAGATCGAGTTCCTGCGGCTGAGCAGCTACGGTCTGGCCAAACAGAGCAGCGGTTCGGTGCAGCTCGTCGGAGATATCCCGGCCGGCCTTGCCGGACGACCGGTATTGCTCGTCGACGATATCGTCGATACCGGCCGGTCCATCGCCTATGCCGGCGCGCAATTGCGCCAGGGTGCGATTGGCGACCTCTGGATTTGCGAACTGCTCGACAAGCCCGCAACAGCGCGAAATCGAGGTCACGATCGATTTTGTCGGGCTCACGGTCGGTAACGTGTTTGTGGTCGGCTACGGCACCGACCACGCCGAGAAATATCGCCACCTCCTCTCCATCGCCGCCCTCGATCGCCGCCCTCGAATGATTTGGCGAGGCCGGACAACCACGCACCACGCCTTCCCCGGGCGAAATGCAGCGGAGCCAATGTATAGATTGCGTTGATATCGCGATCGATGTAATCTGACTCGATGGCTCAGATATTGATCCGCAACCTAGACGGTGCGGTAATCGGCGCGTTGCGCAAGCGCGCAGTTCTATCGGGTACATCGGTGGAGGAGCAGGCGCGTCGCGCGCTGGCGAAGGCGGTCGGGCTCGATCGCGAGGCGGCGCTTCGGCGGCTCGACGAGATCCGCGGTGCGATTGGTCGCCTGGAAGGAGACTCGGTCGTCGCCGATATCAGGCGCGACCGCCGTCGCGACATGCCGTGACTGTCGTCATCGATGCCAGCGTCGCGCTCAAATGGGTCATTGAGGAGGATGGATCGGCGGTTGCCAGGGAGTTGTTGCTGGGCGAGGTTCTCGCGGCTCCCGACCTGATGATTGTCGAATGCGCCAATGTGCTGTGGGCGAAGCAAAGACGCGGAACGATCAACCGGGATCTTGCAGGTGGGGCCCTCGCGGCGATCCTTGCCGCTCCGATCGACTTGCTGCCGGCCGCGAGCTATATCGTCGCCGCGCAAGCGATCGCCTTCGATCTGGATCAGACCGTGTACGATAGCCTCTATCTCGCAGTCGCGCTAAGTGAACGCGCGACGCTGTTGACAGCCGATGGGGTATTTGCCGCCGCCGCAGCCCGCCACGGGCTGTACCGGGCAACCGTAAGGCTCCTCGGCGGGTAGATGTGGATCCGGTTCTGCCGCGCGAACCGTCCCCTCCGTAGCCGCAAACAAGGCGATGGGTTCCGTGGGGCAGCCGCTTCAGCCGCCGCCTGCGCGGTGGGAGGCCCGAATGGGCGGGATGCGCGTTCTGTTCAGCGCGGCGGACATCGCCGCACGGGTCGAGGCGCTCGCCGCCGAGATCACGAGCACGCTCCCAGCCGATTTCGTCATGGTCGGCCTACTCAAGGGTGCCGCGGTGTTCGTTGCCGACCTCGCCCGCGCGCTCGACCGTGCGGGCGCCCGCCCCGAGATCGAGTTCATGCGGCTCGCCAGCTATGGTCTTGCCAAAGAGAGTAGCGGTGCGGTGCAGCTTCTCGGCGATACCCCGGCCGACCTTGCCGGGCGACCGGTATTGCTGGTCGACGACATCGTCAATACGGGCCGGTCGATCGCCTATGCCGCCGCCCAATTGCGCCAGCGGCGGGTCGGTCACCTCTGGACATGTGCGTTGCTCGACAAGCCGCAACGGCGAGAGATCGAGGTCGCGATCGACTTCGTCGGCTTCAGGGTCGGCGACGTGTTCGTCGTCGGCTACGGCACCGACTACGCCGAGAAATATCGCCACCTACCCTATATCGGGACTGTGGAGTGATGCGCCGGCCCCGCCCTTTACCGGCGAGAGCAGTCACACCCTGGTCTCGGGGGTGAATCCGGCCGTTCGGACCCGGGGGCACCGCTACCGCAGCTTTGGGATGGTGCCCCCATGTATCGTGCTTGAGCGGCGGCGGCTGCACCTGAGGCATGTAGGCACGTTCCGTACATCTCCTGCGTCCGGCAACACCCTTGCGCCAGGTTCCTTCGGAGAGAACAATACGCAGTGCAGCGGTAAAAGCGCGGTCGCGCCGCCAAGGAGAGAGCGTCATGGATCTCGGATTGCAGGGCAAGCACGCGATCGTGACTGGCGGCAGTCGGGGCATTGGCAAAGCCATTGCGCGGGAATTGGCTCGCGAAGGGGTCGATGTGGCGATCGTGGCGCGCAACAAGGGGGATCTGGAGGCGACGGCGCGGGAGCTGGCTGCCG
>Ga0187846_10000410_pt1 | contig 25334 bp, 26 predicted proteins | sample TC_taG_FD_161473 | JGI IMG/M metagenome (GOLD analysis project Ga0187846, IMG submission 161473) | Biofilm microbial communities from the roof of an iron ore cave, State of Minas Gerais, Brazil - TC_06 Biofilm (v2) | ecosystem: Environmental > Terrestrial > Deep subsurface > Cave > Wall biofilm... | reverse complement strand
CGACGCCGCGATCTACGGCGGCTCGAACGCCGGCAATCTGGGTTCGCTGCATGCCCGCGACGAGCCGTACATGGGGCTGGCGCACTCGCTGACGCTCACGATCCCGCCGCTTGCGGGCTTGATCCTCACGCCGGTGGCGTAGCCGTTCGTGCGCGTCATGTTTGTCTCAGCCGAGGTCTTCCCGCTGGCGAAAGCCGGCGGTTTGGCTGACGTGAGTGCGGCGCTGCCTGCTGCGCTCGTCGAACTCGGCGTCGACATGCGGGTGCTCATGCCCGGCTACCGTGGCGCGCTTGCTGCGCTCGCGGAAGCTGGGATCGAGACAAAGCCCAGTCGCGCGCGCTTCGATTTTCCGGGCTTCGGTAGCGCCGGAATCCTCGAGGCGCGGCTACCTGGCTCCGGCGTGCCTCTGTGGCTGGTGGATTGCCCACCGCTGTACGACCGGCCGGGCGGACCGTATCAAGATGAAGCGGGCCGCGGTTGGCCGGACGAACTCGAGCGCTTCGTCATGTTGTCGCGCTGTGCTGACGCTGTGGCTACTGCACCAAGTTTTTGGGCTGAGCGGAATTGGAAGCCGGATGTCGTGCACTGCAATGACTGGCACACGGGACTGGTGTGTCCATTGTTACTCAGCGCCGAGCAGCAACTGCGCGATCTGTACGGCGAGCGCCGGCCGCGCAGCGTGTTCACGATTCACAACTTGGCATTCGACGGAACGTTCTCCAGGGGAAATCCCGCAACCGTGTTGGGCCTGTCATCCGCGGCGCTCTCGCAGAACGGCATCGCGACTCCGCGCGGTTTCTCGCTGCTCAAGGCCGGCATCGCCTACGCCGATTGGGTCACCACCGTGAGCCCGACCTATGCGCGCGAAATCCGCACGCCGCGGTACGGCGGCCCCTTCGCCGGCTTGCTGGATCAGCAAGTCGCAAAACTGAGCGGCATTCTCAACGGAGTTGACTACCGCGTGTGGGATCCTGCGACCGATCCGCACATCGCGGCACGCTTTAGTGCAACAGATCTATCCGGCAAATCGGCCTGCAATGGCGCGCTCTTGGAGGCTTTCGGCGTCAGCGGCGACGCGCGCGGGCCGGTCTTCGGCTGCGTCAGCCGCCTCGCAGGGCAGAAAGGCATCGACCTCATTCCCGAAGCGCTCTCGCGCGCACTCGACAGCGGCTGCCGCTTCGTCTTGCTGGGACGCGGGGACGTGCGCATCGAGGGCGCGATCCGCGGGCTCGCTCTGCGTTTCCCCGGGCGCGTCGGCGCGCGCTTCGAGTTCAGCGAGCCGCTCGCGCACGCGGTCGAAGCCGGGGCAGACATCTTCTTGATGCCGTCACGCTTCGAGCCGTGCGGCCTCAATCAGATGTACAGCATGCGCTACGGCACGCCGCCAGTCGTGCGGGAGGTCGGCGGGCTGGCGGACAGCGTGGTTGACGCGACTGAGGCGAGCATGCGGGCCGGCACTGCGACCGGATTCACGTTTGCGTTGCCCGACACCGATGAATTGGCCGACGCCATCGCTCGTTCGCTTGCGGTCTTCGCGCGCGCCGATCAGTGGCGGGCGCTGCAGCGCACCGGGATGCGAGAGGATTTCAGCTGGCAGCGTTCAGCCAACCGCTATCTCGATCTGTACGAGTCGCTCTAAGGATTGACCCGATACAGGGCCATCATGCCGCCGTGCATGTGCTCGCTGACGTGGCAGTGATACAGCCATATCCCCGGATTGTCGGGCACCATGTCGACGGTGACCATCTGCGCTGGCGACAACGCGATGACGTCCGAATTCTGCTTGTTCTGCAGCACCGTGTTGCCGTGCCAGTGCGGTGTGTGAAAATTAAAGCCGAAACCGATGGTAAGCAAGTACCAACGGACACGCTCGCCGCGTTTCATATCGATCATCGGCTCGTTCCCGAAGATGTAGCCGTTGATCGTGGACTTGAAATTGGAGTTGAGGAAGCCAAAACCATTGAATGTGAAATCGCCATTGGGGTCAACCGGCACCGATTGGAGGCGCTCGCGGCCCTTCACGGCCGGCGCGTACGTCGCGATGTTGTGGTTGAGATACCAGCTTTGATTCTCGTCGAAGATGTCAAGTAAACTGACGACTTCGCGATCGACGTCCTTCGGCGTACCGTCCGGCCTGGCCATGCCGCGCGCCGCCACGATGATAGCGCCAACCAACCCCGCGTTGACATCCCGTTGCTCGTCGACGTGGGAATGGTAGAGCCAGACAATCGAACTCGGGTCGTTCGCCGCCGGGCCTGCCCGCTCGGGAATCTGCCACGTATACGTGTAGGTGTGGCCGGGCGCAAGAGCACCGCCAAGTTTGTCCGACGCCGGGCTGCCGTCGTCATACGCGACGCCCTCAGAAGCTTTGTCGTACAACACGCCGTGCGGGTGGACGCTGTACGGCCGCGACGCATTGTTCTTGAAGACGACCTTGATCGTGTCTCCGACTTCGGCGTGGATGATCGGGCCGAGTATGCCGAGGTACTGCTCTTGCGCCGGGCGCGGTTTCAGCGTCGAGAATGTGGCATCGGTATACTCGCGGTAGATCGCTTTGCGATAGGTCGTGCCGATGCGGTGCGGGTTGTGAAGGGTGGTGGCCTCCTCCATCGCGTCGAAGGGCTTGCCGCTGACCTTGTCGATGCCGCTGGGGGCGTAATTCCAATCAACCTCGTCGGCAGCGATGTAGTACGTTCTTGTTTGACCAGATGATGCGCTGTTGTTCGCAGCGTGGGTGCGCGCGGCGCATCCCGCAAGTGAGCTCAACACGAGCGTTGCACACACGAATAATACGCGGCTAGTCATTAGCATCGGCGCCCTCCACGTTCATCGAAACGGCGATTCGGACGAAAAGCAACCGCACCTGTGCTAGAGACGAGGCCGCCGGCCCACAACGTGACCGGCTGCTGCGCCGCTTTCAAGCGCTCGCGCCACGTTTCCGGCGTAATCATCTACCGCTGTGATGCTGAAGGGCAGCTTCGTACTGGAGGGTTTCGCGAGGCGGTGCCGTGCGCGCTCGATCATGGTCTTCGCGCCGCGCAGGTTGCCCCGCTCGATATGGTACAACGCGACCGCGAGCTGAATAAGGCCCTGCAGTGTGTCATCGCGGCGGCGCACCCATAGCCCCTCGAGCACCTCGTGCGCCATGAAGAAATTCCCGTCGTTCCAGCACTGCGCGAACGCGGCGAGTTCCGGGTCATCGGTCATGATGCGAGGGCGTCCGCGCGCTCGAGCAGCTCGATGATCCGCGGATAGATCAAGTCGACTGGAAGTTTCGGCGAGAAATCGTCGATGATGTCGTGGCGTAACGGCCCAAGGTTGAGCCGAACACGCAGGACCGTCGCGCCCCGGCGCACCCATCGTTTGTAGAGCCGATCGGAGACGGCGTTGTTCACCGAGATATCGTAGGCGTTGATGAATAGACAGGACACGCGCGCCAGCGGCGGCTCGCGCCGAGCTCGTTGCTGCACTCGCGCGCTGAGGCGCAGTTGCTCTGCGATCAGACGGCTTGGGTAACGCGCGTACGCCTGCGGCGGCACGAGCGTATTGCGCGGCCCCATCACCGGATCCCACCACATATAGAAGTTCGGCAGCGCGAAGAGCGTGAACGCAAGCAACGTATTCGCCCACATCGGCAGATTCGCAATCGCGAAGAACGGCGAGATCGCGGTCGCGCTCGTCAACACCATCCGCTCGCCCAGCCACGCCGCCAACATGCCGCCGAGCGAAATGCCGGCGACGTGGACGCGCTCGCCCAAGCCCGTTGCAAGTTCAGCAGCCTCGTGCGCCGTGCGCGTGAAGTCCACGACCGACAGGCCGCGCAGCGCATTCGTCAACTTGTCGCGCAAGCCGTGACCGGGCAAGCGCGGGATGTACACAGTGTAACCACGCTCGAATAACTGTTGCCCGAGCGTGACGAACTGCTTGGGGCAGTTGGTAAACCCATGCAGCAGCACGATCGCGCGGCGCGTCCGGTCTCCGTGCGACATGAATCGCGTGCGGCAGACCGGATCGAGCCGGTCGTCAGCCTGTTCCGCCGCCTCGATCGCTTCGACGGCAGCGCGCGCCGCTGCGAATGTCACAGGGTTCGATCAGGCATGGGGCTGTGACGTTCGCCACCCCAATAAATCGGCGCCTGCGTTCGCGCGATTTTTGGCGGGGAGAGTCGTTGTGCCGCGTCGTAATGCCCGTACATGCATCGTCGATTGCAAATTATTGCGTGCTCGGCGCTTGCCGGCTTGCTGGTGGCATGCGGGAGCACCGGCGCGCGAGTGGTCACGACGACCAACGACGCGGACGCGCAGGCCTTCGTGAACAAGAGCATTCTCGATATCTTCGGGCATTGGAATGCCGACGCGCTCGAGCAGCTCGGCGACCCGACCGTCTACGACGCAGTTCGGATGGAGCGCGCGCGGAAGAATTTCGCCAAACTATCAAACCAGCTTGGGCCGTTTGTGTCGTACGGCGGCGCGCAAGGGAAAACCGAAATCCGGACCGAGCGTGATGGAACGGAAACCAAGCGCGCGCACTACGGCGGAAAGCTCAAGTATCGCCACGGCAGCCTCGTCGTGCACATGGACGCCTACAAGCAGCGGGGCGCATGGATCATCCGCAGCGCCACGATGCAGCCGTTGGTCAATAAGAAAAAGCGCTAGATGAGGATCCTAGCGGAGGGTCAGCGTGAGCGATCTTGGGCGAGTGCGTCGCGCCCTCGCGGCGTGAGCGTCACATTCGGACGTCTGCCGGAATCGAAGCGCTCGATCTGCACGAAACCCGCGCTCACGCAGTCTTCCCAGACGGTATGCCGGGGGCACGACGTGCGCCAAGCCTCCATCACGTCGTCATACGTCCGCGGGCGGCTCGCAAGCCACGATAGGAATTCTCGCGTCAGCGCGTTTTCCCGCTCGCACATCGTACGTTTGTCTTCGATAGGGTTGCAGCCGATTCCGCGCTGACGTCTCCGAGCTCGCTTCGCTTGCTCGGAACACTACATTCGCGCTGTTGGCGGCCTCAAGAGGCCGCGACTACATCTAGATATTAGCGGTAGTTGCCGGTGTGGCCGAGACTGTAGCGTCCGGGTTGCGGAAAGTAGCACAGACCATGCGGACCCCCGCCGACGCGAATGCGAGCCAGCAGCTTGCCCGTGCGCGTGTCGATCGCGTACACTTCGCGATTGTATCTGCCGGACACCCAGAGTTGATCGCCGTCGGCGGAGACGCCGCCCATGTCGGGGCTGCCGCGCGGTATCGTCCACGTCGCGACGACCTTGCGAGACGCGAAGTCGATCACGGAAATCGTATGTCCGAGCCGGTTGGTCACGTACAGCGAATGCCCGTCGCGGCTTGGGATCTCGCCGTGCGCGCCGGCACCCGTCTTGAGGAATAAGGTCAGCCGCATGCGCGCGGGATCGACGAGCTGCACGCCGCCGAACGCGCGCCCCTCATTGGCGATATACACGAGCGAGCCGTCCGGAGAAAGGCGCACGTCGATGGGTCTGCCGCCGATGTTCAGCGTGCCGACCACCCGCAGCGTGCGCATGTCGACCTTGATCAACTTCCCTGAGAACTCGCAGCTGACGAGAAAGAACTCCCCGTCTGCGGTGAAATCGCCGTGATTCACGCCGCGGCATGGCATGCTGATTCGCTCGAGCAATTTCCACGTTTTCGGGTCGCGGATGTCAAGCGATCGAATGGCTTCGGCGACGACGATCGCCTTGGTTCCGTCCGGCGTGAAGTAGAGATTGTAGGGATCGTCCACGTGGATCGGCGGACCGGGTTGCGCAGTGCGCGGATCGATTGGGATCAGCGCGTTGCCCCTCGTGTCGTCGACGTACAGCGTTCGCAGATCCCACGCCGGCGTGATATGGTGGGGCTCCTTGCCGACGCGAAACGTCTTGATCACCGTGAACGTGCGCGGATCGATGACGGAGACGAAATTGGACAGCGAGTTCGGCACGAAGACCAACGGCGCGTCGCCGTTCACGTGCGGGCTCATCGGCCCGTGCGTGCTCGCGTAGACATCGAGCACCGTGGGCGTGGGCTGCGGAGTGGCGCGCGGCGTTGCAGCCGCGGTAGCCGAGGGTGCTGTCACGGGAACGCGTGAGGGTGCGCAGCTGGCTGCAAACAGGGTACATCCGAGGGCGATCCAAACGCCGCGCACAAGGAAACGACGGCGCGTGTTAATAACGCGGCTTGACCATTCGACTAGCCTGCAATGCACGTGGGTACCCTTTCTTCCTGGCGCCTGCGTGTGCCCTTGCCGCAAGAGACCAAGGAGGAGACCATGCAGACCAAACCGGGCGAACCGTTGAGCTTTGCAAAGAACATCAAACCGCTCTTCCGCGAATCCGACCGGGAGAACATGGAGTTCGCGTTCGATCTCTTCTCGTACAATGACGTCGCCAAGAATGCGGACGCAATCCTCTCGCGCCTCGAAGACGGCTCCATGCCATGCGACGGTGAATGGCCGAAGGATAAGGTCGACCTCTTCCGCCGTTGGGTGAAGTCCGGTAAACCTGCCTAGTTTGTCCGCCTGTGAAGACGGTTTCGAAGGCGCGTTGTTGGTGGGCTGAAGGCGACCCCGCTATGCGGCGTTATCACGATCGCGAGTGGGGCGTTCCGTTGCACCAAGACCGCCGCTTGTTGGAACTCTTGATCCTCGAGGGCGCTCAGGCGGGGTTGAGCTGGTCAACCATTTTGAACAAGCGGGCCGCGTATCGGCGCGCGTTTTCGAATTTCAACATCAGCCGCGTTGCGCGATTTGATACTGCTCGAATCAGGCGGTTGCTGCGCGATCCCGGAATCGTACGCAACCGGCTGAAGATCGCGTCCGCGGTCAAGAACGCCAAGGCCGCACTCGCCATCAAACGCGAGTGGGGATCGCTCGATGGATTCTTGTGGCGCTTCGTGGACGGGCGGCCGATTCAGAATAACCGGAAGATAGGCGGCGGCATACCCGCGCGTACCAAGGAATCCGACGCGATGAGCGAGGCGCTGCGTGAGGCGGGTTTTTCGTTCGTCGGCTCGACCATCTGCTATGCGTTCATGCAATCGGCCGGCATGGTCAACGATCACGTCACGAGCTGTTTCCGCTGGCGGGAAGTTCGCCGCTAACCTCGAGCGTGCGTGCACCCGACGCGTCGCGTGGCTCGAGCTGGCGTCTGCTTGCTCGGTCGCCGCTCACAACTCAATCCCAGTCACTTTTAACGCGGCCCCGCAATTCCACACGCGAAAGCAGCGTACAATAGTGTAGGGACCGCCCCGCCCGGAGGCTGGTTATGTTCTCCTTCAACAATCGGATCTCGATCTCGGCCACGCTCGTCTGCTGCGCGCTGGCCGCATTTGTGTTAAGCGCAACCGCGGCGCCCGCGCGCGCTGACGATCAGGGCGCTTCATACGACGTGGGCGTGGCTCGCATCAGCGCGCTGAACGGGTCGGCCTCGATCAAACGCGGCGACTCGGGCGACACGGTGGCTGCGATGATCAACGCGCCGCTGAACGTCGGCGACTACATCACGACGTATAGCGCCGCACGCGCCGAACTGCAGCTCAGCAGCTCCGACTTCGTGCGCGTCGACGCGGAGACGCAGTTGCGCTTCACGAGCCTGGGATCGCAAGCGAATTCGCTACAACTCGCGCAGGGCACGGTCGAGGCCAGATCGCTGCAGTCCGCTGACAGCATGCCATCGGTGCAGACGCCTTCGGTGACGATCCGGCCCAACACCGCCGGGAGCTACCGCGTGGAGGTGACCCCGGAAGGTGATACTTTGCTCGCGGTGCGCTCCGGCAACGCGGACGTGGTCGCCGCGCAGAATACGCAAACCATCTATGCGGGCAGTACCGTGAGCATCGGCCCCTCGTCGAATTCGCAGATCAGCCTGATCCCGAACCTTTCAAGGGACGCGTTTGACGACTGGAACGCCAATCGCGACCGATATCTCGCGGCCGCGTCGCGCGATCCGTACGCGGACAGCGGCATCGTCGGACTCGCGGATATGGACTCGTACGGCCGCTGGGTCGACTACCCCCAGTACGGCCAGGTGTGGGTCGCCAACAGCTATCCCGTCGGGTGGGCGCCGTATCGCTATGGGCGGTGGGCCTGGGAACCCTACTACGGTTGGACGTGGATCGGTTACGAGCCGTGGGGCTGGGCGCCGTATCACTACGGCCGCTGGTTCTACGCGGCGAATCTCGGTTGGGCATGGTATCCCGGTCCGGTATACGTCCGTCCGGTGTATCAGCCGGCGTTGGTCGCGTTCTTCGGCTTCGGCGGCGGTTTCTCGGTGAGCTTCAGCTTCGGCAATGTCTGTTGGACGCCGCTCGCGCCGTACGAGCCGTATTATCCGTGGTACGGACAGCGCTACGTCAACAACAATACGGTCGTGTACAACAACTACACGAACATCACGAATATCTACAAGAATGCGGGCGAACGGGACGGCGTTGATGTCGTCAAGCACGACGACTTCGAGAACGGCGGCAAGTACCATTATGAGAACGTGCATTCAGACGACTTGCACGACGTCGCGCTCGTCCGCGGCACACTGCCAGTTGTTCCGACGAGGGAGAACCTGCACTTCAACAATCGCGAAAATGAGCGTGAGTTGGAGCCGATGCGGGTCTCCTCTCACTTCGCCGATCTCCCCAAGCCCGAGCACCTACCGCCCACGTTTGAGCAGCAGCGCACGACGGTCGAGGACGCGACTCGGCACGTCAAGGTGACGAACGGCAACAACGAGAGGTCGCAAACGTTCATGACGCCGCCGCACGTCGAAAAGGGAACGTCCGGCACCGTGATGACCCCGCCGCAAATCATCAGCCGCGCGCCTCAGAACAACTCGCCTTGGGACCGCTTCAACAATAGTGGTCAACAGTCGGGTGGAACGACGATGCACGCACCGCACATCGTCAACCGTTCGGTCGATGCGCCTGTCGCCAGCAATCAAGCCGCGAACGGCGACGGGCACACCAATATCATCTCCCACTCGTCTAACTCGCCGTGGGATCGTTTCAACGGCGCCAACCAAACGTCGGCGTTACCGCGAAGCGAAACTCATAGAGGCCAGACCAACACGAGCGGCTACAACCGCTCGACCAGCGGCAGCAACGGCTATAGCCGCTCGACCGGCTACAACGCCCGCGGCTCTAACACCGTCCAAAACGGCTACGTGACGGGCGGTCAGTCCAGCAGCTACAGCAACGGCTACAGCCGTGGGAATAGCAACTACGTCAGCCGCGGCTACCAAGGTCAGAACAACGGTACGGCGCACACCTACAGTGGCCAGTACTCGAATTCCAACGCAACAAACGCCAACGCGGCCAGGTCTGGGTCGCACGAAAGCAACCGGTCGTCTGGATCGAGTCACGAAAATGGAGGCCACAAAGGCGGCGGCTAGGCCCGCTAACGCCGCATGGAGTGTTCCGAGCGAGCGCGGCGAGCTCGGATTCAGGATGAACCCGCAGAGCCCAGGCGATGCGGGTTTCGCCTTTTTAACTGGGGCAAGTGCTCAGGTGGCGTGGCCAATCGCCCGCATGTTTGGAAAGTCCCTGCGCCCCACAGCCAGAAGGTGACACCGCTTTGGCGGAGGCGTCATGAAGAGATTTGCAATTCTAGTTCTTTCGCTTGGTTTTCTCGCCGTCGCGTGTTCGCAAAAGACGCCGGCGGCCAACGGGCCGCGAGCCTCGATCATCGGCACCTGGGCGATGAACGGAGTCAGCGGGATAACGCAGCAATTCAACGCGGATGGGAGCTTCATCAGTACTGCTGTTGGGATAGCGCAGACCGGCACGTACCGATGGCTGGATGACACCCACGTCGAGACGAGCGTCGGTGGAAAAACCACCCAATGGAAGGTTGGCATTTCCCAGGATCAACTGGCCGAGACCGACGCTGCGAACAACATCTTCACGTTCCAGCGCGTGACGGCGGCGCAGGCGAGCGCGGCGCCTCCTTCTGGATCGCGAGCGTTGATCGTAGGCACGTGGTGGTCGATGGTGGCGGGCAAAGAGAAGATCACCATGCAGTTTGCCGCCGACGGCACCTACAGCACGACGTTCGCCGGCAAAATCACGAACGGAACGTACAAGTGGATCGACGACGCCACCATTGAGACGACTGTGGCCGGGAAGTCATCGACGCTCAAAGTCGCCGTCACTCAAGACCAACTCACCATGAGCATCGGCAACGAGACGTCGACCTTCAACCGGGAAGGTGTGACCGCGGCTCAACAATCGAGCGCTGCTCCGTCGGCGAGCTCGACGACCCCAGCGCCTCCGGGCAAAGCCTCCATCACGCGGGCCGTCATGGCGACACAAATGACGCCCATCAACCACGTGCCGGTCGTCGTCACCGACACATTTCCCGCGAGTCAGGGAACCTTGCTCGCCGTCGTTACGGTTGTAAACGCGCCAGCCGGTACTCGCTTGAAATACGTGCTTACGGCCATCGACACGCACAACGTCCACCCGCCGAACTCGCAGGCCGGCCAGCCGCTTGAGATGACCACTCAGGGAACGCAAAACGTGGCGGCCATCTGGCAATACCCCAACTTACCCGTCGGCACGTACAAAGTCGACGTCTATCTGAACGACACGCTCGACCGCACGTTGAATTTTTCCGTGACCAAAGACGCCACAGCGCCGTCCGAGTTCCCCACGCCGGGAGTCGTCGGCAATTGCCCCGCGCTCCCGGCCTCTAACGAACAACCGCCGGGCTTTCCGATCGGCGTTACGATGGCGCAAGGACAAGACGCTCAGGGCAAGCCCGTCAATCCCGGCCGGATCTTTCGGCCGGATGCGCCGGCTATCTACGCCGTGCTCACCACGGAAAAAGTCCCGGCCAACACGCGAGCTGAGGCACGTTGGTTCGCGACCGATCTCGGCGGCGTCGAGGCGTGCAATACGCAGATGGCTCGCTTCGAGATGCCGGCCTTAACAGCAGGCAATCCCTACTTCTACGTCAACTCGCCCAGGCCGGTCGGCATATGGCCGGAAGGACTCTATCGGATCGAGATCTACGTGAACGGCAATCTCGCACTGCGGACGGACTTCGCGGTGTGTGGAGGACAGTGCAAGTTCAAAGTCACTTGGCCGGCCCAGTGATCTCGTGGATGACTTGCTGTACGAACGCGTCCACGGCCGCGTTGATGCGTTCGTCCTCGTTGTTGCCGGCACCGAGCAGTTTGTCAAGGGCGTCTTGAGAAGCTTGAGCTCTCTTGCCGAGGATGTCCAGCACTTTCTTCTGAGTCGCCGTTTCCTTAGCCGGGTCGTCCGGATCTCCTGAGTCGAAGTGCTCGTCGAGCGTCGTGAATGACCACGCGTCGTCTCCGGCCTGAAGCGATCCTGGAATGCCCGCAAGCGAAGCGAACCAGCCTCGAAGCACGTAGACGACCGCGGTGTTTTCTTTCTTGGTGAACCGGGCTTTGTGAATCAACTGCTGCACGGCAGCGATGACTTCAGTCGGTTGGTTTTGCATGACAGTCTCTTCCTTTGAGGCGGCTGTCATTTTCTATCCCCAACCCGCGGCTAGGTCAAACGTTGGTTATTGGTATGTGACGAGATCCGGCGCCGGCTTGAGCGACACGACCTCGCGAGCGCTGAACATGTCGATGTCCTGCTCGTAGAAGAGTTTGATGCCCTTGAAGTAGCGCGGCGACGACTTGCACAAGTCGTTGTAGACGGAGATCTTCACGGCGCGGCTGCCGAAGCCGTCGACGTGAAACGTGATCGCTAACCCGCGCCGAGGTATCACTTTGCGCTTGTCTTCCACCATGTATTGGGTGAACTCGTGCACGATGAGCAGCTTTTGCGGCAGGTTGTGGCGCCGCACGATCTCGGCGAGATAGGCTGACACCTCATTGATAGTGGCGGCGTCGGTGTGCCCGAGCTCTTGTGCCGGGATCTCGTCCGGCCCCATCTTCCACTCCGGATCGAGCGCCAAGCCGACGTCCGGCTGGGCCAAGAATCTTGTCAACCGCTTGACTTGCGGCATGAAGTCACCCCGCCCCGGTTGGATGTCGAGCACGAGCAGTGCTCTTGCGCGACGGGCTGCAGCCAGGTAGCGCGCGATTGTTTCATCGCCTGAAGACAGACTGTACGATCCGTCGCCCGGCGCATACGAAGCGACCGTTGCGATGAGTTCGAACGCCGGCAAGATCGGACGACCGAGGCTCGCATACGCCTGCGCCTGCTTCGCGAGGCGAAGCGCCTGATGGTCGGGGCTGCCTTCCCCAAGGACTCCCATCGCCGGCGTGTCGGCCGCTCCGTAAAACGCGACGACCCGATACGCGGGAAAGATGACGCGGCCGCCCCGTGGGAGCATCTTGAGCGGGCGAGTCGCGGCGACAACCTGCACTTGCGCGACGTGTGGAGTTTTGGAAGCGACAGCTAGTCCAAACGCACACGTCGCGAAGAAGGCCATGAGGAGGCCGCAGAAAATGCGGCCTGCTTTGTCTGCGGTTTCGTTCCATGCCACAATCTAATGATTCGGTGCGCCGGTACAAGCGCGCCATGAATTGCGCCAACTTCAACGGCATGGACATCCAACTGGTGATGCAGGTCACCGTAGCAACAGGTCTCCGAGCTCGCTTCGCTCGCTCGGAACACTACACGCTCGCTCGGAGCACTACAACGGCGGCCTCAAGAGGCCGCCACTACACCCGCTGTGCGGTTTTACGGGATGTCGGCGGTTTCGGTCAGACCCATCAAGCTACGGACGCGCTGCCGATCGCGGACCAGATCGATCGACGGCCCGTCGTACACGATGCGCCCGTCGTCGAGCACGTACGCGCGACTTGAGATCTTAAGCGCGAGCAGCGCGTTCTGCTCGACGAGCAAGATCGAGACCCCGTGCGATTTGAGCTCCTCAATCGTGCGATACAGTTCGATGACGACGATCGGCGCTAACCCTTGCGAAGGCTCGTCGACCAGCAGCAATGCCGGGTTGCCGACCAGCGCGCGGCCGATCGACAGCATCTCCTGCTCGCCGCCGGAGAGCCTGCCGGACTTGCGGGTACGCAGTTCCGCGAGTTTTGGGAAACGCGCAAGGACCGCCGGAATCGTCCAGCCACTATCCCCCTGTTGGCGCTCTGCAAGCTGCAAGTTCTCCCACACCGTCAATGCCGCGAACATGCGCCGCCCTTCGGGCACATAGCCGACGCCGCGGCGCGCGATCTCGAACGGCGGCCGCCGCATGACGTCCTCGCCGTTGATGCGAATCGAGCCGCTCTTCGGCGGCGTCAGTCCCAAGATGCTGCGCAGCGTCGTCGTCTTGCCCGCACCATTGAGCCCCAGCAACGCCACGATCTCGCCCGCTTCGACGCGCAGCGAGACGTCGCGCAGAATATGGCTGCGCCCATAGTACGTGTTGATGCGGTCGACTTCAAGCAGGCTAGACAGCGGCGATCTCCTCTGTTCCCAAATACGCTTCGCGCACGGTCGGATCTGCGAGCACCTGCGCCGGTGCGCCGCGCGCGCAGACGCGGCCGCGATTCATGCAGGTCACCGTGTCAGCAAGCGCTGATACGATGCGCATGTTGTGCTCGACGAACAGCACGGTGAGGCCGAGCCGCGCGTGCAGGTCGCGGATCACGCTCAGGATGCGGTCGGCTTCAGCCTCGGCGAGCCCGGCCGTCGGTTCATCGAGCATGACGAGCGCCGGCGAAACCGACAGGCTCATCGCGATCTCCACCAGCCGCTGGCTGCCGTGCGAAAGCAACGACACGACGCGGTCGCGCGCCTTGCGCATATTGACGAACCTGAGCAGTTCATCGATGCGGTCGTCGAGCGCGCGGCGCTGCGCAAGCGAGAGCGGCCGAAAGCGTTGCGCCAGGGCGCTTTGGCTGTTGATGCCGACGCGCAGATTCTCGGCGACGGACAGCTCGGGGAAGATACTGGGCGTCTGAAACGTCCGGCTGATGCCCATGCGCACGCGCTCGTGATTAGGCGCGCGCGTGATCGGCTGCCCGCGGAAGTAGACCTCACCGCTATCGGGCATGAAATAGCCCGTCAGCGCGTTGAAGAGCGTCGTCTTGCCGGCTCCGTTCGGGCCGATGACGGCCTGCAGGTCGCCCGGTTGCAGCGAGATACTGACTCCGTCAACTGCTTTAACACCGCCGAAAGAAAGCGAGACTTCGCGCGCCTCCAGCAGCGCACCGTTAGCGCCATCGGCGCGTTCAAGAGAACGCGCTCCTACACTTGTGCTCATGGCGCTTCTGCCTTCGCGGCAGCGCTGGGAGCCGCGGAGGGTTCGTACACTTCGTCCTCGCGAGCGATATCGGCGCGCGGCCGCATCGACAGCCCTAAGATACCGCGCGGAAAGAGCAAGACGCATGCTACGAACAGTCCGCCGATGATGATCTGCCATGCGTGCGTCCAACTGCTGAGCACGTTCTGACCGATCGCGTAGATGGCGCTGCCGAGCAGCGGCCCCCAGAACGTGCCGGATCCGCCGAGGATCACCATCATGACGAAGTCGCCGGATTGATGCCAGTCGAGCAGCAGTGGGTAGGCGAACTCGATCGACATCGCATAGAGCGCGCCGGCGATGCCTGCGATGAGTCCCGAGATTCCGAGCGCGTGGAAGATGAAGCGATCGCTGTTGAGCCCCAGGTAGCGCACGCGCACTTCGTTCTGCCCTATGGCCACGAGCGTTCGGCCAAAAGGCGAATGGATCACATACCACAGCCCAAGCATCACCAGCAAAAACACGACGAGCACGAAATAGTAGAAACTAGTCTCGTGCGAGCCGAGGCTCCATGAGCCGAGCCGCAACGCCGGCCTGGTGACGGTCATGCCGTCCTCGCCGCCGGTTATCTTCGTCATGCGGTACGCGATGAAGTAAAACACCTGACCAAAAGCGATCGTCAGCAGCGCGAAGTAGATGCCGCGCCGACGGATCAGGAACGGCGCGAGCACGAGCGCCCCGAGAAGGCCGGCGATCGAGCCCACCACGATTGCGAGCAAGAAATTCGGCATCACGTACTGCACGAAGAGCGCAGCGCCGTACGCTCCCAAGCCGAAAAATGCAGCGTTGCCGAAGGCCATGATGCGCGTGTAGCCGACGAGCAGGTTCACGCTTGCCGCCGCCAAGCCGAATAGCAGCACCGTCACGCCCAGCGAGATGTCCAGCTTCGCGAGCGGCATGATGAGGGGCAGCGCAAGCAGCAGCACCACAAGCGACGACAAACCCGCGGCCATCAGGGCTCGGTTCATCCGAAGATGCCTTCTTCGCCGAAAAGTCCGCGCGGCCGGATGAGCAAAACGACCGCCATCAATAAGTACAGGACCAATTCTGAAGCGGCAGGCACATAGAGGGTCGTCACGCTCACCGCGATGCCGAGAAGCAACCCGCCGACGATGCTCCCTGTCAGACTGCCCATGCCGCCTATGACGACTGTGATAAAGGCCGGCATGAGCAACTCGTTACCCATCGTGGGATTGAGGCCGAGCAAGCCGGCGGCGAAAACGCCTGCCACGCCGGCGAGCAGAATGCCGATCGCGAAGTTCGCCGTGTACACCACTCGCGTGTTAGTGCCGAGGGCGGCAAGCATCTCGGAGTCTTGGACGGCGGCGCGTAAGCGCAAACCGAGACTCGACTTGAACAAGAACAGCACCAGCGCCGCCATGGCGACCAGCAATGCGGCGACGATGACGAGCCGGTAGCTCGGCAGCGGCGCGTTGAAGACCGGTACTGCGCCAAGCAAGTAGGACGGAGGTGAAAACGGCACACCGGTCGGTCCCCAGATCAGCCGATACGTCTCTTCGGCGATGAGCGAGAGGCCGAAGGTGAGCAGCAGGCTGTAGATTGGCAGACGGCCGTACAGCCGCGACACCAGCAGCCGCTCGGTGAGGATACCGACAACCATCGTCAGGAGAGCCGCGACCACAAGCGCATACCAAAAATTGGTTCCGCGGCTCACCAGCACGAATGCGACGTAGCCTGCGAGCGTCATGAAGGAGCCGTGCGCCATATTGATGGTGCCGGTAAGGTTCATGATCAGTGAGAGGCCGATCGCCACGATGGCGAAAAACGCACCGAGGACGATCCCGTTGATGATCTCGGGCAGGAGATGTTCGAGCATGGCTTCGGGGAGAGGCTTTTGGCCTCTCCCCGCATCCTTTTACGACGGGTAGGACATCTTACAGATCGTGGATTGTTGTTCGACGGATTTCTCGATCGCGTCCGCCGGCTGCATGTCCTTGATGTCGAAGATGTCCATCGGGTCGTCTGGCGTGCCGCTCGCGCGCACGTCGCCGAACCACATAGGCCACATCAGCTGATGGTCGGCGCCCCGGTAATAGCCGTCGGCCGTACAGAGCGCGTTGAAGCGAACATCCGCAATCGCCTTGGAGATCTTCACGGGATCTGTTGAGTTGGCCGTCTGAATGGCTGCGGCCATGCGGTTGGCCGTGATATAGCCGAACGCGCTGCGCGCGGTCGGCGGTTCCTTATGCTTTGCGGTATAGTTCTTGACGAAGTCGTGCGCATAGGCGTTGTTGCCGAGCGTCAGCGGACTCTTATAGTACCACTCGAAGCCGAAGCTGCCGACGCGCGCTTCCGGCGGCAGCGGCCAGAACGTCTCGAGTTCGGCTTGCGGCCCTGCGATCGGAATCCGCTTGGACAGCCCCATTGAATTGCACTGTTTGAGCGCATTGGTCAAGTCGTCGCCTTGCACCATCAGCAGCAGGCATGAAGGCGCCGCGCTCATCACTTTGGTCAGATACGCGCTGAAGTCGGCGGTGCCCAACGGAGTGAGATCGGTGCCGACGACCGTCACGCCCAGTTTGGGCTCGAGATCTTTGTAACCGTCAAGCAGCGCGTGGCCATATGCGTAGTCAGGAGCGATGTAGTACCATTTCTTGCCGTAGAGCTTGGCGATCGAAAAACCGGTTGCGTGGGTTTCCATCCACGTGCTGTGGCACGTTCGGTACGTTGTCCAATGGCAGCCGGTGCCGTTGACGGTGTCCGTATGCCCGCCCGTCACGATGAGCGGCATGTTGGCCTCGTAGCACACGTTGCTGACCGCTATCGAGACCGCACTGCTGACGGTGCCGATCATCGCCGTCACTTTGTCTTGACTGATGAGCTTGCGCGCTTTTTCAACGCCGATGCCGGGATTGTTGGCGTTGTCTTCAACGACGAGCTCGATCTGGCGGCTAAGCAGCCCGCCCTTGCGGTTCCATTCGTCGAATGCCATTTGGTAGCCGCGGACCTGGTCGCGCGACGGCGCAGCGTAGACCCCGGTGACTTCCTCGTTCGCGCCGATCTTGAGCGTGTCTGCCCCCTTGGCGCGTTTGGGGATGAATGCCGGCGCACCGGTTGATGCCGCGATGCCGGCGGCGCCCACGAGTTTGATAAAACTATCCCGCTTGAGGCGCGACTCTGACATGGTTTCCTCCTTAAACGGCTGAGGCCGATCGCGAGGCATGCCCGATTGCACGCTTGAAAATGCGCGCTTCGGTCGCAGGTGACGAGCCGGGTTCGAGCCGCCGCTGCCGTTTCCCGCCCGAGGGAACGGGTGGCGCGCGCGCCTCCAGGGAAGCATGCGCGCGATGATCGGCAATCTCATCGGCGCGCGGTGGGTTCAGCCGGAGCGCGAGACACTGCCCATCTTCAATCCAGCGACCGGCGCGACCATCGAACAGGTGCCGCTTTCGAACGCGCACGACGTCGCGCTTGCAGTTGAAGCGGCCGCGAAAGCATGGCCCGACTGGTCGCGCACGGCGGTCATCGATCGCGTTCGGCTGATGTTCCGCTTCAAGGCGTTGTTGGAAGCGAACTTCGAAGAGCTGAGCGCCATCGTGACGCGCCATCACGGCAAGACGCTGGACGAAGCGCGCGGCGAGGCGCGGCGCGGCGTCGAAGTCGTCGATTTCGCGTGCGGCGCGCCGACATTGCTGCAGGGGCGCACCCTGCGAAACGTCTCTGCGGGCGTCGAGCAGAGCTACTACCGTTTTCCGGTCGGCGTCGTCGCGGGCATCACGCCGTTCAATTTCCCGGTCATGATTCCGTTGTGGATGTTTCCGCTTGCGGTCGTGTGCGGCAACACGTTCGTCCTCAAGCCGTCCGAACGCACGCCGCTCGGCGCCATTCGGCTCGCTGAACTATTCTTGGAGGCGGGATTCCCGGAGGGCGTACTCAACGTCGTGCACGGCGCGCGCGAAACGGTTGACGCCCTGCTGGCGCATCCGGGGATTGCGGCGATTTCTTTCGTCGGGTCGGAACCGGCGGCGCGCCACGTCTACACCGAGGCCGCGCGCAACGGCAAGCGCGTGCAAGCGGCCGGCGGCGCCAAGAACCACATCGTTGTCATGCCGGATGCGGATCTCGACATCGCGGTTCCAGCGGTGTTGAACTCTGCGTTCGGCAACGCGGGCGAGCGCTGTCTCGCGGGCAGTGTGGCGATCGGGGTCGGTGCGGCTCACGAAGCGCTGGTGGACTCGGTGAAGACCGAAGCCGCAAAGCTCGTCGTCGGGCCCGGCGATCAGCCTGGCGTGACGTTGGGTCCGCTCATCCGGGAAGAGCACCGGCGCAAAGTCGTCAGCTTCGTCGAGCGCGGCGTCATGGAAGGAGCGACCCTCGTTGTCGACGGGCGTGGCTATCTCGGCCGGACAGGCTTCTTCCTCGGGCCAACGGTGCTCGACCACGTGCGCGCCGACATGTCAGTCGGCAACGAGGAGATCTTCGGTCCGGTGCTTTCCGTTTCGTCCGTCGAGAGCTTGGACGCCGCGATCGCTCAAATCAACAGCATGCCGTACGGGAACATGGCGGTGATCTTCACAGGCAGTGGCCGATCCGCGTTCGAGTTCCGCGAGCGGATCGACGTCGGGATGGTGGGTGTCAACGTGGGTGTGGCGCAGCCCTTCGCGTTCTTCCCATTCTCAGGCTGGAAGGGATCCTTTTACGGCGACCTCCACGTGCACGGCACCGACGGCGTGGACTTCTACACGCGCAAGAAGATGCTGATCTCCCGGTGGTAAGCTTGACAATTTCTTGTCATGACTAAAGGATGTGACCGCTCCGGCGTGGCAATTCCCGCCCCCATCGCGCACGCTTAAAAGGGGTCGAAGCAGATGTACATTTCGGTCGTCACGCTATACGTCAACGACGTCGATCGCGCATGCGATTTCTATACCAAGAAGCTCGGCTGGGAAAAGACCATGGACGAGCCCATGGGTGAGGGCATGCGCTGGGTAACCGTCGCGCCGAAAGGCGGCCAGGCCGCGTTTACGTTATCGAAGACCTCGTCGGAAACGCCGCCCGGAAAGCCCGGCGGCTTTAGCGGCGTTATCGTTGAAGTCGACGACGTCTTCAAGACCTGCGACCAGCTCAAGAAGATCGGCGTTGAATTCACGGAGACGCCCAAGGCGCAACCGTGGGGCGGCTGGGCCATTTTCAAGGACTCGGAAGGCAACGAGCACGGCATGCACTCGCCGGTGACGGCGGGGGTCAGCGCTAACTAGGAGCTGGTCAGGACCCGCTGAACTGAATCGAGTTGGGAACCTGCGATAGACCGTCCACGTCGGCAGCCGTGTAGCCAATCAGTTGGAAGATGACATAGACTTGCGGCGCGCAAGTCACCAGCAGCCGCGCGTACTTCTCTTGCCGGTCCTCTTTGAACCTGATGTCAAGTTGCGAGAAGTCCTTACCTCCATATCTCACATGCGTCGGTCCACTTACGATGTTGACGTCCCTGCTCGTGAGCCATTCGTTTTCCTGAAAATAGCAGTCGTGTTGGCATCTAGTGCGATGCCCGGTGCGTTCCCCCCGGTACCGATTCAGCGTCCGGATACCGGAGAGATCAACGTGTACGTCGACGGCGGATTGGCGAACGGCACACCGGTCGGTTTGGCCGTTGACGCTGGGGTTAGTGACATCACCGTTGTGCTGGTCACAGCCGCGGGCGAGGCGACGGATGGTATGTTGGCATCATGTCATCTGCCCCCGCGCACGTTTAAGGAGTTGCTGCTCGTGTGTCAGGCGCTGATGCAGCATAAGATTATCTCGGATGACCTGGCGCTCGCGGCTTCGCGCGGCGTGACGATCAGAGTTATTCGGCCGCACGTGCCGTTGAAGGCTACCGTGATGGGGTTCGATGACGCGAAGGCGATCGACGCCGCGATCGAGGCAGGCTATCGAGATGCGCAACAACCCGTGGTGTATGCCGCTGATGCGTCCGCGTTCGTCGCCTAGACCGGCATGAGCTTGGCGTAAGCAACCGTCGCCGCGTAGCCGGCCTCTCGTTTCGAAATGAAGGCATCGAGCGCGGCGGCGTCCGCTTTGACTTGCGGCTGTTGCCAAATCCGGCGGATGATGTTTCGCACGCGGGCCTTATTAGGATAAAATACGAACTCGACCCAAAGATCTTCTGCGGGTCGCAACCCGAGAATCGTCCTAAGCCGCGCGGTTTTGGGATGAGCCGGATCGGGATCGACGAGAAATGTCCAAGGCCCGCTGCCGCCGCCGTCTCGCGTGATGCGCCTTGCGACGGTGTAGATCTTTCGCAGAATCCGGCTGACCCGCGCGCGGTCTTTGCGCAGCGCGACCCATAGCTCAAGGTGCATGGTCGGCAGCGGTGGTACATGCCGTTTCTGCGACGACGTCTTCCGCAATGCTTTCATGAAATGATGGTTCAAGGATGAGTACCTGGCTTGCTGCCGGCGTCCGCACTCCGTTCGCAAAGGTCGACGGCCCACTGAGCCGCTTTAGTGCGATCGAACTTTCAGTGCCGGTCGCTCGCCACATGATCGGCCAGCTCGGCGGTGCGAAGCCCGACTTTGCGGTCTGGGGAACCGTCGTGCCGAATCTGACCTGGAGCAACATCGCGCGCGAAGTGTTGCTCGACGCCAAGGTCGATCCAACGATTCCAGCCTTTTCCACGGTGATGGCCTGTTCGACCAGCATGATAGGCGCGCTCGAGGCGGCCGGTATGGTCGGCAGCGCCGGTCGCTCGCTCGCGCTGGTCGGGGGCGTGGAAAGCTTGAGTCAGATCCAGCTCGGATTGAGCCAGCCGCTCTCGGATTGGGTCCGCAAATTCCATCAAGCCAGGTCGCTTGGTAAGAAGGTCAGCGCTTTAGCCGAGCTGAGGCCGGCGAGCATCGGCCTGTACATCCCGAGCATCACCAACCGCAGCACGGGAAAGAGCATGGGCGAGCACATGGAGATGACGACCAAAGAGCTCGGAAGCATCTCGCGTGAAGCGCAGGATCGGCTCGCGCTCGAGAGCCACACGCGAGCAGTCGCGGCGTGGAATCGCGGATTCTTTGACGATCTCGTCATCCCGGTCGGCGACTTGCGCCGCGACACCATCCCACGCGCGGACACCTCGCTCGAAAAGTTGTCGCGCCTTCCGCCTTCTTTCGACCGAACGAGTGGATTGGGCTCGATCACGGCGGGCAATTCGTCACCGCTCACCGACGGCGCAGCCGGCGTCTGGGTCGCATCGGACGCCGGCCTTGCGAGATTGCCGGGGAGCATCCCGCGCGTCAAGCTGATCGATTGGGAAATCAACTCGATCGATCTGTGGACCGAGGGTCTGCTCATGGCGCCGGCTTACGCGATTCCTCGGATGCTTACGCGCAACGATTTGAAGTACGGCGACATCGACCTGTGGGAGATCCATGAAGCCTTCAGCGCACAGGTGCTCGCCCACATCAAGTTGCTTGAAGACCGCGCGTTCCTTCGCGACAAAGCCGGCGTCGATAAGGATTTCGGATCGTTCCCTCGCGACCGGATGAACCCGAATGGCGGCAGCGTCGCGCTCGGCCATCCCTTCGGCGCGACCGGTGCCCGCATTTTGAGTCAAGCCGTCAAGGAGCTTGCGGCGCGGCCTCCGGGTGAGCGGGCGATCGTCAGCATTTGCGCTGACGGCGGCCAGGGAAGTGTCGCGCTGCTCCAGGCTTGACACGCACGCTTCTACCGGCGCGCGAAGCGCATGTACGCGGCGCCGCGGACGTCCACGTAGTACGCCGCGGGAGTCTCAACGATGCGAGCGATCGTCGCCTGACACGCGGGGCAGCGCAACACTGCGCCTGGGGCGCGCATGAAGTTCATCAATCCGCCGAGCTCCGTGTCGGCGGAGCACGCATCGCACCTCGTCACGGCGGTCGTCATGTCTCGGCCAAAGATCTGCTGCAGCCGGCCTGCAAGCGCATTGCCGTCTACCATCAACTCGGTGTTCATATCCGGCTCATTGTCGTGCATGATCGCTCCTTTCAGGTCCCTGTCGGACCGAAACGTTCGGTTCGGATCCGTTGCGGCGGCAGACCCATGCGCACCAATGTGTTGGCCACTGCTTCTACCAAAAGCGTGGGGCCGCAGACGTAGGTAAGAACGGCATCGCCGAGAGTCCCCATCACTTCGCCCAGCATCGCGGCGTCGATTCGGCGGCGATAGCCGGTCCAGCCCGCCGGCGCTTGGCGCGTGAAGGTGAAAGCAACTTCCAGTGCGCGATCGTTCTGCGCCAGCGAGTCGAGCTCGCCCTTGTAGATCACGTCTTCCACAGTTCGGCTGCTATAGAGCAAGCGCGTTGGTATCGTGGGCTTGTTCGCCGCACGGTGGCGGAGCATTGCCATCAGCGGCACGACGCCCGAGCCGCCGCCGATGAGCATCAACGGGCCGCCCAGCGCGACGTTCCACACGAAGTAGCCGCCGACGGGTCCGCGCACTTCGAGCTGGTCGCCGGGCGCGACGACGTCGTGCATGTAGGCTGAAACCTCGCCGTCCGCGATGCGCTCGACGGTCAACTCGATCACGCCGGCTTTCTCCGGTTCGGACGCCACTGAATAGCTGCGTTCCGTCTGGTAGCCGTCGGGCGCCGTGAGGCGCACGTCGTAGTGCTGTCCGGGTTGGTGAGCCGTCCAGCGCGGAAGCGCCAGCGTGAAACTCTTGGTCTGCGGCGTCTCGGTGCGAATCGCCGTGATCGTGGCGGCTTGCCACTCGAGCGGTTGCATCCGTCAGTCTCCGCTGTAGCGCTCTTCCTTCCAGGGATCGCCGTGCATGTTGTAGCCGAGCGACTCCCAAAAGCCCGGCTGGTCTTTGTCCATAAATCGCAAGCCGCGGACCCACTTCGCGCTCTTCCAAAAGTACAAGTGTGGTACCACGAGCCGAGCGGGACCGCCGTGCTCAGGGGCGAGCTCTTTGTCATCGAACTGGTAGCCGACAAACGCTTGGCCTTTCACCAACTCGTCGAGCGGGATGTTGGTGGTATAGCCGCCGTCGCTGAACGCCATCACGTAACGGGCTTTGGGATCGAGCTTCACCGCCTCCAGCAATGTGTCGACGCTGACTCCAAGCCATTTCGTGTCAAGTTTGCTCCACTTCGTGACGCAATGGATGTCAGCCGTGAACGTCTGGCTCGGAAGCTTCCGAAACTCGTCCCAGCTCCAGCGCACCGGCGACTGCACGAGTCCTTCTAACGTGAACGACCAGCGATCGAGCGGCGTACGGGGCGTTGGCCCCGCTGAGAGCACAGGAAAATCCGTGACGAGATATTGCCCCGGTGGAAGGCGCTTTTCGACATCGGCCGGCTGCCGGCGTCCAAGAAACCCGCGCGATATCATTTCGATGCTCCCTTCTACGTGTGGGCGCGGTGTTTTAGACGCTGCACGTGAAGGGGCCTAGGGCCGCGGCCGGTTTTTCCGGGCCAAGGTCGGTGGGATAAATGCGGAGTATCCAAGCCGGACCCCAAACGCCGCCATTGAGGAGTATTGTTCCATGCCGGTAATGCAGAAACCCAAGGTCCTGGGAGTTGATACGACGACCTATCTGGTGAAAGACGTCGAACGCGCCAAGAAATTCTATCGCGATACCATTGGACTACCGCTTCGCAGCGAGTTTGGCAAACAGGGATGCGAGTTCGTGATGCCCGACAACACGGCGTTCAGTTTGTGGAAGATGGACGACGGATCGTGGAGGGCGGGAAACGGCGTGCTGTTCTCGGTCGATGATTTCGAAGGGGCCGTCGATCACTATCGAAAGGCTGGTGTGAGAATCGCACCGGACACCGAGGATACGCCGGTCTGCAAGATGGCGTTCGCGGAGGATACAGAAGGCAACACGTTTGTCGTCCACTTCCGAAAGCACGGCCGCGACTAATCGCTCGTCCATCTGATTTTACATGGACGCTGACGCGATTGTGATCGGCGCCGGTGCGGCGGGCCTGATGGCGGCGCACACGCTTGCCGGCCGGTCGGCGCGGGTGATCCTAGTAGAGGCACGCGACCGCGTCGGCGGGCGCGTCTTGTCGCGCCACGAGCCCCAGCTCGCGACCCCGGTGGAATTGGGCGCGGAGTTCATCCACGGACCGGCCAAGGAGACGAGGGCCCTGCTCCGCGAGGCCGGGATCAGTACCAGTCCCGTCGGCGGTGATTCGTGGATCATGCCGGGGGGCGGCGAGCTTCAACGAGCGGTCAGGGATTTCGCATCATTCGGGGGCGCCTTCAACGCAGCGCGATCGCTTGCAAAGGACGAGAGCGTCGACCGGTTCCTGCGACGTCTCGAGGCCGATGAGGCGACACGTGAAACGGCGCGGCTTGCGCGCGCATTTGTCGAGGGATTCGACGCCGCCGATCCGGCAGTCGCGAGCGTGCGAGCAATCGCGGATGAGTGGCGATCAGGCGTCGATTGGACGATCGCACGGCCGCGCGGCGGGTACGCGCCGTTGTTCGACTTCTTGTGGAAAGCCTGCGTCGCTGCAGGCGTCCACATCTCGTTGTCGACGATCGTGCGGCGCATCTCGTGGCGTCATGGCGCTGCGACTGTCGATGTGACTGAATCCCGCGGGGAATCGCGGGCGATCCACGGGCGCGCCGTCATCGTGACGCTTCCAGTCGGCGTGCTGCGGCACGGCGTCGAAGACGCAGAGGTTGTTTTCAAACCGGAGCTGCCGCGAGCCAAGCGCGATGCGCTCGCGAGCATTGAAATGGGTCAGGCGGTCAAGGTTTCGTTATGGTTTCGGACGGCGTTCTGGGAACGGCTTCACGATGGCCGTTATCGTGACGGCGGGTTCTTCCGCGGCGAAGGACAGGTGTTCGCGACGTATTGGAATCAACTGCCGGTGCGCAGCGCGCTGATGGTCGCGTGGGCCGGCGGTCCGAAGGCGATCGCGTTGCGCTCGGCCTCTGACCCGGAACTGCTCGAGCGTGCGCTGAACGGCCTCGGCGTGCTCTTTGGCGAGCCCGCGCTCGTGCGCGACGAGTTTCAAGACGGTGCAGTGCATGATTGGGGACGCGACCCGTTCGCCTGCGGCGCCTATAGTTATGTCGCCGTCGGCGGCGGGGACGCTCGCGCGGTACTGGCCGCGCCGGTCGATGACACGTTGTTCTTCGCGGGCGAGG
>Ga0187846_10000409_pt1 | contig 25343 bp, 24 predicted proteins | sample TC_taG_FD_161473 | JGI IMG/M metagenome (GOLD analysis project Ga0187846, IMG submission 161473) | Biofilm microbial communities from the roof of an iron ore cave, State of Minas Gerais, Brazil - TC_06 Biofilm (v2) | ecosystem: Environmental > Terrestrial > Deep subsurface > Cave > Wall biofilm... | reverse complement strand
GGCGAGGGCGCTCGCGCGGTTTGACGCCGCCCACCAGTTCCCTCTAAAATCTCGCGGCTTTGCAGGCGAAAGGGAGGCCCTGTGAGCAACCAGGTCCACCGGATCATCGGCCTCCAAGTCGCGGTTAGCGCGGTGATCGCCGTCGCGTGCCTCGGCCTGTTCGGGGCAAATGCTGCGGTGTCAGCTTTTCTCGGCGGCGCGATCGGTTTCAGCGGCAGCTTCGCCTATGCCAGGAAGATCGCGGTCCCGCAGACGAGCGATCCCAAGGCTCTCTTGCGGGGGCACTTCATCGGCGAGGTGCTGAAGCTCGGGCTGACCGTGATACTTTTTGCGGCGGTGTTCATCTTCTACAAAGGGGTGGCCGCGGTGCCGCTGTTGCTGACGTTCATGGCGACGCTCGCCGTGTACTGGGTCGCGCTGCTGATCGTGTTTTAGGAGGGCGCCTGGCGCCCTCCGGGTGGGGAAATCCGCGCGGGGGCGTGCCCCCTTGGTTCAATCATTTAGAAGCCCGAGACCGCCATGGCCGCGGAGAGCGCCGCACCGACCGCGAACGAATATATCTCGCATCACCTGATCAACTATTCGGTCAAGATCGGCGAGGGTCCATTCTGGACCTTGCACCTCGACACGTTGGTCATGTCGGGCCTGATCGGCCTCATCGTCTTCGGGATCATGGCCTATGCGGCGCGACGGGCCACGGCGGGCGTGCCCGGCAAGCTGCAGGCGTTTGTCGAGATCGTGATCGGCATGGTGGATCAGCAGGTCCGCGACACCATGCACGCCAAAAGCGAGCTCGTGACACCGCTCGCGATCACGGTGTTCTTCTGGATCTTCTGCATGAACGCGGTCGATCTGATCCCGGTCGACTTCATCCCGGGGTTGGTCGAGCACGCGTTCGGCTGGGCCGGCGTACACCATTGGAAAGCGGTGCCGACCACGGACCCGAACGCGACCTTCGCCATGTCGCTCACCGTCTTCGCGCTGATCATCTTCTTCAACGTCAAGTTCAAGGGGCCGGGCGGCCTGTTGCACGAGATCTTCACCGCGCCGTTCCAGCACGACAACCTCGTCGCGCAGATCTTGCTCGCCCCGGTGAACGTCGTGCTGCGGTTCGTCGAGGAGCTGGCGAAGCCGGTGTCGCTTGCGCTGCGGCTGTTCGGCAACATGTTCGCCGGCGAAGTGCTGTTCATTTTGATGGTGCTGCTCGCCGGCACGTGGTCCTGGGACATGGCCGGCGCGTCGACCGTCGACGAGGCGGCGGTCAGCATGGTGTCGATGCTCGGCCACGTCCTGCTGTCGCTCGGGTGGGCGATCTTCCACATTCTGATCATCACGCTTCAGGCGTTCATCTTCATGATGCTCACCATCGTTTACATGTCGCTGGCGAGCGAATCGCACTAACGTTGCGCTGACTACAAACTTCCGCTCAAGGAGAGAAAATGGAACTGGCAAGCTTCTTCGGCATGACGCAGATCGCCGCGGGCCTGCTGATCGGCATGGGTGCGCTCGGCACCGCCATCGGCTTCGGCATCTTGGGCGGTCGCTTTCTCGAGGGTTCGGCGCGCCAGCCCGAGATGATCCCGACGCTGCAGGTGAAGATGTTCATCGTCGCCGGCCTGCTCGATGCGTTCACCGCCATCGCGACCGCGATCGCGGTGCTGCTGCTGTACGCCAACCCGCTCGTGGCACAGCTCAAGGGCGGCTGATAGGCCCGGCGCTTTGCGCTTCTTTCGGAGGTCAGCGTGAACATCAACGCGACGCTGGTCGGCCAGGCCCTCTGGTTCGTGCTGTTCATCTGGTTCGTGATGAAGCTGGTGTGGCCCTACTTCCAGCGGATCATCGCCGAGCGGCAGAAGACGATCGCCGACGGCTTGGCGGCGGCCGAGCGCGGCCGCAACGAGCTCGCCGAGGCGGCGAAAAAAGCCGAGCGCCAGCTCGACGAGGCGCGCAGCCGCGCGCAGGAAATCCTCGGCGCCGCTGGGCAGCGCGCGGCGCAGATGATTGACGAGGCCAAGGGCGCCGCCAAGGTCGAAGGCGACCGGATGATCGCCGGCGCTAAGGCCGAGATCATGCAGGAGGTTGCGCGGGCCAAAGAAGCGCTGCGCGAGCAGGTGGCGAGCCTCGCCGTGGCCGGCGCGGAAAAGATTCTGCGTCGCGAGGTCGACGCCAGAGTCCACGCCGAAATGCTCGCCGGCCTCAAGTCGGAGTTGAAGTAGCGATGGCCGAGATCGCGACCATCGCGCGGCCGTACGCCGAGGCGCTGTTCAAGCTCGCCGACGAGTCGCGGCGACTCGGCGAGTGGTCGAGCTTGCTCAGCACCCTCGTCGGCGTCGCAAGTGCAGACGAGATGCAGTCGATTGTCGACGACCCGCGCGTGACGACTGGGCAGCTCTACGAAGTGGTGCTCGCCGGCGCCCGCGCCGAGCTGTCTCCGGAGACGAAAAGCTTCGTGCGCTTACTGATCGACAACAAGCGGCTCGGGCTGCTGCCGGCGATTGGCAAGCAGTTCGAGATTCTCAAGCGCGAGCGCGAGGGAGCCGTCGAGGCCGAGGTCCATACGGCCTTCCCGCTCGATGACGCGCAGCTCGCGCAGCTCGTCGCCGAGCTCGAGCACCGAGTCGGGCGCAAGGTGAACCCGCGCGTCAGCGTTGACCGGGAGCTGATTGGCGGCATGCGGGTGGTCATTGGCGACCAGGTCATCGAGGCGTCCGTCCGCGGCAAGCTGAGTGCCATGGCGGCCGCGCTCGCACACATGTGAGTTCCAGGAGCAAACCATGCAACAGCTTAGTTCTGCCGAGATCAGCGATCTGATCAAGAGCAAGATTCAGGGTCTCGCCCTGGCGGCTGACGTGCGCACGCAAGGGACCGTTGTTTCGGTGACCGACGGCATCTGCCGCGTCCATGGCCTGTCCGACGTCATGCAAGGCGAGATGCTGGAGTTCCCGCGCAACACGTTCGCGTTGGCGCTCAACCTCGAGCGCGACTCGGTGGGCGCGGTGATTCTGGGCGACTACGAGCACATCATCGAGGGCGATACGGTCAAGTGCACCGGGCGCATCCTCGAAGTCCCAGTCGGCGAGGAATTGCTCGGCCGCGTGGTGAACGCGCTCGGTCAGCCGATCGACGGCAAAGGCCCGATCAACGCCAACCAGACCGATGTGATCGAGAAGGTGGCGCCGGGGGTCATCTGGCGCCAGTCGGTGTCGCAACCGGTGCAAACCGGACTCAAGGCGATCGACGCGATGGTGCCGATCGGACGCGGGCAGCGCGAGCTGATCATCGGCGACCGGCAGACCGGCAAGACCGCCGTCGCGGTCGACACGATCATCAACCAGAAGGGCAAGGACCTGTTCTGCGTGTACGTGGCGATCGGCCAGAAAGCCTCCACGATTTCCAGCGTCGTGCGCAAGCTCGAAGAGCATGGCGCTATGGAATACACGATCGTCCTGGCAGCTTCCGCCTCGGAGTCGGCGGCGATGCAGTACATCGCACCCTACTCCGGCTGCACGATGGGCGAGTGGTTTCGCGACCGCGGCATGGACGCGCTTATCATCTATGACGATCTCACCAAGCAGGCCTGGGCCTACCGGCAGATCTCGCTCCTGCTGCGCCGGCCGCCGGGCCGCGAGGCGTATCCGGGCGACGTGTTCTATCTGCATTCGCGGCTGCTCGAGCGCGCGGCGCGCGTCAATCCGGAGTACGTCGAGCGCTTCACCAAGGGCGAGGTGAAGGGCAAGACCGGCTCGCTCACCGCGCTGCCGATCATCGAGACGCAGGCCGGCGACGTGACGGCGTTCGTGCCGACCAACGTGATCTCGATCACCGACGGCCAGATCTTCCTCGAGACCGACCTCTTCAACGCCGGCATCCGGCCCGCGATCAACGCCGGTATCTCGGTATCGCGCGTGGGCGGCGCGGCGCAGACCAAGCTCATGAAGCGCCGCGACACCGGCGGCGGTGTGCGGCTCGCGCTCGCGCAGTTCCGGGAGCTCGCGGCGTTCGCGCAGTTCGCCTCCGACCTGGACCAGGCGACGCGCAAGCAGCTCGATCGCGGGCGCATGGTGACCGAGCTGATGAAGCAGGCGCAGTACCAACCGCTCGCGGTGTGGGAGATGGCGCTCACGCTGTTCGCGGTGAACACCGGCTTGTTCGACGACATCGAACTGAACAAGGCGCTCGCTGCCGAGCGCTCGCTGCGGGAGTACTTGAAGGGCAAGTACGCAGACCTCGTGAACCGCATGGAGCAGAAGAAGGAGCTCTCCGCCGAGGACGAGAAGCTACTCCCGCAGGCGATCGAGGACTGGAAGAAGAACGGATCGTACTAAGTCGCGGAGCTTGAGACCATGCCTGGCACTAAAGAGATCCGCATGAAGATCCGGAGTGTGCAGAACACCCGGAAGATCACCAAGGCGATGGAGATGGTCGCGGCCTCGAAGATGAGGCGGGTGCAGGAGCGGATGCGGGCCGCGCGGCCATATGCCGAGAAGATCCGCAACGTCGCCGCGCACGTGTCGCACGCCAACCCCGAGTACCAGCACCCGTTCCTGGTCGCACGGGATACGGTCAAGCGGGTCGGCATCATCGTCATCACCGCCGACAAGGGACTATGCGGCGCGCTCAACACCAACCTGCTGCGGCTCGTGCTCGGGCAGTACAAGGAGTGGCAGGCGGCGGGCGAAGAGATCGAAGTCTGCTGCATCGGCAGCAGGGGGTTGTCGTTCATGCAACGGCTCGGCGCGAACGTCGTCTCGCAGGCGATCCAGATTGGCGACCGTCCGCAGCTCGAAAAGCTGATCGGCGCGGTCAAACTGATGCTGGACGGCTACGGCAGCGGCCGGCTCGACCAGGTGATGCTCTGCTACACGCGCTTCATCAACACCATGAAGCAGGAGCCGGTGATCGAGCAGCTGCTGCCGCTGTCGGGCGAGCGGCTCGGCGTGCCGGGAGGCGCGTGGGACTACATCTACGAGCCGGAAGCGAAGGCGGTGCTGGAGTACCTGCTCATTCGCTACATCGAAGCGGTCATCCTCCACGCGGTGGCCGAGAACATGGCTTCGGAGCAGTCGGCGCGGATGGTCGCGATGAAGGCAGCTTCCGACAACGCCGCGACCCTGATCGATGAGCTCACGCTTATCTACAACAAGAACCGCCAGGCGGCGATCACGACCGAGATCTCCGAGATCGTCGGCGGCGCGGCGGCGGTTTGATCTGGCGGCCACAGCGTGCGCCCAGGCGGGCAAGAGATGGCAGATCGCTTGCGCCGGTGCCTCCGCGGTGGCTAAAGCTATTTGGCTTTTGAGGAACTGACATGGCACAAGCGCAAGGCACCATCGTTCAGTGCATCGGCGCGGTGGTCGACATCAAATTCGCGCGCGAGCAGATGCCCAAGGTCTACGACGCCCTGGTCCTTGAAAAGGGCGGCCCGGCGTCGTTTGCGGAGCCGGGCCTCACGTTCGAAGTCGAGCAGCAGCTCGGCGACGGGGTCGTGCGCTGCATCGCGCTCGGCGCCTCCGACGGCTTGCGCCGCGGCATGAAGGTGAACGGCACCGGCGCGCCGATCTCGGTGCCGGTCGGGCAAGGTACGCTCGGCCGCATCGTGGACGTGCTGGGCCGCCCGATCGACGAAGCCGGACCGATCAAGGCCGACGAGCGCCGCTCGATCCACCGCGCCGCGCCGAAGTTCGACGAGCTCTCCCCCTCGGTCGAGCTGCTCGAGACCGGCATCAAGGTGATCGATTTGGTCTGTCCGTTCGCCAAGGGCGGCAAGATCGGCCTATTCGGCGGTGCCGGCGTCGGCAAGACCGTGAACATGATGGAGCTGATCAACAACATCGCCAAGCAGCACGCCGGCTTGTCGGTGTTCGCGGGCGTGGGCGAGCGCACCCGCGAGGGCAACGACTTCTATCACGAGATGAAGGAATCGAACGTTCTGGACAAGGTGGCGATGGTGTTCGGCCAGATGAACGAGCCGCCGGGCAACCGCCTGCGCGTCGGCCTGACCGGCCTCACCATGGCGGAGTGCTTCCGCGACGAAGGCCGCGACATCCTGCTCTTCATCGACAACATCTACCGCTATACCTTGGCCGGGGTCGAGGTTTCGGCGCTCCTCGGGCGGATGCCCTCGGCGGTGGGCTATCAGCCTACCCTTGCCGAGGAGATGGGCAGGCTGCAGGAACGCATCGTGTCCACCAAAGTCGGCTCGATCACTTCGGTCCAAGCGATCTACGTGCCGGCGGACGATCTGACCGATCCCTCGCCGGCGACGACTTTCGCGCACTTGGACGCCACCATCGTGCTCTCGCGCGACATCGCGTCACTCGGAATCTACCCCGCAGTCGACCCGCTCGACTCCACCTCGCGCCAGCTGGATCCGCACACGATCGGCGAAGAGCACTACAACACGACGCGCCAGGTGCAGGTCACGCTGCAGCGCTACAAGGAGCTGCGCGACATCATCGCGATCCTGGGGATGGATGAGCTCGCGCCCGAAGACAAGCTGATCGTCGCGCGGGCGCGGAAGATCCAGCGCTTTCTCTCCCAGCCGTTCCACGTCGCCGAAGTGTTCACCGGCTCGCCGGGCAAGTTCGTCCCGCTCAAGGATACGATCAAGGGCTTCAAGATGATCGTCGACGGCGAGTGCGATGCGCTGCCGGAGCAGGCGTTCTATATGGTCGGCCCGATCGAGGAAGCAATCGAGAAGGCGAAGCTGCTGCAGTAGCGCCGCCGCCGAGGACCACATGGCAAACACCATCCACGTCGATGTGGTGAGCGCCGAGGAAAGCATCTACTCGGGCGAGGCCGAGTTCGTGGTGCTGCCGGGCGAGATGGGCGAGCTCGGCATCTACCCGCGCCACACGCCGCTCATCACGCGCATCAAGCCGGGCGCGCTCCGCATCCGGCCCGCGGGCGGCGGCGAGGAGCAGCTGATCTTCGTCGCGGGCGGGCTGCTCGAAGTGCAGCCCGGGGTCGTGACCGTCCTCGCCGACACCGCGATCCGAGCGCACGATCTCGACGAGGCCAAGGCGCTCGAGGCGAAGCAGCGCGCCGAAGAAGCATTGCGGACCGCCAAGGACAAGCAGGAAGTCGCCACCGTCCAAGGCGAGCTGGCAATGCTCACCATGCAGCTCGCGGCGATTCGGAAGCTGCGTCAGCGCTAGTCGCCGCACCGCCGGCGCGGCTCAGCCGGAACGGCGGCCGCTGCCACGCCGCGGCCTATAATCGGCGGGCACCCATGAGCCTGCTGTCCTACGGCAAGTACCTCAAACTGCGCGAGCTGCTCGCGTGCCAGGAGCTGGAAAGCGCGAAAGCCGGCCGGCCCGCGCATGACGAGCTGCTGTTCATCGTCACGCACCAAGCCTACGAGCTGTGGTTCAAGCAGGCGCTGCACGAGATCGACGCCGTGCTCGCGATCATGGGCGCGCAGTTCGTGAACGAGCGCGACGTCGGCCGCGCGCTCCGCTACCTGGAGCGCATCGGTGCGATCCAGAAAGTACTGCTCGATCAGATCGACGTTCTGGAGACGATGACGCCGCTCGATTTTCTCGACTTCCGGAATTTGCTGACGCCTTCGTCCGGGTTCCAGAGCGCCCAATTCCGGCAGCTCGAGAACAAGCTCGGCTTGAAGCGAACGCAGCGCTTGCGCTACAACGAGGCCGACTACGAGAGCGCGCTCGACAGCCGCGACCGGCCCCTGGTCGGCACCGCCGAGCGCGCCCCGAGCCTGTTCGACGTGGTCGAGGCGTGGCTCGCCCGGATGCCGTTCGTGCAGTACCGCGAGTTCGACTTCTGGCGCGAGTACCGCGCCAACGGCACGCGCATGCTCGACGATGATCGGACGACGATCGAGGGCCGGGCGCGGCTCTCCGACAGCGCGCGCCGCGCCCAGCTCGAGGAACTCGAGCGCACGCGCGCGACGTTCAACTCGGCGTTCGATCCGGACCAATACGAAGCGCTGCGTGCCGCCGGGCAGCGCCGCCTCGCCTACGCCGCCTTCCTCGCCGCGCTGATGATCATGCTGTACCGCGACGAGCCGATTCTGCAACAGCCGTTTCGGCTCCTGACGGCGCTGGTCGAGATCGACGAGAGCCTGTCGCTGTGGCGCTACCGCCATGCGCTCATGGTGCAGCGCATGATCGGCGCCAAGATCGGGACCGGCGGCTCGAGCGGACAGGAGTATCTGCGCCATACCGTCGAGGCGCATCGGGTGTTCCTGGACTTGTTCAATCTCTCGACGTTCCTCATCCCGCGCTCGATGCTGCCGGCGTTGCCCGGCGAGCTGCGCGAGCAACTCGGCTTTCGCTGGAATGCTTAGCGGGCACTACCGGACGTTCTTCGAGTCGATAGGCGACTCGCTGCATGTCGCCGCGCACAGTCATCATCCGTGGCCGGACGTGACGCGCGCCGCCCACGTGCAGTATTGGGATGACTCGGCGCGGCTCACCAACCGCAAGTGGCAGGACAAGATCTTCGGCGAGGTCGTGCCCGATGCGCAGGGGCATGTCGCGCGCGTGCTCGATCTGCCCGACCCGAAGCTGATCGCGTTCGCGCCGAACACGCATGAATTCGTAGCGCGGCTGTACGCCTGCCTCGACTGGTCGCGCCCGCCGCGCGTCCTGACGACGGCGAGCGAGTTTCACAGCTTCAACCGTCAAACGCGGCGCCTGGAGGAAACCGGACGGCTCACGGTGACGCGCGTCCCGGTCGATCCCTACGCGACGTTTGGCGAGCGCTTCCGCCATGCGCTGGGCCGCCAGCACGATCTCGTGTTCCTCTCGCATGTCTTCTACGATTCGGGGTTCGTCGTCGTCGGGCTCGAGGAATTGCTGTCGCGCGCCGCGTCCGAGGCGATCGTGGCGATCGACGGCTACCACGCTTTCATGGCGATTCCGGTCGATCTCGCCCGACTCGGCGCGCGCATCTTCTACCTGGCCGGCGGGTACAAGTACGCCCAGGCGGGCGAAGGCGCGTGCTTCATGTCGATTCCGGCGGACTGCGAGCTGCGACCGCTGTACACCGGGTGGTTCGCGGATTTCGGCGCACTGCGCGGGAGCGGCGCCGATGCGGTGGGCTACGGCGAGGGCGCCATGCGCTTTTGGGGCTCGACGTTCGATCCGTCCGGCATCTACCGGTTCAACGCCGTGTGCGCCTGGTTGCGTCGACTCGGGATCACGCCGCGTGAGATCCATGCGCACGTCACCGCGCTGCAACGACGTTTTTTGGCCGGCCTGTCGTCGGCGAACCTGGCGCGGCTTCCGGCCGCCGCGCTCACGCCGCCAGCGGGGCAGCCGCGCGGCAACTTTCTCGCGTTCGACCTGGACGACGCCGAGGAGGTCGAGCGAGCGCTCGGCGCGCATCGCGTCCTCATCGACCGGCGCGGCCGGCGCGTGCGCTTCGGTTTCGGCGTCTATCACGACGCGGCGTTCGTCGACGCCTTGCTCGCGCGCCTAGAGGCTGCGCTCGCGTGACTGCGTACGACCTGCTGGTCGTCGGCGGGGGCATCAACGGCGTCGGCATCGCCCGCGACGCCGCCGGACGCGGCCTAAAGGTGCTGCTGGTCGAGCAGGCCGATTTGGGCGGCGCCACGTCCTCGGCCAGCACCAAGCTCATCCACGGCGGGCTGCGCTATCTCGAGCAATTCGAGTTCCGGCTGGTCGCCGAGGCGCTCGCGGAGCGCGAGGTGCTGCTGCGGATCGCGCCGCACATCGTGTGGCCGCTCGAGTTCGTGCTGCCCCATGAGCCGCATCTGCGCCCGCGGTGGATCATCCGCGCCGGACTGTTCCTCTACGATCGGCTGGGCGGTCGAACGTCGCTCGCGCGTTCGCGCGGCGTGCGGCTCAAGGCACAAGGCTACGGCGCCGGGCTGAAGCCTCATTTCACGCACGGCTTTGTCTACGCGGACTGCTGGGTCGATGACGCGCGGCTGGTCGTGCTCAACGCGCGCAGCGCCGCGGAGCAGGGCGCGGAGATCCTGCCGCGGACGCGCTGCGTCGGCGGCCGCCGTGACCACGATGCGTGGCGCGTGACGGTGCGCGACATGTCGAGCGGCGCGCAGTGCGAGGTGGCGGCGCGCGCGCTCGTGAACGCGGCCGGCCCTTGGGTGCGAAGCCTGCTCGACCGGGAGTTGAAGGTTCGCACGCCGGGCAGCATCCGGCTGGTGAAGGGCAGCCATATCGTGGTGCCGCGGATCCACGACCGCGCGCACGCGTACATCCTGCAAAACCCGGACCAGCGGGTCGTGTTCATGATTCCGTACGAGGAGCGCTACACCGAGATCGGCACCACCGATGTCCTGGTCGACGATCCTGACGAGCCCCCGCGCAGCTCGCGCGAAGAGGTCGAATATCTGTGCGCTGCCGCGAGCCGTTACACATCGCGCCCGCTAGCGCCGGACGCGATCGTCTGGCGGTGGAGCGGCGTGCGACCGCTGTACGACGACGGTTCGGCCGATCCGTCCACGATTACGCGCGACTACCATTTCGTGCTCGACGAGGAAGGGCCGCCGCTGCTCTCCATCTTCGGTGGCAAGCTGACCACCTATCGCAAGCTCGCGGAGGCGGCGCTCGATCGCCTGGCGCGCTGGTTTCCCGATCGCAGGCCTTGGACTGCCGGGGCGCCACTGCCGGGCGGCGATCTGGGAGGGGCGAGCTTTGCGGAGCTCGTGCTGGCGCACCGCGCGCGCTACCCGAAGCTGGAACCGAGGTGGCTCGAGCGCCTGCTGCGCCGGCACGGCACTTGCACTGCCGAAGTCCTGGGCGACGCCCGCGACGAGCGCGATCTCGGCGAATCGTTCGGCGGCGGCCTGTACGAGCGCGAACTCGTCTACCTCACCCGGCGCGAGTGGGCGCGCACGCCGGAAGACGTGCTGTGGCGGCGCACGAAGTGCGGGCTGCATATGACCGAGCGCGCGCGCGCGCGGGTCGCCGAGTTCATGGGAGCTACCGCGTGAAGCAGCGCCTGGAGTTCTGGTTCGACTTCGTGAGCCCGTATGCCTACCTCGCCGCCCTGCGCATCGACGATCTCGCCGCGCGCGTCGGCGTTGCGGTGCGCTGGCAGCCGTTCTTTCTCGGGCCGATGTCCAGGTCGCAGGACTGGCAGCATTCGCCGCTCAACTTGCCGCCGGTCAAAGAGCGCTACATGTGGCGCGATGTCGAGCGCCTCTGCCGGAAGCACCGCTTGGCCTTTTTCAAGCCGGCGGTCTTTCCGCAGAACAGCCTGCTCGCGGTGCGCGTGGCAATGCTCGCGCTCCGCGAACGGTGGCTGCCCGACTACGCCCGGGCCGTGTTCGCCGCCAACTTCTCCGAGGCGCGGAACATCGCCGATCCGGCGGCGATCACCGCGATTCTCGATCGGCTCGGCCAAGACGCGGCGGCGTGGCTCGATCGCGCGCAGCACCAGGAAGCGCGGGTGGCGCTGTTCCGGCAGGCCGAACGAGCGGAAGCGCTCGGGATTTTCGGCGCGCCGACGTTCATCGCCCGCGGGGAGCTGTTCTGGGGCAACGACCGCCTTGAAGACGCCTTCGCTTGGCACGGCGACCATGCGTGAGCTGCGCGAGATGCCGCCCGAAGTGCTCGCGGCAGTGCGCGGCCTGTTCTTCGACATCGACGACACCTTCACGACCGCAGGTCGCGTAACGGCGGCGGCGTACGCCGCGCTGGAGCGGCTGCACGAGGCCGGCTGTCTCCTCGTGCCGATCACCGGGCGCCCGGCCGGATGGTGCGATCACATCGCGCGCATGTGGCCGGTCGATGCGGTCGTGGGCGAGAACGGCGCGTTCTATTTCTGCTACGAGCGCAGTGCGCGCCAGCTGATCAGACGCTTCCGCGACGATGCCGCGACGCGCGCGGCGAATCGCGCGCGGCTGGGCGCGGTCCGCGACCGCATCCTGCGCGAGGTGCCGGGCGCCGCGCTCGCGTCCGATCAGCCGTACCGCGAGGCCGATCTCGCGATCGACTATTGCGAGGACGTGCCGGCGCTCGCTTGGAGCGCAGTCGACCGCATCGCATCGATCATGCGCGAGGCCGGCATGACCACAAGAGTGAGCTCGATCCACGTCAACGGCTGGTTCGGCCGCTACGACAAGCTCGGCATGGCACGCCTCGCATTGGCCGAACGCTTCGGCGTCGACCTGGACGCCGAGCGCAGCCGATTCGTGTTTGTCGGCGACTCGCCCAATGATGCGCCGTTGTTCGCCTACTTTCCGCACGCGGTCGGGGTCGCCAACGTCCGGGACTTCGCGCCGCGCATGGAGCACCTGCCGGCGTACGTTACTGAGCGCGCGCGCGGCGCGGGCTTCGCCGAGCTTGCCAACAAGTTACTCGCGCGGAGTCCGCGCGCCGAACCATGAGCTGGCTCGTCGGCTATCTCGCGGTCGGGGCGCTGGTCGGCTTCTTCGCCGGCATGCTCGGCATCGGCGGCGCCGCGATCATGGTGCCGCTGCTGGTCATGCTCCTCGGCGCGCAACAGTTTGCGCCGGCGTCGATCCTGCACCTCGCGGTCGGCACGGCGATGGCGACGATCCTGTTCACCTCGGTGTCGACCACCCGCGCGCACGCGCTTCGCGGCGCGGTGCGGTGGGACATCGTGCTGCGCATGACGCCGGGCATTCTCACCGGCGGGCTCGTCGGATCGACCATCGCCGCGTCGATCCCGCGCCTCCTCCTCGCCGCGCTGTTCGTGGCTACGGTGTACGCGGCGGCGCTGCACATGCTGCTCGATCGCAAGCCGAGCCCCACTCGCACGCTGCCGGGGACGGCCGGACTCTTCGCCGCCGGCGCGACCATCAGCGGCGTGTCGGCATTCGCGGCGGTGGGCGGTGCGTTCATGTCGGTCCCGTTCATGGCTTGGTGCAACGTGCCGGTGATCCAGGCGATCGGCACTGCGTCGGCGATCGGCTTCCCGATCGCCGTCGCCGGATCGATCGGCTATATCGCTGCGGGCTGGCGCGAACCGGGGTTACCGGCCTGGAGCTTGGGCTATGTCTATCTGCCGGCGCTCGCCGGGATCACGCTGGCGAGCATGTCGGTCGCGCCGTTCGGGGTGGCGGTCGCGCACCGCCTGCCGACGCGGTTGCTGCGGCGGATCTTCGCGGTGCTGATGTTCGCGCTCGCGACGCAGATGCTGGTCGGCCTGTGGTGATCAGACCACGCCCTGGGCGCGCAGCCGCGCGATGTCGCCGTCGCTCAGATCGAGCAGTGCGCGCAGAATTTCGTCGGTGTGCTCGCCGAGCACCGGCGGCGGCCGGTTGTGCTCGACCGGCGTGGCCGAGAAGCGCATCGGGCTGCGCACCAAGGACACTTTGCCCGCAAGCGGGTGCGGCAGCTCGAACTGTAGCCCGCGCGCGATCGCCTGCGGCTCCTGGAACACTTGCGCGACGGTATTGATCGGGCCGTTCGGCACCCCGGCCGCTTCGAGCCGCTCCACCCACTCGCGCGTCGGCCGCTTGGCCATGATTTCAGCGAGGATCGCGGCCAGCTCGGCGCGGTGCTCGACGCGCACCCCGTTGGTGGCGAATCGAGGGTCGTCGGCGAGTTGCGTGCAGCTTGCGACTTGGCAGAACTTGCGGAACAGATTGTCGTTGCCGCAGGCGACGATCATGTCGCCGTCCGCGGTCTTGAAGGTCTGGTACGGGACGATGTTGGGGTGGGCATTGCCAAGCCGCTCCGGCGACGCGCCGGTAGCGAGATAGTTCGCGCCCTGATTGGCGAGCACCGCCACCAACGAGTCGAGCAGTGCCAGGTCGAGGTGTTGGCCGACGCCGGTTTCGGCGCGGTGGGCGAGCGCCGCACACACGGCGATGGTCGCGTACATGCCGGTCATGATGTCGGCGATCGGGATGCCCGCCTTCTGCGGTCCGCCGCCCGGGGCGTCGTCGCGCTCGCCGGTGATGCTCATTAGCCCGCCCATGCCCTGGATCATGAAGTCGTAACCCGGCCGCTCGCGGTACGGCCCAGTTTGGCCGAAACCGGTGACCGAGCAGTAGACGAGCCGCGGATTGACTTGTTTCAGGTCGTCGTAGCCGAGCCCGTAGCGGGCGAGATCGCCGACTTTGTAGTTCTCGAGCAGCACGTCGCACTGTGCGGCGAGCGCGCTCACGATGCGCTGGCCCGCCGGCTGCGACAGGTTCACGGTGATCGACTTTTTGCCGCGGTTGGCGCAGGTGAAGTACGCCGATTCACCCGTCTGCTTGCCGTGCGCGTCGTTCAGCCAGGGCGGGCCGAAAGCGCGCGAGTCATCGCCGGTTTTAGGACGCTCGACCTTGATCACCTCGGCGCCCAGGTCGGCGAGGTTCTGCCCCGCCCAGGGGCCGGCGAGCACGCGCGTGAGGTCGAGCACGCGGATATGCGACAGGGGACCCGCCATAGGCTCAAACTCTACAACGGCACGCTCGGACGGGGAAGCCACGGCGCGCGGTGGCAGCTACGCCGCGCTCACGCCGGCGGCGTTCGACGGGACATTTCATGACTGCGCCTCCGCTCGAATGGTCGCCCGCCCGGGTTCACTGGTTACACCGGCCGGCTGGTCGTCTTCGTCCGCGGCGTAAGGGCATCGCCGCACCACCCTACTTCCCGCGGAAGCGGGGTTTCTGCTTCGCGAGGAACGCCCGGTAGCCGATTTGGAAGTCCTCCGTTTCGAAGCACGCGAAGCCCTCGTCGTATTCCTCGGCCGTGATCGGGCGCGGGTCGAGCAGCCGGCGGGCGAACTTCTTGTGCCAGCGCGCGACGAGCGGTGCGCCGGCGGCGATGCGACGGGCGGTCGCGAGCGACTCTTCCTCGACCCGGTCGTCGGCGACGACGCGGTTCACGAGGCCTTTCTCCTTCGCCTCGTCGGCGCCGAACACCCGGCCCTCGAGCAGGATCTCGAGCGCGGCGGCGCGGCCGACGAGATCGATCAGCGGCTTCAGTTCGCCGTATCCGACCACGAGGCCGAGCTGGTTGACGGGGATGCCGAAGCGGCTCGATGCGCCGCAGAGGCGCAAATCGCATCGCGTCGCGATCTCGAGCCCGCCGCCGACGCACGCGCCATAGATCATGGCAATGACCGGATGCCGGCATTCGGCGAGCGCCGTGGCGGCCGCCTCCGCCTCGTGGCCGTAGGCTCGAGCGAGCGCAGCGCCGGCGCGCACGGTCTCGAACTCGGAGATATCCGCCCCGGCCGCGAACGCCTTGGTCCCCGCGCCGCGCAGCACCACGCAGCGCAGCGACTCGTCCGCGTCCAGCTCGCGCGCCACGGCGCCGAGCCGCTGCCACATCGCGCGCGACAGCGCGTTCAGCCGCTCGGGGTTGCGGAGCGTGACGGTCGCGATATCGCCCTCGCGGGCGACCAGGACTTCACCCGGCATGGCTACTTGTCGGGGAGCGGCCTCGCGTCCCGCGCGAGCAGGCCGCGCGCGCGTCCGGCGCCGGCGGCGATCAGCGGCCAGAACAGCAGGAGGAGCGCGAGCGTGGTGATCGAGCCGACCAGAGAATTCGACCAGAACACCCGCAGCTCGCCGCCGGCGCCGATCATCGACAGGCGGAAGGCGTCCTCGGCGCGGTTGCCGAGAACGAGCGCGAGCGTGAACGGCGCGAGCGGAATGCTGATTTTCTTGAAGACGTAGCCGACGACGCCGAAGGCGAGCATCAGCCAAATGTCGAACATCGCATTCTGGATGGCATAGGCGCCGATCGCGCAGGACACGACGATCATCGGCGCGATCGCCGCGAACGGCACGCGCAGGACGGCGGCGAAGATCGGCACGGTGGTGAGCACCAGGATCAGGCCGACGACATTGCCGAGATACATCGACGCGATCAGGCCCCAGACGAAGCTCTTGTGCTCGACGAAGAGCAACGGCCCGGGGTTGAGCCCCCAGACCATCAGGCCGCCGAGCAGGATCGCCGCGGTACCGGAGCCCGGGATGCCGAGCGCGAGCATCGGCAAGAGCGCCGAGGTGCCCGAGGCGTGGGCGGCGGTCTCCGGCGCGAACACGCCCTCGATGCGGCCTTTGCCGAACGAGTCCTTGTCCTTGGCGAAGCGCTTGGCGAGGTTGTAGCCCATGAAGGAGGCGGCGATCGCGCCCCCCGGCGTGATGCCGAGCCAGCAGCCGATCGCGGCCGAGCGCAGGAGCGTCACCCAGTAGCGTGGCAGGTCCTTCCACACTTTCAGCACGACGCGCAGGTTGATGCTTGCGGTGTGGCCGCGCAGCGCGAGCCGCTCCTCCATCGTGAGCAGGATCTCGCTGATGCCGAACAGGCCGATGACGGCGACGAGGAAGTTGATGCCGCGCAAGAGCTCGTCCGAGCCGAACGTCATGCGCAGCTGGCCCGAGACCGTGTCCATACCGACGCTGGCGAGCAGCAGCCCGAGGGTCATCGAGATGATGGTCTTGTGCTTCGCCTCGCGTCCGAGACCGACGAAGGAACAGAACGTGAGTAAATAGACCGAGAAGAACTCCGGCGGCCCGAAGCGCAACGCAAACGAGGCGATGCCGGGCGCGAGGAAGGTGATCAGCAGCACCGCCACGAGCGACCCGATGAAAGACGAAGTGAAGGCTGCGGTGAGCGCCTCGGCGGCTTTTCCCTGCTGCGCCATCGGGTAGCCGTCGAAGGTCGTCGCCACCGACCAGGCCTCGCCCGGGATGTTGAACAGGATCGAGGTGATCGCGCCGCCGAAGAGCGCTCCCCAGTAGATGCAGGAGAGCATCACGATGGCCGAGGTCGGGTCCATGGTGAAGGTGAGCGGCAGCAGGATGGCGACCCCGTTCGGGCCGCCGAGGCCCGGCAACACGCCGACGAAGATGCCGAGCGCGAGCCCGACCATCATCAGCGCGAGCGTCTTCCAGGTCAGCAGGACGCCGAAGCCGTAGAGCAGGAGGCCGAAAGCTTCCGTCACGCGCCTTGCCTAGTGGCCGAACAGGGCTTCGAGCGGCCCCGTCGGCATGATGACGTCGAACGCGATGTCGAAGGTGACGAACATGCTGAGCGAGAACAGGAACCCCGTAAGCAAGGACTTCCAGACCGCGATGCGTCCGACGAGCATCATGAAGCCGGCGATCAGGAGGAAGCTCGCCACGTAGAGCCCGAGCCATTGCGTAAACAGGCAGAACAGCAGCGTCGGGACGAAGACCTGCAGCACGCGGCGCAGCTGATCGCGCGTGACGAACGCCTCGCTGCCCTCGCCGCGCGCGAGGAATTCCCGCGCCAGCCCGTAGAGGCTCGCGGCGGCGAGGATGACCGAGAGATAGAACGGGAAGTAGCCGGCCTGCGGGCCGGTCGAATCCCACCCCATGCCGGTGCGCCAGTTGTCGAACGCGAGCAGCATGGCGAGCGCGAGCAGCAGCAGCGAGACGGCGATCTCGGTCGTGCGCTTGGTGGTCACCGCGGGCGAGTCGTCGGCCGGCGCGCCCGGGTCTTCGACGACGATTTCGGATTCGGATTTCGACATGGTTTCTTTCGCGCCGGCGCGCACCGCCCGGCTCCCTCCTCGATGCGCGCGAGGACGGGAGAACGCGGGCGCACCGGCGCGCGGATTTACTGGGCGACGAAGCCCGCTTCGGTCATCAGGCTCTTGTTGAGCGCGTCGTCCTCCTCCAGGAACTTCAGCATGTCCTGCCCGGTGAGGAAGACCGGCTTGAGCGCCTGCTTCTCCATGTAGTCCTTGTACTCGGCCGTCTGCGCGAGCTTCCGGAAGAGGTCGACGTAGAAGGCGGTCTGCTCGGGCGTCACCTTGCCGGGCAGGAACATGGCGCGCAGCATGAGGTACTGCACGTCGACGCCTTCCTCCTTGCAGGTCGGAATGTCGTTCCAGGACATGGTGTCGGTGACCTTGTTCTTATACTGGATGCGTTCCTTGTCGAACACACACAGCGCGCGCACCTGGCCCGCGCGCCAGACCTCGAGATTCTCCGACGGATTGTTGACGTTCGACTGGGTGTGGTTACCGACGAGTTGCGTCGCGGCCTCGCCGCCCGACTTGTACGGCAGATAGGCGAACTTCGCGCCGGTTTTCTTCTCGAGGAAGACGGTGAGGACGTTATCCTCGCGTTTGGAGCCGGTGCCGCCCATCTTGAACGGCGGGTTGGCCGCGCGGGCGGCAGCGATGAACTCCTTCACGTTCTTGTGCGGGATCGTGGTGTTGTCCCACAGCACGAACTGGTCGAGCGCGATCACCGCGACCGGCGTGAGCTCGCGCCAGTTGAACGGGATCTTGGCCGACAGCGGCAGCATGTAGATCAGCGAATAGGCGATCAGCACCTTGTGGGGGTCGCCGGCGCTCGACTTCATGTAGATCAGCGCCTCCGCGCCCGACGCCCCGCCCTTGAGCGACACCACCATCGGCTGCTTCATCAGATTGTTCTTCTGGACCGCGGCCTGCATCATCCGCGCCATCTGATCGGAGGCGCCGCCCGCGCCGGCGGCAACGACGATTTCGATCGGTTTGGTCGGCTCCCACCCGGCGAGCGCCGGGGCCGCGGTCAGCGCGACAGCGAGCGATGCGAACAATGCGGATCGGATTGCCTTCATGACGTCTCCTCGGTGTAAAGCGCGCCGCGTCTTCTGTCGAATCGGCCGCGGTGGCGCAAAGAATCAGGCTGCTTTTCGGGGCGCGGCCGCGCCCCGGGCACACTCGGCAAGGTGATCGAGCGCGGCGCGCACGCCGCCCTGCTTGTGGGGCACGCCGGCGACGGCGAGGCCCATCTCTACGCCCGCGAGCGTGCCGGCGAGGCTGAGATCGTTGAAATCGCCCAAGTGCCCGATGCGGAACGTTTTCCCGGCGAGCTTGCCGAGCCCGGTGCCGAGCGACATGTCGAAGGCTTCGAGAATGACCTGCCGCAGCTTGTCGGCATCGTGCCCCGGCGGCGTCATGACGGCAGTGAGCGAGCTCGAGTACTCCTCGGGCACGGCGCACAGGATCTCGAGGCCCCACGCGCGCACCGCCCGCCGCGTCGCTTCCGCATGGCGGTCGTGCCGCGCGAACACGTGCTCCAGCCCTTCCTCGCGCAGCATGCGCAGGGATTCGCGCAGGCCGTACAGCAGATTCGTGGCCGGGGTATACGGAAAGTAGCCGGTCTTGTTCGCCGCGAGCATTTCCGCCCAATCCCAATACGACTTCGGCAGCTTGGAGTGCTGCGAGGCCTTGCGCGCCTTCTCCGAGATCGCGTTGAAGGACAGCCCCGGCGGCAGCATGAGCCCCTTCTGCGAGCCCGCCACCGTAACGTCTACGCCCCATTCGTCGTGGCGGTAGTCGATCGAGGCGAGCGAGCTGATGGTATCGACCAGCAACAGCGCGGGGTGATGCGCCGCGTCGATGCCTTTCCGGATCGCCGCGATGCGGCTGGTGACGCCGGTCGACGTCTCGTTGTGCACGACGCAGACTGCCTTGATCGCGTGCGCCGGGTCCGCTTTCAATTTCGCTTCGACGATCGCCGGATCGGCGCCGTGCCGCCAGTCGGTGGCGATGAATTCGGGTTGCACCCCGAGACGGAGGGCCATCTTTCGCCACAGCGTCGCGAAGTGCCCGGTCTCGAACATCAGCACCTGGTCGCCGGGCGAGAGGGTGTTGACCAGCGCGGCCTCCCACGCCCCCGTTCCCGAGGCCGGGTAGATCACGATCGGTTGCTGGGTCTTGAAGACCTCCTTCAGCCCGTCCAGGACCTCGTGGCCGAGCTGGGCGAACTCGGGGCCACGGTGGTCGATGGTCGGCAGGTCGATCGCGCGCAGGATGCGATCGGGCACGTTCGTCGGGCCGGGGATCTGGAGGAAGTGGCGACCACTATGGTAGCGATGGCGATCCGACATGGCGGTGATCGGTCAGGATGGGTAATCGGGTGGGAACACGGCCCGACGGCGATAGTAGGCGAAGCGCCCGACCGGCGCAAGCTTTTGCATGCAATCGATCAGCGCCCAAGACGTGGCTTCTGACTCTGAATAAAAAACAAGGTGTTGCTATAAGTTTCTTGCCAGGAAGCGGGTGCATTTTGTATTATGTACGCGTCATGCTTCACGGCCTGCTCCCCCTCGGATGACCGACCTCTCCCACGCCCCGGTCCGCGAGTCGCCGGCGCCGCGCGTGCGGACGCGGTCGCGCCGACTGCTGCATGCGGGCGCCGTCGACCAGCTGCGGGACCTGATCGTCCAGGGCGAGCTCGCGGCCGGTGCCCGGCTGAACGAGCGGCTGCTGTGCGAACGGCTCGGCATCTCCCGCACGCCGCTGCGCGAGGCGCTCAAGGTGCTCGCCGCAGAAGGCCTGGTGCAGCTGCTGCCGAATCGCGGTGCGGTCGTGACCGCGCTCACGCTGGAGCAGGTGCGAGAAATCTTCGCGGTGATGGGTGCGCTCGAGGCCCTCGCCGGGGAGCTCGCGTGCCGCAACATCGCGCCGGCGCAGCTCGCGGAGATCCGTGCCCTGCACTACCAGATGCGGGTGCACCACGCCCGCGGCGAGCTCGCCGAGTACTTCCGCTTCAACCAGCAGATTCACATCTTGCTGGTGGAAGCCTCCGGCAACGCGACGCTCGCCGCCAACTATCGGCAGCTGAATGCGCACGTGCGGCGCGCGCGCTATATGGCCAACCTCTCGCGCGAGCGCTGGGACCAAGCGGTCGACGAGCACGAGGCGATCCTCGATGCGCTCGCCAAGCGCGACGCGCCGCGCCTGCAGCGCCTGCTGCGGGAGCACTTGAGCAACAAGCTGCTGGTCGTCATCGCCGCGCTCGACGGCGAGCGGCCACCGGAGGCGGCCGGATGAGCCTGACGATCGATGTCGTGTCCGACGTGGTGTGCCCATGGTGCTTCATCGGCAAACGCCGGCTGGAAGGTGCGCTCGCGCTCTACGCCGGGGAGCATGCGGACGCGCCGGCGCCGGTGGTGACGTGGCGACCGTTCCAGCTCAACCCCGACCTGCCGGACGATGGCATGGGGCGCGCGGCGTACGTCGCACGCAAATTCGGCACGCGCGGCGGTGCGGTGTATGACCGGGTGGCCGCGGCCGGCCGCGAGGTCGGCATTGCCTTCGCGTTCGATCGCATCGTGCGCCAGCCGAACACGGTCGCGGCGCACAGCCTCACCGAGCTGGCCCGTGCGGGCGCCAAGCAGGATGCGCTGGTCGAAGCCCTGTTCAAGGCGTACTTCCTCGACGGCGTCGATCTTACGGCGCGCGCGAACCTGGTCGCGATCGCGACCGGCGCCGGGCTCGCTCGCGCCGACGTCGAGGCGTGGCTCGACAACGCGCAGGCGAGTGCCATGGTGCGCACCGAGGATGCGCGGGCGCGGGAGATCGGCATCGAAGGGGTGCCGTTCTTCATCTTCAACGGGCGGCTCGCGGTATCGGGGGCGCAGCCTTCGGCGGTGCTGCTCGAGGCGATGAAGCGGGCGGAAAGCGCGGCCGCGGCCGACTGACGCACAGCCGATCTGTGAGCGTCCACCAGCTAGCCTTCCACCGCGGCGCAGGCGACCGCGGTCTCGCGGCGCGGCTGAAACGCGAGATCACGGGCGACGTGCTTTTCGACCGCGCGAGCCGCGGGCGCTATGCGACCGACGCGTCGATCTATCAGATCGACCCGATCGGCATCGTCGTCCCGAAGACGGAGGAGGACGCGCTGCGCGCGATGCAGATCGCGTTCGATGCGGGCGTACCGGTCTTGCCGCGGGGGGCGGGCACCTCGCAGTGCGGGCAGAGCGTCGGTGCCGCGCTCGTCATCGACCACTCGAAGCATTTGAACCGAGTGCTCGAGCTCGATCGGGAGAACGCCACGGTCACGGTGCAGCCCGGCGTCGTGCTCGACCAGCTGAATGCGTTCCTGCGGCCGCACGGGCTGTGGTTTCCGGTGGACGTCTCGACCGCGGCGCAGGCGACGATCGGCGGCATGACCGGCAACAATTCGTGCGGCTCGCGCTCGATCCGCTACGGCAACATGGTGCACAACGTGCTCGCCGTCGATGCGGTCCTCGCCGATGGGGCGCAGTACCGCTTTGGCCCGAGCGCGGAGCTCGCCGGCGGCCCGGCCGGCTATCGGGCGCTCGCCGCCAAGATCCACACCGTCGTGCGGCGCGAGGCGGCGGAAATCGCCGCGCGCTGGCCCACCGTTCTGCGGCGCGTGCAGGGCTACAACATCGATCTCGTGCAGCCCGGCCCGCCGGGCGAGATGCGCGCGCACAACCTCGCCCATCTGCTAGTCGGCTCCGAAGGCACGCTCGCGTACTCGCGCCGCATCACCCTGAGGCTCTCGCCGATGCCGCAGCACAAGGTGCTCGGCGTCTGCCATTTCCCGAGCTTCTACCGAGCGATGGAGTGCACGCAGCACATCGTGCGGCTCGAGCCCGATGCGGTCGAGTTGGTCGATCGCACCATGATCGAGCTCGCCCGCGGCAACGAAGCGTTCGAGCCGATCGTCGCGCGCTTCATTCGCGGCGCGCCGGAGGCGATTCTGCTGGTCGAATTCGCGGGCGACGAGCGGGACCCGCAACTGGCGAAGCTCGCCCGGCTGGTTGAGCTGATGGGCGACCTCGGCCTCCCGGGCAGCGTGGTCGAGATCACGGCGGCCGCGCCGCAGAAGGACGTCTGGGAAGTGCGCAAGGCCGGTCTCAACATCATGATGTCGATGAAGGGCGACGGCAAGCCGGTGTCGTTCATCGAGGACTGCGCGGTGCCGCTCGAGCACCTTGCCGAGTACACGGACCGCCTCAGCAAGGTGTTCGAAAAGCACGGCGCCCGGGGGACGTGGTACGCACATGCGTCGGTCGGCACGCTGCACGTGCGGCCGGTGCTCGACATGCGGGCCGACGGCGCGCAGAAGATGCGCGCCATCGCCGAGGAAGCCTGCGCCATGGTGCGCGAGTTCAAAGGCGCGTACTCCGGCGAGCACGGCGACGGGCTGGTGCGCTCCGAATGGATCGAGCCGATCGTCGGGCGCCGGCTCACCCGCGCGCTCGAGGAAATCAAGGACCTCTTCGACCCCAGGGGCCTGATGAATCCAGGCAAGATCGTGCGGCCGCCGAAGATGGACGACCGCTCGCTGTTCCGTTTCAAGCCCGACTATCGGACGGCGAAGCTCGACGCGGCGCTCGACTGGTCGGAGTGGGATAGCGCCGGCGCGGCGAGCCAGGGCTTCGCGGCGGCGGTCGAGATGTGCAACAACAACGGTCACTGCCGCAAGTTCGACGCCGGCACGATGTGCCCGTCCTTCCGCGCCACCGGCGACGAGCAGCATCTCACCCGCGGCCGCGCGAATACGCTACGGCTTGCGCTCTCCGGCCAGCTCGGTCCCGACGCGTTCACCTCGGATGCCCTGTACCAGACGATGGACCTGTGCGTCGGGTGCAAGGGCTGCAAGCGCGAGTGCCCGACCGGCGTCGACATGGCCAAGATGAAGATCGAGTTCCTTCACCACTACCACGGCCGGCACGGTTGGCCGCTGAAGGAGCGCCTCATCGCCTATCTCCCGCGCTATGCGCCGGCCGCCGCCCGCGTGGCCGCGCTGCTCAACCTGCGCGATCAGGCGCCGCTCCTCGCGTGGCTGTCCGAGAAGATGCTGGGGCTGTCGGCGCGGCGCGCATTGCCGAAGTGGCGCGCGCGCCCGTTCTTGCGCAGCGCGGCGGGCCGCTACCAAGTGCGTCCGCCGGGCGACTGCGACGTGGTGCTGCTGGCCGACACCTTCACCAACTACTTCGAGCCCGAAAACGCAACCGCCGCGCTGCGAGTGCTCGAGGCGGCGGGCTACCGCGTGCACGTCGCGCGCGCGCCGGGCCGCGACCGCCCGCTGTGCTGCGGCCGCACGTTCCTCGCCGTCGGCATGGTGAACGAAGCCCGCGCCGAGGCTCGCCGGATGCTCGACGCGCTGGCCCCCTATGTCGGGCGCGGCGTCCCGGTCGTCGGGCTGGAGCCGTCCTGTCTGTACACGCTCCGCGACGAATTCCGCGCGCTGGTGCCGGGCGCGGAGACGGCGCGGCTCGCCGCGCACGCGCTCCTGTTCGAGGAATTCCTGGCGCGCGAGGCACACGCCGATCGGCTGCGGCTCAAGCTGAACCCGGCGCCGCGGTCCAGGGCGCTGCTGCATGGACACTGTCACCAGAAGGCGTTCGGGGCGATGCCCGCCGTCGAGCGCACGCTCGCGCTCATTCCCGGGCTCGAGGTGGAGACGGTCCAATCGAGCTGCTGCGGCATGGCCGGCGCGTTCGGCTACGAGGCGCGGCACCATGAGGTCTCGCTCAAGATGGCGGAGGCCGCGCTGCTGCCGAAAGTGCGCGCCGCGCCGCCCGGGACGCTGGTGGTCGCCGACGGGACGAGTTGCCGGCAGCAGATCGCGGCCGGAACCGGACGGGCCGCGATTCACGTTGCACGAGCGCTGGAACGAGCGCTCGCCTGACGCCGGCAATCGATCGGCGGCACGGTTGCGCGTCGTGCGCCAGCGTGGTTGGCAGGTCTGCCGCCTTGGTCATCGGCTAGAATGGCGCAAATCTAGATCGGCGCTGCAGCCCCGTTCTTTGCGTGCGCCGGAACTCTGGCGCGCTCGTCGCTTCCTGTGCCTTATGGAACCGTGGTTGTCGTCGCCGGACAGCGGCAAGCTTCGACTTTCATTCGAGCAAGGGGAGCAGAGCCTCGAAACGGCGAACAAAACGATGCTGACGGGAGCGACGTGAACGAAGGCGATAGTGTGGGCGAGCGGCGGGCGTTTCCGAAGCGCCGCGCGGTGCTGATTTTAGGCGCCACCTCGACGAGGATCGCGGCAGGCGCACGCGCGCACGGCTTGGCCGGGCGCTCTGCGCGCGCGCGTCTAGGGGGACCACACACTGCCTACGGGCAGCCCTCGCGCTGTGGGTAGCCCATCGCCCGGCGTGTCGCCGGACCACATGGATATGGGGCTCCAGCGCTCGGCACGAAGCCTCACATTACCGTTCAGTTTCAGGTCACTACTTCAGGTTAGGGAAAGGAGCGTTTGATTTTTCTATACTCCTGGGTTATGATGCCGTCATATCAAAGGTTATGATGCCGTCATATCAAAAAAGGCGAATAATTCACGCTAATCCGACCGAGTAGCCGTAGCCTTTTTGCCTGGCGACGGTTTAACATTCCTGCAACCCTGTCAACACCTAGAACACTTCGACTATGAGCTTCGACCGCCGTTCCGCGCTTATCCGTCGTCGGATGACTCGCCGCGAGTTCCTGCAACTGGCTTCTGCGACGGCGGGCACGGTCGCGCTCGCGGGTTGCGGGCCCCAGGTCAGCGGTAGCAGCACAACAACTCCCGCAATGACCACTGCGGCACAAACCCCAGCCCCAGCCCCGGCCCCAGCGCCTGCCCCGGCCCCCAGACCGGCTCCGGCGCCCGCCCCGGCCCCAGCGCCCGCCCCGGCCCCAGCGCCCGCCCCAGC
>Ga0187846_10000408_pt1 | contig 25428 bp, 20 predicted proteins | sample TC_taG_FD_161473 | JGI IMG/M metagenome (GOLD analysis project Ga0187846, IMG submission 161473) | Biofilm microbial communities from the roof of an iron ore cave, State of Minas Gerais, Brazil - TC_06 Biofilm (v2) | ecosystem: Environmental > Terrestrial > Deep subsurface > Cave > Wall biofilm... | reverse complement strand
CATTCAGCACGCAATACGCGATCGGCTCGGTTTCTCAGGATGGACGGTTCTTCCTGTTCTCGTCCGACTGGATGGGAACGCTGGGGTCTGAATCGGGTACGACCACCTGCGCGGCTGGCGTCAATTGCCGTGGTGACGTGTTTGTCGTGGAGCTGAGGTAGGGGCCCTCAGAAGTCGAGCTTCCGCTGGAAGTAAGCCAAGCCATCGACGTACTTCGAGAACTCCAGGCTTCTCGCTTTGCTGCCCGCACCGATGCGCGGCAGTTGGTACGGGTCGCTGCCGACTTTGACCATTCCAAATTGCGCAACGACCGAACACTTATAGCCGGCCTGCTCGACCTGCCGCACCTGGCTGGGACGGAAGTCGCCCGGCATTCCGTTGGGGAAGCAGAAACAGCTCACCGGCTTCCCGATTCTTTCTTCAATCAGGGCACGCGACTGGGTGAGTTCCTTCAACGACTCCTCATCGCTCACGCTCGACAAAATGGGATGAGTCGCCGTATGAGAGCCAATATCAACCAGGCCGCAGTCGGCCATTTCCCGCAGCTCGCTCCATGAGCAGGGAGCGTATTTCGCGGGACCTAGGCGTGGAATCTGAACGCCCGTGTTTTTGGCAATGGCTTCGATTCGACCGTCGCGCTCTTCTGGCTTCATCCGATTGAGAGAACGAAAGGTGGCTTCGATGTAGCTCTGTGCCAGTTCTTCCGGAGCTCCCGGCTGCTCACTTAGCCACAAAACCTTGTCGGTCCATATCCAGTCTTGCCCCTCGATGAACGAGGTCACAACAAAAAAAGTGGCGGGGAACTGGAACTCTTTGAGCAACGGGAAGAGGAATTCGTAGCAGTTGCGACGGCCGTCGTCGATGGTAAGCGCGACCATGCGGGGCTGCAGTTTGCGCCGGCTGCAGGCCTGCTCGGCGAGATATTGCAGGGAAACAACTTCATAGTGGCGGCGAAGATGCTCGAACTGGGTGCGAATCCCGCCCACGCTGAGCGATCCGGGTTCGTCCGATCCCGAGGCCGAGAAGTTGTGGTACATGAGGATGCGGGCCATTCCGGCGGTTGCCGTGCGCGCCAGCGAAAACAGGCCGCAGCTACGTGCGATTCGAAGGAGCAGCTTGCTCACGCATTACCTCGCTGTGCTGGCGATCCGCGGTGCGGATGAATGCAGCAAGGAGATAAGGCGCAAGCGCACTGCGGCATGGCAAGAAAGGCTTCCCTGTCCAGGGGGCGCATCCAGTGGCGATCATAGCATCGGCTCAGGATCGGAGGCGCGCTGCGCCGGTCAGATCGCGCATGACTTCGGTGTTTGGTTGTGCGTCGCGCCCTCCAGTTTTTTGCGGTAACCTAGCGACGTGGGTCAAAAGCAGGCTTTTGTCCGTGAGGGAGAGCGTTCTGTCCGCTAGCGTGGGAACGACGCGATCTGCGATCTCGCTGGAGGCGATTTTGAGCTGCCCGGCTTGCCACGCTTCATTGGCGAGAGCAAGCGACGGCTACGCGTGCCCTTCGTGTGGGCGCGAGTTTCCCGAGGTGCGCGGCGTTCTTCGCTTCGTCGAGAAAAACAACTATGCCGACAGCTTTGGCTACCAGTGGCAGCGTTTCAACCGAACCCAACTGGACCACGCGGGCAGAAACCTGTCGGAAGAAGACTTCATCAGGAAAACGGGCCTTAAGCCGGACGATCTACGGGGAAAACTCGTGCTCGATGTGGGCTGCGGCGCGGGACGCTTCGCCGAAATCGCGACGCGCTGGGGCGCGCGCGTGGTCGGCATTGACCTGAGCGCCGCCGCCGAAGTCGCGGCGAAAAACCTCGCCGCCCGTGACTTCCTCGCTTTCCAGGCCGATGTGTTCGCGCTTCCCTTCGCGCCGGAAGCATTCGACTGCATCTACAGCATGGGCGTGCTGCATCACACACCCGATTGCGAGCGCGCGGTCAAAGTGCTGCCTCAGTACCTGAAGCCCGGGGGCACGCTTGCCGTGTGGTTATACAGCGGCTACAACAAGTGGTACCGGTTCAGCGATCAGTACCGAAAAATCACGCATCGAATGTCGCCCCGCGCCCTGCACGGCTTTTTCCGGGTTGCGGTGCCCTTTTTTTATTGGCTGGACCGCGGCCTGCGCGTGATTCCGCTGATCGGCAGGCCGGTGGCCGGCGCGGTGCACCACGTTTTCCCCGTCAACCGACATCCCGACCCTGAGGTTCGCGTTCTTGACACGCTGGATTGGTATTCGCCGAAGTATCAATCCAAGCACACGTATGAGCAAGTGTTCCGCTGGTTCGAAAGTTGCGGCCTTGAGGCGTTGACTGTGGGCGAGATTCCAGTGGGGGTTCGAGGCCGGAAGCCGTTGAGGGATTCGGCCTCGCGTTGACGACTCAGAGGGCCATTCAGTCATGTCAGGTTTGAAAAAACGCATCGCGGCGTACGCCCGGGTGGTAACGAAGCGGCAGCCCGCCGCTCGCGGGCTCACGGTGTATCCCGACGACACGTTCTTGGTTTCGTTCCCGCGATCGGGGAACACGTGGACACGCTTCCTGGTGTGCAACCTGATCAACCCGGATGAGCCGGTTAACTTTGCCCGCCTCGAGTCGCGGATTCCCGAGATCTACGATGTGACTGACCGCGTGCTGCGGCAGTTTCCCCGGCCGCGGATCATCAAGAGTCACGAAAGCTTTGACCCGCGGTATAAGAAGGTCATCTACATCGTGCGCGACCCGCGGGACGTGCTGGTCTCCTATTACGAATTTCAGTTGAAGCGGCTCGTGATCACGGAAGATTGCGGCCTCGAAGAATTTGTTCCGCGCTTTATGGATTCCGAGTTCGAGCCCAAGACCGGATCGTGGCGGGACCATGTTGTCAGCTGGACGGCAACGCGTGGAGGCCAGAAGGATTTCTTGCTGCTGCGGTACGAAGACATGCTGGCCGACACGCACGACGCCGGCACAAAGATCGCGTCTTTCCTCGGTTTCGACTCCAGCCCGGAGCGCGTGGCTCGCGCTGTGGAACTGAGCTCGGTGGAGCGCATGCGCAAGCTGGAACGGGAGCAATCCGGCCAATGGAAGGAAACGAAAAAAACGCGGCAGGACAAACCCTTCGTGCGCAAAGGGACCGCCGGAGGCTGGAAATCTGCTCTGCCGCAATCCTGCGTTGATCAGATCGAATCGGCGTGGGGCGACGTGATGCGCTCGGTCGGCTATGAGCTGTCGACGGCGAAGGTCGCCGGCTGACTTTAGACATCCTTACCCGCAGCCCGTTTCACCGAGGTCCAGACCGTCCGTGGCAGATGCGCGCGCAGCCAGGCCTTTGTACCTGCGACTCGTTTGCGCGCTGCGAGGTGAAGCGCTCCGCGGCTCCACGGGCGGGCGAAGTGAATGTTCTGATAGTTTCTCAGCGCCGCCCCCCAGCGCATCTTCGATTCATCCGTGCCACCCAGGAAATCATAGCGGCGAACTCCTTCTCCTATCAGCTGTTTCAGCACCTGGCTGCGCAGCACGTAGCCAACGCTGTCGGATGCGTACTCGGGATCGAATCCTTCCTGCAGCGAGAACACAGACGCGCCGTGGCGCAGGCCAAACTGCGCGGCCACGACTTTTTCGTCGAGCTCAAGCACCCAGAATTCGAGTCTCTTCCGAGCGAGCAGTTGGCGAGCAAGATCGCCGTAGAACCGGCGGCGCGCCGGAGAATGCAGGGTGCCTGGCAGGCCTCGCAGTTGCCAGTGCTTGCCATGGAGTTCGCAGAGAGACCCCAGCAGCGAGTCGAGTTCACGCTCTTCCGAGCAACGCCGAATTCGCACGGCATACTTTTTTTCCAGCTTCCGGGCCCTGATTCCGACTTTGCCTCGCTCTTTGGCGGAAAGCGCTTTCAAGTAGGATTCCCAGGTGTCCGGCAATTCGACTACGGTTTGCGGGCGCGTCGAAGTCAGACATGTCCAACTGCGGGCTTGCAGCTCGCGCAACAGGCATGACGCCACCAGTGAATCGGCGGGCAGGGTATTAAGCTGGCACACATCCCACAGTGCGGCATTGACGTTCATCCAGCCAAGCAACTCGCCGGAGAGCGCCTTCTCACGCCCGGGACGCACCGGAATATCCAGGTTGTCGGAGTCATGGCTGCCGTCGCCCATCAGGAGCAACAGACGCAACGGAGCGGGAAAAGAACGAATGGTGGTAATCGCGAGCGGGGCAAGGCCAACGAGCGCAGACCGAGCATCTCGAAACGCGAGCACCAGGAGCCGGTCTTTACCAGAAAACGCTCGCCACCATGACGCCAGCCACTCGTAGGTCGAGAACGTGGTGGAGCAGGGATACTCCGCCAGCAGGGCATCCCATTCCGGACGCAACCGCTCCAGGCTCGCCAGGCTATCGTAAACGCTGATAGTGAACTTCTGGTCTGGAGCCATCTCCTGAGGTCTTTCCATGCCGGGGGCCGTCGACAACCGGCCGGTGAAAAGAAATTCTTGCGCCGTCCAATCGCAGTCAGCGGACCCGAAAAATCCTATCATCCTCCCAGCGCGGTCCATATGAGCTTGCAGGATTCCGCCACCCAGATCTTGGCTGATTGGCGATGACGCCACCACGGGCGCTGAAACTCCGGGTCGGGGACGGCTTCGATCCAGACGCGAATCTGCGGATCGTGTTTCGCTGTCTTCCGCCACAGGATTCCCGCCCGGCGCGTGTGGTATTCGGACGTAACGATGGCCACGGCTTGCCAGTGATACTGCCGGACGCAGGCAGCGAGGGCTTCGGCCTCTTGCGCCGTGGAGTTGACCTCGGCGCCGGTTTCGCAGAAGTCCACGCGTGCAGCCAGGTCGGCGCCATAGTTGCGCTCGATGTAAGTGCGGGCCACCGGCGGTAGAGACTGTCCCCAGAAAGATTCTTTAGGAACGCTCAACAGCACGCGATCGGAAATCCCACGGCGCAGCAGGTCAATCGCTCCGGCAATGCGGACTTTCTCGGCGACGATCGACCCCTGCAAAGCAACGGCCGCATCGACATGAGCCGGCGCCGGGTCTGCAGCGATCAGCCAGTCGCCACCCCAGCGCAATACAATCAGGACGGCCGCAAGCGCCGCGACCAGCAGCCACATTGCGATGCGGGATTTGGAGCGGGTCATCAAGGGCACTCGGCTTTCCCGTGCGGCCGGAATCGTGCAGGAATCTTAGCAGCATCGCCGAAACCGTGGGCCCGAGGCTCCGGCAGTCCGCCGGGAGCGGGTAATCTGGACACATCTCTCACTTTGTGCCAACCTCAAAGAAACACACCGCGCGGCAGCGCGGCTGATTTGCACAGCCAGCCTGGTTGCAACTTTTGTCGAAGAACGGACCGAAGTTAAAGATGAGTCTGCAGACTCGCGCCCTGAAAAATGTCGCGTCCAGCTGGGGCGGCCTTGCCGTCAATGTCTGCGTTGGATTCTTCCTTTCCCCGTTTATCCTGCATCACCTCGGGGACGATGCCTTCGGCCTGTGGGTCCTGATCTTCTCGCTCACAGGCTATTACGGCATTTTCGATTTCGGGATCCGATCCTCGCTGGTTAGATACGTTTCCAAGTTTCAGGCAACCGGCGACAAGGACCAACTGGCGCGACTGATCAATACCAGCCTGTTCAGCTACAGCTGCCTGGGCGCGATGCTGCTGATTCCGACTGTGCTGGGCAGCTTCTACGTCGACCGCCTGTTCCACATTCCATCGAACTTGTTGCACGACGCGCGCATTCTCTTTCTGATGGTCGGCCTGGCGCTGGCTTTGGGCTTCCCGCTTGGGATTTCAGGCGGCATTCTCGAAGGACTACAAAGGTTCTATCTGATGAACTGGACCAACGTGGTGTCGACTCTGATCCGCGCCGCGTTGATTGTCTTTGCCCTCCACCGCGGATACGGGCTGCTCATGGTGGCCTTCATCACGGTTTCCCTGCCGTTGATCACTTCCGCCGCGCGCGGTGTCGTGGCGCAGCACATCCTGACTCTTCCCTACAGCTGGAAATATGTGGACCGTGAAGCGCTCAAGCAGGTGGCCAACTACGGCTCGGTAACTTTCATGATCATCGTGGCCGCGCGCCTGCGCTTCAAGACGGATGCGGTCATTATCGGCACGTTCCTTTCGGCTGCGGCGATTACACACTTCTCCATCGGAGCGCGTCTGGTTGACTACGCCGGCGAGGTAGTGAGCGCCCTGGCGCAGATATTCACTCCGATGTCGAGCCAGTTTCACGCCACCGGAGACTACGACCGCTTGCGCCAGATCTTCATTGCGGGGAACCGCGCCTGCGCTTTTGTGATGCTCCCCATGGCAGTGTCGTTGGCTGTGATGGGCCGATCGGTGATCGAAGCGTGGGTGGGGCCGCGTTACGTTTCCAGTTACATCGTACTGCTGATCGTTCTGATTCCCGGCACGTTCTATCAAATGCAATCCACTTCCAACCGGATTCTGTTCGGGACCAGCCAGCACCGTACCTTGGCCATTGTGGTATTGATCGAGGGCGTTGCGAATGTCTTGTTGAGCATCATTCTGGTGCGTCCGATGGGAATTGTCGGTGACGCGCTGGGCACTGCCATTCCCCTGCTCTGCACCGCACTGTTCTTTCTCCCGCGCCACATGTGCCGGCTGCTCGACATCCCGGTGTGGAAGTTCATCTGGCAAGCCTACTTCTACCCGGTGGTGTTGTGCTTTCCCATGGCGTTTGTGCTGCTCCTGATGCAGCACACTTTCTACGCCCACCGTTACCCGCAACTGGTGATAAACCTGGCGGCAGGCGGCGCGGTGTATGCAGCCGGAGTATTGTGGTTTGTGCTCACCCGCGAACCGCTCGCCGTGCCGCTGAAAGGAAGGGTTGTCCGCTATTTTGCGCCCGAAGGCGAGCCTTAGGCGTCGGCAGGGGCTTGTTTTTCACAGGTGGAACGACGTCCTCTCTCACTGCAAACCTTTTCACATAGCTGGCCTTCGTTTAGGCACAACAGCCCCATCAATGCGCTAGCTCTTTCTTTATCAATGTCTTGGAGCGAATCTGCAAGTGCTGAACGGTGCCCGAATTGCACTCGGAAACATGTAGATCACAGGGCGAGAACTGACTTTCGTACCCGCGCGTGGAGATGGTATTCTGTAGAGCAAGTTTGGGGTTCCCCTCTCCTGCTGTATCTGCGCAATTTCACTCCCAGTGCCGGATGTGCTGGGGACAGAATCCAGTTTAATGCTATAAGAGTAGTAGACAAGCGGCTTAGGCCGACAATCCTCAGGAGGCTCAGGAAAATTGACTGCTTCGACCAGCCATCTCATCCCGCCGCACGGCGGAGAACTCATCGACCTCAATGCTCAGCCGGAACGAATCGCCGAATTGAAAGGCCACTCGAAGGAGTGGGCCTCGTGGGACCTCAGCGCGCGCCAGATTTGCGATCTGGAATTGCTCATCAGCGGGGGATTCTCTCCGCTGCGCGGATTCATGACGCGCCCGGACTACGAAGGCGTTTGCCACAATATGCGGCTTGCCAGCGGCGTCCTTTGGCCGATGCCGATCACGCTCGACGTCAGCGAAGACTTCGCGAAGAGGCTCACGCCGGGCACCAGCAAAGTGGCGCTGCGCGATGCCGAGGGCGTCATGCTGGCCGTCCTGCACGTCGAGGATGTGTGGCAGCCGGACCGCAAGGCGGAGGCGAAAGCGGTTTTCGGCAGCACCAGCTCGGCCCATCCCGGCTCCGACTACGCCATCAACAAAGCGAATCCCTGGTATGTGGGCGGCAAAGTGGAAGGTTTGCAGCTGCCTTCCCACTATGATTTCCGCACTCTGCGCCTGACTCCGGCCGAGTTGCGTGCTGAGTTCGCGCGCATGGGCTGGCGTCGCGTGGTGGCATTTCAGACACGCAATCCCATGCACCGCGCTCACGTGGAGCTAACCTTCCGCGCCGCCAAGCAAGTCGAAGCGAACCTGCTCATCAATCCCAGCGTGGGCATGACCAAGCCCGGCGATGTTGACTACTTCACGCGCGTGCGCTGCTACCAGCTGCTGCTGTCGAAGTTCCCCCAGGCTACGGTAAAGCTTTCCTTGCTGCCGCTTGCCATGCGCATGGGCGGACCGCGCGAGGCCATCTGGCACGCGCTGATCCGCAAGAACCACGGCTGCACCCACTTCATTGTCGGCCGCGATCACGCTGGTCCGGGCAAAGACACCGACGGCAAGCCCTTCTACGGCCCCTATGAGGCGCAGGAGGTGTTTGCAAGACACCAGGCCGACATCGGCGTCACCATGGTGAACTTCAACATGATGGTGTACCTCGAAGATCACGACAAATACGTGCCCGACAACGAAGTCAAGAATGGCGACCGCGTGCTCAATATCTCGGGCACGGAACTCCGGCAGCGGCTGAATGAGGGCCGGGAGATTCCCTCCTGGTTTACCTATCCCGAGGTGGTGAAGGAACTGCGGCGCAGCTTTCCTCCTCGCAGCAGGCAGGGCGTGACCGTTTTCTTCACGGGACTTTCCGGCTCGGGCAAGTCCACCATCGCCAATGTGCTGTTGACCAAGTTTCTGGAAGTCGGCGGGCGCCCGGTGACGCTACTCGATGGCGACCTGGTGCGTAAACATCTTTCCTCGGAACTCGGGTTCTCGAAGGAACACCGCGACATCAACATCCGGCGCATCGGATACGTCGCTTCGGAGATCACCAAGAACGGCGGCATCGCGATCTGCGCTCCTATTGCCCCCTACGACGCGACCCGCAAACACGTGCGCCAGATGATCGAGCCTTATGGCGGCTTTATCCTTGTGCACATCGCCACCTCGGTGGAGGTTTGCGAGCAGCGCGACCGCAAGGGCCTCTACGCCAAGGCTCGAGCGGGAATTCTCAAGGAATTCACGGGCATCTCCGATCCTTACGAAGCGCCCACAGATGCCGAAGTCACGATCAACACCGGCGAACTTTCCCCCGAAGAAGCCGCGCAGGAGATCATCCTGCACCTGGAACGGGAAGGATTTATTGGAGCGAACGGCGCATCAGCCTGATCGCGGTTGAGACGCAAGCTGAGACGGATCTGCCGATATGGATCTGCTGATCAAGAGCCTGGTTGGGTTTGGAGTCGGGACCCTGATCGGGATGACGGGGCTCGGAGGCGGCGTCTTGCTGCTTCCTATCCTGATCTTCGGGCTGGGCGTTCCGCCGATCCGCGCGGTCGGATCCGACGCACTGTTCAACTTCGTCACCAAGATCGGCGCCAGCGCGGTTCACCTGCGCAAAGGGACTGTCCGGCGCAAAGTGGTCTTGGCTTTGGCGGTGGGCAGTGTGCCAGGCTCTTACAGCGGCGTTCGCCTTCTCGCTCACCTGCGGAATGTTTACGGCAACGGTGTAAATCACTTCATCACCATCGCCGTGGGAGTTCTGCTGATTTGTATCCCGACGTTCCTGTTTTTCCAGAAGAAGATTGAGGACCGTTTTGCCACCCGGCCTCCGACCATGAAGTCGTTCGTCGGAATGTCGTTTATTGGCCTGCTGGCCGGGTTTCTGGTGGGAATCACTTCCGTTGGTTCAGGCAGCATCGTGATGATGCTGCTGTTGCTGTTCTACAGTTTTCAACCAAAAATAATGGTGGGCACGGACATCGTTCACGCGCTCATCCTAACTGGCGTAACCAGCTTCCTGCACTTTCGGCTCCACAACGTCGACTTTCAGCTGGTTGGAGCCCTGTTGATCGGATCCGTACCGGGAGGCTTGATTGGGTCCTACCTGAGCACGCGGGTTCCGGTGCCGTGGCTGAGACGTATCCTGTGCGCCGTGTTGCTGGCCACCGGCGCTCGCATGTTGATGGCCTGATCAGGAGATCATGAACGCAAATTCCCGTTACGCCCATATTCTGCAACGCATTCATTTAGCCCTGGAGGCAGCTCGGACGGTCTTCGCTCGCTTCACGCCGGGCGCAATTGCCGCCGAATACAAAGCGGGGCACGATCCCGTAACCGAGGCCGACCGCGCCATCGACGCCGTGTTACGCCGGGAACTGCTGCGCGACGGGGAGGGCTGGCTATCGGAGGAGAGCGCGGATGATCCTTCTCGCTTGCAGAAATCGCGCGTATGGGTGGTCGATCCACTCGATGGCACGCGCGAATTTGTCCAGGGGCTGCCTGAATTCTGCGCATCAATCGGACTCATTGAAGACGGCCGCCCCGTGGCCGGAGGAATTCTGAATCCGGCGACGGATGAACTGTTTCTGGGCTCGGTGGATTCTGGCGTCACCTATAACGGCAAGCCTGCCCTGGCGAGCCAGCGCAGGACCCTGGACGGCGCTCTCGTTCTGGCAAGCCGCAGCGAAGTGAAACGCGGAGAATGGAAGCCTTTCGAGAATGCGGCATTCAAGGTTCAGGCCATGGGCTCAGTCGCGTACAAGCTGGCTCTGGTTTCGGCCGGACGCGCCGACGTCACTTTCACTCTGACTCCGAAGCATGAGTGGGACGTGGCCGCGGGCGCAGCCCTGGTCCAGAGCGCCGGAGGTTATGTCGCCACTCTCGACAACGCGCCTTTGCGCTGCAATAGCAAGGATCCGTTGATCTCCGGCCTGCTGGCATCGGGCCCCTGCCTGCGGGATGCGTTGCTGGCCGCGGTCGAGGAACACATTGAGCCGGCCATCCTGAAGTCTTCCCGGCATTCCTGATAAGGTTGTCAACGGGATGCCGCCGGGGAACAGCTTCTATGTAGTCGGAGGTCGCCTCAGGACCACCGTTTTCCGCAAGTTGGAGGAATGGCAGTCGTGCGAGCAGGCGCTGGTGATTGAGCTCGACCCGTCCAGCAATCAATCCAAGATCAAAGTTGAATACGTTTCTCCGCCGGAAGTCTGCCCCAAGGAATTTCCCGCCATCCTGTTCAAGTCCGCGACGCTCAAAGACAACAAGCTGTACACCTGCACTTCCACAGAGGTCCTGGTGTATGAACTGCCGGGTTTCCGGCTGGCGCACTACCTTTCCCTGCCCTGCTTCAACGACCTGCATCATGTCTACCCTTCGTCGCGGGGAACGATACTGGCCGTCGTGACCGGTCTCGATATGGTCGTCGAGCTGACGACCTCCGGGGAGATCGTCCGGGAATGGAGCGTACTGGGCGAGGATCCCTGGGCTCGATTCTCGCGCGAGACCGACTATCGTCTCGTGCCGACCACCAAGCCGCACCGGTCTCATCCGAACCATGCCTTCGAACTCGAGGGCGAAATCTGGGCTACGCGCTTCCAGCAGCGCGATGCGATTTGCGTTACGCGGCCCGGGCTTCGCATCGATGTAGCGGTGCAGCGCCCGCACGACGGGTATGTCGTCGGGGATAGAGTGTATTTCACCACGGTTGACGGCCACGTCGTGGTCGCGAGCACCAGAACGTTGCAGGTGGAGCAGACGTTTGATCTGCGCACGATGAGCGGAAATCCCGACCAGATTCTGGGTTGGTGCCGCGGGTTGCTTCCCCTGGACGAACGCTGGCTGTGGGTGGGATTCACCCGCGTGCGCCCGACCAAGTTCGTCGAGAACGTCGCCTGGATCACCAGCGGCCACTCGCGGCACAAGCCTTCTCACATCGCGCTTTACGACCTGAAAACGAACCGCTGCGAGCAGGAGATCGAACTGGAGCCGCACGGAATCGGAGTCGTTTTCAGCCTGCTCCCGGCGGCGGAGGCACGCTGATGCGCGAGCGATCCACCGTTTTTCTGATGTATCACGAACTGGAAGTTCCAGGCAGAACGCTCTGCCATCCCGAACCCGGGTACGTCCGCTATGCCGTAGCGGAGCAGGAATTCCGCGGGCAGATCGAGTTCTTGAAACAGCGTGGGTACAAAGGCTCGAGCGTGGGTCAGGCCCTCGAATTTACGGGCGAGAAGTGCGTGGCCATGACGTTCGACGACGGCAGCGAAACCGATCTGCTGGCCGCGGCTCCGATTCTGCGGAATGCCGGTTTCAGCGCCACGTTTTACATCACCGTCGGATGGCTGGGGCGGCCCGGCCATCTGTCAGGCGCGCAGGTGAACGAACTCAGCGGCCAGGGGTTTGAAATCGGCTGCCACTCGATGACTCATGCTTATCTCACCGACTTGGACGACCGCGGCCTTCAACGTGAGATCGCGGATGCGAAGTCTCAGCTTGAGGAGATCATCGGTAGCACGGTCACTCACTTCTCGTGTCCCGGCGGCAGATACGACGATCGCGTCGCGGAGGTTGCGCGCGAAGCCGGCTACCAGACGGTGGCAACGAGCGCGATTCGCGCGAACTCACGAGGCACCTCCCGATATGCGCTCGGACGTGTGGCGCTTTTGCGCGGCATGCCATTGGAAGACTTCTCCGCGGTCTGTTCTGGGGAGGCCTTGCCCAAGCTGCGGAGGCGACGCATGATTCGAGATTCCGTCCGGCAGGTTCTGGGCAACACACTCTATGATCAGATTCGTGAACTGCTGTTGCGTGGCTAGCGTGTTGCCAGTCGCTTGCCGCGTAGCAGGTGCGACATTCTGCGAAGGTATAATCACAATTCAAAGATCAGCTCATGAGTGAAATCGCTACAGGCGCTCCCGTACAAGACGCCAGAAGTGGCGCCGACTCCCGGCGGCGGCGTCCCGTATTCGTCATGGGCTGCCACCGCTCCGGTACGAACCTTCTCTATGACACGCTGCTCTCCGCCGGCGGCTTTGCCGTCTATCGCGGGTATCTCCCGGTTTACAAAATACTGATCCCCCACTTTGGGTCGCTGAGAGATCCGAGGAATCGAAGGAGGATCGTCGACGCATGGCTCCGCAGCAAAGGCTTTGCCCGGACAGAACTCGATTCCGGCCAACTTTCTCGCCGGCTGATGGACCAAGCGCGCAGCGGCGGTGACTTTATGCGCATTGTCATGAACAGCGTCGCCGAGCGGCAGGGCGTGTCGCGCTGGGCGGTTTACGACCCTGACAATGTACTGCACGTGCAAAGAATCCGGGCCGACATGCCGGAGGCGCTGTTCGTTCACATCATCCGTGACGGGCGTGATGTTGCACTTTCGTTGAGGAAGATGGGCGAATTCCGACCATTCCCCTGGAGCCGCAAGGCGCGGGGATTGCTCGAAACCGCCTTGTACTGGCAATGGATGGTGCAAAAAGGCCGACGCTACGGCAGCCAGATTCCCGGAGACTACATCGAGGTCCGTTACGAAGACCTGGTAACCCAGCCTCGCACGACGCTTGCGGCGCTTGGCAGATTCCTCGACCACGACCTCGACTATGACCGCATTCAGAACACGGGATTGGGCCGGCTGCGCGAGTCAAATTCTTCGTTCCGCGGAGCCGCGACTGATGTATCCAGTCCAGTGAACCGCTGGAAGGAACGCTTGTCGAACGAGGAGGTTGCTGCGCTGGAAGCGCTGGTGGGCGCGTGCCTGGAGGAATTGGGCTATTCGCTGACCACCAGCCCCGAGCAGCGACGACTGGGCGTCGAGTGGAAATGGCTTGCGGGAACTTATCCTCGATTCCTGGATACGAAGCTCTGGCTCAAACTCAACACACCCGTCGGCCGGTTTGCCAACCTTTCGGCGCTGGAAATCACAGACCCCGACTCGGAGTGACTTCTCAATGCTGTCGCCTCCTTGTTGGCAGTCGCAGGAAAGAGTCTTTAGAATGGAACTGGGTTCTGATTTCGCACTTGCCGGCGTACCGCGATGAAACACTGCCTCCTCACACTGTTTGTGTTCTGTTGCAGCGTTGCCTGTTTCGGGCAGTCGGAAAAAAGCGCCAGCCGCGGCGCAGCCCCTGACCGGGCCTGCGGACCGCCCGATTATTGCGCGCGCACGGACCGGCGCGTCGAGCCCTATCCTGAGCAACCACCTGAAATCGGCCCCGCTGGCTCGATCATCACCGATCCCACCTTCGGATCACGCATTCTGCGGGTGACCGATTCCAAGTCGGATCCCGTGCAGGCCGGTCGACCTTTGTTTTCGCCCTCTTCGGCGGAGCAGAATCCGTGGAACAAAGACTCCACGATGTTCTATGTGAACACCTCCGGCGGGTCGTTCGTGATTTACGATTTCGACCCGGCAACCATGAAGGCGCACCCAGCTAAGACTCCGAACCTGCCCTGGACGCAAGAGCCTCAGTTTAGCTTCTCCCAGCCCAACATCCTGTACGGGATGGTGCGCCGCGAGCCGATCTTCCAGCAGTACGACTTCTCCACCGGGCACGTCACCGACATTAACAACGCGTCCAAGTGCGTGAAGCTCAACAGCTCAGACAACGGGCACTCGGTTACTGTGAGTGCGGACGACGACCGGTTCATGGCCACGCTGGGGCCGCAGCAGGACCAGAACTACATCCTCTACGTCTACGATCGAAACCAGGGCTGCCGCTGGTACAACACGCAGACCGGCGAGATTGGCGGACAGTGGGGACCGAAAGGGACCGTGTCAGTGCCGGATCGTTTTCTCCTGCACAACGCTCGCATGGCGAAGTCCGGCAAGTTTGTCTACATGGCGCGCGGAGGCCGCGTCGGCGTTGGCACTGGATGGGTGGTTTGGGAAATCGACACCATGAATGTAGGAGTTTGCCCGCGGGGTTGTTCGGGGCACAAGGTGTTGGGTTATAGCCACATCGTGGGTTCGTCGGGGATCGGCCATCCGATGGACACCTGGCTGCGGCCTCTGAATCATCTGGAGAACGCGACTCCGTTGATTCCGGGCCTGCAACCCTCCAAGGGATATTGGTTCGATTCGCATTTTTCATGGAACAACGTCGATCCAAACGATTCGCTTCCCGTCTGCTTCTCGACGTACCGTCCTACGAATCCGGACACGCCTGGCGCGCCCCTATCGGTCAACGGACCCTGGGAAAACGAAATAGACTGCGCGGAGACCGATGGCCACGGATCGAAGGTCTGGCGCTTCGCACATACCTACAGCACGGCGAAAAACGGTTTCTGGTCCACGCCGCGGGGCAATGTGTCTCCAGACGGACGGTTTTTTATGTTCACTTCCGACTGGCAAGACCAACTCGGCAAGGTGCCGAATGGCGAGAAATACCGCACTGACGTTTTCATCGTCGAGTTGAAGTAAGTTTCGGAAAGATGCAATCGCTGCGTCAGCGTTTGGTTCTATTGGCAGTCCACCGGGGTGAGTGGTTCGGGGCGAGGATTGGATCTCAGACAGGAAATTGACCGCCTGATCGCAAGCGGCGACACGGAGGCCGCTTTCCGCCGGCTGGCCGACCTTGGGCAGATGGAGAGTACTCTGGCCACTGCATCCTTCCTGCTTGCTCGCTATGAAAAGTTGCGGAATGCCAGGAACTTCACTCCACACCGCCTCGCGATCCTGCGATCGTTCACGCTGGAGCCAGTTATTCCGCTCCTTCGAGCCGCGGCATATGCGTGGGATATCGATCTTACCGTTCAGCTTGGCGACTTCAACGCCTATCCCCAGGAAATCCTCGACGGAAGCAGTTCTCTCTATTCGTTCAAGCCTGACACCGTGATTCTAGCGGTGCAGACACGCGACATCGCGCCCGAATTGCAAAACACCTTCGCTGATCTGGAGCCCGGGGCGGTTGCGCAATCCATAGAGCGCGTCACCGCCCCATTCGAGGCATGGATTCGTGCGTTTCGCGAACGGTCGCAGGCGAATCTGATCGTGCACACACTGGAGCTGCCGGCAAGTCCGAGCCTGGGGATACTGGATGCGCAGTCCGCAAGTGGACAGGCAGCGGCGATCCGCCGGATCAACGACAACTTGCGGCGCATTTGCCACGAGGCTCGCGGCGTGTGTTTGCTCGACTACGACGCGCTAACGGCTCGCCATGGACGCTTGCAATGGCATGACGAAAAGAAATGGCTCACCGCCCGCATGCCCATCAGCGCCGACCATTTGCTCCACATGGCTCGAGAATGGCTGCGCTTTCTGGTTCCTTTGTCGGGCAGAGCTGCCAAATCTCTTGTCGTCGACCTGGACAATACCCTGTGGGGAGGCGTCATTGGTGAAGATGGCATCAATGGCATCCGGCTGGGTGCGGAGTATCCAGGCGCGGCCTATCAGGCGCTGCAGCGAGCCCTTCTCGATTTGCATCGCAAGGGGATTCTTCTGGCCGCGTGCAGCAAGAACAATTCTGAAGATGCCATGGAGGCGCTGGAAAAGCATCCTGGCATGCTGCTGAAGCCGGAGCATTTTGCCGCAATGCGAATCAATTGGCAGGACAAGGCTCAGAACCTGCGCGAGATCGCCGCGGAACTCAACCTCGGAATCGACGCCTTGGCGTTTCTTGACGACAATCCGGCGGAGCGCGAGCGGGTGCGCTCCGCATTGCCCTCCGTCACGGTGATCCAGATCCCGTCCGATCCGTCGGGATTCGCAGCAGCGGTGCGCGATTGTCCCGTGTTTGAGCGTCTCTCTCTTTCTTCGGAAGACCGCGAGCGAACTGTCCTCTATGCCACGGAACGCCAGCGAGCCCGGGCAGAGCAAAGCTTCGCATCAAAGGAGGATTTCTTTCGCTTCCTTGAGCAGGAGGCTGAAATCGTTTTAGTCGACTCTTCCACGCTCGCTCGCGTGTCCCAATTAACGCAGAAGACGAACCAGTTCAACCTCACCACCAAGCGCTATGGAGAACAGCAGATCGCCGAACTGGCGGCGCATCCCGCGTGGCGGATCACGGCCATCCGCGTGCGCGACCGCTTCGGTGATCACGGTTTGGTAGGTGTCGCCATCACTCACGATGAAGGCGACCTCTGCGAAATTGATACCTTCCTTCTAAGTTGTCGCGTGATCGGGCGTGATGTGGAAACAGCGCTGCTCTCGCACCTCGCGGAGTCCGCCCGGTCAAGACGGAAAGCGGCGTTGCGCGGCTGGTTTCTACCCACTCGCAAGAATGCTCCTGCGAAAGAGTTTTACGCACGCCACGGCTTCCAGCTTCAGACCCAGCAAGGCGATGCTTCTCTCTGGATGATTGATCTCTCCCGGTCGCAAGTACGTTGTCCGGAATGGATCAAACTGCGGGTGCTTGCGGGAGAGCGTAGCTGACCATGACTGTTACCGAGCGCGTCCGGCGAATCGCGGCCGATCTGTTTGGGCAAGCCATCCAGCTGGTGGAACAGAAAATTCAGACGGCACCTGGATAGATACTTGTTGCGGCGTGCGCGGCATCAGGCAATGGTTGTTCCATGCCCATCGTGATTCAACCTTACCGCGAAGAGCACGAGAGTGCCGTTCGTGAATTCAATCACCGGCTGAAAGCTGCGACGTCGGATGTGGACCTGGTGTTCTATCCGCGCGCTGCGCCCCACTGGCTTCCCAGAATCGAGGGCAGCCCTCTCTACAATCAGTATTTTGTCGCCCTGGAAGATGGCGTCGTGCGCGGGGCGTATGCGCTCAAGTTCGAGCGTTTTTTTCTGTCCGGCCAGGGAGAACACGCCGTTGCCTACTACCACCATCCGCTGTCGGAAGGGATCATCAATCGGTCTTACTCTTCAGTCGGAGGATTGCTGCTGCGCGATGCTCTCTCCCATGAGCCCCTGCTCTACGCGCTCGGCATGGGCGGCTTTGACCGCCCTCTGCCCAAAATGCTGCGCGCGATGGGCTGGCAAATGGCGCCTGTGCCTTTTTACTTCAAGGTAATCCATCCGTTTCGTTTTCTGAGGCAAATGCAGGCGCTGAGAGGGACTCTCTGGAAGCGGTGCCTCATGGACCTGGCGGCTGTCAGTGGCGCGGGTTGGGGCGCCATCAAGGGCACACAAGGCGTCAAGGCGCTGATTCAGAGCCGGGCACGATCTGTCTCCGCAACGCAGACGGAGGAGTTCTCTGAGGAAGCAGAAAGTCTCTGGCTGGAGGCCCGCGACGACTATCGCCTGACCTCCGCGCGCGATGTTAAGACCCTGTCGAGGCTTTACCCGGCAAGCGACAAGGAACTTACTAAGCTGGAAGTCAGCCGGCATGGCAGACTCATTGGATGGGTGGTCATCGGCGAGCGGAGGAAGGATCCGAAGTACGGCACTCTACGCGTGGGATCCATCGTGGATTGCTGGGCGCATCCGCAAGACGCAATCCCCGTTATCCGTGCGGCAACCCGCGAGTTGCAAGAGCAGGGCATGGATTTGATCGTCTCGAACCAGAGTCACGCCATCTGGGGCGATGCTCTGAAGGCATCCGGCTTCTTCACAGCGGAATCGAATTTCCTCTTCGCGACATCGAAGGCGCTCTCAACGCTCCTTGGGCCTCTACCCGCGAACCTGTCGTCGTTTCACTTGAATCGTTCAAATGGAGATGGGCTGCCGCGAAACTTTTGACGTATGACTGCGCAGCCCGAATAGCTTCCAGCTGTTTTTCGCAGAGGTTTCTCGAGCTGGTTGAGCCGTGCGGGTGGACAACTCGCATCCCGGAGTCTTCATGATGTTGCCCCAGGCATTTTCACTCCGACTGGGGTTAACCCGTTACAGGTCCCGGCCTGAATCCGTCTGCTCTGCGTCAGCCTGCGGCTTGCGTCGGCCCTGTAGCCATCCCTGAAATCGCTGTTTCCTGTCAAACATTTTTCTGGCCTGATCGCGCAAGCTCGAAAGGATCCCGAAGCGTGACTTCACAAACCAGGGCACGCGATGCGGAACGCAGCCGTATTTTTCTTTGTAGGTGCCTTCGCCGCCCCAGTCGTAGACCTCCGCGCCTCGAGCTTTCCAGTAGCGCATCGCATACCAGTGGATGGCCTCGTTGGGACGCAGATTCTGGCCCGATCGAAAACTGGCATTCCCCCAAAATTCCGCGATCTTGTTGAATCCGGGGAAAATTCCGGTCGCGATGCACTTCCCTTCCGGATCGCGAGCGCGCAATAACAGAATTCGGCCCGTAGGCTCCAGATTCTTCACCAGCGCGCGCACCCTCTCGACCGGATACGTTGGAACCAGGCCTTGTTTCGCGAAGACCTCCTGCAGTTGCGCGTAGTATTCATCGGCGAAGCCCGTGTCGTGCGCTTCTTCGATTGTGACGCCGCTCTTTTCCGACTTGCGAATGCAGCGTCGGCACGCGCTGTCCATGTTGCTGAACAGCTTGTCCTCCGGTTGCGTGAGATCGGTGCGGTACGAAGCGTAGTCTTCGCAGGCAAAGCCCAGATTTCGTCCGTCCTCGACGGCAAAGAACGGGTCGGAAACCTCCATGTGCAGGCACTTCAGGGTGCCCCAGGCAAGTTCTTCGATCGCGGCCAGTGCGGCTTGCCGCGACGCTCCGGACACAAGGTTGAATCCCATGTAAGGCGTCGTCCATCCGGGGAAGGAACTTCCCAGAACTTTGACGCCGAAGCGTGAAAAGGTCAGGCCTGAGAAATATCCGGCAACGTCGCTGCCTTCGGTCAGTTCGCAGAGAACAACGTGCCCCTTCTGCGATTCGCGGACAAACTGCAGCCAGTCGCGAGTCTGGAACACGGTCCGGTCGGCAAAGGAGTCCAGTCGCGCCCAGTCTACGGTCCCCGGATCGATGAGCTTTGCTTTCATTCCGAATGAATCCCACTGGTCATCGCCAGAGCACCACCGCTAACCGCACTCGATCAAACACGCTACCAGCAAATCCCCTGATAGGAGGCCGCGCCCTTGGGTCGCCGAGATGAGTCCAGATTCACCAGATCGATCAAGTCCTGGTCGGCACGCAGGCTTTCGGCGAGTTGCTCGTTGTCAACTCTGGTAGCGACCACCACGACGTCGCCGCCGCGCACTACATCTTCGAGATCAGCGGAAAGCAGCGACCCGATATGGGGGATCACTTCCTCGATGTATTGACGGTTGGAACCGGCCAGACGTCCAAGGGAAACATCGCGATCCCACACTCGCACCTGGCAGCCCTCGCCCAGCAGTCGTTTAATCACCTGCACCTGCGGGCTTTCGCGCAGATCGTCCGTCCCGGCTTTGAAGCTCAGCCCGAGAAACGCAACCTTTTTCTTGCCCGTCCGCAACACCGCGTCCACAGCGCGATCTACGTGCTCGGCATTGCTCGGCAGCACCGACTCCAGAAGGGGAAGTGATAGATCCAGTTCTTTGGCGCGATGGGCGAGTGCTCGCAGGTCCTTGGGCAGGCACGAACCGCCAAAAGCGAAGCCCGGCGAGAGATACGCGGGAGAAATGTTCAGCTTGGTGTCGGCAGTGTAGACGCGCGTGACGGCTTCCGTGTCAACCCCAAGGTTCTTGCACAACGTGCCAACCTCGTTTGCAAAGCTGACCTTTACCGCGTGGAACGCGTTGCAGACGTACTTCACCATCTCCGCCACGGGAACACTGGTTTCGAACACGGGACCGGGAACCGTCCGGTAGAGTTCGCGCAGCACGGCGAGATGCTTGCGGTCGCGGGCGCCGAAGATCGTGTAGGGCGGCTGCAGGAAGTCGGATACCGCGCTGCCCTCCCGCATGAACTCTGGGTTATAGCACACAGCAAAGTCGGTCCCCGCGCGCATCCCGCTGGCTTTCTCGATCGCCGGAATCACCAGTGAATCGGTCGTTCCGGGGAGCACCGTGCTGCGCAGGACAAGGGTATGAAACGAGCTCTTTTGCTTGAGTGCGGCGCCGATTTCGCGGACCACGCGCTCCACGAAACTCAGGTCCAGTTTTCCGCTGCGCAGGCTTGGCGTTCCGACGCATACGAACGAAACATCCGAAGTGCGCACGGCGTCCGCCGCGTCGGTTGTGGCATGGAGCAGGCCGGCGTCGTGAGCCTCTGCCACCAGTTCGCTCATGCGCGCCTCGACGATGGGGCTGCGGCCGCCGGCCATCATCGCAACCTTGGCCGCACTGACATCGACCCCGGTCACCTTGTGGCCCACATGCGCGAGACACGCGGCCGACACCGAACCCACGTAGCCCATGCCGAACACACTAATCGACAGACCCACTCTCGAAGCTCCTGAGCGCACCTCGGAAACGAAGTGCGTCTTCCAGTATGCCAGTTTCTCGGGAAATTGCGGCGGTGACTTAAGTTTTGCAGCTCAACAGCCCGCGCATGCCCCGCATTGGAGTATACCGGGAATTTGAGGATACACTCTGGTTGTGCCCGCGAAGGAGAACATCCTGCGCCGTTTGTCGCGAATGAGCTGGGATGAACTGCGCACGCGCACGCGCCAGGAAATCGAAAAACGCGTTGACGCAGCGGTTTACCGCGCGGGAGGCCAGCCCGGGACGAACGGCCGGCTTCGTGGAGGGCAAACATCCGGTGCATTTTTCTTCACCGCGGACGAACTGTCCGACCGGGTGCGCCTTTTGCATTGCCACTTACCTGCCGAGGCAGAAGCCATTGTGGCTCAGGCCGACGAAATCTGCCTGCACCGTTTTCGCCTGCTGGGTTACCGCGACGTGGATTACGGCCGCGAGATCGACTGGCATCTCGATGCTGTCCACGGAAAGCGGACCCCTCTTGTCCCCTGGTTCAAAATCAAGTTTCTGGATTTTGAAGTAGCCGGCGATCACAAAATCACCTGGGAGTTGAATCGCCATCAGCATCTGGTGACGCTCGCCAAGGCATGGCTGCTCACGGGCAAAGACAAATATGCCAAAGAGTCGATCGAGCAATGGAACTCGTGGCAGCGTGCCAATCCTTATCCTCTCGGCATTAACTGGGCGAGCAGCCTCGAAGTAGCGATCCGCGGTTTGTCCTGGATCTGGGTCCACCATCTGCTCGCTGGCTGCTCCACGCTCCCTCCGAACTTCCGCGACAATCTGGTTCACGGACTCGCAATTCATGGACGCCACATTCATCGCTACCTTTCCACATACTTTTCGGCGAACACCCACCTGCTGGGCGAGGCTCTTGCCCTCTTTTTCATCGGAACTCTTTTTCCGCAAATCGCGGCCGCCGAGGAGTGGAAGCAAACAGGATGGTCCATCCTCCTCGAAGAAGCGCCGCGCCAGGTTTTGCCAGACGGCGTGTACTTCGAGCAATCTCTCTACTATCACGTTTACGCGCTGGACTTTCTCCTGCACGCACGGCTGCTTGCATCTCGTAACGGAATGGGGGTTCCATTTCATTTCGACAGGATCATCCGAAAGATGCTGGCGGTGGTGGAAACGCTTGCCCAGTGCGGGCATCTCGAGGGCTTCGGGGACGACGACGGTGGCCGGTTGTTCAACCCTCCGCGTAATCGGGCGGAACACATGACCGATCCGCTGGCCATCGGCGCTTCCATGTTTCACGATTCCGGACTTTGCACCCGCGCCGCCCTCACTGAGGAGGCCATCTGGCTTCTCGGGGAGAACGCGGTGGAACATTCGTCCTTAACAACGGAGTCGCCGCACGCTTGTAGGTCTCAGTCTTTCGCGGAAGCAGGCATTTATGTGATGGCCGGCAGCGATCGCGCTTCTCCAGAACAGCTCGTCATCGAGGCAGGGCCGCGCAGTACGGGTTGGTGCGGTCATGGACATGCCGATGTCCTCAACGTGACCCTGTCGCTCGGCAACCGGCCCTGGCTGGTCGATTCGGGGACCTTGGCTTACATTGCACCAGGCGGCGAACGAAATGCTTTTCGCGGAACGCGCGCCCACAACACTCTGGTCGTCGACGGAATCGACCAGGCAGAACCGGGTGGACCGTTCGCCTGGGAAACATCACCAGCGTCCAGGGTTGAATTGTGGATCTCCGGCCCGACTTTCCAGTTCTTCGCCGGCGCTCACACAGGGTATGAACGGCTTGCCCAGCCTGTGCGGCACTGTAGGTTTGTTTTCCGCCTGGACGGCGGCCTCGTTCTGGTGCTCGATCGAGCCGAAGGTAAGGGATCGCACCTCCTGGAAACTTTCTGGCATTTTGCACCCGACCTGAGCGTGAGTTCGGACAAGGCCGGCTACGTGGCCATTCCTACGCGCCATGATCAGACAGATCGCCGGCTAAGGGTGTTGCCGGCCTCTCATCCCTCGTGGAAATGTGAACTCATCTCTGGACGAGTTTCACCGGCGTACGGAATCGGTATTCCGGCTCCGCTTCTGCGTTCGACGGCGCAAACGGCGCTTCCCGCGGAACACGCCATGCTGCTGCTTCCATCAGTTCGCGGGCGCGATGACGCCGACGGCTCCTTCAGCAGCGAAAACAGCCAGTTGGATAGAATCGATGCCCCGGAGGCAGCCTATCGATTCGATCAGTCAGGGTTCTCTCATCTGATGGTTTTCGGCTGCCAGTCAGGAAAGGCCTGGAACCACGGTCCGTGGAGCAGCGATGCCAGGTTTTTCTACTGTTGCATGAGCGAGAGTCGGGTTCGCAGGCTTATCTTCTGCCATGGCAGCTTTGTGAAGCTGCGAAGTGAGGCGGTCATTTTGCACGATGGCAATCTAGAATGGTTGGAGTGGTCGGACCAGCGCGACGGCGCAGGAACCTCGTGCTCCGACAGGCGGGCTCTGGGCGCTTTTTCCGAGAGCACGTTGTACACCACGACTGTGGGTAATTGAAACCGTAGATCACGCAAGGAAGCACCACTCTATGTGCGGCATTGCCGGGGTCATCGAATTCGAGCGCGGCGCCAGAGTCGACCCTGAGGCTCTGCGGCGGATGTGCCGCGTCATCGCCCATCGCGGCCCCGATGACGACGGCGTTTACACCGATGGTCCGGTCGGCATCGGCATGCGCCGCCTCAGCATCGTCGACCTCGCCACCGGGCACCAACCTCTCACCAACGAAGATAGTTCCGCATGGATCGTCTACAACGGAGAAATCTACAATCACGCGGAGTTGCGTCCGCCGCTCGAGGCGCGAGGCCATCGCTATCGCACTCACAGCGACACCGAAACCATCGTTCACCTCTATGACGAATATGGGCCCGACTGCGTGCAACATCTGCGCGGCATGTTCGCCTTCGCCATTTGGGACGCCCGTCGGCAGTCTTTGTTCGTCGCGCGCGACCGGCTCGGGATCAAGCCGCTGTACTACCGGCTGACGCCTCAAAACATAGTCTTTGGCTCGGAGATCAAAGCGATCCTCGCCTACTCGGGCCTCAGCGCGCACTTTGACCGCGCCGTGTTACCTGAATATCTGGCTTTTGGCTACCTGTCGGGCGAGGAGACGTTTTATGCCGGCATTCGCAAGCTGATGCCCGGTCACTGGATGGAAGTGCACGTCAGCGGGCAGGTCAAGACGCAGCGCTATTGGGATCTATCCACAAAACCAGCGGAGCACTCGCAACCGGAACGGTTCTACGTACAGGCCTATCGCGATCTGCTCAAGCAGGCAGTCAACAGCCACCTGATGAGCGATGTGCCTCTCGGGGTATTCCTCAGCGGCGGCGTTGATTCGAGCGCGGTGGCCGCGCTTATGACCAGGATTCGCAAGGCTCCTGTTGAAACTTTTTCTGTGGGCTACACCGAGGATGCTTACAGCGAATTGCCCTACGCCCGCATCGTCGCCAAGCATCTGAACTCGATTCATCATGAAGTCCTGCTCGGCCAGCAAGACTTCTTCGACAGCCTTCCCCATCTGATCTGGCATGAAGACGAGCCGATCGTCTGGCCGTCGAGCGTGCCTTTGTACTTTGTAGCGCGCCTGGCGCGGGAGCGCGTTAAAGTGGTTCTGACCGGGGAAGGCAGTGACGAAACGCTGGCGGGCTACACGCGCTATGCGTTTACCCTCAAGAACGCGGCTTGGGATCGCCTTTACCGTCGCCTGACTCCCGCCTTGCTTCGCGACTGGATTCGCGGAACCATCGCGGATGCTGGCTGGATTGGAGCGAATCTTCGCCGCAAGCTGTCGCATACCTTCCTTGCGCGCAACGGGAATTCCTGGGCATCGTTCTACTTCGATAATTTCTTTTCTGCTTTCAGCGGAGCCGAACAGGCCAGCCTGATCGTCCCCGACGCGCTCGAGCAGATTCCCGAGGCGCCGTATAAACATGTTCTCGAGTACTGGGAGCATTCCTCCGGCGGGATGCTGCAACGGTTGCTCTACACCGACATCAAGACTTATCTCGTCGAACTTCTGATGAAGCAGGACAACATGAGCATGGCAGCCTCCATCGAGAGCCGCGTGCCGTTCCTCGATCATGTGCTCGTGGAGTTTGCCACCAATATTCCTCAGAATTTGCAATTGGGAGGATTCGCCGGCAAGCGCATCCTGAAGAAGGCAGTCGAAGACCTGCTTCCTCATTCAATCCTTTACCGCCCGAAGCTCGGTTTCCCCACGCCGTGGAGCCGCTGGCTGGCCGGGCCGCAACTGGATGTGATCCGCGACTTGCTGCTCGAGCCGCGCTCGATCGAGCGGGGACTGTTCCGACGCGCAGCGATCGAGCAACTGTTCCAGGAACATCGCGCCGGCTATTACGACCACTACGACCGGATCTGGCGCCTGCTGAATCTGGAGTTGTGGCAGAGAGTCTGCGTTGAAAAGGAAGATCACACGCCGGCGTCGCTGGAAGTTGCTCGGTAGATCTAGAGTTTCGCGCCTGTGACTCTGGCATCGAGGGCCTCGTCAACTCCCTCGTATTTGTCCGAAACCAAACAGCGGTACGCTTCCAGCCACTGCTCACGCACAACCGGCCAGGCATAACG
>Ga0187846_10000407_pt1 | contig 25429 bp, 23 predicted proteins | sample TC_taG_FD_161473 | JGI IMG/M metagenome (GOLD analysis project Ga0187846, IMG submission 161473) | Biofilm microbial communities from the roof of an iron ore cave, State of Minas Gerais, Brazil - TC_06 Biofilm (v2) | ecosystem: Environmental > Terrestrial > Deep subsurface > Cave > Wall biofilm... | reverse complement strand
CTGATCACAACCTCAGTGCCGCGGCTGCGTACTTCGTACGCGAACACGACCGCTGCGCGCGACCCCGAGCGAGGTCGATCAGACGCGTCGCGAAAAGCACTTGAATCAGTCCAGAGGGTCAATTCCGGTGAGCAAAGGCGGGTCAAATCCCGTGAGCGCCAAGGATCGTTGAGCCCGGGCGCTACTCCGGCGCTCATCAGTCCCCGCACTGGTCCCCGTTGATGCGTAGGCACGCGCTCGAGCTCCGGCCCGATGCTTTCCACGCGCTGCGGACAGGTGCAACCTATGGGATCGGGTGGTATCGGGTGGCACGAGCACGACCGATGTGAACGCTGGCACGAGGCGCCAGCGGGACGTGGAAGGGTCAGGCCTGTGGTACCGGCCGAGCCAGGAGGAATTCGAGCCGGGCGAATACAAAAATGAGCAGCAAATGACCACACGCCGCAACTTTCGCCTCAACGGATTAGTTGAGGTGTTGTCCTTTGCCTCCGGGGCGCGCTGCCGACGAACGTACACCCCTTCCCCGTTCGGGGCCTGGACCACCTCCGCTACCTCTTCCCTTCGGCACTGACCGTGGAGGGTGAGGTTCTACTGCGCCCGCGCTCCTCTCTAACGGTATGCGCCCTTCGCGGCGGGATCGTCGTAGGACTTGATTTGGGTGCCGCGGTAGAGAATCTGCGCGCTACGCTCCGTGATCTCCTTGTGGAGCGCCACGAGCTCAGGCTCCATTTCGACCCGCGGGATGGGTTCGTGCTGGAAGTGGTTGAACGTGTCCAGCCCGCGGACAAGCGTTGCACTGTCTTCCCCGTGCAATTGCCTTACCGAGGTGGGGACATAACGGACGGCAAAACCAATCCGCCGGTCCGGCGATGGATTGGACGGCGAGCCATGCACAAGGAGCACGTGATGCAGTGAAGCCTCTCCCGGCTTCAGTTCCAAGTACACCGCCTTGGAGGGGTCCACGTCGACTATGACTTCCTGCCCCCGCGTCAGTAGGTTATTGCCGTCAAATGTGTCGCGATGCGGAAGCTGTCGCAACTCGTGCGACCCCAGGATGACGCCCATCGCCCCGTTGGCCACCGTGCTCGGCGTTAATGCCACCCAAGCAGTGACGACATCTGGAGCGCTCAGTCCCCAGTAAGTCGCATCCTGGTGCCAGCTTACGAACGCGGGATTGCGACCTTCCTTGATGAAGAAGTTAGAAGTCCAGCACAGCAGGTTCGGCCCGTACAGATCCTCGATGGCATCGAGGATCCTGTTATTGCGAACGATTTCCGAGAGAAACGGGAAAAGAAGGTGCGCCTTGTGGCGCAGGTTGCCGCGCAGCGGCCCGCCGGTGCGTCGCTCGTAGTCCTCGAGCTGCGCGCGCGCACGCTCGGCGTCCGCGCAGCTCATGACTCGAATCTTCGGGACGAAGCCATCCCGCCAGTACTGGTCGACCTGCGTCTGGGTGAGCGCCTTGAGCATCACATTGCGCTCGCGACGCGCTCAGCCTCCTCCCTCTGCTGCTGGGCAAAGATTGAGGTGTAGCCGCCGGACCAGTCCGGCGGCATCAGACACGGACGCGGGTCGTGGTGCGCCCAGCGCGCGGGTTTGCCGCGGATGATGGTTTGGTCGTACTTCGAGCGGATGGGGTTGATAGTGTACGGGATAGCGTCCGCCGAAGTGAGCGTGAAAAGGAGTAGCGGCCGGCCGAGGTCCGAGACGTTCTTCGGCGATGAATGCCACATGCGGCAGTTGTGCAGCGTGAGCGATCCGGCCGGGCCAGTGAGGTATACCACCTCCGAGGGGTCGATGCGCGCAATGTCTTCGTCACCTAGGCATCCGGTCCAGCGCCCATCGCTGTCGTATTGCGACGGCATGGGCTCGATTTGGTGGCTACGCCGCAGCACGCCGAGCGGCCCGTTCTCCATGCCACAGTGGTAGAGATATGTGCCGACGGTCAAGGGCGAATAGTTCGTGTGCGGCCAGAAACTGATGTCGTAATGCCACCTCACCTCTTCCCCGCCTTGGGCCCACTTGAAGTTGAGCTTCGAATGGTGGAACTTCACGTCCGGTCCGACCAGGTCGACGACGATGTCGCCGATCGGCGACTTGGCGCAGTACTCCCAAAAAATCGGGTGCTGCTCCACCGGGTTCGACACGCGGCGAAGGCGCGGCGCATCGGGACGGTGCCCCGGCTCGAGGTCGAAGATCTGGTCCGACTTCGTTATGCGCCGGCCGCGTTCGACCAACTCGTCCGTGGCCTCGCGGAGCTTGCGGATCCATTCGTCGGAAATCGCCTTCTCGAGGAGGAGATAGCCCTCGCGGAAATAAAACTCGCGCTGAGCCTGCGTGAGCATCCGCGGCGGGATGGCCAGCACCTGTTGGGGCGTCATGGTCAGGCTGCCTTCGCCTGCGCCTCCAAGGCCGGTTGCGGCGCAGGCGTCTCGTTTATGTAGCGCTCTATCTTGGCCCGCAGCTCCGGCTTCACGTGCTTCATGCTGTACCCGTTAAAGATATGCCCCGACAGCCCGCGATTGAGGTCCGACGTGCCCATGAACCAGTCGGCAATCGGGAACGTCAGGTTCATGTTGACCTCCATCATGACGCCTTGGTTATGGTGGACGTTGTGGTGACGGCGGATTGTATTCACGAAGGGCGCGTAGCGTACGAACCAGTTGTCCCGCACGTGACAGCAGTAGTGGAAGGTCTCGTAAATAAGGTACTGGCCGACGATGGTCACCATGAGGATGTAGCCCGCGTTCGGGTTTAGGAGCCAGCCGAGCACGAGCGCGAAGGGCGTGCCCAAGCCCATGAACGTGAACAGCGCCCGCCAGGGGAAGAAGATGATGCGCCATTCGCGCGTGCTATTCACCGTCATCTCGTTGTCGGTGAAGTATTGGTGGTGCTGGCGGGTATGGCGGTCGTAGATCGCGCGCAGCGCCCAAACGTCCACCAGCCGGTGCATGACGTACTTGTGGATCCACCACTCGAACAGGTTGGAGAGGAAGAAGACTGGCGCGACGAGCAGCCATTCCCACGTGGCGCCCTGCATGTGCGAGATGCACCACGCGATGGTGGCGAGCCCAACGACATAGATGACGCCGATGTGCAGCGGGCCGCTGTAGAGCGGGTGGATTTGCGCCTGGTATTCCTTGCGGAAGTTGAGCTGCCGTTCGCTGATCGCGTGGCGTTCGGTGAGGGCGTCGCCGAGCTTTACCATGGGACCTCTGATATATCAGAAATATATTTACCAGCGATTCTCCTCCTGGACGGCCGGGATTTCAAGCGTCCGCCGAGACCGTTGCCCGAGTGAAGGACTGGATCATGTCGAGGAGACGGTCGGTGGCGCCGGCGGCGGCGTCCTCGTCACCCTTAGCGACCGCTCTGGCGATATCGGCATGGAGCTTCGCCGTCTCGGCCAGGTCCGCGGCCTCCTTGTAGTGCTGGTACCAGAACCGGCGGGAGAGCGCCTGCATGAGCCGCATGGCCCCAGCGGCGAACTCGTTCTTGGCCGCCGCGAGGCATAACTCGTTGAATTCGCGGTCCACTCGCATGAACCCGCGGTCGTCGTTTGTGTGCGCGCTGCGCACGAAACGGTGGGCGAGTTCCGCCATCCGACGGCGCTCCCCCGGCGTGGCGCGCCGGGCGGCGCTGCGCGCCACAAGCCGTTCGACCTCGCGACGGGTCTCAAGGAGGCGCAGCTGCGTCCTGACGTTGATCTCCGACACCATCACGCCGCGCCGCGGGAGGATGACCACGAGACTTTCGCGTGCCAATCGCTGCAGGGCCTCGCGAATCGGCGTGCGGCCGATGCCGAGGCGGCGCGACAGCATCCCTTCTGAAACCGCGGCGCCGGGCGGCAACTCCAGCGTGACGATGAGCTCCTCGAGGTACGTATAGGCCCGATCGGTCAGCGTCTCCGGGTCCTTGTTCGGAGCGGCATGCGTCCGCCCCGGGCGCTTCTTTCGAGGATCTAACGGTGCTTTCGCTTTTCCACGAGGTCGAGGAATTTTTCGTACTCCTTGTCGTCGACGCCGTAGCTGTGGTCGTCGTCGGGGAACGTACCGCGCCTTACGTCCTCCGCGTAGGCCTTGAGCCCATGCACTGCCACCTCGGTCAGGTTGGCGTAGCGCTTTGTGAACTTTGGCTTGAAGTCGGTGAACACGCCGAGCAGATCGTAGGAAAGCAGGATCTGCCCGTCCGTGCCGTTGCCCGCGCCGATCCCGATTGTGGGAATCTCGAGCTGGTTGGAGATGACCGCAGCGATCTTGGCGGGCACGGCCTCGAATTCCAGCATGAAGCACCCCGCGTCCTGAATGGCGAACGCGTCCTCGAGAATCTTCATCGCCGCATCCGCAGTGCGGCCCTGGATCTTGAACCCGCCGAAATTGGCGATCGTGTGCGGCGTGAGCCCGATGTGCGAGGCCGTGGGCATGCCCGCATCCACTAGCGCCTTGAGGATATGCGCCTGCGACTTGCCCCCTTGGGGCTTCACTGCGTCGCAGAGCGCCTCCTGCATGAAACGCGTAGCATTCGTAAGCGCGACGTCGACGGTGTGGTAGCTCTGGTACGGCATGCAGCCTAGGACGAACGTCTTCGGTGCCCCTCGCCGCACCGCCTGTGAATGCAGGACCATCATGTCCATCGTGGCTGGAATTGTGTTCTGGTGGCCATGCGCCGTCATGGCGAGGCTGTCGCCGACCACGCAGACGTCGACGCCGGCCACTTCCGCCCACTTCGCCGACGTGTAATCAAGCACCGACGTGTAAACCATTTTCTCGCCGGTGCGCTTGGATTCCCGGATTTCGCCGATGGTGCGCTTCTTCCTCTCGCCTTCCGCCACGCTGCCTCCTTGTGATATGCGGCTCATATGTTACAGTCTTGGCTGAGGAGGGGCCTATGAGCGCAAAGATCGTCTCGTCGTTGTGCGCCGCGGCCGTCGCCGTCGCGTCCGCCGCGCCGGCGCTCGCGCAGGAAGCCGTGAAGATCGGCCAGATCGAAGCGCAGACCGGCACGCTCGCCACCTACGGTTGGATGAGCTACCAGGGAACGCGGCTGGCAGTCGACGAGATCAACCGCGCGGGCGGCTTCAAGGTTGGAAGCAAGGCCTATAAGCTCGAGCTCGCTGCGCAGGATACGCGCGGCAACCCACAGGAAGCTTTGATTGAGCTGAAGCAGCTCCTGGAGCAACAGAAGGCGCGTTACATCTTCGGACCTTTCCTCACCAACGTCTTCAACGGCCTCGAGCCCTATGCGACGCAGAACAATGGCAAGTTCCTCATGCTAGGCGGCGCGACCGCGATCCATGCCATGCTTGGCAAGCCGAACCACGAGTACTTGATCCGCACCTGGAACTGGGACGCGGGCCCGAGCGGCTTCGGCCAACTGATGGTGAACTATCTGAAGAAGCAGGACGTAAAGAAGACGGCGATGCTTTTTCAGAACGACGCTTTCGGAAAGGTGGCCGTCGATATCTATACCCCCATCTTCAAGCAGGCCGGCATCGATCTGCAGATCGAGCTTTTCGAGCCAGGCACGAAGGACTTCTCGGCGCCCCTCGCCAAGCTCGCCGCCGGCAAGCCCGACTTCCTGTTTCCCGGTTATACCGACGCCGTGCTGTACGACATCGTGCGCCAGGCGACCGAAAGCGGCTCCTTTAAGCGCTTCTTCCTCGTGCGCGGCTCCATGGGTCCCGGCCAGAAGAACAAGGACCTGATCGACGACTACATCGCGTACCTTCCTAAGTATTTCGAGGAGGCGGAGAAGAAGGAGCCGAAGGTCAAGGCATTCGTCGCCGCCTACAAGACGTTCTACAAGCAGGATTTTCCCTACGACCAGGCGCCGCTTTGCTCCTCCTCTTGCTACGATCATGTCTACATGCTTGTGGAAGCGATGAAGCGCGCCGGCACCGTGGACGACGTCGCCAAGGTCAAGAAGGAGCTGCTATCGATGACCTACAACGGCCTGTGGAACATCCGCTTCGACTCGACCGGGGAGGCGGTGTTCGACTTCGACGTGCTCCACATGCGCAAGGGCGGTGCGATCACCGCGACGCGGTTCAACCCGAAGTAGCAAGTGAGCCAGCTGATCGTCGGTCAGCTCCTCAACGGAGCGATCGTCGGGACGCTCTATGGTATCGTCGCCCTCGGCGTCACCCTGACTTTCGGCATAACGGGCATCGTCAACTTCGCCCTTGGGGTGTTCATGATGCTCGGGGCCTACGCCACCTGGTATTTCGCCGACACTGCCGGCCTGCCGTACCCGCTGGCGGTGCTGGCGGCCGTCGCGATCACCTCGGTCGCGGGCTTCCTCGCCGACCAGGCGCTCTTTCGCTTCACGCGCAACAACCTGGTCAACGGCCTGCTCGTGTCCATCGGCATGATCGCCGTGATGGAGTCCACCGCGCTCCTTATCTGGACATCCACCCCGAAGGAGATGCATCACGTGCTGCCGGGCGTGTTCGCTCTCCTGGGGCTTGTCGTGCCGAAAATGAAGCTGGTGGTCTTCGTAGTGCTGCTCGTGGTCATCTTCGCGACCTACGCCGCGTTGACGAAGACCTGGACTGGCCGCGCCGCGTACGCCTACGCCCAGAATCCGGAGGCCGCGGCGCTCATGGGCGTGCCAACTTCCAAGCTGCAGACGTGGGTCGTGGTGTATTCGACCGGTCTCGCCGGGCTCGGGGGCGCGCTCTATGCGAGCCTCTACTCGCTCGAGCCGACGCTCGGAAGCCTCTTCATCCTCAAGGCCATTGAAGCGGCCATCCTCGCCGGCATCGGCAGCGTAGCGGGATCGCTGCTGGGCGGGATCATCCTCGGCATCACCGAGGGCGTCGGTTCCATTTATCTGCCGCTCGCCTTCCGCGACGCTTACGGACTGGTCTTCCTCGTGGCGATCCTGCTCTTCAAGCCTTCCGGGCTGTTTGCCGGCCGCAAATGAAACAGCATGCATGGAGGGCCGTAGTCGCCACAGCCCTTCTTACGGTTCCGCTTGCCACCCACAGCGACTTCGTCCTGACAATTTTTGTGTTCTCGTACCTGCAGGGCATGCTCGCCGTCAGCCTCAACCTCATCTTCGGCTTCGCCGGCCAGCTATCGATGTTTCATGCCGCGGCCTTCGGCATCGGGGCGTACGCCACGCATCTATTCATGCAGCATCTCGGCATCGCGTATTGGAGCGCGACGGTGGTGGCGGCAGCGCTCGTGGCCACGGTGTCGATCGTCGTCGGCGCAATCTGCTTCCGCTTCCGCCTGCGGGAGTTCTATTTCGCGGTGGTCACGCTTGCATTTTCGGAGATAGCGCGGCTGACCGTCCTCAACTGGAACAGTATGACCAACGGCAGCCTCGGCATCAATCTGCAGGAAAAGCCGCCCTTCTGGCTACCCGGCACCGGGATTGTCAGGATCGAGAGCACGCTCGCCTGGTATTACCTGAGCCTAGCAGCGGTCGGCGTGACGTTGCTGGTGTGTTGGCGCATGGTTCATTCCTGGATGGGCCGCTCCTTCGCCGCCATTCGCATGAACGACGAGCTCGGCGACACGCTTGGTATCAACGTGTTTCGCTACAAGCTCATCGCTTTTACCGCCGGCAGCGTAATGGCTGCGATCGCGGGGAGCCTCTATGCGTACTTCTTGGGATCGATCGAACCCGGATTTCTCTCGATCGAGCAGTCGCTCGGCATCATCGCCATGGTGCTCCTCGGCGGACGCAACGCCGTTGCCGCGCCGGTGGTGGGCGCGTTCGTGCTCACCACGCTGCCGCACCTCATTCACTTTTCGGCGGAAATCCGCTCGATCGTGTACGGGTCGATCCTGATCTTCACCATTCTCGTCATGCCGCAAGGCATCTACGGGACCTTGTGGGAACTGCTGCGCCGGCGCCATGCTGCTTGAGATGTCCGGCCTCACCAAGTGCTTCGGCGGCCTTACTGCCGTGGCCGACATCTCCTTTGGCATCGAGAAGGGCGAGATCGTCGGCATTTTCGGACCCAATGGCTCGGGGAAGACGACTCTTCTGAGCCTCGTCGCGGGCCTGATTCCGGCGAGCTCCGGAAGAGTCGTCTGGAAAGGGCGGAACATCGTAGGATGGCACGCGCATAGGATCGCAGCCGCAGGTCTCGTGAAGACCTTCCAGAATCCGCAGCTCTTCGCCGACCTGACGGCCCTCGAACACGTGATGATCGCCGGCCACCTTGCGCTGAAGAGGCGGCTCGGCTGGTTGCGGATCGCTACGCTCGTCGATCCGGACTACCGCGGCAATTCGCGCACGCTCCATGAGCGGGCGGAAGAGGTCTTGCGGCTGTGCCGCCTCGAGTCGGCGCGTCGCAGTCGTGCCGCCGAGCTCTCGTACGGAGAGGAAAAGATGCTCGGTGTTGCCATGGGGGTCATGTGCCAGCCGGAACTGCTCCTGCTTGACGAGCCGGCCTCCGGGCTTGGCGCCGGCGAAATTGACAACCTGGAAACGGTGCTGCGCGATCTCCGGCACCGCGGCATGACGCTTTGCGTGATCGACCATAAGGTCGGCTTCCTGCGCAAGCTGGCGGACCGGGCGATTAGCCTACATCACGGCGCGAAAATCGCCGAGGGCACGCCGGACGAAGTACTGCGAGATCCCAACGTCATCATGGCCTATCTGGGCCGAGCCCATGCTGCAATTTGACCGCGTCGACGTTCACTACGGCAAGAACCACGTGGTGAAAGACGTGTCCCTCTCCGTGCGCGCCGGCGAAATTGTTGCGCTGATCGGCGCCAACGCCGCGGGAAAGACCACCACCTTGCGCGCCGCGCTGGGCCTGAAGACGTTGACCTCAGGGACGCTGCTCTTCGATGGGGGCGACATTACCCGTGCTTCGACGCCGGAGCGAGTGCGGCGCCGGCTCGTGCTCGTGCCCGAAGGCAGGCAGGTGTTTGTCAAATTCACGGTCGCCGAGAACCTGCTGATGGGCGGCTATGGACGCGCGGACCGCGATCGCATGCAGGTCGATTTCGCTCGCGTCTACGAAGTGTTTCCGCGCCTCGCCGAGCGCCGCAACCAACTCGCCGGCTCGATGTCCGGCGGCGAGCAGCAGATGCTCGCCATTGCGCGCGGCCTCATGGCAAAGCCACGCTGCCTGCTCCTCGATGAGCCAACCCTGGGTCTGGCGCCCATCCTCGTCGATGAAATAGCCGCCACGGTGCGGCGCCTCGCCGCCGATGGCATGACGCTACTTCTCGCCGAACAGAACGCCAGCATGGCGCTCGCGTGCGCGAACCGAGCCTATGTGCTCGAATCAGGCCGGATTTTGCTCGAAGGCTCGGCCGCCGAGCTACAGCAAACGGAAACCGTACGCCGCCTCTATCTCGGTCAGTGACAACTTCCCAGCGTCGGCTTCGAGTCGAACAGCGCCCATAGGACCAAGGCTCTTCTCACACCGACGATCGCCCTGATCGCCGTCTACAGCGCGAGCTCGAGCGCGCGTTTCACAACGCGGTCGCAGCCCGGTGTGATCGGGATGTCGTGGGGCACCTCGGGTTCCCACGGCTCGCGCTGCGCCGGCCGCAATTTTCCTCACCGGCCCGATAGTTCAGCCGGCCGATGAAGTTCCCAATCCGGACCCGTCGGTCCTTGGTGGCCGCCGAGTAACACATCACCACAACGCCGAGAAAAGTAAGATCACCCCGGCACCGGTCAACGCGAGCGCCCACACGAGGTCGAGGTTGATCCAGCCGCGCCGGAGGAACGCCAGTCCGACCCATTCATAGACCGCAACGGCGATGGCGCCGGCGACCGCCAGCATGGCGAGCGTATGAATGCCGACCGCGGCGATCGCGGTGGCGGCAGAGCTGCTGGCGGAAGTGACCGACGCCATGTGTGCGTGTTCGCCATGCGCGGTGCCGATCGGCATTCTCAACAGCACCGGGATCAGCATGAGGCCGGCGCCGTGGGCGGTCGCCATCAGGAATGACCATAGCAGAAGGTCAGCGCTGCCAACCAACATGCCCGCGCGACCTCGGTGGCGGGCGCGCAGACGATACAGCCCGAATCCGATCAGCGCGATCGCCGCGCCAAGCTGCAGGACGATGAGATCGGCGAAGGCGCGCAGCACCCCGATTGCGAGGACGATCATTGCAACTGACAGGGCATGGCCGGCAGCGATCGGCAAGAGCGACCGCAATACGGCCGCGCGGCTTTGGCGCTGCAGACCAAGGGCGACGGCGAACAGCCAACCCATTGCCGGGTTTAGGCCGTGAAAGACGCCTAATCCAGCGAGCGCAATCCACGGCCACGCCGCGTTCACGGCCGGCGATGCTTGCCAGCGTTAGCGCGCGCCGCGACCTCCCGCGGCTCACGGATAACAGAAGGTATCCGACGACGAATCGCCGCCTTCCAGACGGATTTGATGCATGCGAACCCCTTCCTCAGCCGGCAGGAAGAATTTCGAATCGAGCTCGAGGCCGCCATTCGGGCTCGCGTCGCACTTCACCATCCATCCCTTAATGCCATCCGGATAGAACTGGCCGTCCCAGGCGCGATAGAGTCCGTTGGTGAAATAAACGCGGCGGCCGTCCCGGCTCACTTCCACCATCTGCGGTCCGCCGTTCACCGGCCCGGCCGCCGGGTGCGGCGAGCGCTTGACGATACCGCCGATGCGCACCGCGCCCGTTAGTCGCGGGTTATGCGGGTCCGACACGTCGTATTGGCGCATCTCGCCTGTGCCCCAACAGGAGACATAGAGGAACCTGTCGTCGAGCGAAAGATTGATATCGGCGATCAGCGGCGGCACCGCCTTGAAGCCCTGAAGCAGCGGCGGCAATTGATCCGGCTCGGCCGGCTCGGCTGGGATCTCGATCACTTTCTTCACCGCCCACTGGCCATTGGGGCGATGCCACAGCCATACGGACGCCGACAGGTCCTTAAGACTGATGACCACGCCGACGAAGCCGTACGTCTTGGTCGGATCGCGCGCCTGACGCAGTTCAAGCACCAGCTGCTGCTCGGCACCGAGGTCGATCGCCTGAAGATGCTTCCGCCTGCGAAGATCCCACACGTGCAGCTGGTGCCCGTACTTCGAGCCGAGGAGCAGTTCCGGCACGAGCCCGTTCTCGATCATGTTCGGCGTGCCCCACTCGCTGGTGATCTGGACGTCGTGCCCGAGATGCCAGGCGAAGTCATAGGCGAGGTACTGCGGGCCACGGTCCACCTCCCAGCGGCCGAGGACGTCGAAAGCGTCATGGTCGAGCATGAACAGGCCGCCGGGACCGTCGCCGTTCGGCGCGCCGAGGGCGCTCACGTAGATCCCTTCCGGCCCGCAATGCAGCGTGTGCGGCCGCGAATATCCCGCCCGCTTGTGAACCTGGGCAGGCTCGATCACTTTGACGATCTTTGGCGCGCGCGGATCGGGCCTGGTATCCAGGATGTGAAGGCGCGAAGAGCGCAGGCCGGGGACGATCAGATAGCGCCGCTCGACGTGCGGATGCGGCGCATAGGGGCAGAGCGCCGAGCTGCAGGCGTTCCAGCCGAAGTGGTGCAGCTCGTCACCGGCGTTCGGCATCGCGGTGCGGTTGATGAGCTTGCCGAAGCTGGATGACTTGGGATCCAGATCGACGACACCGAGGGCATCGGGCTTGTTGCCGGCGACGTCCAGGATGGCGAGATAGGCGAGCTTTTCGGGCGGCCCCTGCATAGCGAGGCGCGGCGAAGGATAGAACGTCGGATCGGGTGTCCAGGTTGCCATGGCTCCTCCTTCAGCGGCCGAGCGCACGCGCGAGCATCGTACGACATACGCGCCCCGGGCTCATCGGCCAATGCGTTGGTGACGATGGAATGAGTACAACCGCTGCGCGGAGCCCATTGTAGGTCAATCTCGCGGCCTGGTCCGCGACGACGCTCGCGGGCGGCGGCGCCTCGCATCCCGCCGAGCCGGCCCCATGTCCGGTAACGCGTGTCAGCCCTCCTGCATCGGTGTTTCTTACTGCTTCGCACTCGGACGCGGAGTCATAGGCGCCCTCCTGAGCCCACTGCGAGCGTGGCTTTCGTCCAATATCCGGTAGCCGTCGCCTGTATACAGTCAAGTTTAAGCATACTGACATGGCGCAGTGGTCGATGGACCGACGTACCCGGCATATAGCCCTTGCATGGCGGCCAAAAATCGTGTACAGTGTTAGGCGGATTGTATACACATCTATGGCGCAACGACGAGAACGCTCCAGTTTGCGACGGGACGCCGCGCGGCGCACGGTGGGTTCTCGTGCGCCGGCGACGACTGGGCTGATCGTCGCGCGGATCGCGGCGGCGATCGCCGAGCATCGGCTGCCGCCCGGGACCAAGCTCGGTGAGGAAGGCCTCGGCGAGGTGTTCCAGGTGAGCCGCACGAAGGTGCGGCAAGCGCTGTTTCAACTCGCGAGGGATCGGTTGGTGACACTGTTTCCTGCCCGTGGCGCGTTCGTGGCTCAACCTTCTGTTCGCGAGGCGCGGGAGGTATTCGATGCGCGCCGAGTACTCGAGCGCGAACTCGTAGCGCGGTTCGCCGGAGCGGCGCGTCCCGCCCAACTCGCTGCCCTACGCAAGCATATCGCCGCCGAGCGCGAGGCGATCGCAGCCGATAACCCGCAGCGACGTGCTCGGCTGCTCGGGGAGTTCCATGTCTTGCTCTCCGAGGCAGCGGGCAATAGCGTGCTCGCCGCAATGGTGCGGGAGTTGGTGGCGCGCACCTCACTCATCACGCTGCTCTATCAGTCGGAGGAGGCTTCCGCGTGCTCCAGCGAGGACCATAGCGCGATCATGGCGAGCCTCGAGCGGCGGCAGGTGGAGAAAGCGGTGGCGCTCATGACCGAACACCTAGAGGAGGTCGAGCGTGGGCTCAACCTGCGCGAAACCGAACCCGAGGCAGTCGATCTCAAGTCTGCGCTAACTGCAGTACGCATCTAGGTTTCAGCCGTTATTTATTCGGGAACGCAGCTTCAACAGAGAAGGTATTCGCCATGACACGCATGACCGCAGTCGACGCGGCTGTATTGGTAATGGAGAAAGAGGGCATCACCCATGCCTTCGGCATTCCGGGGGCGGCGATCAACCCCTTATACGCAGCGATGAGACGGCGCGGCAGCATTACTCACACGCTGGCGCGCCACGTGGAAGGCGCGTCGCACATGGCGGAAGGCTATACCCGCGCACGCCCCGGCAACATCGGCGTCTGCATCGGCACTTCGGGCCCGGCGGGCACCGACATGATCACTGGGCTTTATTCCGCCCAGGCCGACTCGATACCGATCCTCTGCATCACCGGGCAGGCGCCGCGGGCGCGTCTGTACAAGGAAGACTTCCAGGCGGTCGACATCGAGGCCATTGCCAAGCCGGTCACCAAGTGGTCGGTGACGGTGCGTGAACCGGCGCTGGTGCCACGGGCATTCCAGCAGGCCTTCCATCTCATGCGTTCGGGGCGGCCGGGCCCGGTGTTAATCGATCTGCCGTTCGACGTGCAGATGGCGGACATCGAGTTCGATGCGGATACCTATCGGTCATTGCCTGTGTATAAGCCTGCGGCCGACCGCGCCCAGATCGAGAAGGTGCTCGACATGCTGAACGACGCCGAGTGGCCGGTCATCGTGGCGGGCGGCGGCATCATCAACGCCGATGCGTCAGAGCTGCTGGTAGAGTTCGCCGAGATCACCGGCGTCCCGGTCATCCCGACGCTCATGGGCTGGGGCACGATACCCGACGATCACCCCCTGATGGTGGGCATGGTGGGGTTGCAAACTGCTCACCGCTATGGCAACGCGACGCTTCTAGAGTCCGACTTCGTACTAGGCATCGGCAACCGCTGGGCCAATCGCCACACCGGCGGCATCGAAACCTATACCCAAGGTCGCAAATTCGTTCACGTGGACATCGAGCCCACGCAGATCGGCCGCGTATTCTGTCCCGACTTGGGCATCGTGTCGGACGCCAAGCCCGCGCTCGAACTGTTCGTTCAAGTCGGCGGCGAGCGGAAAGTAGCGGGCAAGCTCAAGGATCGCACCGACTGGGTCGAGCAGTGCCGCGCGCGCAAGCGCACGATGCTGCGAAAGACGCACTTCGACGAGGTCCCGATCAAGCCGCAGCGTGTATACGAGGAGATGAATAAAGTCTTCGGGAAGAACACTTGCTACGTGAGCACGATCGGGTTGTCTCAAATCGCTGCCGCGCAATTCCTGCACGTGTACAAGCCGCGGCACTGGATCAACTGCGGCCAGGCCGGTCCGCTCGGCTGGACCATCCCAGCCGCGTTGGGCGTGTGCGTTGCCGATCCAAATCGCCAGGTCGTTGCCATATCGGGCGACTACGACTTCCAGTTCATGATCGAGGAGCTGGCGGTAGGCGCCCAGTTCAAGCTGCCCTATATCCACGTACTCGTGAACAACTCCTACTTGGGTTTGATCCGCCAGTCGCAGCGTGGCTTCAACATGGACTACTGCGTGCAGCTGTCATTCGAAAACGCCAACGCCCCGGAGCTCAACGAGTATGGCGTCGACCATGTGGCGGTAGTCGAGGGCCTCGGTTGCAAGGCGATCCGCGCGTCCAAGCCCAAAGAGATTCTGCCGGCGTTCGAGCAGGCGCAAAAATGGCTCAAGGAGCACCGGGTGCCGGTCGTGGTAGAGGTCATTTTGGAGCGCGTTACCAATATCGCCATGGGCACGGAAATCAACAACATCACCGAGTTCGAAGCCCTGGTTGAAGACGCTACCGTCGACGCGCCCACGGCGGTCGCGTTGCTGGACTGGGATGTCGTGACTGAATCGTAGTGAGGAAACCGGAGCGCAAAAGCGCGCAGCCGTTCGGTAATGAGAGATGCGTAGTGGGAACCCGTTGTTCATCGCTCTTCGCAGCAAAGCATTCCTAAGGTGTCACCATGCCGAAGCTCGCCGCTAACCTCACGATGCTTTTCAACGAGGTCGACTTCCTGGATCGTTTCGAAGCGGCAGCGAAGGCCGGCTTCAAGGCGGTCGAATACCTGTTTCCGTACCCGTATCCCAAAGAGCAACTGGTCGAGAAGCTCGCACAGCACGGGCTCATTCAGATACTTCACAACTTACCGGCAGGCGACTGGGCCAAGGGTGAGCGTGGTATCGCCTGTCTGCCGCAGCGCGTTGGAGAATTTCAGGATGGCGTAGGCAAAGCAATCGAGTACGCGAACGCTCTGGGGTGCAAACAGGTCAACTGCTTGGCCGGTATCGCTCCTGCAGACGTCGCCGCGGAGAAGGTGCGCGACACCTTTGCAACTAACCTCAGGTTTGCCGCGGACAAACTCAAAGCGGCCGGCATTCGACTGTTGATCGAGCCGTGCAATACCCGTGACATTCCCGGCTTCTATCTCGGCCATTCGGAGCAGGCGCTCGCGATCATCGAGCAAGTCGGCGCGGACAACCTTCGGCTGCAGTACGACATCTATCACATGCAGGTCATGGAGGGCGATCTTGCCCCAACCATCCAGCGCAATCTCGAGCGTATTGCGCATATGCAGTTGGCCGATACCCCTGGCCGCAACGAGCCCGGAACCGGCGAGATCAATTACCCGTTCTTATTCCAGTTCATCGACAAGCTGGGCTACCAAGGCTGGATTGGTTGTGAGTACAAGCCTGCCAGGACGACCGTGGAGGGACTGCGATGGGCGAGGCCTTACCTATGAGCTTTCTTTGCCAGTCAACCCTACGAACCATACCAGTAAGGAGTAAAGCATGAGCAAGGTTGGTTTCATCGGTCTTGGCATCATGGGCGCCCCGATGGCGGGGCACCTCCGCGCGGGTGGTCACGAACTCCGCGTCTACGATGTTAAGCCGCCACCCAAGACTCTCATCGACCAAGGCGCGGTGGTGTGCGGCTCGGCGAAGGAGGTGGCGGAGAAGTCGGACATCATCATCAGCATGGTGCCCGACACGCCGCACGTAGCGGCAGTCTTGTTTGGCGAGAATGGCGTCGCGAGCGGACTCTCCAAGGGCAAGATCGTGGTCGACATGAGTTCCATTTCGCCGATCGAGACCAAGCGCTTCGCGCAGAAGATCGAGGCGCTCGGCTCTCAGTACCTGGATGCGCCGGTCTCCGGCGGCGAAGTCGGCGCCAAGGCGGCCTCGCTCACGATTATGGTAGGCGGCCCGGAAGACGCGTTCAAAAAGGTGAAGCCGCTTTTCGATCTCATGGGCAAGAACGTGACGCTGGTGGGCGGCAACGGCGATGGCCAGACCTGCAAGGTGGCGAACCAGATCATTGTTGCGCTCAACATCGAAGCGGTAGGCGAGGCGCTGCTTTTTGCCTCCAGGATGGGGGCGGACCCCGCCAGGGTGCGTGCGGCGCTGATGGGCGGTTTCGCTGCCTCGCGCATTCTCGAAGTGCACGGCGAGCGCATGGTCAAGCGCACCTTCGATCCTGGCTTTCGCATCGAGCTCCATCAAAAGGACTTGAACCTCGCGCTGCAGAGCGGGAAGGCGCTCGGTTTGTCATTGCCCAATACGGCGACTGCGCAGGAGCTCTTCAACGTCTGCGCCGCCCACGGCGGCAAGGCGTGGGACCACTCGGCGCTGGTGCGAGCGCTGGAAATCATGGCCAACCACGAGATCGGCCAGAAGTTACCGGCCATGCTCGATTAAGTGCTCATTGGGCAAACGGCTTTGTCTCTGCGGGAATAAAGAGATGGGCGCACGCAACTTGCCCTCGCTCGGCTGGCCAGGGCCGAAACGATACTGTCAGTGAGACGCAATATGGGCAGAGCGGGCGATTTATTGCGGCGCATGTTCGACGCTGCGATCAACGCGGCGCAGCCCGTGCACTGCATTCCGGCGAATCTGCCGCCGCCGCCCAAGGGTCGCATGCTCGTGATCGGCGCGGGCAAGGCGTCAGCGGCGATGGCCAACGCAGTCGAGAACAACTGGCCGGGGGAGCTTACGGGCTTGGTGGTCACCCGCTACGGCTATGGTGTGCCCTGTCGCCGGATCGAAATCATTGAAGCCGCTCACCCGGTGCCCGACGCCGCCGGCATTAACGCCGCCCGTCGCATCCGAGCCCTGGTGCAGGGCTTGACCGCCGATGATCTCGTTTTGTGCCTTATCTCGGGCGGCGGTTCCTCGTTGCTGGTGGCCCCCTGTACCGGCCTGACGCTCGAAGACAAGCAGGCGGTGAACAAAGCATTGCTCAAATCTGGCGCCAGCATCAGTGAGATGAACTGCGTGCGGCGGCATCTCTCGGCGATCAAGGGCGGGCGGCTCGCCGCCGCGTGTTATCCGGCAAAGGTCGTCACGCTACTGATTTCCGACGTACCCGGCGACAACCCGATGGACATCGCCTCGGGTCCGACCGTGCCCGATCCCACGACCTGCGCTGATGCCGCGGCGATCATCAAGCGCTATGGCATCGAGGTACCGCGCAACGTAATGGAGGTTCTCGAAAGCGGCCGCGGCGAGACAGTCAAGCCCGGCGATCCGCGGCTTGCCGACATCGACACGCGCATCGTCGCTACACCGCAGATGGCCCTGGAAGCCGCCGCACGCGTGGCGCATGAAGCGGGCATCTCGGCCCACATCCTCAGCGACCGCATTGAGGGCGAGGCGCGCGACGTCGCCAAGGTCATGGCCGGCATCGCTCTCCAAGTGTCCGTGCATGGCCAGCCGTTTCAGCCGCCTTGCATCCTGCTCTCGGGTGGTGAGACCACGGTCACCGTGTGTGGCAACGGCCGCGGCGGACGCAATGTCGAGTTTCTGCTGGCGCTCGGGATCGCGTTGGAAAATCGGCCCGGCGTCTACGCCATTGCGGGCGATACCGATGGGGTCGACGGCCAGGAAGAGATCGCCGGCGCCTATCTTGCGCCCGACTCGCTGGCACGGGCTTGGGCCAAAGGCATTGGACCTAAGGACAGTCTCGACGACAACGATGGCCACGGCTTCTTCGAAGCGCTTGGCGATTCTGTCGTGACTGGGCCGACGCTTACCAATGTCAACGATTTTCGCGCGATATTGATAAGCGATGAAGCGAGGCGGGCGGCCATCGCGGGTCGTTGATCATCATGCGCCGTTACCGCAACGCAAAGATTGTCGCCACACTCGGGCCCTCGAGCTCGGATGCCGCCACCATCCGGGCCCTGTTCAATGCCGGCGCGGATGTGTTCCGGCTCAACTTCAGTCACGGCAGCCAGGACCAGCATAAGGAGCGCCTGGACATCATCCGCGCGATTGAGCGCGAAACAGGCCGGCCGATTGCCGTGCTGCTCGATCTGCAGGGGCCCAAGCTGCGCGTAGGTACCTTCACGAAAGCGCCAGTGGAGCTCAAGGCAGGCGCGGCCTTCAGGCTCGATATGGATCCCACACCGGGCGATGCGACCCGCGCGCCGCTCGTCCATCCTGAGATCTTCGCGGCGTTGAAGCCGGATACGGACTTGCTGCTCGACGACGGCAAGGTTCGCCTGAAGGTCGAAGCATGCGGGCCGGACTTCGCGACCACGCGGGTCACCACCGGTGGGCCACTTTCCGACCGCAAAGGCGTCAATGTTCCAGGCGTCATCCTGCCAATCTCCATCATCACCGAAAAGGATCGCAAGGATCTGGAGTTCGGACTCGCGCTCGGGGTGGACTGGCTTGCGCTCTCGTTCGTGCAGCGTCCGCAGGATCTGGAAGAGGCGCGCGCACTCATCAGAGGGCGCGCCGCCATCATGTCCAAGTTGGAAAAGCCCGCCGCGGTCGAATGCCTCGACGCCATCGTCGCGCTGTCCGACGGGGTGATGGTCGCGCGCGGCGATCTAGGGGTGGAACTGCCCGCCGAACAGGTGCCGGCGATCCAGAAGCGCATAGTCCGAGCGTGCCGCAAGGCCGGCAAGCCGGTGATCGTCGCCACCCAGATGCTCGAGTCGATGGTGAGCGCGCCGGTACCCACTCGCGCCGAAGCGTCCGACGTCGCCACCGCGGTGTATGACGGCGCTGATGCGGTCATGCTCTCCGCCGAGTCGGCGAGCGGCAAATATCCGGTCGAGGCGGTGCAGATGATGAGTCGCATCGTCGCGCAAGTTGAAAGCGATCCGCATTACCGCGAAGTCATCGAAGCCTCCCACACCCCGCCGGATGCGACCGTGCCCGATGCTATTTTTTGCGCCATGCGGGGCGCGGTGGGGTTGCTGCGTGTGGCCGCTAACGTCACCTACACCAGCTCCGGCTATTCCACCCTGCGCGCCGCGCGTGAGCGGCCCGCCGCCCCCATCGTGAGCCTCACGCCCGACATCCGCGCAGCGCGTCGGCTTGCGCTGGTATGGGGTGTGCACTCGGTGCACACCCACGACGTGAAAGATGTGGCCGAGATGGTGGACAACGCCTGCCAGACCGCGCAGCGTGAGGAGTTCGCGCGGCCCGGCGATACACTGGCAATAGTCGCCGGCATGCCGTTCGGCGTTGCCGGCAACACCAACCTGTTACGCATCGCGCAGATTTAGTGGCGCGGACGCGGCTCGCTCGAGCAGGAACGATGAACGTTTCCAGGCATTGAGTAGAAGTTACCGACCAATTCAGACTGCTCGGATGGAGAACCTACCATGTCGCTGAAAAACCTTCTGACCCTTATGGCCGCGCTGTTGTCACTGGTTGCCGCGGTGCCATCCGCTCTCGCGGACAAGCTGGAAGACATTATTCAGTCCGGCCTCATCAAGATTGCGGTGCCGACAGACTTCCCCCCGTTCGGTTCGGTTGGCAAAGATGGACAGGCCGAGGGTTACGATATTGACGTCGCGAAGCTCGTGGCGCGAGACCTCGGCGTCAGGCTCGAGCTGGTGCCGGTCACCAGTCCGAACCGCGTCGCGTATTTATTAACCGGAAAAGTCGATCTGGTTATCTCGAGCTTAGGCGCCAATCCGCAGCGCGCGAAAGTGATCGCCTTTACCGACGCCTACGCGCCGTTCTACGCCGGTGTTTTTGGGGACGCGAAGACGCAGGTCAAGTCGGCTGCCGATCTCGCTGACAAGACCATCGGGGTGACCCGCGGGACCATCGAGGACGCCGATCTAACACGGGTCGCGCCGAAGACCGCCACCATTCAGCGCTTCGAAGATAACAACGCGACATTGTCTGCGCTCGCCTCCGGAAAGGTGGATCTGATCGCGACCGGTAGCGCCGCCGCCAGCTCGCTCTCCCGGAATCGTCCGGGCAAGGCCGAGAAGAAGTTCGTTCTGACGGACTCGCCGGCCCATATCGGCGTGCGCAAGGACGAACCCGATCTGGTGGCGTGGCTGAACGTATTCATCCACTACCACCAAAAGCCCGGCCGGGAGCTCGACGCTCTCGCGCAAAAATGGTTGGGTGAATCGCTGGCGGGCTTACCGGCGTATTGATCGTGGTGGCAGGCCGGTACTGCCTAACCCGAAATCGAATCATTGAGACAAGCGTCCCGGAGGAGGGGTGATGAAATTCTTTAGATCGCTATTCGGCCAGGTGGTCCTCGCGGTCATCGTCGGTGTCGTTCTCGGCATGGTCGCCCCGGAATTTGCCGCCAAGTTGAAGCCACTTGGCGATGCCTTCATCAAGCTCATCAAGGTGCTGATCGCGCCGATCGTGTTCTGCGTAGTCGTCCATGGCATCGCAGGTGCGGGCGACCTCAAAAAAGTCGGCCGGGTCGGGGTGAAGGCGGTCGTCTATTTCGAGGTCGTCACCGCCATCGCGCTGGCGCTGGGTATCCTGCTCGCTTATGTTTTTCAACCTGGCGTGGGGATGAACATCGATCCCGCCAAGCTCGACGCGGGCGCCTTGAGCGCATATGTCGACAAGGCCTCGCAGGTAAAGACTCAGGGGACCGTCGAGTTCCTGATGAAGATCATCCCCACGACCTTTATCGGCGCCTTTGCGAGCGGCGATATTCTGCAGGTCTTGGCGATCTCGATATTGTTCGGCTGCGCCTTTTCCATGCTGGGTGAAGCGGGCAAGCCGGTCATATCACTCATCGAGCTCCTAGCGCACGGTTTGTTCAAGATGATGTTCTTCATCGTCAAGCTGGCTCCGCTCGGAGTGCTGGGGGCGATCGCTTTCACGGTCGGCAAGTACGGCATCGGCTCGCTTAAGCAACTGGGCTATTTGGTCGTGCTGTTCTATGTCACCGTCGGGATCTTCGTCGTGGTCGTGCTCGGCGCGATCATGCGCATGGTCGGCTTTAGCATCTTCAAATTCTTGAGGTACTTGAAGGACGAGTTGATGATTGTGCTGGGCACCGCTTCCTCGGACAGCGTGCTGCCGCAGGTGATGCGCAAGCTGGAGCGGATGGGCATCAGCGACTCCACGGTAGGTCTGGTTATTCCTACGGGCTATTCGTTCAACCTCGACGCATTCTCTATCTACCTGACGCTTGCGGCCGTGTTCATTGCGCAGGCGACCAATACCCCGCTGTCGACGGTCGATCTCCTGACCATCCTCGGGGTTGCATTGGTCACCTCCAAGGGTGCCCACGGTGTACCGGGCTCTGCCATCGTCATCCTGGCGGCGACTTTGACCGCGATTCCGGCGATTCCCGCTATCGGGTTGGTTTTGGTGCTGTCGGTCGACTGGTTCATGGGCATCGCCCGCGCGGCCGGCAATCTTATCGGTAACTGTGTCGCGACCGTGGTCGTCGCCGCCTGGGAGAAGGACATCGACAGGACACAGGCGCGGCGTGTGCTCGACGGTGAAGTAGAGGTGGACCTGGACGAGCATGTCGGGGAGATCGGGCAGGTCGCGGAACCACGTCCGATCACCGTCGCCACCAAGGCATGAGTGTGGGCGCTCGTTGCGAATTGACGGTAGACGGTGGGTATGGATGAACATGCTGCGGAACCCATCGTGCCGAGTTTTTTGAAACTGAAAAGGAGTCGTCATGAGTCATGTTGAACCGGGGAAGCTACGCTTTGGCCCGGAAATCATGACCCGGCTCGAGCAGCTCGGGTCCATCTCGCATGACCACGGGGCGCTCTCCCGGCACTTCCTGACGCCGGAGCACAAGGTCGCCGGCGAGTTGATCAAAGGCTGGATGGAGGAGGCCGGCATGAAGGCCGGGTTCGATGCCATCGGCAATGTCGTTGGTCGCTATGAGGGTGTGCGGCCCGGCTTGCCCGCCGTGCTGACCGGCTCGCACTTCGACACCGTGCGTAACGCCGGCAAGTACGATGGCATGCTTGGCGTGGTCACTCCGATTGCGTGCGTCAGAGCCCTGCACGAAGTCGGGGGACGCCTTCCGTTCGCCATCGAAGTGATCGCTTTTGCCGACGAAGAAGGGGTACGCTTTAATTCCACGCTGTTGGGCAGCCGCGCCGTCGCCGGCACATTCGATCCCACGCTGCTCGACAAGACCGATGCCGAAGGCATCACCATGGCCGAGGCATTGCGTCGCTTCGGCCTGGATCCCGCACGGGTCAGGGAAGCGGCGCATAAGCCCGAGAACGTCCTGGGCTACGTCGAGATCCACATCGAGCAAGGCCCGGTACTGCTGAACGAGGGGTTGCCAGTGGGTGTGGTTACCTCGATCGCCGGAGCAAACCGCTTCGTGGTGCGCGTCGAAGGGCTCGCCGGGCACGCCGGCACCGTGCCGATGGACCACCGTCAGGACGCGGCCACGGCAGCAGCGGAGATGCTGCTGTTTATCGAGAAACGCTGCCAAGGCGCGGAATCGCTAGTCGGCACGGTGGGCGTGCTCAGCGTCCCCAACGGTGCCACAAACGTGATTCCCGGGGTGGCCGAGTTCACCATCGACATGCGTGCGGGCGACGACGCAGTTCGCAAAGCCGCAGTCACCGACGTGTTATGGGAGATCGAGGCGATCGCGACACGGCGCAAGGTCGAGGTCGTGGTCACACCGCAGCACGAGGCCCATGCGAGCCCATGTGCACCCTGGATCATGGAACACATCGCCGAGCAGATCCGCGCCGTCGGCATCGAGCCGCGCTATCTTGCGAGCGGCGCGGGGCATGACGGCATGGCGATATCCGACATGACCGACATCGGCATGCTGTTCGTACGCTGCGGCAACGGCGGCGTCAGCCACAACCCGGCCGAAACCATGACCGTCGAGGACGCAGACCTGGGCGCCCGCATTTTCCTCAACGTCTTGCGCAATTTCAAAGCCAAAGCAGCGAGCTGACCTGCTTGCACGACAAGGGACAGCAAATGAGCAACGCTACCCGGCAAAGCATTACAAGCTTTGTTCGTGAGCATCAGACGGCCGAGACGGCCTTTCTCGCCGAATTAGTCAAGGTGCCCTCCGACAACCCGCCCGGTGATTGTAATGCCCACGCCAAGCGCGCCGCCGAGCTCCTGGAAGGCCTGGGACTCAAGGTTGAACGCCATCCGGTGCCGGAAGACGTAGCGCGCGCCAATGGCATGATCTCCGCCACCAACCTGGTGGTGCGCGAGCGCTTCGGCGACGGGCCGGTCATGGCCTTAAACGCGCACGGCGACGTGGTGCCGCCGGGCTTGGGCTGGAGCGTCGATCCGTATGGCGCTGAAATTCGCGCCGGTTACATGTACGGCCGCGGCGTGGCGGTATCGAAGTCCGACTTCGCGACTTACACCTTCGCTTTGCTCGCGCTCAAGGCGAGCGGCGCGAAGCTCGCCGGAACGGTGGAACTGCATCTTACGTACGACGAAGAAGCGGGCGGCCTGATCGGGCCCGGCCGGCTGCTCGAGCAGAAGACCTCCAAACCTGACTACGCCATCTCGGCGGGCTTCTCCTACGGGGTCACCACGGCCCATAACGGCTGCTTGCATCTGGAAGTCGAACTGATCGGCAAATCGGCTCACGCAGCAATGCCTTCGACCGGGGTGGATGCCCTGGAGGCTGCGACCGGTGTGCTGTCCGACATTTACGCCATTCGCAAGACCTACGCCGAGAAGAAATCGAAGGTTGCGGGCATCGACAGCCCCACGCTCGCGGTGGGACTCATTACCGGCGGCATAAACACGAATGTGGTTCCGGACAACGTCAAGTTGCGCCTCGACCGCCGCATCATCCCCGAAGAGAACCCCGCTGAAGTTGAAGCCACCCTCACCCGCCAGATCCAGGAATCAGCAGCCAAGTGGCGGGGCATCTCTTGCAATGTGCGCCGCATCCTGCTGGCCGTGCCGTTCGTGCCGATGCCAGGCCAGGAGAAACTGGTCGAGGCGATCACGCGCAACGGCACGAAGATCATGGGCGAAGAGGTCAAGCCCCAAGGCTCGCCGCTGTACACCGATGCGCGGCTTTATTCGGCCGCCGGCATCCCCACCGTGCTCTACGGCGCCGGGCCGCACACTCTGCTCGAAGCCAACGGCCACCGCGCCGACGAGAAGTTGAAGCTGGCCGACCTGTATAAAGCGACCTTGGTGGTCGCGCTCGCCATGCACGATCTGTTGGGAGAGCAAACATGACCACTGTTGAGAGTCACCTAACCTCGTGACACCCGAGTCTGAGTCATGCGTGCCGGCATACGAGCAAATCGATTGACCCGCAGGAAGTCCAGGGCGAACGGATGGATAAGTAATACGGAGCTGCTGGACGATCGCGTTCGCTGCCCCAGCCCGCGTCCCGCAATCAACAGACAGGAGAAAACAGGTGAACACTAATCGCGTAGGCCATAGAGGTTTCGTGGCCGCCTTGTTGTTCCTCGGCGTACTTGCTGCAGCATCTCTGCCGGGATCCGCGTTGGCGCTCGATATAGCCGCGGTCAACAAGATGGACAAGAACACCTTTGTGCTGGAGTTCGGGGGAATCTTCGAGAAATCGCCTTGGGTCGCTGAGAAGGCATGGGAGTCGCGTCCCTTCTCCAGCATAGATGATCTGCACCAGAAGATGTTCAATGTGATTAAAAATGCCCCGAAGCAGGCGCAGATCGCGTTCTTGAACAACCACCCGGAACTCGCGGGCAAGGAAGCGCAGGCTGGCCAGATGACTTCCTCCTCGATGGCTGAGCAGGCCAGCGCAGGGCTGAATGCGCTGAGCAAGGATGAGCTAGCGCTCCTCGCTAAGGACAATGCCGAATACCGGGCGAAGTTCGGCTTCCCTTTTATCATCTTCGTTCGCGGTCATACCAAAGAGGGCATCTTCTTCTACTTCGAGCGTCGTATGGGCAACGACCCTGACACTGAGCTGAAGAATGCGCTAGACCAGGTATACGGTATCACCCGGCTGCGGTTGAGAAACAAGTTCGCAACCGCCTGATGGTCAAACTAAGCACGCAGGCAGTAGTGCCCCAACGTTTCTGAACGGTATCGGCTCCGGGTGTACACGCTTCTCCGAAGAGGGAAACACGCACCTGTAGAGAGATGCCCGGCGCGATCATTCGCCCGCCTCACGCGACAATCCGCGCAGCCTGTGTCAGGCGTCGGTCACGGACCAACAATCCCGGAGCAACGGCGGCGGGGCGGCAGCCAACCGCTACAAGGAGGAATCCATGTCCAGCTCAACGGTAATCGGCGGTGAAGGGTTAGCCGAGGATATTGACGAGCATATGACCGGCGCCGACCAGCGTCTG
>Ga0187846_10000406_pt1 | contig 25494 bp, 34 predicted proteins | sample TC_taG_FD_161473 | JGI IMG/M metagenome (GOLD analysis project Ga0187846, IMG submission 161473) | Biofilm microbial communities from the roof of an iron ore cave, State of Minas Gerais, Brazil - TC_06 Biofilm (v2) | ecosystem: Environmental > Terrestrial > Deep subsurface > Cave > Wall biofilm... | reverse complement strand
TGATGAAGAGGCTAAAGATTTATTAGCGAGTATGGATGCCGGATGGGATAAAATACGGGAGATCGGCAGTGAAGCTTTAGAAGTAGGGAGAGACACGCTGGTAGCGGCCAGAGCTATTTCTTCGGGCGTTAATATTCTTGTCCAGCTATTCCGAGACGTTAGAGAGTACTTGACCCCATCTGACAAAACGGCTAACTATATGGCAAGAGTTATGGAAAATAGGGCTGGAGGAGAGTTACCCAGGGGAGAACGATTAGATAAGCAACGTGAGCAGATGAAAAGGCTTCATCCTGAGTACTTTAGCACGGGAACTCGTCACTAATGTCTGTAATCCTAATTACCGTGATGGTAAATGAGAAAGGAGGTCTCAAGTGGCAGTTAGCCCATTCCCGCAGATTTTATTTCAACCACTAAGCGGTTTGTCCTTCCCTTGGGTAGAATTTCCATCCAGATAGAGGTATTACTGGCTCCGGAGATTTTGCTTTTGGCCCTGATGGAGTAACCATCGGGATGCAAATGCTTATCAACTGGTCTGATTTGGGTACAGCCCTTACATCACTTCTGGGGTACAGTTACCGAGATACTACTACTAACCCTTCGACCCTCAGGCGCAAACTCCCCTGGCAGAACGTCTATTCTAACCAACTCTGGGTAAAGAACATTTCCTCCGTGAAAGGTATTCTTCTCAGAGGGACTCAGGTATCCGTTGTAAATCTTGCTGGGGCTGGTGCAGGGTACATACCAAACCTTGGGCCTGCCACCATATTTCAATACGCTTTGCTCACTATCCACTTCTGGCGCCCACCATACTTTGTTCGTTCAGATAGTGATATTCAGAACACGAACGGAAAGCAACAGGAATGGTTGAGGTATGTGGACAAGAATTGGGAGTTGAATACTCAAGTTCTCTCCAGAGAAGGGGCATACTACGTATTTGTTAATGGTCCAGCGACTGGTCAACCTTTCGGTGGGTCTATAGGCCAGAACGTAGCGCATCTCAGAGTAAAACGCAAATGGTATGAGATTCCTGAAGCTGCCCTGTTCCAGCCCTCTCAGGATGCTACTCCTCAAGGTTTGCCCGCGAATTTCATGTACACCCAAACACAAACTACCAACCCTATATCTAACTTTGTCTACCCAATAGGCAGCCCAATAACGAATACAGTCAACAGTCCAATCGGAGGAGGAACTGACGATAGTAACGCCTCAAACAGATTCTGGGGTGCTTTCATGGGCACTTTGCTGTACACCGGACAGGAGTTTATTCCCCGCCCGTTGCAACTCCCTCCGGCCTTGATGCAGATTGCAGGACTGGCTGGTAATGAGCCTATCAGTCAGGTTCAGTATGACGTAGTGTTTCATTGGGATATCTTCGATCCTCCAACCGACCGGAATGTGAATAAATTCCGTGGGCACAATCTGGCGCCATACCCAGGCAATAACCTATGGTATCCCGCTAGGGCTCAACAGGATATTGGCGGTAATATAACCGGACCATTTGATACTCCTTTTGGGTACTCTGATCACTCCGATTTATTTCAGATACTTTAGAGGTAGTTAAATGACTATCGCCCGGCAAGAGTACCAAGGGTCTATGTATATAGGTGATTCTGTACCCCCAACGGCTAACAAACCGTTCTGGGGACAGATCACTGCTGACTCTGGGGGATTCTACTCCTGGACGGAAGTATTTCCTTTCACTCCTGGTACTTTTCAAAAATCTCCTGGAGGAAGGTTTGGCTCCGCTGGTTTCATGCCTGCGATAAACCCAAACGGGTTCGTTATAAGTCAATTCCCTACTATAGCTCTCCTTCAGAGGGGGTATCTCGACGCGGTTAAGAACGTCGTCTATATGATCATAAGCATAGGAGGAAATCCCGGTTCTAGTCCGGTGGTTCGAGTGCCGTCTAGTGGGGCGGCTAATACACTGGTGGCTGCTTTCGTAGAAACCTGGACTGATACTGCGGGCATCCCTACATCAACCGATGGAACCTCATGCTGGGTTTATGAAGTGATGGGCAACGCGGTAACTTCAGGATTTTATCCTGGCGCATCTTTCCTATGTCTCCATAGTGATGGACAGCCCATATATGGTGTTCGATCTGGGTTTAGTGGTACTAAGCAGGTCTGTGAAGGGGATCAAACCTTGCACACCTGGACTTTTGAGAATGGCTGGTTAGTGAGCGCATAATGGCCTGTTGTCCTTGTGGTGTAACATGTCTTTGCAATAGCATATTCGCACCATGTCCGAATACCGTTACATCTCTCACCAGCACATTCTCCGGGTTTGGGACGGCAGGTGGGCAGGACTTTAGCCCTGTGAATGGTAGTCAGACTATCTGCATTGGCGGTACGAACTTAGGTGCTGTTACTGTCACCATCTCTGGTAATGAGCCTGTTAATGATACGATACAAGTTGTTTTCTCCAGAGGGGGACAGAGTATCACGTACTCTACTCAGAGATCCAACTGGGGATGTTGCACAGGGTCTACAACTCTTAACCTTCTGTCTGGTCCGGTAGGAGGAACATACCCGAATAGCATAACTCTTACAGCAACGGGCATATGTGATTGTGCTCTCTGTCCAGAAGGTATGCCAACTACGCTCCACGTAACTTTGACCATAGATGGTACGGGGCAGTTTGGGTGTGGGTGTTGTTCTGATAGCAGCCTGTTAAATGTTGTAACCTGTAATTTTGGTGCTGGACCAAACACGGATGGGATACCAAGGCTATTCACCTATTCATGGATGGGTGTATTACCTATGGATATTTGTATACCTGGTTTGCGGCTTATGTTAGAGTACTCTAATAATCCAGGTAATTTAGGAGCGCCGGTGGGGTATACGTTCTACAATATCAATAATCCAGGAACTACGTCTACCTTTACGGTCGGTAATAGCCAGGTGTGCGGACCGTTTCAAGCTGTTTCAAACAGCGCGAATCTGGGGGACGAGTTTGGTAGTGCCCTGTGTGCTGGCAACTGTGCACTGTTTATATCGACATGGACCCTCTAGACTGCCAATGCAACTGTGTTCGTTTCTGTTCTCGTTGGAACAAGAATGTTACCATGCGGGATGTGGAGTTCTGTAAAGGCGTAAGCGGACTTCCGAGAGATACGGAGTTAGCTTACCTTCAGAGAAAGCCTGGCGAACCTCCTGCAGCCCCCCCACCTCCCAAGGTTCTGACTAAGGCAGAACGGTTAGCTGCTAGGATTGCCCACTTCGCTAAAGCAATGGTAATAGAACTAGCATGGCGAGCGAGCGGCGGGCGGGGACCAACAACTAAAGAGAAGTCTTATCGACGAAGCTGTTGTGATAAAAATGAGTGTGGCCTTCACAACGTCGAAGATGATGCCTGCGAGGGTTGTGGATGTTTCCTGGAAGCAGGTCTTATCCCTCCTCGAATTATGGGAAAATTGGACTGCGCTACGCAAAAATGCCCTCGGGGATTCTGGGGTGTGGTGGGTAACTATAAAGTACCACCAGGACAAAATGACTGCTGTCAGTAATATCTACCTTCTTATTCTGTAGATAACTGATAGGGAGTTGTGGGAGGATATCTAGGTTCTGCCTGGACAGGATGATTACCCATAGTATTATATAAGTAACCGGTTAAAGGCAGGAGGTTCAGCGCCACCTCATTGGGAGGCAATGCGGTAGAACCTGCAAGTACGAAGCTTCGTATTTGGAGGATTTACCTATGGCTTTTCTTCAAGCCAAAGTGAACTGGACAACTGTGTCCTTGACCACCGCTACTGTGCGAACGGTCGGTGGTCTTAAAGCCCCAGCTGCACAGGTCGTAAAGGTACTAGAATTCCGTGCGACTCATGACGGCGCTCAATCCGGTAACGCTCCTGACGTTACTACATTAGACCGAACTTCGTTCGCATCTAATGCCCCTGGTACTGGCTCGACTAGTTACGCGGGTGCGAAAAAAGATCCAGGTCGTCAAGAGTCAATACAAACCTCTCTGGCAACGTCGTGGACTGTGGAACCCACAATTAAGACCTTGCAAGAACAGTATAACCTTCCTCAATATAATGGTGCGTATCACTATATATTCCCATTTGCCGGGCCGGAGATCGTGCCTGGAGGAGGTGGGTATACGGTGGACCACAACACGCCAAACTCGCCACTTAATAGCTCAGGCAAACTGGACTTCGAGGAGTAGTGGTAGGTTAGATTGGTTCTCAGATGTTAATGCTCTGAGAACCAATCTACTTAGTTACTTACCTCTGCGACGTTCACTAGCCCTTTTGTTTTGGCATACGCGACAACGACGTGCTAACGGTAGAGGATTCTTTTTGGTGCGCTTCTCTTTTCTAAATGACGTGATGGGCAAAAATTGCCTACACTGTTTGCACCACCGCATACCTTCTGGAGCATTGTCATCCAGCATATAGTTTCCCCGGCTTCCTACTTTCTCCGGGTGTCTGCGGATAAAGCTCTCTCTAGCTAGTTTGCTGGCACAGATTCTACAGTGGTTTGATAAACCATCTTTGCTAGAGCAAGATTTGTTGAACTTACTTAGAGGAAGAAATTCTTCACAATGTCCGCAATGTTTAGTTCCTTCTGGAGCGTGATCATTTATGAAATGCCTAGCTTTACGGCGGTTTTCCTGGACTTCTAGTATCTGTAGATTGCCTATTTCATAGTGACCGTTAGGGTCTGCACGGTCTATGGAAGGCGTCTGATTGGGATGTTCAGCAAGCCAAAGTTCATACTCAGGTATTGCCCATTCTAAGAATTCTTCTCTAGTCATCCTGACTTCTACGTTGATGTAACACTTACTGAAGTTGTATTTGGCGCCGGCTCTAGCGTTTAGCATGTGCCAAGCATTTTTAGCAAGTTCGACTACTCGCGAGTGCTCCAGACGTGTGGTAAGATTAGACTCAGCCATTGCATGTTCCTCCGAAACAGTGATGGTTAGAGCCGGTCAATCAAGCAACCTACCGCTTGACCCGGCTCGACTTATTATACATAATGCCCTAAGAAATACTCTCGCATTAAGGAGAAAACTCATGAAGAGATTCCTAGTATCCGCCATCGTGATCGTTATATGTCCCTCACTCACTCTTCCCCAATCTCCTACTCCTCCGTCTCCAAGTTCTCCCCCTACTCTTAAAATACCGGCGCAGATCACCGGCACTATAGGTGATTTCATTCAAGTAACGGCTACAACTACCGTAACAAACATAGCATGGAGGAGTAACAGTACGGACCTGAAGCTGTTTTCTCCAGAAAAGCTGAAGGAACCGAAAATTGCTTGGCTCACTTCGGGAAGACCAGGAACCTACCAGCTCATCTGCTGTGCCGGGGATGGGACAGGTTTGACGACCATTGAGGTATGTGCTGTAACGCTCAGCCCTCTTCCTACCCCGCCAGCTCCTCCCAGCCCGTTATCGGCGGCGCTACAAGCAGCCTTCACCGCGAACATAGATCCAAACAAAGCTCAGCAAGCTTCTGATCTTGGGGAATTGTTTCTGAATGTTATGAGCGATCCCACACTAACCACAGAAGCACAGATCCTGACCAGGGTTACAACAGCTAGACAGACACTTATCGGTAATACTATGGTAGTTGAGAGGGGAGTGATTGACGCAGACCTCCAGGGTCTGTTCAAGCTGTCACCAACGGCTACGATTGATCCAGCTACGATGGCGGCGATCAAGGCTGAATTCACGACTATTGGTAACATCCTAAAGGGGCTCAAATGATCTTCGATGTAACGTATACCTGCATCGCCCTGAACGACAATCAGGCTAACATGGAGGGGAAGGACGGTAATATAGTAACTGTAGACACAGGGGGGCTAGTAAATATCCAGGTAGGTCACAAATATGATATTCACGCTGAGGTGAGCGTAGGGATTTTCGGCGCCACTATAAAAGCTCTTGGTATCAAGGAGCACTAAAAATGATTGAGGTTCTAGATGACTTCCTAGTTACTCCTCTGTTACGAGCTGATGGAACAGTCTATGTAGTTATTACATGGCCACAAAATAGGTGGCTGATCGGATGGGGACCGTGGCTTGGGTGCGATAAAGATAACCTGTTTGAGGGTCATCTAGCTCTTAACTACTATCCTGGACCAAATCCTCAACCTATCTGGATGCTAGGTCCTCACAAAGAATCTAGCGCCAAGATGTATGATGAAGCTGGAGGAAAAGAAAAGTTCTTCCCGTCCGGGTATGGAATATTTATCTCGGCTGGTAGCGAGGTATTGCTTGAGTTGCACGGGATAGATACCGGATCGGTGCCAGGAACATTCGCTCTACAAGGCAGCGCTCGTGTCTTCACAGTATTAGCCTGAGAACCTATGGAATTACCACTCGCTACCACCTACAAACATGTTCATGAACTTCTTCTCCAGAACAATAACGAAGACGCTATTCCTATTCTCCGACAGATTATTAAGGCAATGCCTTTATTCGGAGAGGCTCACTACAATCTAGGTCTAGCCCTTTGCAAAATGGATAAGGATGACGAGGCGATTGAGGTCCTCAATAGAGCCGCTGAGTTACGTCCTGAAGATTGGCAAGCCCATAGCGTCATGGCACGGTGTTATGGTAATAAAGGAGAGTTTGGCCCGTGCGTGGCCCATCTTAAAGAAGCTCTCCGAATTGAACCGGAGAATAAGCAAACTCAATGGAAACTCTCCTACTACCTTTTGATGCAGGGTAAGTTCGATGAAGCGGCGCCATATGAGGAGTGGTGGAGAACTTGTGGGGCTAGAGCCCGAATTAAGACCTGGTATGGACATAGACCTCCAGGAAAGACCGTATTTGTCTACCCGGACGGAGGAATTGGAGATAGTATCAACTATTTCCGATACTGTTTGCTTCTTCCTGATATCTGGGGAGTTGACCGTGTATTCGTCGGGTGTTATAGCGAACTGCGAGAGATGTTCGCCCGCGCCATGCCACGAGCTAATCTGATTGACTTCGGACCTGTAGCCTCCCGGAACAATGGATCAGAATGTATACTCAACTGGGACATAGATGTTCCTATAACAGATGCATGCGCCTACCAGTCTGACCTTTTCCCAATATTTGGGTTTAAGCATCATGGAGAGACGGTTCCTTACATTACTGCGGACCAGAAAAAGGTCCAGGAATGGGGATGGAAGATCAAGAGTCAATTCGGGTATGACCCAAACTACCTCCGGATAGGTGTTATATGGCAGGGGCATACAGGAGCTAACAATGACGATAAAAGGTCTTTTCCCCTATCTTATTTCAAACCGCTCGATGAGATTCCTGGAATAAGGCTCTACGCCCTTCAGGCTAAATACGGGCTAGAGCAAGTAGCAAGCTCAGGAGTGGATCTGGTCAACCTGGGATATCAGTTTGACGTTAACAGTATGGAAGACATGGCTGCCGCTTTAGAGCACATGGATCTAACTATCTCAGTTTGTACGGGGGGTGCTCACGTAGCCGGTGCGATGGGTAAACCTGTGTGGCTTCTACTTAGTAAGCTAGCGTGCTGGAGATGGTTGAGAGACCGATCAGACACCCCGTTTTATCCCACGATGAGGTTGTTCCGCCAGGAGTATGACAACGACTGGCACAAGGTGATACACTCAGTGTGTCATGAACTAGTCGAGTGGAGGAAAGACCTATGGCTATCTACGCAAAAGGGCACGTAAGAGCCTATAACAAAGATCACCTGATTCAACTTTCTCACAGGAGACACAAGCTCACATTGCGTGGGCTTAAGGTAACGGAACCACCCTCTATCTGGGATTCCCGTACTCATGGATGGGTTGGTCCTATAAAGGATCAAAACTCCTGTGGTAGCTGTTGGATTTTCTCAGGAACTGGCGTAGTTGAGATTGCCTACAATAAAGCCGGTGTAGGCGGTGGTGCCTCGAAAATGATCTTGTCAGAACAATATACGTTGAGCTGCGGAAAAAATGGGGGTTGTAATGGAGATGATAACGTCACAGTTCTTGATTGGGCAAAGAGTACCGGGTTGCCTCTTACCAGCGACTATGGACCGTATGCGGGTAGCTCACGTCCTGGGTGTCTATTCAAGTCTAACATGAAGTTGTTCAAGGTAGACGACTGGGGTTTTGCTGACAGCAACGGAGGGAATGGAGTTACGTCCATAGCGAATATTAAAGCAGCTATCATGGCATACGGATGTGTTGGCGCCGGGATTGCAGCCGATGACGCCTTCATGAACATATCGCCCGGCACAGTATTTGACCAAACAACCAGCACTGACATTGACCATGATATTATTATCATCGGATGGGATGATTCTAAGGGAAAGAATGGGGTATGGGTTGTACGCAATTCCTGGGGAACTGGATGGGCTGATGGTGGGTATTGCTGCATAGGATACGGTGTGAATAACGTCGGTACAGAAGCAGTCTTCGCTCAAGTCAATCCTTCCTCCCCTCCTGTGGATGTGCTACAATGGGACGTATGAAAGGAGAAAAGCCATGAAACTTCATTATGTAATCAGTGTACTAGGTATGGCAGGATGTATGTTCTTACTGGCTAGTCTGTTAGGATGTAAACCGGCTCCGGCGCCAGCTCCTAAGCCAGTACCGAAGAAGGTCAGCGCGTGCCAATGTTGTCCTGAGTGTACTTGTAGTACGTGCGGGGCTGGACTGAGTAAGGGGAAATAGGTGGTGTTTCTAGGATGAAGAAGTAGTATCTCTCGCTACTTCTTCCATTTCCGGTCGGGCTAGTGCTCATCCGGGGTTCATAATCCTGGACTGCCAGGGGCAGAACCTGGGACCGGGAATTTGTTTAAGCTATAGGCATATGCGCAATTACTATCGGGATTTGTGGTCTGTGGACAAATATTGTTAAGGAGTCATTAGCAATGGTACGGATTTTATCCAACTATTCTCAATTATCAGTACCGCCAGCCCAACTTCAAAGTCTAATCCAGAGAGGTCAACTCGCAGGATTCAACATTAGCCAGATTGTACAAATCATATTCAGTTTCGGTGTTCCAATCATGGAACAGATTCTGTCTATGATGGGAAGCAATCCGACCGTTGCAGCTATCGAAGCAGTCCTGGCTGTACTATCCGGACTGTTCAATCCTACTCCGTCTCCAACCCCAGCCCCAACACCTACACCAACTCCCCCACCAATTCCTGACATATAACGTGTACAATGATCAGTAGTTAAGACTTTCGGAGGTGTGTTATGGGTACTCTTATATATTCAATAGTAGCTTGGCTAAGGAAGTGGATCAAGCCAACTCCTCCTCCACCTCTACCACCTCCACCTCCGCCATCCCCTCCTGATCCTTTTCCAGGAGTATAAACATGAACCGTTTTATCGCCATCGGTGTACTACTGGCCTTCAGCACAGGATGCTTTGCCGATTCTGGCAGTCGTGCTCGTGCCGTACTTGCTCTGGTAAAGGCTGCAGAGAAACAGAAAGCCGCCCAATATGCACTGTACACAGCGCCGGTTCCGGCTAACGCTTCAACGTCAGCCACCGTTGATCCGTTCACTTCTGGATTGGGCACCCAGAAATTCTCCTCTGGTGGGATGCCGGAGCAGAACCCGCAACCGGCGCTTTTTTATTACTACTATCCTCAGTACTATGAGTACAACCGCCCTATGCCGTTACTGGGGTTCTTAAGACAGAGTCTGGGAATCTTTCAGCAATGTTCTGGTGGACGGTGAGGGTAGTTCTTTTTATTTTCGTGGGGACGTATGCTCTATAACAGGTTCCATGCAACGTGTAGTGAAGACTTTCTTATTAGGCATCGTGGGATTCTCCCGGTTGATAAGGGAGTTTTCGTGGATATAGGCGCTGGACCTCCCCAAGATGGAAACAACACTTGCCATTTCGAAAGGAGTGGCTGGACTGGTCTATGTGTAGATGCTCACCCACGAGTAGTTGAGAATATCCACCGTGAGAGAACCTGTATAGTTGAGCATTGCGCTGTAGGTACAGAAGAGGGGGAGGTCAAGTTCTTTATCCACGGAGATATAAATCTATCCAGCAAACTACCAGGAAGGGGAAACCTAGGGGAGATAAAGGTCCCAGCCGCCAGACTGGAAACCCTCCTTGTAAAACATAGGATAGCTAAGATAGACCTATTGTCCATAGATGCAGAAGGGTGCGATCTAGACGTATGGAAATCGATGGACTGGCTCATTCACCGTCCTACCGTAGTCATTATAGAGCCAGGAGATGACAAATGGCTTATTATGGAAGAGATGTTCTCCAAGGGCTATAACCTGGAAGCTACTACTATCGATAACCTCATATTCAAGTCAAACTTTGAATGGCAGTTCGTCGGCGAGGGCCACTGGATTTATGGTCCTAAAATCCGTGGCATGGTACGCCCGGCACTTGGGGAGATCGACTTTGATAGGGGTAGGGACGGCCCTGAAGGTGGGTGGGTCTGGTTTACCCAGTGCCTAAAAGATGAGAAAAGAGGGGTGGCTATAAACCGTCCAAGAGCTGTATTTGAAGTTGAAAGAGCACTAGGAGATATTAATGAACGATTTTAAGGAGATAGATAACAGCATAGGATGCATTTGGATCACTATCGTAGGGTTTGGTATGATCGTTCTATACTATCTTAATGCAATCCTCAATCACCTTAAGTGAGACTGGCTCATGTCTACTAAGATACCTGGTAGAGAATTTATGCGAGGTAGTTTTAAAAGAGGGGATGCCCGAGTTGGTACAGTCTACGGACACCATTCAGCCAAAGAATACAATCGAATCAAGATTGCCCAGACCGAAAAGGAGGAAGGTAGGAGGGTTGTACTACTTCACTACGCCAAAGTGTCTAATGATCGAAGGATTGAGAGGTTCTATGTAGTCAATGGTCATATGGACCCTGACATGAAAGTGGTGAGCCGGGCTGAGAAACTAGTTATTCACCCCATGACTGTAAGTGGTGATCCCTCAAAAGGGACTTTACAGGTCGTAGAGTTAAAAGTCTACTTTGAAGAGTGGACACGGTTTGAAATGGACGGTAAATACTGCTTTTACCCTCCGGCATCCTATGTGGAAGGCCCGATTAGTTGGTTCCATACAGCAAGTTTAGGTGATGAGTCCTTAGTCTATGAATCTGAAAAGATATTTTGGATACCAAACAAAACAGATCCTCAAGGATGGAAGGACGTTGGACTAACGGACGTTTCAGAGCCTATGGAGAAGAAGAGCGGATTATCAGTGCCACCTGGAGCAAACACAACGGAGGATATTAGTACCCCGTCAATTATCTCTCATTAAGGATAAGCAAAATGCCAATTATGACATTGAAGGAGCGACTAGCTTACGATAAGGGGCAACGAGAACAAATATGGGAGGAGATATCCACGGAACTGGAAAAGATTCAGGCAAAGGCTAGGTTGGAGCCACACAAGTCAGCAGAAGCCAGGATGAAACTCCACGGGCTGGTTCGGCGGTGCCACAAGAGTGGTATTTCTCCAGTAAAGTGTATGGTTGCACTGATGGAGGTCCAGCACATAGAGAACGGATTTGCGGAAAACTTTGGGATAAAGAATGTACCGATGGTGGACGGAGTACCGGCGCCTCCTAAAACCGCAAATTTAACTGTGTTTCTTAGTGAGCATGATTCTGTATTCCTGAGGGATGATGCTTTAAAAGCATCGGACGTACTCCTGACCTATGCTGAGAACCTCCTTAAGGAAGCAAAATATAGCTCCTTGACTGGGACTCAGCGCCAGATTATTCTTTTAGCAGAGAATGGGGTATTGGAGGTAAAGGAATGGGATGGAGTGCCTTGTCTAAGACTTGCTAGAACGTTTTGGAATGATTGGGTTTCGGCGTTCGGTTCTTCACAAATAGGGCTAGACGGGTATCACTATGACATGTAACAACGAGGGTGGCTAAACTCCAAGAACATGGGAGTTTTATACCGCTCAGCTTCAAAACGAACTTCTGGTCTGCGCTCCTATCTCCAGGAGAAAAAAAGTGGAACAACCAGTCAACCGGATTGCGATAGCTATAGCATCTAGCGGGAAGTTTGAGCCGGAGACGGTAATGTCTCTAGTTCAGGGCATATCTACAGGATTCAAGTACCTGTGTGACTTCAAAGTCTTGCCATTGAAGTTTGTAGCAACAGCCAGGAACGAGCTGGTACGCCAGACGCTAAGCATGTGGGGAAGTTCTCCAGCAGGAGTTAAAATCAAAATCCTGTGGTTGGACGATGACATGCTTTGGCCGCCGCATGTGATAGGAGAACTCATAGCACATAGTGTACCAGTGGTAGGGGGACTCTACTTCAAGAGAACCAAACCCTACGATTGCGCGGCGTTCAATTTTATACAAGGTGACACCGTAAGGACTGGCCTGATCAGCAACGTTTGCCGATCTAATTTTATTCAGCCTATAACCAAATGGAAGCCGAACAGCATAGAGGTTGTGGATGGGCTAGGTATGGGCGCCACTATGATTGATTTGGACTTGTTCTCTAAAATGCGTGAGTACTATGGAGATGAAAAATGGTTTAGTTGTGAGGACGGGGAAGGGGAGGACGTTCACTTCTTTCATAGGCTCAAAACTCTTGGATATTCTGCCCTACTGGACACGTCCATCAAATGCGGTCATATTACTACGGACGTGGTGGATGAAGGGGTATGGGCGGCATTTCATCCAGATGAAGCTCTGGAGATGGGATTTTTCGCAAGGACAGAGTTTTCGGAATAACCGCCCGGTGTAGAAGTGGCAGGCTAAAGGAGAAAGGAGCAGAGACGAAATGTCTCGTTTACATAATGGGAAAAGACAAAACTTTCTTGTGTATGCCGTATTGCGGTGTAGCTAATCCGGCCGCTACAATATCAGCTTTAGTTCATGCGAGCAATGACAAAGACAGTTACATGTTTTACCCTATGCCATCTCCGGCTGGGGTGCATTGTTATAACTTTAATCGTGCTTGGTGCTTAGCTCTGAATAGTCGTAAGAGAGAGGGGTTCACGAAGTTTGCAATGATTCACTCGGATGTTGAGCCTCTAGATAATGGATGGCTAGACTCCATGATAGGGCACTTAGATAGTACAGATAGTGACGTTCTATCAGTCGTATTAAGGATAAAAGACAAACGAGGTCTGACCAGTACGTGTGTAATGGACATGGATAAGTATCTGGTACGTCGGTTGACCATGCATGAGCTAGCTAGCATGCCGGTTAACTTCAACTCCTACATGGCGGGCGCCAGACTGAAAGGGTGGGAAGCTCCGGCTCATAAAACACAGATTCTGGTGTCCAGCGGTCTATGGGTTTGCCGGTTTACTGATCCGTGGGTAGAACAGGTTTGGTTTGAGATGAGAGATCGTATAGCTAAACTGCCGCCAAGTGAAGAATTCCCAGAGGGACGGTTCATCCCGGTGAACTGGTCCGAAGATTGGGCTTTCTCCAGACAATGTTATGAGCAGAAGCTAAGGGTTTTTGCTACTAGGGGTATAAGAGCGAACCACAGTGGTGGATACGAATACTCGAATCAGGATAATGAAGGGATATGGAAGAAGGATCAAGAAATATCCTGTGCGGACTGGCTCTCTTACCTACCAGGATTGAGCAGCCTGGAAACCTTCGATAAGATAAATACAGCGAGGGGAGGTTCATCGCCCCTGGTTGGAGAAAGTGTGAACAGTCCTAGGACCTAATAACTCTAACCAGCTTCGCGACAGAACCCCAGTTACTGCCTCTGGTAGGATTCCAGAGCTGCAGATTAAACTGTGGGATTCTGTCCGATGAGCATAACCGCTACCGCGATCTGGGAATGTCGGACTACTGGAGATGATACGAACGGTGGGGGTTTTGACCCAAAAGTCTCCGTTCCTGGAACCGACTTCTCTCAGCAGAACACGCCTCAAATTACCTTCTCTGATTTGGTCATAGGGAACCCGTCTAACACCACAGTCACGTCTGCGGGAAATCCATTTGGTGCTACCTCCCCTGGTAACTTTATACATGTAACCGGTGGTACAGGATTTACTGTGGGATGGTATGAGATCCTATCCGTCTCCGGGACTACCGCCACTCTCGACCGCGTTGTAGGTACGGCAGGCTCTACAGGTGGTACTGGGAAGCTAGGTGGGTCAATGGCGAGTCCTGGCAAGGTAGCTGGACTTATGACTGGTGGAAATGTCTGCTACATAAAGAACACTGGTACTTACACGATTACGTCTACGTCAGCGGGTGTTCCTAATAGCGTTATTGTACCCCCTCAAGGAGTTAGTAATACTGCCCCAACTATGTTCGTAGGGTATAACACAACTCGTACTGTTACAAACACAGACGTAGGACCAACTATTAATATGGGAGCGGGGGGAGGGTCTAGTCCTTCGGCGGTAATACAGTTAGGCAATCCTCCCCAGGTATTCCGCAACGTCACTCTAACCAACACTTCGGCCTTTAGTAATTGGGTAGGAGTACAGATCACGAATGCGACAGGGACTGGAGGTTTTGTAGTAGAGCGAGTTCAGGTTAATAATCTAGTAGGAGGATTCCAAATACTACCTGGACAGATATCAGATATCAGGTTATTTAGCTGTTACGCCTTTGGCTGTACTTCCTATGGATACAACCCACAGCAAGCAGGCATAACATTTGTTCAATGTACGTCCGATACCTGTGGTACTATCGGCGCCAATGCGTCTGGGTTCTTGCTCCAGGCTAACAACATTCTGTGTGTGCAGTGTCTTGCAATAAACAATAACGGATCTGGATTTGATCAGAACATATTCAACGTTAGCGGCGGAATGTTCATAGACTGTGATGCATACAACAATAGAGGATCTCTGCCAAATGGTTGTGGCTTCATAACTGGCACGGGCGTTATGATCTTGGTCAACTGTGCAGCATTTGGTAATCAATACAACGATATTCGAGACAATCTGGACCTCACTCCTAACTTTTTCAATCGGGTCATTGCCTGTGCCTGTCAAACGTACACAACCGCGAGCTTCAACATTATCTCAAACCTGACTACAGGACCATCTGTTGGAGTTCAGGTAATGGGCGCCTTATCTAATAGTCCGTGGAATAATCCAGGTGGTAAAGACTTCAGTCTAAACTCCGTTCAAGGGCAGAAGTGCCAAGGGCAGGGTTTCCCAAGAAACTTCCTTAACATCCCAACAGCCAGCTTCTGGGATATAGGAGCAGCACAACATCAGGTGCCGTAATGGCTCTAAGTGCCACGCTAGTCTGGGAAGTGCAATCTTCTGCTTTTGGCCTAGATACCAATGGTGGAGGGTTTGATAAGACTGTTCCTAATGCAGGTATAGACTATAGCCAGGGATCTGTACAAACCCTAGGGAATATTACAATAGGGACAAACTCTTCTACTCTTACTAACGTTGGAGGTTCTGCGGGTGCTTTCAATACAACGCACATAGGAAATGTAGTTAGTATCACCAGCGGTTCCGGGTTTACTACTGGCTGGTACTTTATCATAGGAGTTAGTGGAGGCGTAGCAACCGTTGATAGGTCTGTTGGAACTCCTGGAAGTACTGGAGGAGTCGGGGGTATAGGAGGGCCATTCGCGTCTCCCGGCGCCGCGGCTGCTGTTATGGTTTCCGGTAATGTCTGTTACGTAAAGAACACTGGGGTTAGCTATTCTATATCCAGTACGTCTAACAATGTATCTAACGGACAGGTTAATCCACCGGCTGGAGTGTCCTTAACTCAACCTACAGCGTTCATCGGCTACCAGAACAATAGGACATTCCTTAACACCGACTCTCCTCCTACGCTTAACGTGTCTGTTGCACTGGGTATGATATTCAATGTTACTAACAGCACATTTATAATAAGAAACCTCAAATTCACTGCTTCAGGAGCTGCGCTAGGAACACAAACGTTCGGTGTTGAAGTTACAGGATCTGGTGTTGGATATGTTTTGATAGAGAGATGTATTTTTACCAGTCTGGGCACTGCCGTATTCTTGGGTGGTGGAGTAGGGTTCCAGTACGGAATAGACTGTTATGCTACGGGATGTACGACGGTGGCGTTCCAGACCGGCAATACTCTACCAACCAACAGTTCGGCATTTATAGGTTGCGTGAGTGATACAAACGGTACTGCCGGCACTATCTATTCAGATTTTCTTCCTGAATCCGGTATGCTGATAGCCTACTGCATAGGGTTTAATGGTAATGGCGCTATGGTTGACGATCAGACTGTAGCACCAGCAAACGTCACTATATTTCAATGCAGTAGCTATGGTCATACAAACGCGACACATGGGTATGCGGTAACGCATGGTACTAACACTGTAACAATCATAAATACTGTTAGTTTCAATGAGTTTGGATTTCGGGACAACAACGATCTTACACCAAACTACTTGAATCGTTATTTGGCTATTGCGGGGACTATCAACACTCCTGTTACAATTGTCAACACAGCTAATCTATTTAGTGCTGTAACAGTAAGCGTTAACCCGTACAACAACGCTGTAGGGAAAGACTTCAGTCTGAATAACACCGCGACTGGTGGTGCCGCTTGTAGAAGTGCTGGGTATCCGACAAGTTATGTAGGACTTAATACCAATAATTTTCCAGATATTGGGGCGGCTGAGCATACTCAGGTATTGCCAGGGTATTGCGTAATGGCTGTCCAAGACGCTAGCTACCAGAACCCTGTATTTGCAGAGCCTGGTAGAGTGGTCATCACTGGTAGAGGGGGAGTATTTGGGGCTACTCCTAGAAGGACTATCACGCAGATAGGTGGGACAACAGGGGCTTCGAGTACTACCGCAACTATAGTGTTACCAGGTATAGGAGGGGCTCAAGGTGGAGATCTTTTGCTTGTTATCCTGGCTAGCCGTACTACCGATCATACACCTGTAACTGTATCCTCCAACAATCCCGATGGGGGATGGGTCAAGTTCTTTGAGTTCAGTACTCTGGCGGGTGGACCGAACAGCTTAACTCTAACAGGATTTTACGCATTCAACACTCTTCAAACTACTCCTATATTCATGAGTTCGCCTGTTACCGGAATTAATGGATTCAAACAGGCTGCAGCCATGTCAGCATGGAGAAACGTAGATCATAGCCAGCCTATAGACGTGATAAGTAGTGGAGTAAGCTCTATAGGAGCTAGTGCGAATACAGTTATGGCGCCGTCTATCATAACAATAACAGATCAAGATCAGTTATTGATCCCAGTTGGAGACTGGGACGGAGGCAACCTGAGTGCCACTTTTCCTTACCTCACTACCATAACCAACCCTAGTGGTGGGCCTACAGTAGGGTTTGGTAAAAACCCAACGTTGTTTACTCCCCCAGGGGCTACAGGGACTAACACAGTCACGGACTCATTTGGAACTGGAGATCCCGACCAGATTCTGTCTGCAATAAACTTTGCCCTAAGACCGGCACCATTCATAGCAACCCCAGTCGCCCAGTTTACTATTCAAAAACCTGAGACCTTACCTGCTCAAGAGCCAGAGCCAGGGCTTGCCTTTATAACCTCCGGTAATCCTCCGGTGGTTAATACACCGTATACAGTGCCTGTAGTAGCTGCTCAAGTATCTCCTCCATCAATGCCAGAACCTGGAATTACCAGGTCAATCCTCGGAATGACTCCTCCGGGAAACGTAGTGCCGAGAGTGCTAGTAGCCGGATTTGTGGATCTTTCTCACGATTTAGCGGCTAGTCTAAGCCAGGGTAGTGCTGTCTCCCGATCTGCGGTTACTGTACCTATTGTCGCTTATAGAGCGGTTGTGGCACCATTAGCACAATCTCAACCTCCGATGGAACCAGAATCAGGGAGTGCTAATATAGGACTGGTATTCCCACCGGTTCCTATAGTCCCTACCACTCCATTAGTATCGGCTATCCAATCAGCCCCCCCATTTATCGCAGAAACTAGGGCAGCTATCGTCTTCCCAATCTCGTTCAATCTCGTACCGCCTTATCAAAGTGTCTATGCCGCCAGGATGGTTCAGATTCCGATTATAGAGAATGAAGAAGGCCGATCATTCATAGGCAAGGTTTTCTCGCCTGTACCGATAGTAAAAACTCCTCCACCGGTTGTGGCTAACCAGGTAGTACCACCACAAGAGCCTGAGCCGGGGGGTTCATGGGTTTACCCGTTGAGCACAGAGTTGCCGCCAGTTCCTGTTCAGACGCCAATATGCGCGATAGTAGCTGCGCAAGAATATCCTCATAACCAGGTAGAGCCAGGAAGGGCGATATTCCGTGGGGTCGGGGTAATACCTGTACCTCTTCAAACCTATATTCTGGTTATAGTGCCTTACCAAACTACTCCTCCACAGTACGATCAAGGCAGCGCGTTCTCAGCTCCTAACCCAGATGTAGTGCCGAGCGTTTCTACCGGAGTACCAAACCCGCCCGGAGTGATGGCTATCCAGGTCGCTCCTCCATTTGTTCCAGAGGATAAGAAACCTCAATCCATTTTGGGGGTTGTCAAAGCGTTCTACATGCCGACGCTACCGGTAACAGCTTCCCAGTCCGACAGAGACTTACAAGAGTTACTAGATCAAGGTCGAAGCTTATACATGCCAAGAGGCATTGTAGGCGTGCCATCCCAAATGTATTCGGTTGAGATAACCGGCATCCAGATTATTCCACCATTCGAGCCGGAAGCCGGATCTGCTTTTACGGGCGGTACATCCCTGATTCCTCAGCCTCCAGCCGCTCCTCCACCGCGCTCGGTGGTGGCAAGTCAAAACACTCCTCCACCAGACACATTCCCGGAAGCTGGCAGGGTGTTTATGTCGTACATATTTCCGCCCCGACCATTTGTATCTCCGTTCTCCACGACGGCAGTACAGCGGGTCGAACCTCCGTTCTCTCCAGAACGAGGATCAGTGTTTATTTTCTCTCAAGTGTATCGGTACTACCCATTCCAATTTATTACACAGGGAGCAGAAACAGTCCCTCAGCCTTTCCCAGAGTCTGGACGGGCGTATATTGGTGCTGTAGTGCCTCCCGTACCCAAAGTTTCTGCGATCTCAATTCTGGCTGTACAAGTATTGCCTATCCCCGCTGCATTACCTGAACCAGGACAGGCTATCTACCTGGGCGTTGGACAGAACCCTCCTTTGCATCCAATGTGGCGCCCTGCGCAGATTGTTACTCAGCAAACCCCAGCTCAGCCTACTTTCCCAGAAGACGGGCGAATGTATATCGGAAATGTATTTCCGCCGTCTCCTCAGGTAAAGACCCCGCTTCCGGTCTATCCTGCGGTTCAGGTGTCACCGCCGTTATTTCCAGAAGAGGGAAAGGTGGTAGCCTGGAAAGTTCCGCCCCAGCCTAATCCTTCTCCACCGCCATACCCAGCATATGGTTTTATAGTTCAACCTCCTGTGGTGCCAGAGCTAGGGTCGGCAACCTCGACTCATGCTTACGCTCCGACGCCTATAGTATCGCCAGGGTTTGTTACCTACCCAATAACCAGAGTAGACCCGCCGTTTGAACCTGAAGTTGGATCGGCTTTCTGTGCGTCGGCAGGACCGTTTGTACCGCCTCCATTTGTTCCTCCACCACTTCCCGTAACGGCGGTAGAAGTGACTCCGTGGCCGGCCCCGCCCCCAGGCTCTAGCCTGTCTCTAACTCAGTACATATCAGTCCAGATATTAACTCCAGGAAGGGTTATCTCATTAACCGATATTTATGCACCAAAAACGAGGATAGTAGGTGTAGTAGGAGGGTAGTTTATAGATGCTTCCATGTTCGGTACTTTTTAATAGCACATTTAATAGTGCTTGGATGAACTCCAAACTCTCTCGCTAGAGCGTTTATTCCATGTAGAGGATGGCGTGGAATATACCTCTTACGGGCTTCGATAACTTGTGCAGAGGTAAGTTTAGTGTTGTAGTTCCTGTGTCCTATAGCAGATTTTTGGCGGTTTTTAGACACCATGTCAGCAATATTATCAGTTTGAGTGCCAAGAAAAAGATGGGTTGGATTAACGCATGCAGGGTTATCACACCGATGAAGAACTTGGAGTCCATCGGGTATAGCTCCGTAATGGAGTATCCAAGAGTATCTGTGTGATCTATAGGTTGTTCCTTTGATCCAGATGGCTCCATAACCCTCATGTAGACAGCCGAGCCATAGCCAACACTGACTACCCAAGCTAGAATAAAAAGGGCCATCTTTAGAGACCTGTACCCAGAATCTATATTCTGGAGGTGATACTGAGCGGCCTGTAAAACAGACTTTGATCAGACCGGACTTGATTTGTTGATAGAGACTAAGTGGCATGAATTCTAGAAACCCTCAGATTAGTTTAGGGGCGGGCCGGTGCCGGCTTTTCGGTAGCTAACTTACCCCCCAATAAGATTGTACCCAAAGGAGGTGATTTTTTATGCCTGTGATCGCGAGCTTGCAAAACATAGCTGTATTCAGTGGGACTGATACGGTGATTCAAGACACGCTGTTCCAGGCGGACTGAAGGGATTACCCCACAACCTTTGACAAACTGGAACTTGGTATTCACAGTCTACAAGTACGGAGATCCTCGCCAGGTGTTCATAATAAAGTCTAATGCGAACTTGGGAATCTCTATCCCAACTCCAACCAACGGTGTCATAAACATAACTATCAATGCTGCTGATACTGTGAACATGCCGCCGGATCAATATTCATATAGAATAGAACGAGTAGATCCGTCGTTCGATGACGTGCCAACGTATGGTCTATTCACAATTTTGTCAAAATAACCCCGTCCTACCTTGCCCATCCACAGCCGGAGCCGCTCCTATCCGGGGGCAGGTAGACGGGGTAATTTTCTATCTCTATTATCTTAAATAGGTGTAATAAAAACCCCTCCGCCCGGCTGTTGAGCCAGAGCGGAGGGATGAGGTTAGTCAAACCGGATATTCTGGAGCTTTTGTATCAGCTCTATGACTTTTTCAGACACGGACATGGCTATCTCCAATGATCACTATAGATCGCCCATTAATGGGGAGATGTATAACTTCCATAGTCTCCGCTGCATTCCGGGCCAGTTTCTCCAGATGTTCCATCCACTCTCTATAGTTGGAATGCGAGCCCCAATATTGAGCGGCAGATGGTATAGCACAACAAGGGCAGACTGCGAAAGGGGTATTGTTTATGCGTCCATACTCAATAATGTGGTCTGTTCCTCCGTCTGGATGCATGCCTACTACCAGGTCAAACTCCCTGGAGTGCTTACGACAATCAAACCATCCCCAGCGATACATCCCCAAGCGCTTTGTACTCCTATTAGAGTATTTCTTTCGCTTATCGAAAGACATTATGTTAGTGTAGCCACGTTGGCGAAGAGCCATTTGAAGGTAGCCTTTCCCCCCGGCAACGTCCGCTATTCGGGCGTCCTGATAGCTTGGAAACTTCTCGGTTATAAGATCCGCAAAGACGTTGAATCTACGTTTATCACCCATAATGACCTCCGGTGGCAAGGTAATGAGCGATAACAAGAAGCAGGGCTCCAACTAAAACGAAAAGTATAGCGTTCATATCTTAAATACCCCAATTAGTGGTCTGTAAGTAGCGCAGCGCGCACCGCATATATTGCACTGGTAGTGGATCTCGCATCTTCAAAACTCCTCTAGAGCATCTGATGGGATACCAGTGATGCGGATAAGTTTGCCAGGGTATTGATCGCTGTACTGCAACTCCGCGCTGTAGTTTCCGCTGGCGGTCTTCCAGACTCGTTCTCCGGGATAGGTGGGTATCTCCATACCTTTCCTCAGCACAACGTAGCGGCTGTCGCTGCTCTTGAACGTCGCCCACACTTTGGTCATGCGGACACGGACGTACTCTGTGTCCTCTCCAGGTTTGTACGTGCTATAGCTCATGCTTCATCTCCTCTTATGAGGACTTCCAGACGTTCGATGGTATACCCACGGTCCATCAGGAATCCCAGCTTGTCTCTGAGAACCCATGCATCTTCCTCCCTGGCTTGACCCGTAAACTCATCACTAATCTCGTCGTTACAACGGCAGTGTGCGGAGTTAACTACTCCCAGCTTCTGGGCCAGAGTTACCAAGTCATCAACTGTTTTGGTTTTCTTACACATCTTTACTCCTGCTTTTAGAACCTTTCGGACGCCCCAATCTCTCGGGAGGTAGCTTGAGGAATCGGTCAACGCTTTCAGGATCAATGTCATACTGGCGTACACCGTTTCGTATAACAATCACAGCTTTTAACCGGACCCACCTAATGTAGTTCCCCACCATCTGGCGGGTACAACCGATGATCTGGGCCGCTTCGGTGGTTGTCATACATCCTCCTCATTACTTTCCTCTTTGCTATTGGTGGCGCGGTAAAGCCCAGAAGTTACTTCCCCGATATATGCTGCCATGTTGAGCAGTGCGATAGGTCGATGACCGGGGAATTTGTCAGACGGGATTTCCAGCAACCGATGGTATTCCTTAATGCCTGCAATAAGGCTGTCGGGGAGATCGATAGTCATCAGAAAATCCTCCGAACGATAAAGAGAGCAACCCCAATCAGAATCAGGGTCAGGAATGGTATCGCCACTAGGAACGTGATCATTTGCGATCTCCTTTTTGGAGAGAATAAGGTTTAGGGGTTCTCACAAACTTTACCTTACCGTCTTGACCAACTGTTAAGTCAACGTTGCTGAAATCCGGGGAAATCAGTGCTTTGAGCCAGCCAGCTAACTCCTCTTCGTGAAGGACGCTGGTGAATTCAAGGTGCATAGTGTTTTCCTTAAAATGGAGAGTTTTACTGCACAAGAAAACAGGCTTAAAAGTGAAAATTGGGCTTCCTTGCCCCTGGCGTTCATGCGTGCACTCCTTAGGTGTCGAGCGCTTCCTTCGTATCCAGATACTGAGGTTCTAGAGTGACGTGTCCATTACCCTTCCCATTGTCCTCTGGGTGAGGAGCGGGTGGAAGAGTAATCTCAATCATGATCCCACCCTTTGCCATACTGCCAACTATCGCTGTTCCTAGAACATGCTCCGGGAGTGTCTTGAGAAAACGTTGACAGGAGATATGGCATATTTTACTATTGGTTTCTTTACTGATCACATAACCCATCTCCATCTCGGGCTCGGATGAAGCATGCTTGAACCCAATCTTGCCGCATTGTTTGTCGTAAAAAACACAGATGATATCCTGTTGACGGAAACTAAATGTTTTCGCAAACAGTTCATTAAACTGAATTCGGTCTTTCTTGAGGACTACGCAAGGCTGCGTATTCCAGCAGCTACCGAAGTTAACCCTGGTCCCGTGCTTTACAATCTGCTCCCAAGCCATTATGTGGCTCCTTTTAGTAAATATGCAACCCATGCTGGAGAAGGCAGGCCAGCGATAACGCATCGACCAGCGATCTGTTTTGCCGCTTCCAGCTTTTTGCGATACTGTTTGTAGGACATTATTCACTCAATCCCCGTCAGGGACGCCTCCGCCTCCGCCAGGTTTGACTGGTACACAGAACACACTCGTCTCACGGCTTCTGCGAGAGTGGGACCTATATACCTGTCACACTTTTCTTTGATCCCAGGAAATACGGATATCGACCATTCTGCAGAAGATACCGTAGCATTGGCGCTACTATATCTCCAACTGATGCAGTAGGAGTGTGTGCGTGGTAGAACCACGTCAAACAAGTTATGGGCTTCAGTCAAGGTCATTAGAGATACTCCAAAAAGTAAGAGGGCTTCCGTGCCCCACCATAACAAGGCTCACTCAGTAACTACACTCATGAGCTTGCCGGCCTTTGTCTCCAATTCTATACGTTCATTTGTGTGGGGGATGCTTCGCGCATACGCCGTGATTCCATTCACGATATCCCAAACAGTGCGGGCTCCGCCTTCCTCTGCGTTAGCCGCGTCAACGGATGCCTTCGCTTGGCTTTTCGTAAAGCCACGATTTGACAGCCACTCCTGGACGGTTTCCCCCTTGCCCCTATTCAACGGGATCTCGGTATTGGAGGCACGCTTGATGCCTTCTATAAGCTTGACCGAAGACTCCTCAGCGTATCGTTTCAGATACTGGACGCCTTCGTAGGCGAATCGCTCTGGGGCTCCGCCAGTGTGACGAATACGCAACTCACGCACGTCCGTTGCATCCCAGATTATGCGGTTATCGCACACGTAGGAGTACAGGAAAGTGCAGAGCCCGTAGGTTGCGGCACCGACCTCCGAATTCCAGGTGTAGAAGCCACGGAAGTAAGTCCGTCCGTTGACTTCAATCTGGTTGACTGGGTCAACCAGGAAGATGAACACGTCGCGATCAGAAGCGTACAGAGTAGTAGCGCGCTTCGGGTTACTCGTGGTGTAGCTGGCGGCCGGGATAACCCATCGACCATCCTGGTTTACACGCTCAACCGCCTCAACAACTTCGTGGTCCCAGATTCGTCCGTAACTAGTACTGGTCATTGCCCGGAGGTAATTGTCTCCGTTGCTCCGTGCCAACAACAGGCTGTCAGGACGGAGTGCATTCTGTTCCAGCCCGTACTGAATGTTGATCGCTGCAAGTTCCGCTGGTAGTTGACGTATGTAGCTGCCCGGCGCGGAAGCGTACTGGCAGAGTTGACCGAATGCCCAGTTAGAGGGCTTCAAGATTCGGTCTTCTCCAGCCGTTCCATCGTAAACCTCGACTCCCAGACCATTGTTTTCCAGAACCCGCACTCGCAGATCATTCGTTCTGGGAGTAGCTGTCCAGGACTGGCGCCGACGAGAGAGAACGTTAGTCTTCAGGTCCGCCAGGGACGTGAATCGTTGGTCCTCCGGTCGCGCCCGCCATTCATGGCTAGCCGCCGTCAGATTGATACCACTCATACAAACCTTACCTTTCTTTTGCTCACGTACAAACCCCTTGAGCCGGGCTGCTGAAAACCGTCAGCGTCGGGCCGAATACCGGCAGATAAAAGCGATGCCGGGGACTCGAACCCCGGCGTGTTCCCCTCACCGCTAGTAAATAATTGATTCGCCCGTTGGCATCAGTTTTCGTTTGAGTCCCAGGGTTGCCAGCATTATATCGCGGGTTTCCTCGGACCCATTCGCGTGTGACCAGAGCCAAGCGCCCACTCTCTGAATCGCGGTAGCGTTGTCATCTTGTGACGTAAGTCGCCGTTTGAGTTGCTCTAGGTTGCTCTCGTCGATATTAAAGTTCCACAGTTTAGTCTTGGTCATAGGTGGCTCCTTTCGCTCATAATGTAGTTCACTCGGTTCTCCAAATAATCCCGAGTTATCCACAGAAACAGGACTGACAACATAACGAGAATTTCCATTACTTTCGATCCCTTAAAAAACGCAAAAGACTAACCAGTCACCATGTCGGTCTGCCCGTAACCCATACAGCAGAACCAGCCGGAAGTCAGCTCCGCAGGGCAACGCCACCCATTCCCGCCATTCCGGTTTATCAGGAGAGAACAGATACCGACGAACCAGGTTTTTAATACTGGAATCGGCTGGATGATTCTCCGCCGGCCGGTTGTAGTACTCACGCATGACCTCTCTGTGTTGGGGTTGCTCACCTCTAGTTGCTGTTAATGGGGTGAGAGATCCAATAGGTTTCATCTTGGTGCTCACATTCTCTTGGTGT
>Ga0187846_10000405_pt1 | contig 25498 bp, 16 predicted proteins | sample TC_taG_FD_161473 | JGI IMG/M metagenome (GOLD analysis project Ga0187846, IMG submission 161473) | Biofilm microbial communities from the roof of an iron ore cave, State of Minas Gerais, Brazil - TC_06 Biofilm (v2) | ecosystem: Environmental > Terrestrial > Deep subsurface > Cave > Wall biofilm... | reverse complement strand
TGGCGGTGTACTGGCAGAAAGATTCCTTGCCGGCGAGGCGCAACCAGGTGTTCTTGGCGCCGTTGGTCCCATAGTAGGGCACGCGGACTTCGACCCTTCCCCCGGTGCTCGTGCAATAGTCGTGGACGCTGGTATTGCTGCCCGCTTTCTGCGCGACGGCAGTGGTGGTCCATCCGCCGAGAATCAGCACTGCCGCAAGCATCGCGATCGATCGTGTCAGGGTTCGTGTCAGGGTCATCGGAGTCCCTTGAAAATCTGGATTTGAAAGCGCTTTCGAGAAGACGCGGCAGTCTACCATGCGAATCCCTGAGCAGCCAGAGCATTTCGGCTCCAAACCGGTTCGGAATGCGCTTTGCCGGTCGAGGATGTGACCCGGGGCCAAGGAGACCAACACGAGGGGCCAGCAACGTTCGGAGTGTGGTTGAGTCTTTCCGCAGACTGCCGGGCCATGCGAAATTAGTTTCATGCCCCTGGTGGTCCGGCCATCCCGAATCCACTCCGTTGGAGTTTTCACGACAACGCCAATCCGCAAGGGAGAGCGAGTGGTCGAATATGAGGGGCGGCGCATCACCCCGGGGGAAGCCGACCGGCTCTACGATGGCGCGAAGCGCACCTACCTCTACGGCCTGGAAGATGGAAGAACGGTGATTGACGGCGAAGGGCTGGGAGCTTATCTGAATCACTCGTGCGATCCGAATTGCGAGGTCGAGGAAATCAACGGCCGGGTGTGGCTCTTTGCGGTGCGCGACATCGCGGCGGGCGAGGAGCTGGCCTGGGACTACAACCTGTACGACGACGAAGCTCCGGCGCCCTGCCACTGCGGGGCGCGCAATTGCCGCGGCACGATGTACTCGCCGGAGTGGATGGCCGAGATGCGGAGGCGAAGCAAAATCCGATCGCAGAGGCCGCTGAGCAAGATCCGCAGAGGTCGCTGAGAAGCCCGTCTGAGCTCGAGCGGCTGCCATCGCACTCGCCGATGTTCGTCTCTGCTACATTGTCTTGCTATGGAGCAAACCCTCACCAAGCCCATCCGCGGCTTTGCCAGCGACAACAACGCAGGAATTCATCCGGAAATCGTGCAGGCCATCGCCCGGGTGAATCAGGGGCATGTCAGGGCCTACGGTGACGACGACTACACGCGCGCAGCGGAAAAGAAGTTCGAAGAGCACTTCGGGCCCGACATTGCCTTGTTCTTTACTTTTAACGGGACGGGAGCGAACGTGCTCGGCCTGCAGGCGCTGATGCGGCCGTATCATGCCGTGCTGTGCAGCGACTACGCTCACATTTATACCGATGAGTGCGGCGCGCCGGAGAAACACACCGGGTGCAAGCTGATTCCGCTCCATCACCGGGATGGAAAGATCTCGCTAGAAGCGGTGCACCATGCCTATCACGGCATCGGCGATCAGCATCACGTGCAGACGCGCGTTATCTCGATCACGCAGGCAACGGAGATGGGGACCGTCTACGGGCCGCAGGAAATTCAGGCGCTGGCGCGGTTCGCGCACGAGCGTCACATGTTCCTGCACATGGACGGAGCGCGAATCGCCAACGCGGCCGTGGGGCTCGGGCAGACGTTGCGGCAGGCCACGCGCGACCTGGGCGTTGACGTGCTTACTTTCGGGGGCACGAAAAACGGGATCGTCGGGGGCGAGGCCGTAGTTTTCTTCCAGCCGGAGTGGAGCAAGGATTTTCTCTACCTGCGCAAGCAAAACATGCAGCTGGCTTCGAAGATGCGCTTTATCGCGGCCCAGTTCGAGGCTCTGCTGACGAACGATCTGTGGCGGCGCAGTGCCGAGCACGCCAACCGCATGGCGCGCCTGCTGGAGCAGGAAATCCGCCGCATTTCCGGAGTGCGGATCGCCTGGAAAGTGGAAGCCAACGGCGTCTTCGTGCAGATTCCGCGCCATGCGGTCGCGAAGATTATGGAGCGGTACTTCTTCTACATGTGGATTGAAGAAGAGTGCATCGTGCGCTGGATGTGCTCGTTCGACACGACCGAGGAAGACATCCGCGAGTTCGCCAGATTCGTAGGAGAGGCGGTAAAGGGCTGACGATCTTACGCGCCACAGACTCGACACGGCGGGCGGTTGACCGCCGGTCGGTTGCTCCTTAAGATGAGTCTTCCCCTGCAACCCTCCCATGATTGGCAAAACCATCTCGCACTATCGGATTCTGGAAAGAATCGGCGGCGGCGGGATGGGTGTGGTCTACAAGGCGGAAGACACGCGCCTGCACCGGTTTGTGGCCCTCAAGTTTCTGCCCGAAGCTGTCGCCGGAGATGCCCAGTCGCTGGCGCGCTTCCGGCGAGAGGCGCAGGCTGCCTCCGCGCTGAACCATCCGAACATCTGTACCATCCACGACATCGGCGAGGAAGCGGGGCAGGCGTTCATCGCGATGGAGTTCCTCGAAGGGCAGACGTTGAAGCAGCGCATCGCGGCCGGGCGCATGGACATGGAGACCATCGTGTCGCTGGCCATCGAGATCGCCGATGCGCTGGACGCAGCGCACGCCAACGGAATTGTGCATCGCGACATTAAACCCGCCAACATTTTCGTCACCATGCGCGGCCACGCCAAAGTTCTGGATTTCGGCCTGGCGAAAGTTGCGCTCGCGCCGCGATCGGCGAGACAGGCCGGAAGGGAAGAGCAGGAAACGCTTTCCATCAATGACGAACATCTGACGAGTCCGGGGACGGCGCTCGGCACGATCGCCTACATGTCTCCAGAACAGGCGATGGGCAAGGAACTCGATGCGCGCACCGACCTGTTTTCATTCGGGGCTGTGCTCTACGAAATGGCGACCGGCAGCCTGCCTTTCCGCGGAGACACTTCGGCGCTCATCTTTCAGGCGATTCTCGATCGCGCGCCCGTGCCGGCCATTCGCCTCAATCCTGACCTTCCGCCACAGCTGGAAGAGGTCATCAATAAAGCCCTGGAGAAGGATCGCGCCCTGCGCTACCAGCATGCTTCTGACATTTGCGCGGACCTGCAACGCCTGAAACGCGATACGAACTCGGGCAAGTTTGCGGCTGCCCAGCCAGGCCTGGCGCCGAAGCGAAGCAGCCGCGCTCTCTATGGGGTGCTGGCCAGCTTGCTGGTGATTGCCGTTGGCGTTGGGACGTATTTCTGGAAAAACCGCGCCAAAGGCTTCAACCTGCAGAACATGAAAATGGTGCAGGTCACCAACTCGGGCAACGCGGGCGCGGCAGCGCTCTCGCCCGACCGGCGATACATCGTCTATGCCCTGCGAGATGGCGCGCTGCAAAGTCTGTGGGTGCAACAACTGGCCACAGGAAGCAACGTGCAGATTCTGCCGCCGGACCAGGTTCAGTTCGTCGCCGTCAGTTTCACGCCCGACGGCAACTATGTGATGTTCGTGCGCTCCGACAAGTCCAGCACAGATTTCCGCTATCTCTACCAGATGCCGGTGCTGGGGGGAGCGCCGCGGCAGATTATCCGCGACATCGATTGCGCGCCGGCATTTTCTCCGGATGGCCAGGAATTCGCTTTCATTCGAGGCATCCTGAAGCCGCCGGGAAACCAGGTTCTGGTAGCGAAGGTGGACGGGAGCGGGGAACAAGTGCTGGCGGAACGTCCCGGGTTCGCCGCGGGAATGCCGCGCGTGGCCTGGTCCCCGGACGGAAAGCTACTGGCGCTGGCATCCGCGGAGACACGCGACGGCGCCAGCCGATGGGCGCTGGAGACCATCTCGAGGAAGACGGGCGAGGTTCGCGACCTGCACGTATTCAACGTGCCTGTGCAGGCGCTGGACTGGCTGCCGGATGGCAGCGGCCTGCTGGCGGTGGGTCTTGATCCGCGCAATGGACGCGGGCAAATCTGGCATGTGCGCTATCCGCAAGGCGAGGTCAGCCGCTTTACCAACGACCTGACGAACTACGATTCCTGTTGCCTTGCGATCACCGGTGACGGCGATTCGCTGGTCGCTCTGCAAAATACGGTGCTGAGCGATATGTGGGTGGGCAAGGCGGATGGAGCCGACGCGAAACAGATCAGCAGCAATGAGGGCCAGGGATTCGGGCTGGATTGGGCCGGCAACCGGATCCTGGCTGGAGATGCTGCCGGCAAGTGGTATGTGCTCGACGCGGATGGCGGCAACAAAACTGCGCTCACCAATGACTCCGATCCCCATTTTCAGTTGTCGGCGTGCAGCGACGGCAAGCACCTGATTTACAACACCTGGCACGACGGATCTTTTTCGATATGGCGCAGCGATGTGGACGGCAGCAATCCAGTAAAGCTGGCAGCCCCGGCGCTGGTAGGCGAAGCACTTTGTGCGACCGATTCGAAATCCGTGGTGTATGGCGCCGGTGGCGCGGTTTGGCGGATTCCGATCGAGGGTGGAACGCCGGTGAAGCTGGATCTGCCGTTCAGCCAGGTGGGGTATTCACGGGACGGCAAACTGCTGTTCTATAACTCGCAAAAGGTGGAAGGCGGGGTGATGCACGCGGACTACGTCGTCCAGCCGGCTGACGGGGGAGCACCGCTGTACACTTTGCCGATTCCCTACGGAGCGAGAGCGGCCAAGTTCACACCGGATGGGAAATCCATCGCCCTCATCCTGACGCGCAACCACGCGGCCAACATCTGGAGACTACCCCTGAGCGGCACGGGCCTGGAGCAGGTGACGAAGTTTCCTACCGGCGAGATGTTCGCCTTTGCCTGGTCCCAGGACGGCAAGCAACTCGCCTTCTCTCGCGGGCAAACCAAGACGGACGTGGTGATGATGACGGGCTTCCGGCAGCAGTAGGAGCGCGGCGGCAACTCAGCCGTTCTTGTTTTCCTTCTTTAGCTACGCCGCAGGCTTCAGCCCACTCGGCACGAGGGGCATGGACCGCAGGCGCACGCCCGTGGCGTCGAAGATGGCGTTGGCGATCGCCGGCGCCAGGCCGATCATGGGACACTCTCCCGCGCCGGCCGAGGGCAGATCCTTGCGGTCGAGCAGTACGGTCTCGAGGACCGGAAGATCGCTGAAGCGGGGGACGCGATAGTCGGAGAGACGGTTGTTGAGAATCTTGCCGTTTTCAAACTCGATGGCTTCGAACAGCGCGCCGCCCAATCCCTGCACGTTGGAGCCTTCGATCTGATTGCGCAGGTTGTCGGGGTTGACAATGGCTCCGCACTCGAACGCGCTCACCACGCGGACCACTTTGACATCGCCGGATTTCCTGTCGACGTTCACTTCGGCGAAGGTGGCGACGTTGCCCAGCTTTTCGTAGCCTCCGCCCATGCCGAAACCCTGGCCGGGAGCAGTTTTTGCGGCCCCCCAGCCGAACTGTTTCGCGGCGGCTTCGAAGACGGCGCGCAGGCGCTCGTTCTTGAGGTTTTTCATGCGGAATTCGAAGGGATCGATCTTCAGCGCGTGAGCGACTTCGTCCATGTGCGATTCACGGGCGAAGTGATTCGCCGTGGCTGCCAGCGCGCGGTACGATCCTTGCCGCAAAGGCGAATTCACAGGGTGAAAGACGATGCGCTGGTTAGGCACTTCGTAGTAGGTGCGAATGCCTGCTGAACCGGAGTTGTAATTGTGGAATTCCCACGCGGTAAGGGTCCCGTCGTTACGCACTCCGCTGGAAACTTCGATGACTCCCGCGGGGCGGAAGTAGGCCCAGGTGAACTCTTCTTCTCTGGTCCACACGAGCTTCACGGGACGCCTGGCGGCACGAGCCAGCCGCGCGGCTTCGATGGCCGCTTCCCCGGTGTGTTTGCCGCCGTAGGCTGCGCCGGTGTCGGGCATGAACACGCGCACGCGCTCCTCGGGAATGCGGAATGCCTCGGCAAGCTGCCCGCGGACGCCGAATGGACGCTGCGTGCCCGTCCAGACGGTGAGGCTGTCGGCGTCCCACTTGGCCAGCGCGGCGCGCGGTTCCAGCGGAGTGTGCGCGATGTAGGCAACCGTGTAGGCGGTTTGCAGGCGATGATCGGCGGCGGCCATTGCCTTGTCGAGCGCGCCGACATCGAAGCGGTCGCCGTCGCCGGTGGGATCGTGGCCTTCGGTAGTGTCCTTCTTCAGATAGTCGAACAGATCTTTGCCCGATGGTTGCGGCGCGGATTTCCACTCGGCGTGAATGGCGGCGAGAGCGCTCTCGGCCTGCACTTCGGTGGGAGCAGCGACGCCGACGAAGTTTCCGTCGTGCACCACGGTTGCGCCCATCTGGTCGGCCGCGTGCGTATCCAGCGAGACCAGGGTCGCACCGAAAGCAGCCGGTCGAAGGATCTTGCCAAACCACATCTCGGGCAATTTCTGGTCCGACGGAAAGCGGTGCTTGCCGGTGACAAAATCGCGGCCGTCGACTTTCGGAATGGACTGGCCGGCGACGGTCCATTTTGCGGCCGGGATGAGAGGATCTTCCGCGGGCAGTGTCTGCGTGAGTTGCTGGCCTTTGACCAGCGCCGCGTATTCGATGGAACGCCGGGTCCTGGGATCGGTGACCTTGCCGTCGGCGGCAATCAGGCGCTCGCGAGCGGTTTGCCACTGAGCCGCGGCCATGCCGACGAGCAGATCGCGAGCCGCGGAGGCGACTTTGCGCAGCTGCAGATTCATGTCGGGCGTGGTGCGGCTTCCGAACGTGCCCATGTCGTAAGGCACGAGCTGCGTGTCGCCCATGACCAGCTCGATGCTACTGAGCGGCACGTGCAACTCTTCGGCAACCGCCTGCGTCAACGAAGTGCGAATGTTCTGACCGACCTCAACCTTACCGGTGTAGACCGTCACTTTGCCGTTCTCGCCGAGGTGAAGCCAGGCATTGATGGCGTTGGGCAGATCTTCGCGATGACGGCGCGATCCGCCGGATTCCTGAGCGTACTCGACGCCTTTGAGGACGCCGATCACCAGCACCCCGGCGCCGAGGATCTTGAAGAAATCACGGCGGTCAAGATCGAAGTGATAAGCGGGGGAAGCGGCAAGCTCGTAGCGTTCCGGCTCGATCGGAATGTGCATCTCAGGTTTCGTGGTCATCGCGCGGCCACCTTTCCGGCCTCCATCGCCGCGCCGGCCTTCTGAATGGCGCGCACAATGCGCGAGTAGGTTCCACAGCGGCAGATGTTGCCGTCCATGAAATCGGTGATCTGTGCAGGAGAAGGGCGTCGATTTTCGTTGAGCAGGGCCACGGCCGACATGATCATCCCCGACGTGCAGAAGGCGCACTGCATCGCGTTCTCGTCGAGGAAGGCCTGCTGCACGGGATGAAGCTCGTCGCCGTGCGCGAGACCCTCGATGGTCGTGATCTGTTTCTGCGCAACTGCGCCGACCCTGGTAACACACGCGCGCTGCGACTTGCCGTCGATGAGCACGGTGCAGGCGCCGCATACTCCCTCGCCGCATCCGTACTTGCTGCCGGTCAGGTCGAGATAGTCGCGCAGCACGGAAAGAAGACTGAGTTGAGGGTCGACATCCAGAGGATAGGAACGCCCGTTGACTGCGAGCTGAATCTGCGCCATGCCGACACTCCGATGGTGGACTGGTCCGGAGAATTGGGAGACACAACGATGATACTCCGGTCGGGAGGAGAGCGGCGGTCCGGGACCGCCCTACGGGATTTGTTGTATTGTCAGGTCTCGCAGTCCGAGGCTCGCAGCCGTTACATCAACTCTTCTACAAACGAACGCGCCGTGAGCGCGGCTACCCGAGGGTCGGCGTGCACCAGCGCACCCGTGTTCAGGACCGGCTCGGCCGCGTGCAACGCAGGCAAATCGGTCCGTTCGAAGAACTTTCCGATCGGAATTTCATCGCCCCAAAGCAAAGATTTCTCCATCGCCGCGACCCAGTCGGAGGAATCATAAGCCGTTTCATCCTCGAGTTTCTTTAGCCGTGGCCGGAACCACTGGTATGTGTTGTCGTGGTTGTAGGTCACACAGGGACTGAAGACGTCGAGAAACGAAAATCCCTTGTGCTCGATGCCTTTCTTGATGAGCTCGGTAAGGTCCTTCTGTTCGCCGCTGAAGCCGCGGGCGACGAAGGTGGCTCCCGCGGCCAGCGCCATGGAGATGGGGTTCACCGGCGATTCAATATTGCCGAAGGGCATGCTTTTTGTTTTCATGCCGACCCGGCTGGTGGGCGACGTCTGGCCGGTCGTGAGCCCATAGATCTGGTTGTCCATCACGATGTAGAGCAGGTCCACGTTGCGGCGCATAGTGTGCATGAAGTGATTGCCGCCGATACCGAAGCCATCGCCGTCGCCGCCCGTAACCAGGACGGTCAGATCGTGGTTCGCAAGCTTCACTCCGGTGGCAACAGCGAGAGCGCGCCCGTGCAGGGTGTGCATGCCGAAAGTGTTGATGAAGCCGGGGAAGTTGGACGAACATCCGATTCCGCTGATGGTTACGACATTGTGGTTCGGAATCTGCAGTTCGACCAGGGCCTTCTCTACCGCTGCCAGCACGCCAAAGTCGCCACATCCGGGACACCAGTCGGGGTCAACCTTGCCCTTGAAGTCGGCCATGGTCACGTGCCATTGGGGTGCCAACGCGGTCGCCATATTCTCGTCTCCTTTTGTCGCTTTAGCTTATGGCGCGGCTTGAAGCCGCGCCCCTGTCAAAGCCGAACTCCTCCAAACGAAGGTCGTTCACACCAGAATCTCGTGTGTCGGAACAGAAAGCTGAGTCTTGCCGTTCAGTTGCTCGATCACTGCCTGGACAATGTGATGCGGCATGAACGGCTCGCCGTCATACTTCCGGATGTATCCGTTGGGAACGAAACTGGTTTCGCTGCGCAGGTAGCGAGCGAACTGGCCGCTGTAGTTGTTCTCGACGATGATCGTGTGCCGTGCATCTTTGAGGAGGTTGACGATGGCATCGCCGTGCAGCGGCACCAGCCAGCGAACCTGCAGTTGATTGGCCGTGATTCCCTGTTCGGTCAGGATCTCGCAGGCTTCTTCAATGACTCCCTTGGTCGATCCCCAGCCGATCAGGGTGACGTGGGCGTCACGCGGTCCCCATAGCTGTGGCGGAGGCACCGCCGCAGCGATGCCGGCAACTTTCCGCATGCGCTTTTCCATCATGTTGCGCCGCTTGGTCGGGTTGGTGAATTCATCGCTGATCAGGACACCGTCCTCATCGTGCTCGTCGCTGGCTGCGGTGTGGGTGTAGCCGGGAACACCGGGAATGGCACGCGGCGAGATCCCGCTGTCGGTGATCTTGTAGCGCTTGTAGCCGCCGTTGCTGTTTGACTCGGGGGTCGTGATCAGTTCTCCGCGGTCGATCGGCGGAGCGAAGTCAAGGTCCTTCGGGTCAACGCTCAGCCTGCCTTCTGAAAGCAGCAAGTCAGCGAGCACGATGCCGGGGCACTGAAAACGATCGGCGATGTTGAAAACCTCGGCAATGATTTTGAAGCTGTCCGCGATATCCAGCGGGCACGCAATCACGCGTGGATAGTCGCCGAAGGCGGCTCCCAGCATCTGCCAAAGATCGCCCTGCTCGGTTTTTGTAGGCACACCCGTGGACGGTCCCGCGCGCTGGCAGTCGATGACGACGACCGGCGTCTCCATCATGGCCGAAAGGCCAAGGCCTTCACTCATCAGGGCGAACCCGCCGCCGGATGTGGCGCACATGGAGCGAACGCCGGCATGAGCGGCGCCAATGGCCATGTTCACGACGCCAATTTCGTCCTCGACCTGGCGCACCATGATGCCGGCCTTGCGGGCATGCGCTGCCATCCAATGCAGAACTCCGGTCGAAGGGCTCATGGGGTAGGCGCAATAGAACTTCACGCCCGCGGCCGCGCCACCCATGGCCATGGCAATATTTCCGCTCATGACGGCGTAGCGGTTTTCTGTCATGGGCAGGGGCCAGGCAAACGCCTTGAAGTTTGCCGAGGCATAGTCGTAGCCCGCGCGCGCGATGCCCACGTTTTCGGCAACGACCGCGTCGCCTTTTTTCTTGAACTGCTCGGTGAGGACTTCTTCGAGTGCCGGAAACCCCACGCCCGCCATGCTGAGACCCGCGCCCACCGCGAGCGTGTTCTGCGCAACCTTATTGCGAGAGATGTCGGCCAGCGTGGAAACAGGGAGCGGGCAGAGCTGAACTCCCTGCCCAGCGTCGCCCGGCTTGATGGTGTCGGAGTTATAGACGCACGCCGCCCCCGCGGTGAGCAGGCCGAGATGGCGGTTCATCGTGTCCTGGTTCAAGGGAATCAGCAGGTCGATGCGGTCGCCCATGTTCGTAACCTGCTCCGGGCCGGTGCGGATCGTCAGAAAAGTGTGGCCGCCGCGGATAATCGACTGGTAGGCGTTGTAAGCATTCAGGTGCAATCCGCGGCGGCTGAAGATCTTGGCGAAGATGTCGCCCGGCGTAGCCACACCTTGACCTGCTGCACCTCCGATGCCGATGGCAAAGGTCTGCTTCATAGACGATCTCCTTAGCCGGGATACGCTCCCGTGATATAGCCTTCCAGTTCCTGAATCGTCTGCGCCTGGCCCGTAATAATCCACTTCACCAGATCGCCAATCGATACCACGCCGACTACGGCGTCGTCCTGCAGGACCGGGAGATGACGAAAACGGTGTTTGGTCATGATCGCCATGCACTCATCCACGGTATGACGCAGGGTTACGAAGACAACGGGGCTGGTCATGATGGCGCTGACCGGAGTCTCTTTCGATGAATGCCCCATCAGGATTACCTTTCGCGCGTAGTCGCGCTCCGACACAATGCCGACGAGCCGCTTCTCGGAAATCACAAGCATGGCGCCGACCCCGTACTTGGCCATCTTCGCGATCGCCTCATAGACTGACTGATCGGGCTCGACCGAGAGAACCCGATTCTCGTCCTTGCTTTTCAGGAGCGACCCGATGGTGTCGGAAAGTTTCATCGCTGTCCTCTTGTGGGAGCTCTTACTTGCCGGTTCGCCAATCCCATACCGGATTGCCCTTCGCGTCTCTAAACTGAAGTGTGTCCGGGCCTTTTGTAAGCTCCCTCGCCAGGATCACGTCGGACGATTCCTGCTTCACCTTGGACCCGGTCACAGTAATCTCGTCGCCTTTGCTGAACGTGAGCCCCATCTCATCCTCAAAGGGCTTCGGGCACACGTAGACTACGACTTTGTCCTCGCCGCTCTTGACGATCAGTTCAACGAAATCCTTCCTGGTCCCGAGATCAAACAGCTTCACCTCGTCCACGATTCCCTTGGTCTTGCTCTCGCTTTGGAGATCGTATTTGGGCGCGGCGTGGGATGGGGTCTGAGTGAACGCTGAGGAGACGCAGAGGAGTAGACACAGAATGGCGCAAAGAGGAAACAGAGCGCCTACGGGTCGCGGGATGGGACGATACGCGTCGAGAGACACGGCATCTCCCTGATGCTAGCCGAGAACGGCACGCGGAGATGCCACTCTATCTTCGGCATGCCCTCGAGAACGTTCGCCGGTTCCCGGGTTGCCTGAGACTAACCCCAGATAAGGCCGCGACTCAGTGGCGTATGAACAAATAAAGGAGAATGCTACACCAAGCCGCGCCTTCCGACTAGGGCCATAGAGGCCTTAACCGCCGACCATTCTTCGATTTCTGGAAGGATGCTGAGCCTGGAATCCCCATCCTGGAACAGGCGAACGAATACAGACGTTTGCGGTAAGTGCTCCGACTCAGGAGCAGACGGGCTCTCCGGCGAGGGATGCCGCAGTTTGCTTCCCGTCCGCGGACAAATAGCGGATGTGAGCGCGCATGGTATCCAAGGCTTCAGACACGTCTCCCGCCGCCCCGTCAAACAGGTGTTCGCCGGTGCGCACACGCCAGAGGGAGTAGCGGTAAAAGCTGCGGCGGCGCAGGGAACTGGGGTTGATTCTTCCGCGGTAGTCGTTCTCCTGAAAGGCCCAAGTCTGCATGGTGGTCCTCACTTGGCGGACATCATGCTCCCGGCGCGTGGACGCTGTAGTCCCCCAAATGGGGTATTTTGGGGTCGGCCGGAGGTCAGCAGGAACTACGGGCAGCCGGCGCAGACCGGGGTACGGGAGGCATAGTAGCCGAAGGAAACGACCCCGGAGGCGGAGTTGGGGTTGACCAGATCAGTCTCTACAAAGAAGCCGTGGCTGGAGTCAATGGCATAGAACTCGACGGAGAAGGGATTGAAATCCACGACCTGGCTGCTCAGGGTGCCGGCAAAGCGGCCGTTGGCGGGCGGAGGCGCGAAGGTGCCGGTCAGCGGGTTGGCGAACGTGGGGTTGAAACCGGAGTTGGTATCGAGCACGCCCGCCAGGGTGTTCGTGGCCGGGGCGGCATTCATCTGGCCCGTGCCCTGGTTATCGCCGCCGTTCTGCTGCGTGAGGCTGAAGCCATAGTCTCCGCTGAACGCAAGCGACGAAGTCTGCGGGTAGGCGATTCCGACGCCCAGCGACGGATAGTTGATCAGACCGGTATCGCTGCCGTCGAGCACCAGCACGGGACCCCCGTTGCCGGTCACGTACAGAATGAAGAGCGGCTGGAACGCGGGCTTGGGGGGAGGGACGAAGTGCGAGAAAGCGGCGCGGACACGGCCCGTGCCTTTGGTGTCGAGCGAATAGAACGAGGAAAACTGGGCGCTGATCTGGGCGCCGCTGGTGCCCTGAAAGCCGTTGGCCTGCAGATACTGGTCGAGATAGGTGTTGATCAGGTTGCCGTTGCCGTCGGCGGTGAACATGCCGGCGGTGGTCATGCTGTTCGGCGCCAACACTGTGAGGTCTTCCCCGACCACACCGAACACGTAGCTTCCGATCAGCGCGGCGGCGGTGGTGAAGGTTCCCGTGGCCGATCCCTGGCCGATGGCGATTCCGCTGGTCGCGCCTGAGCCGGCGCCGGAGCCGTTGTCGCTCTCGATCAACTGGACGTGGGTAGCGTCCACGAGGTAGCCGGTGAAGGTGAAAGCATTGGCGTTGGTAAAGCCGGGCACGAGAAGATTCAGACTGATTGCGCCCAGAGCGTCGGGACTTGAGACCGTACCGGAGAGCGCCTGCTTTTGCGTCAGGGTGCCGGAAAGATTCTGATCGATGATGCTGCCCTTGCCGGAAATATTGCCGGGAGAATCGATGTTGAACACACCGCCCATGGCCACCGGCGATGCGGTGCCGACGTCGGTCCCGTTCAGCACGAAAGCGTAACCTGCCGAGGGCGCAGTGGTGCTGGTTTGCAGGTCCATCGTGCCCGTGCCCGCCTCGGTCGTGTCGGTCTGGGCAATCAGCACGTGCGAACTGGAAAGGAACACGAGACTGAAGGTTTCTGTGCCGTTCACGGCGACGTCGGCATCCTGGGTGGTGACCGAGATCGTGCCGCGGCCATCGGGGCCGAGGAAGTAGCTGCCTGCGGTGATGGCGTCGGCTTTCGACAACAGGATGCCGGCGTTGGGATCGAAGAAGTTCACCGTTTGCTCGCCCGCCAGCACCCCGCCGTTGCCATCAAGCACGACCACGCCGGCCAGCTGGTACGGCCCCAGGCTGTTGGAATCGATACCCTGTACCTGGAAAACGTAGTTCCCCTTCAGATTGCTGCCGAAGGCCGAGACGCTGATGGACGCGACCACGTTCTGGGTGTGGTCGGCCGAGGCGTAGGCCACGATGTTCACCATCTGGTTGTTCCCGGTCAGGGTTGCGGGCGGTGTGAAGGTTGTCGGCTGACCGCTGGGCGTGTGCAGGTTGCTGAGCGAACCGCAGGCGCCAGCCGTCTTGCTCTGGCAGGGCAAAGCCCAGTCGACTCCGGCATTGCTGGGATCGTTGTTCACGTTCGCGGTGAGATTCGCCGTGGTGTTAATCGCGATCGACTGCGGGGGCGGCGACTGGAATGAGACTGAGATGTTGGAAGCAGGCGGCGGAGGCGGGTTCTGTACGTTCGCCGTGCTTGCCCCGCCGCATCCGGCAAGGGAAATTGTCGCCGCCGCCAAGAGCGAGAGCGTCCACCGTCGCATCGCCACCACCGGCCTCCTGGTCATTGTCCCGTCCCGCGCACGTAGATGATCTGCGGAGCCCCGGTCGGCTCGGGCGTGTAGTTGATAACGACGGTCCCGGGATCGGGTCCGACGACCTTGGGCTTGAACCCGATCGTTATCGTGCAACTGCTGCCTGGAGCAAGGCTGGCGGGGCAGTCATCTCCCTCCGAGTAATCGCCGGTTGCCGAAATCTTGCCGACGAAGGTGACGGTCCCCGCATGGGGATCAGTCGGATCGTTGAACAACGTAATATTCTGCTTCGCGCTGGAGTGGCCGACCGTCTGCAGGCCGAAATCCAGGCCTGCTCCAGGAGTCATTCTGAGCGGGCTCGCGGCATCGGCGCGAATCTCCACCGGGAAACGACCGCTATCGATTTCGCAGGAGGAAGTCACCGTGCTCGTGCACTGCACGGTGTTCAACTCGAGGAAAAAGTCCAGTCCGGTGGTGAGGGAAGTGCCGGGCTGAGGAACGTACGCCACCTGCAGGCCGCACGTGGCTTGAGGAGCGAGCAGGGTGCCGGTGCAGGTGTCGGAGGAAATCTGGAAGTTCGGCAGCTGACTGGTCGGATCGCTATCGCAACTGTAGACGACAGTGGCGCCGTTGAAAAAGATGCTGCCGCCGACGCTGCCCGGACCGTTGGCAACGACTTGCAGTCCGGCAACCGGGCTGCTGTCCTGCAAGGGGCGCGGGAGCGAGTTGTGGCCGCTGTCAGGAGGGTTGTTCAAGCAAGGTGCGTGACCCAGAATCTGCACCGGGGAAGCTCCGCGGTTGGTAAACGAAAGCGTCTGGGGCAAGCTTGCGCCCGACGGCGCCTCAGCGCCAAAGTCAAGCTCCGCCGTGGAAGGTGTGAGCGCGCTGGCGCCGTAGCCGGTCACGGGAATGGCAAAGATGGTGTCGTTGTCGGCGCTCGCCGGGCTGTTCAACGTGAGGCTGGCGGTCAACGGCAAGGGACACAAGTCGGGCGCGGCTCCAAGAATGGACGGCGGCGTCCCGTAAGGGATCCAAGGGCAGCTTTCCTGCGGTGCGAACGAAATCGTGATCGTGCAGGATTGTCCGAAGGCGAGAGAGAAAGTGGATCCAACCAACGGCGCGCAGGTATCCATCTCCGTGAAATTGGGGAGACCATTGAAATCGCTGGGGCCGGCTGGTCCCGAGCCAAAGGACCATTGCAATTGCAGGCCATTCAAGGCCTGGCTGGAAGGCGAGCTGTTGGTGAGCGTGATCGTCTGCGTGGTGATGGTGCCAAGCTGTTGCGCAGGGAAGGTGAGGAACGCGGGGCTGATTGTGACCGGCTGCTGGCAGGCGGTGGTGCCCTGCAGGGCGAAGCAGATGTTCCCGGAGTCTCCAGGATTCGTGACACCGGAGCCGGGGCAAGGCTTCGAGTTCACAGCATAAGCCGTGCCGACGGCCGAATGCAGAACGTATCCGTGCGCCATGCGGTCGAAGGTGACGTTTCCGAGGCCTGAGCCGAAGGCGCCGCCAATCTGACCCAGGTTCGACCCATCCACACCAATAAGCTGCAGGATGACGGAATTGCCGCTGATTGTGCCGTTCACAGATGCGGTATCGAAGCAGGGATAATCGCTCAATTGAGTGGTCGGATCGATGAATGTAATCGAGCCGGTGATGGTCGCGTTGCTGGCGCCAACGTTCTGACCCTGGGTAAGCAGGCCAGACATGGCGAAATCCTGATTGTTCAGGCCCGCGCCGCCGCCCGTGCTGTGAAAGTTCCCCACGACAACTCCGGAGAGCGCTGGAATGGAGACCGCGCTCCACTGCAGACCGTTTTGCACGGTTCCGCAGGGCGAGCCGCCGGATGCGGTGCCGGCGGTTGAATTGTAGGTGCCGACGATGGTCGAACCGTCGGCACTCATGGTTCCGGTGAAGGTGAAAGTCTGCGTGCCCGCGACCGCAGTGAGCGTGACGTTGGGAGAGTTGAACGTTCCCGTAATGGAGGCGGATCCGCTATTGCATACCGTGGGGTTGCCGCCGTTCTGTCCGGGCAACGCCACTGAGTAGACCGCGCCGCCGGTCACGGAACTGCTGTTTTGCAGCAGAAATCCGCCCAGCAGGCCGCCGATGAACGAGCCGTCGGACGGATTCGCCACGGTGAACTGCCAATTGCCTGAAATCGAATTCGCGTTCGGCGCGTTGTTGTTACCGCCGTTGCTGCTCCCGCCGCATCCAGAGAGCATTGCGGTGGCGGTGAGCAACAGAATCCAGAGTCCGGCCGCGAGCGCCTGGCAAAGCCGCGGCGAAAGCGGCTCACGATTCGTTTGAGTTCGGCGTATGCCGCGATGCTGAATGAATCTCTGCATATGAGTGCGTCCCTAAAACAGCAGCTTGAGGCCAAACTGCATGGTGCGGGGCCGATGGGCGTTCAGCGGATGCAAGAAGGAAGCGCCGGTGACGCAATCGGCGGTCGCAGTCTGGTCGATCGTGGTGCCGAATCCGGCCGAATACAGCGGGCCGGCATAACAGCTGATGACGTTGTTTCCGCTCCTGCCCGGATTGTCCGGATCGTAGATGCGGAACTGAGTGTGATTGAAAACGTTGAAGGCTTCGGCGTGGAACTCAAGCTGGCGCGACTCGCCCAGCTTGAAGTGCTTCAGCACCGACATATCGAAGTTCAGCCGCGACGGATTGTTCAGGAAGTTGCGCCCAGCGTCGCCGAAGGTGAGGCCACGCGGGGCCACGAACTGCGAAGGGTTGTCGATAAGCGGACCGACACTCCGCGTGTTGTTGCCTGGCGAGGGCAATCCTTTCACCACGTCGGGATAGGAGGCGGCGATGCCGAGTCCGCTTGAAACGCCCGCATTGTCGGTCAAAGAAATGCCCGTGTTGCCGGCGCTATTAATCACGGTGAAGGGCGTGCCCGACTGAAAAGTCGTAACGCCCGAGAATTCCCATCCGTCGACAATCTCATTGAGCAGCGGAGAGCAGCATTGGTTGGGCGCGGAGGGATCCACCGCTTCCCACGTCCAGTCCTGCATGCGGCGAAGGAAGCCCTTGATGGGCACCTGATAGACATAGCTGACGTTGAGCAGGTGGCGCTGATCGAAATTGGAGCTGGCCCGGTTCTCGCGCAGGTCGTAGGAGTTGACCAGGATCGGATCGCTGCGGTCGGAGGCATCGTCGAGCGAATGGCTGTAGGAGTACGAGACACCCGTGGTGAGTCCGCCGCTGGTGTGGCGCAGCGTGGCTTGCAGCGCGTGATAAGTCGAACTGGCGATGTTCTCGAGCGAGAGGACTCGGTCCAGGCCCGGGTAGGGATGGCCGGGAAGAGAATTGACGTTCGGGATGTTGGGATTGGTGCAGGCGGCTTGCAGGTGCACGTACGCGGGGTTGGTCGGGGTCACCAGCGTTCCGTTTTGCAGGAGGAATGGTGTGCCGGCACTGTCTCCGGGGAAGCTGCCGCCGCCGAATCCGGGAGGAGGAATGGTGCAATCCGCGATGGTCAGCGGTTCGGCGGGGCCGAAGGGATTCTGGCTGAGCGGTAACGGCGCGAGCTGATTGAGTTGACGCCCGATGGTCAGATGCGTTCCCTTGCTTCCCACGTACGCGACATTGAAGACAAACGACCGCGGCAGCTCGTGTTGAACGCCGAAACTCCACTGCTGGGCGTAAGGCCAGACCGCTTTGGTGGGCACCGACGTAACGTCGAGGGGAAACATCGAGCCCGGCGGCGGCACAGTGCTGGCCGACGCGGAGACGCTGGTGCAGGCCACGTCGGCCGGATCGAATGCCGTCCCGTATCCCGTGTTGCCGATGCAGGGATAGCTGCGCGGGAGCGCTTGCGTCATGCTCAGCACGAGCGGCGAACTGGCTTCGAGCGAGCCGGTGTTCGCTTCATTGCCGGTGCCGTGCTCGAAAAAGATGCCGTATCCGCCGCGGATGGAAGTCTTGCCGTCACCGCGCGGATCCCAGGCAAAACCGACTCGTGGGGCGGGATTGAACAGATGGCCGCTCATGCAACTGGAAGGTGTTCCGTTGAAGCCGCATCGAACCAGGCCCAGGTCGCTCACGACGCCGGAATCCACCTGGAACGTGGCAGGGTTGAACGGAATCGGAGACTTGCCATTCTGCAAATCGATCAGCTCGCCGTAGACGGGATCCACTGCGAATCGCGATGAGTTGAAGCGCGAAGCCACCCAATTCCAGGTGTTGCGGTTGTTCTCGTGGTAGTTGCCGAACAGACTGATTCGCAAACCAAGATTCAAAGTAAGGCGGCTGGTAACTTTCCAGTCGTCCTGAAAGTAAGGCTCGGCGATCTGAAACCGCTGGTAGTAGCGGTGCTGGGCTGAGTCCTGGGTAAAGCTCTGGATGAATCCTGTCGGAGTGCCCAGCCCGTTGGCTGTCGTCTGCAGGAGAAAATCGGCGAAAGCATTTCCCGTGCTGTGGGCGAGGTTGCTGAAATTCAACAGGCCCTGCAGGTCGCCGGAGGCGGCGCCGATGGCGTTGTTGGTTTGATTGCGCTGCGAGTAGACGTATTGCGCCCCGAACGTAAGGGTGTGCCTGCCGATGGCCTTGCCGATGTCGTCGCGCACGGCATAAGTGGGGTTGGTGTGGCCCCACGGCATGTAAGCGGGATCGGCGGCGAAACCCTCGCCGCCGTAGGCGGCATTGGTGCCGACAAAATTGACTCCGGGCATCTTGCCGCCAAAGCCGTTGCCGAAAATGTGCCCGATGCCGCACTGCGGCGAACCGCTCGCCGGGTCGATGCTGAGCGCGGGATTGCACTGTCCGGGATGCGCCGGGTCGGCCACCAGCGGCTGATCGAGCGTGGGATCACGCTGAAAGCGCGCGCCGCCCGGGCCGTTCTGGTCGACCAGCGTTATGGCAGAGTTGGTGTAACTGAACACGGTATCATTCAGCAGAGTTGACGAGATCGTCTGCGTGAACCGCGCCACCAGGCTCGTGCCCGGGCCCGCGAAGCGGTTCTGCACGGTGGGAAACGTGTTGCGCACGAAACCCCACTGCGGCGTCAGCACGGTCGTATCCCAGGCGTCGTGAATGTAACGGAACGAAGCCTTGAGCTTGTTCGAGAGAGTCTGGTCGATGTGGAATAACTCTTCGCGCCAGTACGTAGAGGGCGAAACCGTCGTGTTGTAGCAGTGGTTCGGGTCGGTGGGATCGAGGTTCGAAAAGTCGGCGCGGAGATTGGGGAGAAAAAAGTTGCAGCCGAAGGGGGCGTTGGGCAGCGGTATCAGATTCGAATTCAGAATCGCGATTGCGTTCTTGTCGACGAACCCTCCGGCAGCGCCCAATTCCAAATGCGGCTCGGGGATCAGATCCGTTCCGATGTTCAGCACTGACGGGCAATCGGGAAACTGCGAGCGCTTGAAGGTGCCGGCATTGACCGGGCAGACATCGCTGAAATCGAAGTCCTGGTACACGGGATTCCCGGGGAGAGAACTCACCTGCAGATTTTTCTGTATTCCCTGGGGCGTAAGAATCAGGCCGCGTTCTTTCAGTCCCGGCACCGCCTGGTTGTAGTCGGTGGGCGTCTTCTCCAGCCGGAATTCCTCCGAGAAAAAGAAGAAGGTCTTGTCTTTTTTTGTGTTGTAAAGGTGAGGAATGGTGAGCGGTCCGCCGATGGTGCCGCCGAAATCTTGACGCCGGTAGAGGGGAGCCTTGCCGCCGAGCTTGATGCCTTGAGTTTGTCCGGGAGCGGGCGGGATGAAGCCGACAAAATCGAAGAAATTGCGCGCGTTGAACGCTTCGTTGCGGACAAAGTCGTAGAGATTCCCGTGGAGCTTGGCTCCGCCGGACTTGGTGGTGACCTGCACGGTACCGGAGGCCGTCCGCCCGTATTGCGCGCCGTAGTTGGAAGTCAGCACCTTCACTTCCTGAATGGCATCGAGGCTGGGGTAAACCATGAGCGTGCTGGCAGCGCCGTTCAGGCCCGTATTGAGCACGTCGCTGCCGTCGACCTCGAAGGTGTTGTACTCGACGCGGCCGCCATTCACGCTGTACTTGACGCTTCCTACGACTCCGACCTTGGCTTCGTCCTGCCCCGTCTGATTGCTGACGCCGGGAGCGAGCGCGATCAGTTGCGTGAAGTTGCGGCCGTTGAGGCCGATCGACACGACTTCTTTTTCGGTGATCGTGCCGGAAACCGTGGCGGTTTCGGTCTCCACCTTGCCCACGGTAGAGGATTCGACGTTCACTTCCGTCTTCTCCCTGGCCGGTTCCATGGCGGCATCGAAGGTGAGTTCGAGGCCGGGCGTCACCGTGATGTAGTCGAACTTCTTGTCGGCGAAGTGGGGAGCAGTGATGGTGAGCGTGTAAGTTCCCGGTTTAATGCCGGTAAAGGAATACTTGCCCTTGTCGTTGGACTGGGTTTCGACCTTCTCTCCCGCCTCGTTGGTCAAAACGGCGGTTGCTCCGGTGATGACGGCCTGGGTCTGGTCGGTTACGGTTCCGTTGATGGAGCCCTTGTCCCCGGCTGGCGGCGCTTCTTGAGGCTGTTGTGCTGCAGGAGGTGGCTGGGGTTGCTGTTGCGCGGAGCCAATCGAGAACCCGAGCAAAACGAGCAGGAGCACACGTGTGACACGAAAGCGATAGCGGGACGCAAGGGATCTCACACTCACTGCTCCGGGACGAACTTGCTCTTAGAGATGGAAATTCAAGCGGGGATTCTACACGGCTGCGTTGTTACGAAGATTAAAAGAACGTGAATTTTGGCGACCGCTTCAAGGGAAGGATTGCAAACCTTCCACACGAGGCACCCGCTTTTGTAACAGTTCATTAACATCCGTCGCAATTTGTCCGAGACTCGCCCAACAGTCGCAGAATAAGGGCCTTGCTTTCCACAGGCAAGAGCCGGGAGCGACGAGCGGCAAGAGCCTGCTCTGCAAACCCTTGCAGATGCCGCGACCAGCAAGGAGTTTGGAGCCGCAGGAATTCTTACACCGCATTCACACAATATTCACGAACTTCTCACAAACGGTTAACAACACAGTACTGGGGCGGCAAGTATAGTCCTCTCGGTCGTCAGAGCTTCGCCGCGGTGAAGTAGCGCGTGGGGTTCGTCTGCTTCCCGCGGTTTTGGTCACGGATCGCTTGCCAACAAGTTCAACTGGTCAGATAAGAATCCTCGCCCCGTTCCCTGCGTGTGGCACAGACCGCACACGCCAGTCAAAACTGTGTGAACCTAGCGAAAGGAAATCGACAATGTCAACGTTGCGCATGAAGTCTATCCTCGCGGTGCTGGTGGCGGCCGCGATTGCCGGCGTCGTGCCGCAGGCACACGCTACCACCGCCAACCCGGTGGTGATTATCGCGGGATCGTCCGCCATGTGGCAGACGATGGCCCTCGGCGCCTACAACAGCGGCGGAAGCATCATTACCGGGGGCGGCATTACTTGCCACTGGACCAGCGGCTCCAACGCTGTCAACCTACTGGACACGCGGTCGGTTCCAACGGCCAACGTCGATCCCGGGACGGTGTGGGTCGTGTGGGACAACAACGCGTCGGCGAGCACCTGCTTAGGTGATGGAACTAATTCCACCACGAATGTGTGGGCCTACATCAAGGTGGACTCCGTGGTCGGGCTGCGCTGCTGGTTTGCGGCGCCGAAGTGCCAGATCAACGGCTCGTCGTCGAACATCAACGTGGCCGGCTCGAACCAGATCAAGCTCAACGGCACAATCTGGGGCGGAAGCACCGCGGATTTCATCATGCCCAGCTACGTGCAGAGTCTGTTCACTGGGTCGACCCTGATCAGCGTGGCCGCCTCTGATATACGTCCGGAAGATGGCGCGTTCGCGGCATGCCGCGTGAACTCTTCGCTCGGCGCCTCGGCCGGGTCAGGCGGTGCGCCACCGTCCGATAGCACCGACGGCCTGGGATACAACTCCAACAACGCTGCCGGCGTCTGCCCGGTGTTTAACGCTTCCACCGCGCAAGCCAAGGGTATCGGAAGCCCGATTCTCAGTGCGGTCAGCATTATCAATGGCGGAACCAGTACTTCGCAGGCCAATGTGCTCGCATTCAACATCAGCGGACACGATCCGATTACGAACAGCAACGTGTCCGCCTCCACGGTAACCAACGTGGGCGCGACGCCGATCATCTTCGTCATTTCGCGCCAACACGCGCTCACCTCTCTAACCACTGCCACCGAGAATCAGCTGCAGCAAGTGTTCTCGGGCACGACCTGCGACGCCAGCGCGCTCGGGTTACCCTTAGGAAGCATCAACGCGATCCTGCGTGAGCCTCTCTCGGGCACGATGAACACGACGGAATCCAACGTGTTCCGGCGTCCCACCGTTTATCCGAGCAACGTCCTGGGATTGAGCCAGGAGACCAACGTGAATCCCGGCAGCGGTGACAACCCGCTCAACAAAGCTTGCGGCTCCGGCGGCACACGGTTCCGCGCAATTGGTACTGGTGAAGAAGTAAAGTCCGTGCTCAAGTCCCCGACCACGGCTGCTTACAACAACCTCGACGCCATCGGCTATACGTTCTTCAGTTACGGGAACATAAGCTCGATCATCGGCAACACCTACGGCTATATCCAATTGAACGGTGTGGACCCGGTCTGGCAGTCGTACGGAGCCGGCAACTCGATCGATGCCGGCCAGTCTACGAATGCTGGCAATGTGCCGAACGCGGCTGACTTGCCGGTGGGTTGCGCCGGCGGCCTTGGCAGTCTCCCCTGCGCTGAGAACGTCATCTGGGGGAATGGTTTCTCGTTCCCGAACGTTCGCAACGGCACCTACCGCGCGTGGTCGCTACTTCGCCTGGTAGCCACCGGAACGGCCTCCACAAACGCCAAGAACCTGGTAACAGCCTCTAACAAGTTCGTGGTTACGGCGGTTCCCGACTACATTCCTGCGGGCGCAGTCACTACCGGCGGGGTCGCGGACCTTGGTTTGAAGCTCCTGCGCTCCCACTACCAACAAAAGGACGGATCCTCACCCCCGGTTAACATCGGGAAGGCTCCGGTGAACAGCGGCGGCACTGAGGCCGGTGGCGACATGGGTGGAATGATCATTCCGACCACTATCGGCGTCACGACCATGGGCAAGACGCAGATCGTTCAGAGTTCCGACTCCAACGGCGGCCTGGGGCCGGTTGTCAGACACTAAGCTGGAACAACAAAGTAGTAACACGCTTCAGGCAAGGCGGGTCAGCACCATCGACCCGCCTTCTTGATGTAAATCGACGCTTCTGAGGAGGAGGATTGTCACGTCTGTCGGCAATCTCTGTTCGAACCCTAGCGGTTGGAATCGTGTTCCTTATTTTGACGGTGACCGGCTTCGCGCAAGAGGCAGCCTCTCCACCCCTTGCCGATCCGCGCGACACGCGCTTTCAGAGGGTTCACGAAGACTGGACCACTCCCGCTTTGGCAACGAGTCACCTGCAGCCGGTGGCGCCGCTTGGCGGTTTCGTCGATGACACTCATCCCAGCTACACGGTAACGCTGCTGCAACTGCAGTGGCGGTGGGGCGATCCCATCGACCTATATGTACTGAAGCCCACGGGCGTGAAGAATCCGCCGGTCATCGTGAATCTTTACGGCTACCCCGCCGATACGGACCCGTACAAGAATGAACTTTTCCAAAAGGCGCTCACCAAGGACGGTTTTGCGGCGGTCGGATTCGTTTCTGCGCTGACCGGGCATCGCTATCACGACCGGCCCATGAACAAGTGGTTCATCAGCGAACTGCAGGAGTGCCTGGCCACGTCGGCGCACGATGTGCAGATGGTGCTGGACTATCTGACGGCCCGCGGCGATCTCGACATGAGCCGCGTGGGCATGTTCGGACAAGGATCGGGAGCCAGCATCGCGATCCTGGCCTCGGCGGTGGATCCGCGCATCAAGGTGCTGGATGTGCTCGATCCCTGGGGCGATTGGCCAGACTGGCTGGCCACCTCGCCGTTCGTCCCCGACGACGAGCGCCCGGACTATGTGAAGCCTGAATTCCTGAAGAAAGTATCTTCGCTTGAGCCGCTCGATTGGCTGCCCAGGATTCAGGCAAAGAGATTTCGGCTGCAGCAGCTGCTCTTCGAAACCGATACGCCAAAACCCACTAAGGAAAAGCTGCGGGCAAAGGTTCCGGCGGGGACGGCCGTGGTGCTCTACAAGACGCTGGATGAGTTCAAGGCAGCTTTCCCGTACAGCACAAATCTGGAGTGGATGGAGAACGAGCTTCGCTCGCTGCCGGCAGGGGGAACGAGTGCGGCCAGCGCTGCCGTGCACTAGACCGGCGCTTATCAAGAGCCGAGGCAAGTCCGTCCGAGTGCCGACTGCGCTACAGCAACGTCATCAACATTTTTAGCACCAGTTGAGTCTGGCGGTGAGTGTCCGTCTTCATGAAGATGCGTTTGAGATGAGTTCTTGCCGTCTGCGGGCTGATGAAAAGTTCCTCGGCCGCTGTTTCGATGGACTTCCCCAGAACCAGTTTTGCAGCCAGCGCCGCCTCGCCGCGCGTGAGGCCGTAAAGAGACGTGAGCGCCCGCTCGTCCACCACCATCCCCAGATCGCGGTCATACAGCCGGAGCAGCACGGTTCGTTGCCCGGCGCCTCGCCAGCATTCAGCGTCCGGACCGGGCACAACGCGCACGATCAACGCTGTGGCGGGGAGCTTGCGCTCGAGCGTAATAGGTGATTCCTTCGGTTCGCCGGACTCTGGCGACGTCATCGCCTCATGCAGCAGCCTTTGCAGAAGCCGGGTATCGGAAGCGCGGTCGGCCACCAGTCCGCTCGGGGACAAGGCGAGTCCATCTTTCTTTTGTAGAATCGCGAGGGCGGAGCGATTGGCAATTTGGGGCAGGCCTCCGGCCGTGACCAGCATGGCGCCGTGCGGCAGCAACTCCAGCCCGTAGCTGAGAGCGACGAGGACATCGCGCGGGGCGGCAGCGCTCCCGGCGGCAGGGAACGACTGTCCGGTGGAAAGTCCCAATCCTGGGAATCCATCGTTCCACCTGGCGTCAAATCCATCACTTAAGGGGGGTAGGTGTGGACTGACCATCTCGGGGGTGCGGCACCTCCTGTTTTTGTTGAGAGCGTCAGCGGTGGGAAGATTCCCCTAAAGGTGTTTCGCCAGAATGAAGTCGGCGTCAACCAATCATGAATTTTGTGTTGCGCCACTGTGATTCTGTGGAAATGTTCGTGCCGGCCCGTTCTCGGCGGGACGTGAGTTTGCGTTGGGAACTATTGCGCAGGAACAATGCGCGGTTCGTGGAACTGGCGGAAGCGGACCAGGCCTTCGCGTCCCATGAAGCGTTCCAGGCCGGCAGGATCGGCTTGACGAAGGTCGACGGCGACCAGGCCATCAAGTGTGTTTGAGAACTTGCGGTCAACATTGAACCCGATCAGCTTGCCGCCCAGCCTGGCATATTGCCGCAACAGAATGGGCAGGCCTTTCCCGTCCGCCTCCAGATCAGTGATGGGCTGCGACAGTTGTTCCAGGTCGCGGAAAGCGTGAAGCATGGCGCGGCAGTCCCAGCGCCGCACAAATCCGGGCCGGAAAGGACGGCGGGGCTCGATCATGCCGGCCAGTTCATCGTCTTTCATGCGGGATTCGAAGAAGCGATAAATGATTTCGCGCGACGCAGGCGTGTAGCTGTTGCTGATACTGACCG